>ERZ833963.373-NODE-373-length-68073-cov-9.593019_pt1 | contig 68073 bp, 63 predicted proteins | sample MGYA00519693_ERZ833963 | MGnify/ENA primary metagenome ERZ833963 (study PRJEB31850, sample SAMEA3708748) | human gut metagenome | biome: human gut; feature: human-associated habitat; material: faeces | place: China | collected 2014 ...
AATCGTCTATAACAAGATACTCATACCCGGCGTTCAGGAGCCCCGTATCAACCATCTTATCCGCGGTATCCCTTATTAACTGCTCGTTTATATCCGCGCCGAATGTATTCCATGAATTCCAGCCCATAGGCGGTGTGCTTTTTATCATTTCTCTTGACCTCCGCAACAAAATACTGTAAACTAAGTATATGGTATAAAAGTATTATTTACAATAAAGTTTTATTGCAAATATATGTAATTTTGTTTCACAAAGGAGTTTAAAATGCCTATTGCAAGCAATATGATAAGCTCAGGCAGACAAAACTGCTCAGACCTACACTCATGGGGTCCGGGTATACGAAACTGCTATATATTGCATTATATTATTAAGGGCAAGGGAACCTTTATAAACGGCAATAAAAGCTATGCCGTATCTGCAGGCGAAAGCTTTGTTATACGCCCGTTTGATAATATTATGTACTTCCCCGATGAAAGCGACCCTTGGGAGTATACTTGGATCGATTTTAAGGGAGAAAAATATGTTTCGCTGCTTAACCGTATAGATTTTACAAGGGACAGCTCTGTAATCGGCAATATAAAGCCCGATGACATTTTGCCGCTGTTTGATATGCTTAACCGCATAAATTCAACCATGCAAAAAAATACCGCCGAGGGTATAGCGCTTGCCATACTGGGAATTTATGCCGATAAATTTAAAAGCCGCGCAAAATCCGGCGAAAACGCCTGCTTTGATTCCGCGCGGCTTTTAATAGAAAACAACTTTTATAAGCCGGACTTTGATCTTACGGTTATATGCAATACGCTTTGCATAAGCCGCGCCACACTGCACCGCTGCTTTGTAAAGGTATGCGGCACGGCTCCCGGCTCATATCTTATGAAGTACAGGCTTGAACGTGCAAAGGAATTATTAAAGCGCGGCTTTTCGGTAAAATCAACTGCGCTTTCCTGCGGTTTTTCAGATTCCCTTTATTTTTCAAAATTATTTAAAGCGGCTGTGGGCGAACCGCCCGGCAGGTACGGAAAAAGATCTTCACACGCCGCAGATATGCCTTAAATTTTTGCAAGACGCTCCGCCGCCGTTATTACAAGCGGCATTGAAACAAGCGATAAAACCGTGCTGAGCGACACCATATCAACCGAAAGCGGCACGTCGCCGCCCGTTTTTGATGAAAACATCGTTGTTATTGCCGCCACCGGCGCGCTTACCGAAATTACTATCGAAACAAGCAACGTTCCGCGAACTCCGATAACGTATAAAAGCCCCAGCGCGGCAAACGGATAAACAAAAAGCCTTAAAAGCACCGCCGCAATGCAGCGTATATCCTTAAACGCGTAAAGCACGTTTGTCTGCGCCAAATGGTAGCCTATTATAAGCATCGGAAGCGGCGTATATATTGCCGCGAGGTAATTTATGGGCGAATACACTATCTTAGGTATCGGAACGGAAAAAACAAAAATAACCATTCCGATCAAAAGACCTATAATACCTGGGTTGATAAACAGCTTTTTCGGCTTTATGTAGCTTTTATCTCCGCTTATAAGAAAAATTCCGTAGCTCCATATTACAAGATTAAACATTATAATGTAAGCCGAGCCGTAAAGCGTTCCGTCCGCTCCCAAAAGCACCTCCTGCAATGGAAGAGACATAAACCCGCAGTTTGCAAATATTGAGCCGAACCTTAATACGCGTCTGCTCTTTTCTTCCTTTGAATGAATAAATATATGGCTTAAAACAATAAGCAGCACCTGTACCAAAAGCGTAAGTGCAAACGCCTTTAAAAGCTCCGACATTATTTTTTTATCGTACTCTCTTATAAGCGATTTTATAATAACGCAGGGCGTTGATATAATAAGCGCTATATCGGTACAGCAGGCAACGCCCTCTTTAGTAAGCAGACCAGCCTTTGCCGAAGCAAAGCCCACCGTTATAAGTATCATAAGCACGCAAACCTGCGTGAAAACGGTAGAAAGCATTTATTTTACGCTCCCTGCAAATCTCTTGAACGCCGCAATACCGTCTTCCGTTCTCTTGAAAACGCCCGCGTGCTCAAGCACCTTTGCAAATACAAGACCTATTTCGTCCTTAAGTATTTCTTCAATATTGTTTTCGTTTATATCGCTGTACTTTTGCTTTATTTCGTCTACCCAATCGGCGTGCTTTGCAAGCGTTTCATCGTCTCTTATATCACGGTTTTCGGTGATTGCACATTTAAGCTGCGCCATTTCGGTTTTAAGGCGCGCCGGCAAAACGGCAAGACCCATAACCTCAATAAGCCCTATATTTTCTTTTTTAATATGGTGAAGCTCCGCATGGGGGTGGAAAACGCCTAAAGGATGCTCCTTCGTTGTTATATTGTTGCGAAGAACCAAATCAAGCTCACAGCGGTCGCCGCGCTTGCGGGCTATCGGCGTTATTGTGTTATGCGGCTCGCCATCTGTTTCGGCATAAATAAACGCCGATTCATCGGTATATCCGCGCCATGATACTAAAATTTTATCTGCAAGCTCTATAAGGCGGCAGGGGTTTTCCGCCGATAGGCGTATAACCGACATAGGCCATTTTAAAATGCCGGCGCTTACATCTTCAAAACCAGCAAACATAAGCGGATATTCCACGGGCGCTTTTGCCATTGCAAAGGTGTAATTTCCGCCCTGAAAGTGGTCGTGGCTCAGAATTGAACCGCCTACTATCGGCAGATCTGCATTGGAACCCACAAAATAATGCGGAAACTGCCCTACAAAATCAAGCAGCTTTTTAAATGTGTCGCGGTTTATCGCCATAGGCATATGCTTTGCGTTAAATACTATGCAATGCTCATTATAATAAACATACGGCGAATATTGGAAGCACCAATCCGTATTATTTATCTTGACGGGTATTACACGGTGATTTTGGCGTGCCGGAAAATTTATTCTGCCGGCATAGCCCTCGCACTCGCGGCAAAGCATACATTTAGGATATCCCGCCTGCGGTGCGTTTTTGGCAGCCGCTATCGCTTTGGGGTCCTTTTCCGGCTTTGAAAGGTTTATTGTTATATCAAGGTCGCCGTACTCTGTCTTTGTTATCCATTTTATATCCTTTTCAACGCGGTAGCGCCTTATATAGTCGCTGTCGCAGCTAAGGCGGTAGAAATAATCGGTAGCGGCCTTGGGGGATTGCTTATAAAGCTCGTAAAACCTATCCGTAACCTCGCTCGGTCTCGGCATAAGCGCGCCCATAAGGCGCGTATCAAACAAATCGCGGTAAACGGTGCCGTCCTCTGTAAGTCCGGCGCTTACCGCGTAATCAAGCAGTTCCTTAAGCGTTTCTTCAAGATTTACGTTATTATAATCCTCGTCGCAGCTAAAGCTGTCAAGCCCTAAAATTTCAAGCAAGCGGTTTGTTACATATATCTCGTCCCGCTTTGTAAAAAGTTCCTTTTCAAGCCCGTAGCATACAAGCTTTCTTATGCTGTTGTCTATCATTTTAAAACACCGTCCGACAGTTAATATCTTTATTATACCTTTTTTATTTAATCGTGTCAATTAAATCATATCCTTTTTAAAAATACCCTTTTAATGCCTGTCATAAAACGCAAAACCGCCGCATATGCTTTACCAAAAGACAGTTTGACTGCCGTGAGTTGAAAGCGTATGGAGGAAGCATTATGACAAACGTAAGCATTTATAAGGACATTGCCGCCAGAACCGGCGGAGACATTTATATCGGGGTGGTCGGCCCCGTGCGAACGGGAAAATCAACATTTATCAAGCAATTTATGGATAAATTGGTGCTGCCTAACATTTCGGGCGAATACCAAAAGGAACGCGCTAACGACGAGCTTCCGCAGTCATCGTCCGGCAGAACAATAATGACGACAGAGCCCAAATTCATACCCGAAAAGGGCGTGCAGATAAGCCTTGACGATTCCTCTGCCATGAACGTAAGGCTTATAGACTGCGTAGGCTACATAGTTCCGAGCGCCCTCGGCTATATAGAGGGCGACCAGCCCCGTATGGTTATGACGCCGTGGTTTGAAGAGCCTATTCCCTTTAATATGGCGGCTGAGATCGGAACACAAAAGGTAATTAACGAGCACTCAACCATAGGTCTTGTAATCACTACCGACGGCAGTATCAGCGATATTCCGAGAAGCGAATATGAGGAAGCCGAGGAGCGCGTTATTGAAGAGCTTAAGGGGATAAATAAGCCGTTTGTAATTCTTCTGAACTGTATGTATCCGGACTCTGAGGAATCCGCGGCGCTTGCCGCGGCGCTTACCGAAAAATACGGTGTGCCCGTACAGCCGGTAAACTGCCTTGAATTAAACGAGGACGATATAAAGCAGATCCTGTCGCGCGTTTTATTTGAATTTCCGATAAAGGAAATATGCATAAGCTTTCCGCGCTGGATAAATTCACTTCCGCTTGACCACTGGCTGCGTTCGGACCTTACCGACACAATAAAGCAATCCGCCGCCGCAATAAGACATATACGTGATATAAGCTGCTTTGAAACCGCATTTCGCGACAGTCAGAACGTTGACGGCGCGACGGTTGAAAACATAAACTTAGGCACGGGCAGCGCCTCGGTAATGATAAAAATTAAAACCACGCTGTTTTACAAGGTGCTTGCCGAAACCACAGGGCTTATAATAAACGACGAGCAGGAGCTTATGGACAGTATAAAAGAGCTTGCTCAAATGAAAAAGGAATATATAAAGGTCAAGGACGCGCTTGACGAGGTGGAAGCCACCGGCTACGGCATAATAATGCCCGAAATCGAGGATTTAAAGCTTGAGGAGCCCGAAATTATGAAGCAGGGCGGCCGCTACGGCGTAAGACTGCGCGCTTCAGCTCCGTCAATACATCTTATGAAGGCTAACATAACAACCGAGGTAAGCCCCATTGTAGGCAGCGAAAAGCAATCCGAAGATCTTGTTATGTATCTTTTAAGCGAGTTTGAGGAAAACCCCGTAAAAATATGGGATTCAAATATTTTCGGCAAATCCCTGCACGAGCTTGTAAACGAGGGTCTGCACACAAAGCTTTCGCGTATGCCGGCAGACGCGCGTATGCGTATACAGGAAACCATTGAGCGTGTGATAAACGAAGGCTGCAACGGGCTTGTTTGCATAATACTGTAAAATAAAAAATCCTGCCGCTTAAGTGACAGGATTGAGCGTGTCGAAAAAGTCGACACGCTCCCCTACGGGAATGCCGCTCGCTCGAAAATCAAAGATTTTCGGACTGCACTCTATCCCCGCCAATACCACCCCAGTGCCCTTGAAAAACCGCTGAATAAGCGGTTTTTCGCTTACAAGGTGTTTTTTCGCCGCACGTGTCAGCGAAAAAACGTAAATGCGGCGTAAACGCCGCAAAAATAAAACTTGGATTTTATCGACAGACTGAAACAGGCGAAAGCCTGTTTTTTTGCATTTAAGGCGCTTATTATTCATAGTATTTTATATAGGGTGTGATATGATGGAGATTATAAAATACGGCGCGATAATTTTGCTTTCGGCAGGAGCTTTGGCGGTGCTTGTGTGCGCGCTTAGAACCGGTAAGCCCTTCAAAACTCTTTTGCTTAATTTTTTGCTTTCTGCCGCCGCCGTTGCGGTAATAGATCTGACTTCAAAATTCACGGGCGTTCATATACCCGTAAACCAGTGGACGGTTTCGGGACTGGCGGCGTTCGGTATACCGGCCGTTTGCGGTTATCTGTTACTGCCTTTTATGTTTAAGTAAGTAGACATTTTGTTTTTATTATGTTAAAATAGACCTAAGGAAGTGAAAGTCTTGCTTAAGTTTATTTTCGGTTTGCCGGCTTCGGGCAAAACCTACACCGTTTTGGATAAAATTAAAAAATGCGCCGAAAGCGGAAAACAGGCGGTGCTTTTGGTGCCGGAGCAGTTTTCGTTTGAAAGCGAGCGCGCCGTGCTTAAGGGGCTCGGCGATCAGCTTTCGCAAAGCGTTGCGGTTATGAGCTTTTCGCGCCTGTGCGACGAGGTGGGCAGAAATACGGGCGGTATAGCGGCGGGAACTCTTACCGACGCTCAAAAGGTTGTTTTTATGAACCGCGCGCTTTTATCGGTAAAGGAATCGCTTACGCTGTGGCAAAGATATTGCGGCATTGTAAGCTTTGCCAAAACTATGCTTGATACGGTGGGAGAGTTTAAAATAAACTCTGTTACCGCAGACGATCTGCGCCTTGCCGCCGCCGGTTTAAACAGCGAAAAGCTAAAGCACAAGCTTAACGACGCCGCAATTATATACGAGGCCTACGATATGCTTGTGGGTGAAAAATACATTGACCCTGCCGATGAGCTTACAAGGCTTTACACAAAGCTTTCCGATTATAAATATTTTGAAAACAAGGCGGTGTTTATAGATTCGTTTAAGGGCTTTACGGGACAGCAGTTTAAAATAATAGACCGTATTTTAGCCCAAACGGACGAGGTAACCGTAAGCCTTACTAACGATCCGCGCCTGAACGCCGAGTTTAACGTTTTTACAAACATACGCGCGGCGGCTGAGAAAATAAGGCGCATTGCCGCGCGTCACGCGGTAAAAGAGGACGAGCCGCTGTGCCTTTTTGAAAGCAGATACAATTCGCCCGAAATTTCGGCGCTTGAAAGGCTGATTGCGAGCGATGAATTTGAAAGACCGCAAAAATGCGATGGTATAACCGTTTGCGCCGCGGCAACAGCGGCAGACGAAGCGGAATTTGCGGTAAGAACAATAAGACGGCTTGTAAGGGAAAACGGTATGCGTTACCGCGATTTTGTAATTATATCGCGCGACAGCGATAAATACGACGCCGCCGTAACCGCCGCCTGCCTGCAAAACGGCGTGCCCTGCTTTGCGGACAGGCGCGTGCCGCTTTCCGCCTTTCCGTTGGCGGCGGCTGTAGGCGCGGCGGCAGAATGCGCGCAAAGCACCTCTTCGGAAGCGATTTTAAGGTTTAACAAAACGGGGCTCGGTACATTGGCGACAGATGAAATTTCCGCTCTTGAAAATTATACAACTCTTTGGGGTATAGGCGGAGATATGTGGGATATCGAGTGGACTATGGACCCGCGCGGCTTTGTGGCGGACGAAAATAAGGATATAGACAAAAAAACGCTTGCAAAAATAAACGGGTTGCGCAAAAAAGCGTGGAAGCCTATTAAAGACTTTAAAGAAAAATTCAACGGCACCGCCGCAGATATGGTAAGGGCGGCAGTGGAGCTTACCGAGCGCTGCGGCGCGGCGGACAAGCTGGCGGCACTGGCAGAGCGCTTTAAAAACAGCGGAAACGAATGGTCTGGCGACGTTTTAAAGCAAAGCTACGATAAATATATGCGCCTGCTTGACAGCCTTGCTCTTTGCTTTGGCGAAAAGCGCCTTAAAAAAAGCGAATTTTGCGAGGCGCTGCGGCTTGCGGTATCGTTTGACAGCGTGGGTGTTATTCCCCGCACGCTGGACGAGGTAACCTTCGGCTCGGCGGACAGAATACGCCCCTCGCGCCCAAAGGCGGCGTTTATTTTGGGTGCAAACCAAGGCGTTTTCCCGAAAAACGTTACGGCGGCGGGTATTTTCTCGTCGGACGAGCGCCGCAGACTTATAGAAAGCGGAATTGAAATACCCGACGGCTCGGTAGCCGCAATGATCGACGAGGATTATCTTGTTTATTGCAATTTGTGCTGTCCGTCGGACAGGCTGTATATTTCCTATGCCTTAAACAGCCTGACGGGCGAAAATTACGAGCCGTCGGCGTTTGTAAGCGAAATAGCCGAAAATATAGGCTGCAATACCGTAACCGAGCCGGAAGACGGTATTATCGGCGACGCTCTGCCCGAAACCGAGGAAAGCGCGTATTCGCTTTATTGCCGAAGGCGCGGCTTTTCGGGCGGCAGGGAGCTTAAGGCGGCGCTTGAAAACAGCGGCGAAATGGAAAAGCTTGCTTATCTTGAAAATAAGCTTTCGGGTGCACCGTTCAGTATAACTGAGGATACCGCGAAAGAGCTTTACGGAACCGAGATTAAGCTTTCCGCCTCAAAATTCGATACGTTTAAAAAATGCCGTTTTTATTATTTCTGCAAATACGGCATAAGGGCGAAAAAGCTACAGCCTGCCGAGTTTGATGTGCTTCAGCGCGGTACGGTAGTGCATTATGTGCTTGAAAAAATTGTCGGAAAATATAAAAAGGCAATAGCAAATATGCCAAAAGCCTACCTTGACGGACTTGTTGATAAATACATAAACGAATACCTTGACAGCGTGGCGGGCTACCGCGCGGTGGAGACCGAAAGGGCAAAATTTTTGGTTTCGCGTATTTCGCGTTCGCTTAAAGAGGTTGTGTATCAGCTGGCGCGCGAGTTCGGGCAAAGCGATTTCGAGCCTGTTTCCTGCGAGCTTAAAATAGGCGAGGGCGGCGAGCTGCCCGAACTTATATTCCCGTATGACGGCGGCAGCATAAGGCTCAGCGGCAGTATAGACCGTGTGGATAATTATAACGGATATGTAAGGGTTATAGATTACAAAACGGGTTCGCGCAAATTTAAGCTGCCCGATATACTTTTCGGGCTTAACCTGCAAATGCTTATATATCTTTACGCCGTAATAAGGGGCGGCGGACTTGGGGACGAAAAGGCGGCAGGGATACTTTATATGCCATCTAAACGCGATATTAACGAAGACGGAATGGCTATGAACGGCTATATAAGAAAGGAAACCGACATAGTTTCGGCTATGGACAAGGGCTTAAACGGCGAGTTTGTGCCAAAGCTTAAGCTTAATAAAGACGGAAGCGTAAGCAAGACCTGCACATCATTTGCCTCCGCCGAGGATTTTTCGCTTATTTTTGATTATATTGAAAAGCTTATGAAAGGCACGGGTAAGGAAATGGTAAGCGGCGATATTGCGGCGGTTCCGCTTGACGGGCGGGATTCGCCTGCCTGCAAATACTGCGATTACGCCGCCGTGTGCGGCAGGGAAAACGCACCCGTAAAACGCGTACCCGACCTTAAAAACGAAGAGGTTTTAAAGCTTATGGGGGAGGAGACCGCAAATGGCATTTAAGGCGACAAGGGAACAGCAGGCGGCAATAGATACTGCAGGCAACGTGCTGGTTTCCGCCGCGGCGGGTTCGGGCAAAACCGCAGTGCTTACGGAAAGGGTTATTAAAAAGCTAACCGATAAAGTATCCCCTGTAAGCGCAGACAGGCTTTTAATAGTTACATTTACAAACGCCGCCGCCGCCGAAATGCGTTCAAGAATAGAAAGGCGGCTTGACGAGGAGTGCAGAAAGCACCCCGATGATATCGGGCTTATGCGCCAAAGGCGGCTGTTAAGCAACGCTAAGATATGTACCATAGATTCGTTTTGCATAGATCTTGTGCGCGAAAATTTTGAAAAGGCAGGCGTTTCGCCCGATTTTAAAATGAGCGACGGATATTCGCTCTTGCCCGTTAACGAATCGGTTTTAAGCGATATTTTAAATAGGTATTACGAAGAGGGCAACCCCGATTTCTTTAAGCTGCTTGATACGGTGGGCGCCGAATACGACGACGGCGATTTTTCGGATTTTGTGCTTGATATATACGAATACAGCCGTCAGCTGCCGTACCCCGAAAAGTGGTTCTGCGAATTAAAGAGGGACTATGTAAACGGCTTTACGCCCGAAAACCGCTGGTATGCCATGGGCATTAAAAAAGCGCTTTCGGTTTCGGGAGCGCAAAAGGATATTATTGCAAAGACCGCCGAACTGCTTTTTTCGGACGAAAAGGCGGCGGGGGCGTATCTTGAAAGCTTCCGTTTGGCGGCGGATAAGGCGGAGCAGCTTTACAACGCTGCAAAAACAGGGGACTGGGATAAGGTTTATGCCGCAGTGGACTCCGGCTTTTTGCCGAGCCTTCCGAAAGCGAACGGACTTTCCGATTCGTTTGCGGCAAAGACCGCAAAATACGCATGGAAGTATATCGGAAAGGACAGGGACTCGCTTTTAAAAATATTTTACGGCGATACCGCGTTTATAAACAGTCAGCTTAAGGAGCTCAGCGCGCCTGTGTGCCTGCTTTCCGAGATATTGACCGAATTTGATAAACGCCTTTTTGAAAAGTACCTTGAAAACGGCACCTTTACCTTTCACAATACCGAGCATTTGGCATTAAAGCTTTTAAGCGGCGAAGGCGCTTACGAGCTTTCACAAAGGTACGACGAGGTTATGGTGGACGAATATCAGGATACCAACGATCTGCAGGATACCCTGTTTAACATACTGTCCGGCGGCGGAGAGCGGCTTTTCGCCGTGGGAGACGTTAAGCAGAGCATTTACGGCTTCAGGGGGGCTAATCCCGATAATTTCCTTATCAAAAAAAATAATGCGATACTCTACGATAAAGCCGCCGAAAACGAACCCAAAAAAATAATTTTGGGCGCTAATTTCCGCTGCAAGCCCGAAGTGTGCGATTACATAAATTTCTTTTTCGGCAATATGATGACAGAAAATTCCGGCAGTATTGCTTACGGTAAAGAGGAAAGGCTTATTCCCGCCGCAGTATATCCGAAAGCCGACGGCGCGCCCGTTGAGCTTGATATAATCAACTGCAAGGGAACGTCGGAAGAACGTTTAAAGGCCGAGGCGCAGGGCATAGCCGATTATATAATTAAAACCGTTAACGGCGGCGCTGTTATAAGAGAAAGCGAAACTACCTTAAGAAAAGCGCGTTTTTCCGATTTTACGGTGCTTTTACGCAACACCAAAACAAAAGCGGCGCTTATTGCAAAGACGCTGCGCGAAAACGGCGTTCCTGCCGATTACAGCGCGGACGGATTTGCCGAAACACGCGAAATATCCGTGTTTTTGGCGCTGTTAAGAGTTATAGATAACCCCGATTCGGATATAGAGCTGTTAACGGTGCTTATGTCGCCGATATTCGGCTTTACCGCCGAGGAAACGGCTGAAATAAGAATAAAGCGCAGAACGGGAAGCCTTTATTCAGCACTTGTTTTTTCTGCCGAAAACGGCGGCGAAAAGGAAAAAGATTTCTTAAAGCGGCTTGAAGAATACCGAATTTTAAGCGTTACCCTGCCGCTTAACAGATTTATTTCGGAGCTTTATTACAAAACGGATTATTTAAACACCGTTTCGGCTTATAAAGAGGGCGAGCGCAGGCGCAATAACCTGCTGCTTCTGTTAAGCTATGCCAAGCAGTATGAAGAGGATAACGGCGGCACCGTCGGCGGCTTTATAAAATATGTTTTAAAGCAGTCGCAAAACGGTATGCGCTCCGCCGCGGTAACATCGGGCAGCGACAGCGTAAAAATTATGAGCATACACGCCTCAAAGGGGCTTCAGTTCCCCGTGTGCATTTTAGCCGATACCGCAGCCGCGTTTAACGACGCGGACGCGCGCTCAAAAACCGTATATTCCGCGGCGCTCGGCGTGGGATTCAGCTATTTTGACGAAAACGAAAAGCAAAAGCGCACAACGGTTTCCAGAGAAATTATATTAGACGATATACGCCGCCGCTCGGCAGAGGAGGAACTGCGGCTTTTATACGTTGCAATGACACGAACGCAGGACAGGCTTTTATTTACCGCCGCGTTTAACGACGCAGAGAAAGCCGTAAACGAATTAACCCCCGCGCTTTTGCTTTCGGACGGCAGGGCGGATATGCTTACAAACCGCGAGCGTTCGTATGCAAAGTGGCTTATATTGACCGCTCTTTTACATAAAGACGGCGCCGCGCTGCGCGACGGAGCGGCAGGCATAATACCGTATGACGATATAAGCCGTATAGATATTAAAATTTCGGAATATGAACGGGAAACGGAAGCCGATACGCCGAAGGAAGAGGAATACGAAGAAAACGCCGCTGTTATAAAAGAGCTTGAAAAGCGGTTCTCTTTTAAATATCCTTATGCTCCTCTGCTTACAATAGAGGCTAAAAGCTCGGTTTCGGCGCTTGCAAATAAGGCGGAAAGCGATAAATACGCCTTTTCGGCAAGACCTTCGTTTATGAGCGAGGGCGGAATAACCGCCACCGAGCGCGGAACGGCTATGCACAAAATAATTGAATTTATCGATTTTGACAAAGCCGATGATATTGAAAGCGAGATCGATCGGCTTTATCAATGGCAGTATATTTCGGAGCGCGAGGCAAAAGCGGTTTCAAGAAAGGCGCTTAAAGCGTTTTTTGAAAGCGATATATTCGCCCGTATAAAGAAAGCAAAAACGGTTAAAAGAGAAATGCGCTTTTTAACCGAGCTGCCCGCAAAGCGCATAGACCCGTCGCTTGACGACAGCTTTAACAGCGAAAGCATTATGGTGCAGGGAGCGGTGGATCTGTGCTTTGAGGAAGACGACGGCTTAGCGGTGCTTGATTTTAAGACCGACAGAACCGAAAACCCCGACGATTTGAAAATTGCTTACGGCGAGCAGCTTGCAATATACGCCGCCGCCTGCGAAAAAATATTTTTAAAACCCGTAAAGCAAAAAATAATATATTCATTCGCACTGTCCGCCGCTGTTGAGCTTGAATAGGTGCTTTAAAGCCTTTGGGTAATCTGTCTTCTTTCAAGGGGATTACGGATTCTTTCACGCTTCGCGTTCAGAATGACAAACCGTTTGGTAATTTGCAAACACATAAGGCGTACAGTATACTTTAGCTTGCCTGTCATTGCGGTGCGGGTGTCCGGTGGACACCTCTGCGAAGCAGAAGCACCGACCGAGCCGGCAGGCGAGACCGCTGTAAGGTGCGTGGCAATCCGTTTTCCATCTCCCTCGTCATTGCGAAGCCGTGTAAACGGCTGCGGCAATCCGTTCTCTCTTAAGGGATATACGGATTCTTTCACGCTTTGCGTTCAGAATGACAAACCGTTTGGTAATTTGCAAATACATAAGGCGCGCGGAATGACGGCAAAAATCAAATATCCGGTCTGCAATACACAGACCGGATATTTTTAAAGCTATATATCTTAATATATGGGGAAATGCGAGCAAAGCTCTGAAACCTCTGCCGCAATGCGTTCCTTGCTGTTATCAAAATCGTTTACGGCGTCGCTTATCCATTTGGCAATTTTAAGCATTTCGGGCTCTTTAAAGCCGCGGGTGGTTACAGCAGGTGTTCCGAGCCTTACGCCGCTTGTGATAAACGGGCTTTGCGGATCGTTCGGAACGGTGTTTTTATTGGCGGTAATGTGTACCTCGTCAAGCCTTTTTTCAAGTTCTTTGCCGGTAATGCCGTTTTTAATAAGCTTTAAAAGCATAAGGTGGTTATCCGTGCCGCCCGAAACTATATCAAGCCCCTCATCTATAAGAGCGCCGCAAAGGGTTTTTGCGTTTTTAACTATCTGCGTTTGGTATTCTTTGAATTCGGGCGTCATAGCCTCGCCTAAGGCTACTGCCTTGGCAGCAATTATGTGCATAAGCGGACCGCCCTGAGTTCCGGGGAAGACGGCTTTATCGATCTGCTTTGCAAATTCTTCACGGCAGAGTATCATACCGCCGCGCGGTCCCCTTAAGGTTTTGTGGGTTGTGGTAGTAACAACGTCTGCAAAGGGAACGGGCGAGGGGTGAAGCCCCGCCGCAACAAGACCTGCGATATGCGCCATATCCACCATCAGGTAAGCGCCGACTTCGTCCGCAATTTCGCGGCAGCGCTTAAAATCAATTATTCTTGAATAGGCGCTTGCGCCGGCGATTATCATTTTCGGCTTGCATTCAAGCGCTATCCTTCTCATCTCGTCGTAGTCTATCGTTTCGGTTTCGCTGTTAACGCCGTAAGGCACAACGTTAAAGTATTTGCCCGAAATATTAACCGGCGAGCCGTGCGATAAATGGCCGCCCTGCTGTAAATTCATACCCATAACCGTGTCGCCGGGGTTTAACAGCGCAAAAAACACCGCAAGGTTTGCACTGGCGCCGCAGTGCGGCTGAACGTTTGCGTGCTCAGCCCCGAACAGCTTTTTGGCGCGTTCGCGCGCTATGTTTTCCACAACGTCCACATATTCGCAGCCGCCGTAATAGCGCTTTCCGGGATACCCTTCGGCGTATTTGTTTGTAAGCACGCCGCCAGCGGCAAGCAATACCGCCTTTGAAACTATGTTTTCCGATGCTATAAGCTCTATATTGTGCTGCTGACGTTCAAGCTCGGAATGGCACGCCGCCGCTACCTCGGCGTCGTAATTTTTAAGCTCTTCAAAAAAATTCATAATCGCTGCTCCTTAATTTAAACGTTTAAAACCGCCCTTACAGGCGCGGTATAATGCCTTGAAAGTATTGGCTTTATAACCTCTTCAACAAATTCCTCCGTTTGCGAGGCGCTTCTGCCTGTATATTTTGCGGGGTCTAATTCTTTAATTATTTCTTCGCGTGTAAGGGGTATGCGGCTGTCCTCGGCAATTTTTTCTATAAGGTTATTGCTTTCGCCGTTAAGTTTTACCCTTGCCGCCGCCTCGTGCGAATATACGCGTATTATTTCGTGCAGCTCCTGCCTGTCGCCCCCGCGTTTAACCGATTCCATCATAATATTTTCGGTTGCCATAAACGGCAGCTTTTCCATAACGCGGCGTTTAATTACATTTTCATATACCACAAGGCCTGAGGTTACGTTTATGTATATATTAAGTATGGCGTCTGCCGCCAAAAATGCTTCGGCTACCGATATACGCTTGTTTGCGCTGTCGTCAAGCGTGCGCTCAAACCACTGGGTGCCAGCCGTCATAGCGGGGTTTACCGCGTCCGCTATAATGTACCTTGCAAGCGAGGAAATACGCTCGCACCGCATAGGATTGCGTTTATACGGCATTGCCGATGAGCCTATCTGCTTTTTCTCAAACGGTTCCTCCATTTCCTCAAAGGATTGCAGCAGCCTTAAATCATTTGAAAATTTGTATGCGCTTTGTGCAAAGCCCGATAAAACCGAAAGGAAGTACGAATCGGTCTTTCTTGAATACGTCTGCCCCGAAACGGGAACGCAGGCGTCAAAGCCCATATCCTTGGCTATAAGCGCTTCAAGCCGTTTAACCTTTTCCTCATCGCCCGAAAAAAGCTCCATAAAGCTTGCCTGCGTGCCTGTGGTTCCCTTTGAGCCTAAAAGCTTAAGGTTTGCCAGCTGATAGTCGAGATTATCCATATCCTGCGATAATTCATACATCCAAAGCGTTGCCCGCTTGCCGACAGTTGTAAGCTGAGCCGGCTGCAAATGGGTATATGCAAGGCAGGGCAGAGATTTATACTTAATTGCAAATTCCGAAAGATTTTTAAGCACCTGCGCCGCCTTTTTCTGAATAATAGAAGAAGCCTCGCGAAGAATTACAATATCGGTATTATCGCCCACATAACAGCTTGTGGCGCCTAAATGTATAATAGGCTCTGCCTTTGGGCACTGCACGCCGTAAGCGTAAACGTGGGACATAACGTCGTGGCGAACCTCTTTTTCGCGCGCCTCGGCAACATCATAGTTAATATCGTTTTTATGCGCTTCCATTTCGGCTATCTGCTCGTCTGTAATGTTAAGGCCCAATTCCTTTTCGGCCTTTGCAAGCGCTATCCAAAGCCTGCGCCAGGTGCGGAATTTGAAATTCTGCGAAAAAACGTGTTGCATTTCCTCCGAAGCATACCGTGTGGAAAACGGGGAAATATAGCTGTCTTTATTATCGGGCATATTGTAATCTCCTTGATTTTAATACTAAAAAATTATAGCAAAATATCGCGGCTTTGTCAATCGCGGAATAAGCCGAAATTTTCCCTTAAATATCCATTGACATTTTTTTTTGCGAATGTTATAATATTACCGTTAAAGGCAATGATCAAGAGAAGTAACGCTGCTTAAAGGCATAAAGAGAGCCGTAGTCGGTGGAAATTCGGCGGTCCCGCAGCGCGAATAACACTTGGGAGCCGCAAGCCGAACGTTTTAAATCAGTAGGTAAGCCGTATATGATGCGTTAAATCATACCCGTTCACGGTTTTAAGGTGACCTTTATGGTAAGTTAGGTGGCACCGCGGATAGCGTCTATTCGTCCTAATGTTTTAAGGACTTATAGACGCATTTTTATTTTTACAAATAAAGGAGCAAACCAATATGAAACACACCGATATTGTTGAGATTTTTGAAAACAAGGCTTTAATCGGCACCGAGACGGCGGTATGCGGCTGGGTTCGCACATCAAGAGAGTCAAAAAATATGGCGTTTATAGAGCTTAACGACGGCACAAGCCTAAAGCATTTGCAGATCGTTATCGATAAGTCGGAGCTCGGCGACGTTTCGGATTTTATGAAGCTCGGCACCTCGCTTAAGGTGACGGGTACCGTAGTTAAATCCGCCGTGGCGGAGGACTCGGTTGAAATTAACGCAAAGGAAATAACGGTTTTGGGCGAATGCCCTGCCGATTATCCGCTTCAGAAAAAGCGCCACACGCTTGAATATCTGCGTACAATACCGCATTTAAGGGTAAGAACGAATACGTTTAACGCCGTGTTCAGGGTGCGTTCGGTGGTTTCTGCCTCTATACACGAATTTTTCCAGAGCCGCCGCTTTGTATATGTGCATACGCCCCTTATAACCGCTTCCGACTGCGAGGGTGCGGGCGAAATGTTCAAGGTTACAACAATAGGGTACAGCAACGAATACAAATCGGAAGAAGAGTATTACGCAAACGACTTTTTCGGCAAAAAGGCGGCGCTTAGCGTTTCGGGCCAGCTTGAGGGCGAGGTTGCGGCAATGGCACTTGGTAAAATATATACCTTCGGTCCTTCCTTCCGTGCGGAAAAAAGCAACACGCCGCGCCATGTGGCGGAGTTTTGGCACGTTGAGCCTGAGGTGGCGTTTGCAGAGCTACCCGATATTATAGAGCTTGCCGAGGCACTTATAAAGCACATAATAAACGCCGTTTTGGAAAAATGCCCCGAAGAGCTTAAATTCTTTGACAGGCATTTTGAAAACGGGCTTATTGAAAAGCTTGAAACCGTTGCAGGGCATAATTTTGCCGTTATGACGTATACCGAGGCGATAGAAAGGCTTAAGGGTTCGGGCAAGGATTTTAAATACCCCGTAGAGTGGGGCTGCGACCTTATGACAGAGCATGAGCGCTATATTTCAGAGGAAATATGCAAAAAGCCCGTCTTCCTTACCGATTATCCGAAAGAGATAAAGTCGTTTTATATGAAACAGAATCCGGACGGCAAAACCGTTGCCGCAACCGATCTTTTGGTGCCGGGCGTAGGCGAGATCATAGGCTGCAGCGAGCGTGAGGCGGATCTTGACAAGCTGCTTGAGGCAATGAAATCGCGTAATATGTCGCTTGACGAATACGAGCATTATATAGCCCTGCGCCGTTTCGGCTCGGTTCCGCACAGCGGCTTCGGGCTCGGTCTTGAACGCATTATAATGTATGTTACCGGCGTGCAGAATATAAGAGACGTTATTCTTTATCCGCGTACGGTAGGCAGCATTTCTTGAGTGTTATATTATGCAGGCGGGATTTCGCGCTTAAATAACGGGTTCGGGCTATTCCCGCTTGCCTGAAAGGTAGAAATTTATGTATACAGCAAAGCTAAACGAATTTGATACGCAAAACGCAATAGCCCTTGTTAAGGAAAAGTTTTCTCACGAGCTATGCAAAAGGCTTACGCTTTCACGCGTTTCGGCACCGCTTTTTGTTAAAAAGGGGAGCGGCCTTAACGACGACTTAAACGGCGTTGAACGCCCCGTTTCTTTCGATATTAAGGAAACGGGGGAAACCGCCGAGGTTGTTCACAGCCTTGCAAAGTGGAAAAGAATGGCGCTTATGCGCTACAATTTTCCCGTTCATACCGGACTTTACACCGATATGAACGCGATACGCCGCGATGAGGAATGCGATAACATTCACTCAATATATGTTGACCAGTGGGACTGGGAAAAGGTTATAACCGCTAAGGACAGAAACGAAGAATATTTAAAAAGCACGGTTTGCGATATTTATGCCGCAATACTTGAAACCGCGCGCGAGGTAAAGATAAAATATCCCGTAATTGATATATGTTTGCCCGAAAAAATAGAGTTTGTTTCTACATACGAGCTTGAAGAAAGGTATCCCGATCTTACGCCTAAGCAGCGTGAAAACGCCGCCGCAAGGGAATACGGCGCGGTATTTGTTATGCAGATAGGCGGAAGGCTCAAAAACGGCGAAAAGCACGACGGCAGGGCGCCCGATTATGACGACTGGCGGCTTAACGGCGATATTTTGGTGTATAACCGAGTGCTTGAGAGCGCTTTTGAAATTTCTTCTATGGGAATAAGGGTAGACAGGAAAAGCCTGCTTTCCCAGTTAAAGGCTGAAAACGCCGAAGACAGGCTTAATTTTGAATTTCACAGGCTTTTGGCAAACGGCACGCTTCCGCTTACAATCGGCGGCGGAATAGGTCAGTCAAGGCTTTGTATGCTGCTTCTGCAAAAGGCGCATATAGGCGAGGTTCAGGTGTCTATTTGGCCCGAACGCGAGGCCGATAGGTGCAAAAAAGCCGGTATCAGGCTGCTTTAAAAAAAGAGGAGGGGAGAGTACTTTTATATATGAAAAACAGATATATAATTTTCTTTGGTTCTGTGTTGTTCGATATGCTTGCGGCGGTTGTTTCGTTTTTTCTGGCGCTTGCTATCGGCGGTATAGCTTATTACGATTGCGGCAGGCAGCTTTTTTACTTTACAATTCCCGTTTGGGCGGGGCTTTTGGTGCTGTCGTTTTATTTCTTTAGAATTTACAGTATATTATGGCGGTTTTCAAGCTTTTCGGAGCTGCTGCGAATTTTTGTTGCAACCGCCGTTGCGGGCGCGGCGACGTTTATTTCGCAAATGGCGGTGTTCAACCGTTCTTACGATCTTGACGTAAATTTGGTTATCTTCTTTTTCACCTGCGCTTTAACGGTTATTTTCCGCCTTTGTATGAAAAGCATAATTATAAGGTATAACGAAAAAACAAGCAATAAACAGGAAATACCGTCAGAACTTAACGGCAATATAATGATAATCGGCGGCGGCTCCGCCGGCTCGATGATAATAAACGAGCTTTCAAAAAACTCGCCTGTTCCCAACAGCAGAATAAAGTGCGTTATAGACGACGACCCTGCTAAAAAAGGTACTTACATATCGGGTATTCATATTGTGGGCGGCAGGGATATGATTATCGAGGCGGCTGAGAAATACCGTGTTGATACAATACTTTTTGCAATACCGAGCTGCAATAATACGCAAAAGTTTGAAATACTTACTATTTGCCAGCAAACGGGCTGTACGCTTAAAATAATACCGTCGATCTATCAGATGATAGATCCGAGACCGAGCGGTCTTTCCTCGAAAATACGCAAGGTTGAAATAGAAGACCTTTTAGGTCGCGAGCCTATCGAGCTTGACGTTAACCGCATAATAAATTATGTTGCGGAGAAAACGGTTCTTGTTACGGGCGGCGGCGGAACCATAGGAAGCGAGCTGTGCCGCCAGATTGCAGAGCATTCGCCCAAAAAGCTTGTTATTTTTGATATTTACGAAAATAATGCTTATGATATTCAAAATGAGCTTAAACGCACCCACCCTGAGCTTGATATGATAGCGCTTATCGGCTCTGTGCGCGACAGCAAGCGTATGGATTCGGTCTTTAAAAAATACCGCCCGGATATAGTGTATCACGCGGCGGCGCATAAGCATGTTCCGCTTATGGAGGACAGCCCCAACGAATCCATTAAAAACAATGTGTTCGGAACGCTTAAAACCGTGCAGTGCGCCGATAAATACGGCGTGGGAAAATTTGTGCTTATATCAACCGATAAAGCGGTTAACCCTACAAATATAATGGGTGCCAGCAAGCGCATATGCGAAATGATAGTGCAATCGTATAACCAGTGGTCGAAAACAGAGTTTGTTGCGGTGCGCTTCGGCAATGTTTTAGGCTCTAACGGAAGCGTTATTCCGCTGTTTAAAAAGCAGATCGCGGCGGGCGGTCCCGTTACGGTAACCGACCCCAATATAATACGGTACTTTATGACCATACCCGAAGCGGTCACACTGGTTTTGCAGGCAGGTGCATCCGCAAAGGGCGGCGAGATATTTGTACTTGATATGGGCAAGCCTGTTAAAATATTAACTCTTGCCGAAAATCTTATTAAGCTTTCGGGCTTTACGCCTTATAAGGATATAAAAATTGAGTTTATAGGTCTTCGTCCCGGAGAAAAGCTGTATGAAGAAATGCTGATGGCAGAGGAGGGCTTAAAGGATACCGAAAACAGCCTTATACACATAGGAAAGCCGATAGAGTTTAACGAAGAAGAATTTTTCGGCATACTTGAAAAAATAAAAAAGGTTATGTATAACGACGATACCGATATACGAAGCTATGTAAAGCAGATAGTTCCTACGTATAATTACACCCGAAAATAAGCTTGATTTCGGGTGCAGGGCAAAAAAACGTATTTTCCTTAATAGGGAAAAACGGATTGCCGCACGCCTTGCGGCGGTCTCGCCTGCCGGCTCGGTCGGTGCTTTTGCTTCGCAGAGGTGCCCGCCGGACACCCGCACCGCAATGACAGGGGCGGAGGATTGCCGCACGCCTTACGGAGGTCTCGCCTGCCGGCTCGGTCGGTGCTTCTGCTTCGCAGAGGTGTCCACCGGACACCCGCACCGCAATGACAACCTTTATAAACGCACAAAACCGTGGTTACAATAATGCAGCCACGGTTTTGTTATTCGTTCCAATATTTTTTATCAAGCGTTCTGAAGGATATTGCCGCAAAAATATGCTCTTTTTTTATAATTTCACTGCCTTCAAGGTCGGCAACGGTTCTTGCAACCTTTAAAAGGCGGTCGTATGTGCGGGCCGACATACCGAGCCTGTCAAACGAAATACGCAAATACCTTTGAGCATTTTCGTCCATAACGCAGTATTTTTTAAGCATAGACGAGGTAAGCCTTGCGTTGCAGGTAACGCCCGTGCCCTTATACCGTTCGGTTTGAAGCCTTCTTGCACGGTTAACGCGTTCTTTTATCTTAGCAGACGGCTCCCCGTCGGACACGGCGCTTAATTCGCTGTAATTTACGGGCGGCACCTCAACATGCAGGTCGATCCTGTCAAGCATAGGACCGGAAATGCGGTTTAAATACTTTCTCACCGCATTATTTGTGCATATACATTCACGCGTGGGGTGACCGAAAAATCCGCAGGGACACGGGTTCATTGCCGCAACAAGCATTACCGAGCTTGGGTATGTAAGCGTGCCGGCAACGCGCGATATGGTCACCTTGCCGTCTTCAAGCGGCTGGCGCAGCGCTTCCATAACGTCGCGCCGGAATTCGGGCAGCTCGTCTAAAAACAAAACGCCGTTATGTGCAAGCGATATTTCGCCCGGGTGGGGTATGGTGCCGCCGCCGGTGATACCCGCAACAGATACCGTGTGGTGCGGCGAGCGAAACGGGCGAACGCGTACAAACGGGTCGCTTTTATCAAGCGTGCCGGCTATTGAGTGTATTTTTGTGGTTTCGATAGATTCCTCAAACGTCATTTCGGGCAGTATGGTGGGCAGGCGCTTTGCAAGCATACTTTTACCTGAGCCGGGCGGACCTATAAGAAGTATGTTGTGCCCGCCTGCCGCCGCAACCTCAAGCGCCTTTTTTGCGGCAAGCTGACCCTTAACGTCGGCAAAATCAAGCCCGTAAGCTACCGGCTTTGAGTCTATTTGAGTTTTGGGGGCGGCGCTGATAGGATTTTCGCCCTTAATATGGTCTATAAGCTCCTTTACGTTTTTAACGCCGTATACGTTAATGCCCTCTATAACCGCCGCCTCGGCGGCGTTCTCTTCGGGTACAAACACATTTTTAACGCCGTTTTTAAGCGCGGTTATTGCAATAGCCAATATTCCGCCCGTGGGTCTTACCATTCCGTCAAGCGAGAGCTCGCCTACAAAAATACTGTCGTTAAGCTCGGCCTTTAACTGACCGGAAGCCTTTAAAATGGTAATAAGCACGGGAAGATCGTATATTGCGCCCTCCTTTTTTAAATCCGCCGGCGCAAGGTTAACGGTAATACGCCCTACGGGAAATTTATAACCGCAATTTTTTATGGCGGCGCGCACACGCTCGCGTGATTCCTTTACCGAGGTATCGGGCAAGCCCACGATATCAAAGGCGGGAAGACCGGTTGAAACATCTGCCTCAACCTCTATCATATACGAATCTATACCGAATAAGCCTACGCTGTTAAGCCTTGAAAACACCTGCTGCACCGACCTTACATTTCCAAAATACTTAAATTATTATATAATATATGGTTACGCATTGCAACAATATAATATTTTTTCTCTTTTAAACCAAAAAATAATATTATAACTATTGTTTATTCGACAAAAATATAGTATAATATCCTATATATAGTTTTTGGGAGTGCATTTTTTCTTGCAGCATACGGTGTATCTTGATAACAGCTCTACAACAAAGCCCTGCGAAACGGCGGTGCGGTATATAAATAAGGCGCTCACGGCCGAGTGGGGCAATCCTTCTTCACTGCACAGGCTCGGTATGGAGGCAGAAATTGCTTTATCCGAAGCGCGCGAGACGGTTGCACGCTCTGTTTCTGCACGGGCGGACGAAATTATTTTCACCGGCAGCGGAACAGAAGCTAACAATACTTCATTGCTTTCCTGCCTTAAAGCCAAAAAACGCGGCGGCAGGGTAATCACAACCGCTATTGAGCATCCGTCTGTTCTTGAAACGGTCAAGCGGCTTGAGACCGAGGGACTTGAGGTAATACGCTTAAAGCCGCAGCGTGACGGAACTGTATCGCTTTGCGACCTTGAAAACGCGCTTTCATCCGATACCGTAATGGTAAGTATGATGCTTGTAAACAACGAAACGGGCGCCGTTTTGCCTGTAGAGGACGCGGTTAAGCTTACAAAAAGTATTGCGCCTGCGGCGCTTTTCCACTGCGACGCGGTACAGGGCTACGGCAAGCTGCCCATAAATGTTAAAAGGCTTGGCTGCGATTTAATGTCGGCAAGCGGTCATAAGATTCACGGACCTAAGGGTATAGGGTTTTTATATATAAAAAAGGGCGTGCATATTCCGCCGTTTATAACCGGCGGAGGTCAGGAGAGCGGTATGCGTTCAGGCACCGAGCCTACTCCGCTTATAATGGGGCTTATGGGCGCGGTAAACGAATTGCCGAACGCCGAAGAGCAGCTTAAAAAGCAGCAGGAGCTTTTCTGCTTTGCAGCGGAAAAACTTTCGGCTTTAAAGGGTACTGTTATAAATTCGCCGCAGGGCTGCCTTCCGTATATACTTAACATATCCCTGCCGGGCTACCGCTCGGAAACGCTGCTGCATTTTCTTGAAAGCAGAGACATATTCGTTTCAAGCGGAAGCGCCTGCGCTAAAGGGCACGGCAGCTATGTTTTAAACGAAATGGGGCTTGACCGGCATATAGTTGACAGCGCTTTAAGAATAAGCTTTTCAAGATATAATACAAAAGAGGATATAATACTGCTGTGCGAAGCGTTAAGCGACGCCGTAAAGCAGATAAGAAGGGCAAACTGATGAAGGAAATAATACTTATTAAAAACGGCGAGCTGGCGCTTAAAGGTCTTAACCGCCGCAATTTTGAAGACGCGCTTATTAAAAATATGAAACGAAGACTTATGCCGCTGGGCGAAGTGGCGATCACACGCTCGCAGTCTACAATATACGTTGAGCCGAAGGCGGACGATTACGATTTTGAAGAGGCGCTTGCACGCGTTTCGCGTATATTCGGCATAGCCGGCTTCAGCCGCGCCTGCGTGTGCGAAAAAACGGTTGGGGACATACTTTCGCGCGCTCCCGAATATCTTAAAACAGTAATGGAAAATATTAAAACCTTTAAGGTTGAGGCAAAACGGGCGGATAAAACTTTTCCGCTTACCTCTCCCGAAATATGCCGCGAGGTAGGCGGCGCGCTGCTAAAGGCGTTTCCGCATTTAAGGGTGGACGTGCATAACCCCGACCGTACCGTGTATGTTGAGGTGCGTGATTTTGCGGCGTATATAAGATGCGAACAGCTAAAGGGTGCGGACGGCCTGCCGGTAGGCACGGCGGGCACCGCTTCGGTTTTGATTTCGGGCGGAATAGACAGCCCCGTTGCGGCATGGACAATGGCTAAAAGGGGACTTCGGCTTAACGCAATACATTTTGCAAGTCCTCCGTATACAAGTCCGAGGGCGGAATTAAAGGTTAAAACATTGCTTAAAAAAGTTGCGGCTTACTCCGGCACAATAGACCTTTGGATAGTGCCGTTTACCGAAATACAGGACGAAATAGGCAAAAACTGCCCCGAAGACTATTTCACGCTTATTATGCGCCGTATGATGATGAGAATATCAGAGCGGATAGCGCGCAATTCGGGCAGTCTGGCGCTTATAACGGGCGAAAGTCTCGGTCAGGTGGCAAGTCAGACTCTGCCGGCGCTTGTTACAACCGACAGCGTTGTGAATATGCCTGTTTTAAGGCCGCTTATAGGCTCGGATAAAGAGGATATAGTGGCGGTTTCACGTAAAATAGATACCTTTGAAACCTCGATTTTACCGTATGAGGATTGCTGTACGGTATTTACGCCAAAGCACCCGAAAACCAAACCGACGCTTGCCTTGTGTGAGAAGGCGGAGCAGGGGCTTGACGTGGAGCGCCTTGTGGAAAAGGCTGTAAACGAGGCTGCCTTTTCTTATATAGAGTAACGGGTGAGAATATGAACAACAAAACCTACGAGACCTCCGCCGCGGCAGTAGCCCTGTTAAAAGATAACGGCTTTACCGTTGCTGTTGCGGAATCCTGCACCGGCGGGCTTTTATCAAGCTACCTTACTGCGGTGCCGGGTGTTTCGGCGGTATATGAATTAGGCGTTACGTCTTATTCCTGCCGTATTAAAAACAAAATACTCGGCGTTAAGGAGGAAACGCTTGACGCCTTCGGCGCGGTAAGCGAAAATACCGCCCGCGAAATGGCGGAGGGCGTAAGGCAAAAGGCAGGCTCTGATATAGGGCTTTCGGTTACCGGCGTAGCAGGACCCGACGGCTCCGAGGGGCACGCGCCGGGGCTTGTGTTTATAGCTGCGGCGGATAAAGGCGGAACGCGGGTGAAAAAGCTTAATATCGACCCGATAAACCGTGAAACGGTAAGGGAAACGGCGGTTAAAGCGGTGTTGGAGCTTTTAATTAAAACAGTTGAGGAAGTTGCAAAATGAACCATGCAAAGGAAAGCGGTACGGTAAAATCCTTTTTTTACAGGCTGTACCTTTCTTATATTCCGAACAAGCGCGATAACATAAAGCAGATAATTATTAAGATATTCTTTTTGGCGTCACTTATAACGCTTATAGTATCGGCTTCATATCTTACAAATTATTTTTTGGCGGGCAAAAAGCAGGAATCGATTATAGACGACAGCCGAAAAATATGGCACGAGACCTCGTCGGCTGAAAGCGAGGAGCCGCAAAAGTCGGTAACGGAAATAATGCTTGAGGAAAACCCCGATTTTAAGGGGTGGATAACGATACCCGGCACGAAGGTGGATAATCCGTTTTACCAAACGACAGATAACGAATTTTACCTTACGCACAACCAGAAAAAGCAAAAAAGCGCATACGGCGCGCTGTTTCTTGATTACGGCAATATGCTTACCGAGACCGAAAAGGACAGCAACCTTGTAATATACGGTCACCATATGAAAAACGGATCTATGTTTGCGGGTCTTACAAAATACAAAACGCTAAGCTTTTATAAGGCTAATCCGACTATTGAGTTTTCAACGCTTTACGGCAAGGATACTTATAAAATATACGCCGCATTTGTACTTAACGCCTCTAAGGACGACGATAACGGCTATATTTACAATATTTTCAGAAAAAGGTTTTTGGACGATACGGATTTTAACTTGTGGAAAAACGAGGCAATGGCGCGCAGTATTATAAATACGGGGGTTGACGCGCAGTTCGGGGACGAAATAATAACCCTTGTTACCTGTACCTATGATTTTGATAACGCGCGTTTCGTGGTTATGGCAAGAAAAACGCGCGAGGGTGAGGATACTGCGGTGGATACGTCCGCGGCGGTTACAAACCCAAGTCCGAGATACCCGAAGCGCTGGTATGACGACAGGGGAATAGATTATCCGTTTAATTAAAGAAAGGGGAAGGCTTGTTTTATGTTTCAGAATATTAAGGTGGATATAATATACTTTAAAACATATACGGATTTTGAACTTGAATTTAACCTTTGCGGCTGCTGCCGTATGCGGCTGCTTACCGATAAAGCGCCCGATAAAAAAACGCTTGTGCACAGTCTTGCGCGCGCCGTTTCACGCAGCAGAGTCATAATAATCGCAGGTAAGCTTTTGGGCGATGAGGGAACAATAGGACTTATTTCACACTCGATAGGCAAAGAAACTGCGGTAATAGATAAGGCGCAATACGGAATTTCGGGCGATGATGAGATAAAGGTTATAAGCGGTGCCACACCGCTTGTTACGCCGAGCGGTGAATTCGGCGGCTGTATTATAGAAAGCGGTCCGCAGTCTATGATATTGGTTACAGACGATAAGGCTGTAAGAAAAACCGTTATGAACACGCTTATTCACCCATATATAGAGGAGCTTTGCGCAACCGAGCTTAAGGCAAAGGCAGACGCCGCAGTTCAGGCGCCGATCGCTCCCGCTACGCCTGTTACCGAAGAACCGGCGCTTTCGGCGGAAGAACCCGAAACAGAGGCAGAGACTGAGACGGTTGATATACTTTCATCGTCTGAGGGCATTGAAACAGTTGAAAATACAAATGCCGAGACGGTTGCCGAAACCGAAACCGAAACCGAGACTGAGGAAACCGCGCCGCCGATAGCCGAAAACGAAAAAGCCGAGGACAGTATCCCGATAAGCGCATATTCGGCAAGCCCCGATAACAGCGTGGAGCTTTACGGTGGTATGGTCTTTGAGGAAGACGCCGATGTAAAACGCGAACCGTATGCAGTGCCCGATACCTCAGTGGACGATGGTATGTATATCGAGCCGCAAAGAATGAAAAAGGGCGCGACGAATTATTACAATCACCGTTATGGGGCGGAATCGTTTGATGAAACCGTATATCGCACCGATACCGGAAATAATACGAAAAGACCGTCGGTATTTTACGGAAATACGGCAATACTTATAACGGCAATTGTTTTGCTTGTGATTTTAGCGGTGCTTTGCTACTGCATATTCTATATTCCCTCAAAGGACGGCGTTTCCGCCGCCGCATATTTAAGGGAGACCTTCGGAACACTGTTAGGCAAGAGCTGAAAATTCCTCTGATGTTGTATAATATCAGAGACAATAAAGTATTATTTGAAGAGAGAGCTTTTAAAAATACAGCTGATGAATTAAGGGGCGTCGGCTGTATTTTTTGTATAATGACGCTTTATACAGTCAGTCTGAAGCTGTATGTAAGCTGTTTTTCGTGGCCGGTGATCCATCGGTAATTACGGGTAAACTTCATATGCCGTACAGGACAGATGTTATTAACCATCTGTCCGCCGATAGAACCAGCCTGCTTAGCGGTAAGATCGCCGTTGTAACCCTGCTTTAAGTTAACGCCAACCTCCCTTGGAGTACATAGTGTTATTAAAAAAATCATTACATAGACCGAATTGAACCGCCAGGTGAGCCCGCAGATAAAACAGCATGAAAAAGCCGCATTTCGTGCAGTTATATAATTGACAAACACATAAAATATAGACTTTACCGTAATTATTCTCTTGACAATTTTTTAATTTGCGGTATAATATTCATTAAAGATTAGAGATGTAAAGTACCTTGTTGCTTTGCGTCTTTTTTTGTTTTAAGGGGGAATGTCAGGTGGAAAACCCGATTATAAACGCGCTTGAAAGAACGCCCGTAATTGCCGCTACCGACCGTGTGGGCTGGCAAAGCGCCGTTTTATCGGACGCAGAGGTGCTGTTTCACTTGGGCGCTGATATTATAACGGTCGGCGATGATATAAAGGCGGCAAAAAGAAACGGCAAATTTGTTTTTATACATATTGATTTAGCCGACGGAATAGGCAAGGACAAAACGGGAATAGAGTGGCTTAAAAAGCTCGGAGCAGACGGTGTTATTTCTACCCGCACCCAGCTGATACGCGCGGCGCACGATAACGGCTTGCTTGCGGTTCAGCGGTTTTTTATGCTTGATTCAAAGGGTATGCACTCGGTTGCCGAGACGATTGAAAACACACGCCCCGATTTAATAGAAATTATGCCGGGGGTTATACCTAAAGCGTTAAAGCTTTTCTCCCGTCAGGAAATTCCCGTTATTGCGGGCGGGCTTATTGAAACAAAGCAGGAGGTAACTGCGGCACTGTCTGCCGGAGCAGTTGCGGTTTCAACGGGCAGAAAAGAATTATGGAATGAAATTTAAAATATAATATAATCTGCGGAGTTAAAGAGAGCGGAAAAACAAACGGTTGCAAAAAAATGCCGTTTGTTTTTCCGCCTTTTTATATAGCCTTGTGTTTGGTGTGTGACGGAAATCCTCGTCAGAGGGAGCCGAGGGCTTTACGCAGAATTTACAGCATTATATATCTAATGTCTAATGTCTAAAATCTAATATCTAAATTTGGAGGTATTTTATGCAGCAAATGATTTTAAGCACGGTTTTGCGCTCGCTTGCCGCCGTGGTAATAGGCGGACTTATAGGCAGCGAACGCGCGCGGCACGGCAGAGCGGCGGGTATGCGAACGCATATTTTAGTGTGCCTCGGCGCTTGTATGACGAGCATGACAAGTATGTTTGTATCGGATGTTTTGGGCAATAACGGCGATGTTTTCAGAATACCGGCTCAAGTGGTATCGGGTATAGGCTTTTTGGGCGCGGGTATGATAATACTTAAAAACAACAATATGATAACCGGACTTACCACCGCCGCGGGCGTGTGGACAACGGCTACAATAGGCGTGGCGCTCGGCTACGGCTATTATGTGGGCGCGGTGGCGGTTACGGTGCTGTTTTTATCCACAATAGTTTTGTTTGCAAGGTTTGAGCGCAAGCGTAAATCGGCTGAGGTTATTTATATTGAAATAGATAACGCATATAAGGTGAACGCAGTATTAAAAGGGCTGGAAAGGGAAATTCCCGAAAGCTTTACCTACCAGATATTCGCGCCGAAAAGCGGAAATCAGGGCAGCGTGGGACTTAATGTGGTAATAGATAAACGAATAGATATGGATGTATCGGGTCTTTCGTCTATTGAAAATATAGTTTTTGCAGTGGAGGAGTAAAAAAATGTTTGATGTGGCAATTATCGGCGCGGGCGTTGTTGGCACGCTTACGGCAAGGGAGCTTACAAGGTATAAACTTTCGGTCTGTCTGCTTGAAAAGGAAAACGATGTGGCTTGCGGCGCCAGCAAGGCGAACAGCGGAATTATTCACGGCGACTTTGACCCGGAACCGGGAACGCTTAAAGCAAAGCTTAACGCAAAGGGCGTGCCGCTTTTATACAAGGCGGCACGGGAGCTGAATGTTCCCTGTAAAAACAACGGCTCTATGGTGCTTGCGTTCGGTAAAGAGGAGGACGCGGTTATAGACGAGCTTTACGCGCGCGGAATTAAAAACGGAATAAAGGGTATGGATATTCTTTCAGGAACAGAGGCGCGTCGGCTTGAAAGCAATTTATCGGATAAGGTTACAAAGGCGCTGCTTGTTACAAACGCGGGAATAATATGCCCCTATGCGCTGACTATCGCCGCCGCGGGCAACGCTATGGATAACGGCGCGGAGCTGCGCACAAATTATGAGGTTACGGCGATTGTAAGGGCTGAGGACGGCTTTAGGGTTTGCTCTGCCGACGGCAGGCAGATAACCGCGCGGTATCTTGTAAACTGCGCGGGCGGCTTTGCGGATAAAATAGCCGAAATCGCGGGAGATAAATTCTTTGAAATAATACCCCGCGCGGGCGAATATATGCTGCTCGATAAAAGCGAGGGCGAGACTGTATCGCACACAATATTCCAGGTGCCTACGGCACACGGCAAGGGTATTTTGGTAACCCCCACGGCGGACGGTAATTTACTCTTAGGCCCCACCGCCGAAAGGGTGAATACGCCCGAAAACACCGAAACCACGGCTGGCGGACTTAAAACGGTGGCCGAGCTTGCCGAAAGAAGCGTGCCGAGCGTTAATACCCGCGCGGTTATAACCTCTTTTTCGGGCGTGCGCGCGTCGGAGAAAAGCGGCGATTTCATTATAAAGGAATCGGACAAGATAAAGGGGCTTATCCATGCCGCGGCGATAGATTCACCCGGACTGTCATCATCTGCCGCAATTGCGGAATATATTGTTAAGCTGCTTGAAAAAAGCGGGCTGGAACTCACCGAGAACCCCGATTTTAACGGCACGCGCGAAGATACCCGCGCCTTTAAGAAAATGAGCGATGAGGAAAAGGACGAATATATAAAGAAAAACCCCGCCTACGGCAGAATTATCTGCCGCTGCGAGACGGTGAGCGAGGGCGAGATAATAGACGCGCTTCGCCGCAACCCCAAAGCGACGGATATTGACGGCGTAAAGCGCCGCACACGCGCGGGAATGGGAAGATGTCAGGGCGGCTTCTGTATGCCCTATGTAATGCGGCTTATTGAAAAGGAAACGGGCAAGCCGATGACCGAGATAACAAAAAAGGGCGGAAAATCGAATACCGTAACAGGCAGACTGTGAGGGGAAAAGAAATGATAAATCACGATATAGTAGTAATAGGCGGCGGACCCGCGGGAATGGCGGCGGCTGCCGCGGCGCATGACAGCGGTGTAACCGATGTTTGCATTTTAGAGCGCGAGGAAATGCTCGGCGGAATTTTAAAGCAGTGTATCCACAACGGCTTTGGGCTGCATAAATTGGGGCGCGAGCTTACAGGCCCCGAATACGCGGCGATCTACGCCGAAAAGGTGGCAGAGCGCGGAATAAAGACATACTGCGAAACTATGGTAACGGGTATTTCGCCCGATAAAACCGTAACCGCGCAAAGCACCGCAGGGCTGCTTAAAATAAAGGCAAAGGCTGTAATTCTTGCAATGGGCTGCCGCGAGCGCAGCCGCGGCGCGCTCAACACCGCGGGAACACGCCCTGCAGGGGTTTACAGCGCGGGCACGGCGCAAAAGCTGATGAACTGCGAGGGCTACTCGGTAGGCAAAAAAGTAGTTATATTGGGTTCGGGCGATATAGGGCTTATTATGGCGCGCAGAATGTCGCTTGAGGGCGCAAAGGTTGAGGCGGTCTTAGAGCTTATGCCGTATTCGGGCGGCCTTAAACGGAACATTGTTCAGTGCCTTGAGGATTTCGGCATACCTCTTTATTTATCCACCACCGTGGCGGAAATTCACGGCAGGGAAAGGGTAGAGGGCGTGACAATTGCAAAGGTTGATGAAAACCGCAATATAATTGAAGAAACAAAGCGGTATATACCCTGCGATACGTTGCTTTTGTCTGTAGGGCTTATTCCCGAAAACGAGCTGACTCGCAACGCCGGAATAGCGATAGACAGAATAACAAGCGGTGCTATGGTAGATGAAAACCGCCAGACCGAGACAGAGGGCATTTTCGCCTGCGGAAACGTTTTGCAGGTGCATGATTTGGTGGATTATGTATCAGACGAAGCGGAAATTGCGGGCAGAGGTGCAGCAGTTTATGTGCTGAACGGCGCAAATAACGGCAAAACCGTAAGTACAAAGGCAGGAAACGGCGTGCGCTATGTTCTGCCGCAGCGAATAAACGCCGATGAGAAAAATGATGTAGCATTGTTCCTGCGCGTTGCACAGCCGTTCGGCAAGGTTAAATACACCGTAAGTTCGGGCGATAATGTGCTTGCAACCGCCGTGCGGCTGAAAGCAGCGCCCGGTGAAATGGAAAAGATAGTGTTAAAGCCGGAAAAATTGGCTTTGGCTGGGGAAGAAATAACCGTCAGTCTGGAGGAAGTAAAATGAGAAGGGATATGACCTGTATAATCTGCCCGCGCGGGTGCGCGCTTAAGGTGGAGATTGAGGGCGATAATATAACCGTTACGGGCAACAGCTGCCCTAAGGGCAGGCAGTACGCAATAGACGAATGCACCAACCCCACGCGCACGGTTACATCATCCGTCCGCGTTGAAAACCGCGAGGACACTATGGTAAGCGTTAAAACCGAAACCCCTGTACCGAAGGATAAGATTTTTGAGGTTATGCGGCTTATAAGGGCAAAAAGTGTTTGCGCTCCTGTGAAAATAGGAGATGTTATTATTGAGGGCGTTTTCGGTACGAATATTGCTGCAACCAAAAATATTATATAAACAATTTTAAACGTAAAAAAGAATGTTCTTAAAGAACTCAAATCCTTTAAGAACATTCCAATTGGTGCAGCGAGTGCATTAATATCCGAACCCAAGCCCGATTTTTCAAGCTCGGTGAAATTGATTGTTTTAGTTCCGTCTTTGTAATTGAATGTAAACGTAATCCTGTCGTCATAAAGGAAAATTGCATTGACAAAACTGTCGATCAGCCTGCGACGGTGGTCAAGCTTCTTGGTATTAAGCTTTCTGAACCGATGAAACCAAAAAATAATTTGTTCACGGGAAAGCGTTGGCTTTGCTATTTCTTCTTTGATAATCTGAACAGAAAGTTCGCTTTTTTGCTTTTCAAGGCTTTCGAGCCGTTCTTTTGTAGAGGCGGTTAAAATACCTTGCTGAATTGCGTCAAGCATATTATCAATGGATTTTTGCGTATCGGCGAAACGCTTTTTGAGCAGCGGCAGTACGGTGTTTTCCTTGCTCTGCAAGTTCATTACCGTATCGGCAAGTTTCTCAATCAGCTCATCGTCAAAAATCAACTTCTTGATCTGCTCAATCACAAGATTTTCAATCCATTCTTTTTTAACTGTTTTCTTGTCACAGCCCTTGTGATTTTTGACGCTTGCACATTTGTAATAACGGTGAACCTTGTTCCTGCCTGTTCCGCTTTCACCGACCATATAGCATTGGCACTTTCCGCAAAACAGCTTTGTTGTCAGCAGGTATTCGTCCTCGGCTTTATGTTTAGCCGGGGCTTTTTTGTTTGTTGCCATGCGTTCCTGCACACGGTTGAATAAATCCTCGGGAACAATTGCCGGTATACCGTTTGGGTGAACAATATCGTTATACCTGTATTCGCCGATGTATTTACGGTTGTGCAACATTCGGGTTACGCTGTTTATGCTGATTTTGCCTCCGAGTTTGGTACGAACGCCTTTCAGATTCATTTCATCGGTAATTTCACGCATGGACGCACCGTCTGCATAATGTTTGAAAGCATCAAGTACCGCCGGAGCCGCAAGCGGATCAATTTGAAAATACTGTTCACTGTCGATCATATAACCGATCGGCAATGTTCCGCCGTTGTACTTACATTTTAGCGCGTTTTCGGTCAGTCCCCGCGTGACCTTTTCGGAAAGTTCAGCCGAGTAATACTCTGCCATTCCTTCAAGCATGGATTCGAGCAAAATGCCTTCTGCACCGGCTGAAATCGCTTCGGTTGCGGAAACGACCTTTATACCGTTATTTTTCAAAATGCGTTTGTAGTGCGCCGAATCGTATTTATCACGGGCAAATCGGTCAAGCTTCCAAACGATTACAACCTCAAACTTTTTGCCGGAACTGTCTTTAATCATCCGCTGAAAATCGGGACGGCGGTCGGTTCTTGCCGACAATGCGCGGTCGATGTAGGTTTCTACAATTTGAATGTCATTTTTCTCGGCAAAGGCCTTGCATTCGCGAAGCTGTCCTTCAATAGATTCTTCACGCTGATTATCCGAAGAATATCTTGCATAGATTACGCCTTTCATTTTCTTCACCTGCCTTTCTTTTGGAGTGTATAACACAAGTTTTCCTTAATGTTATCTGGATTTTGGGGTGTTAGGGCTATCCCTAACAAGTGAATTTGCTGTAGCAAATTCAGTGCTTGCTGCGACAATATCACTTTTGACAGTTTAATTATAGCATATTTGATTTATAATGTCTATATGTAATCGTGAAATATTCAAATTGTTCTTGAATATTTCAATATTATCTATTGCTGTTTTATAAAATCTATGCTATACTATAACATAGGTTATTGTAAGTTCAGGAGGTAATCGTATTGGCACGTTCATACAACAAACTTTGGAAACTGATGATTGATAAAAAAATAAATAAGACCCAACTCTGCAAAGCAGCGGGTATAACCACAAACGCTATGGCAAAGCTCGGTCGTGACGAAACCGTAACGCAGGAAACTCTTGAAAAAATATGTGCGGTGCTCGGTTGCACCCTTGACGATATTGTGGAAATAAAACCGGACAATTCAAATATATAGTAATTATATCATTGCCAGAGTCCATTTTATTGGACTGTTGTCGTGGTATAATGGCTTGTATAAAAATTTATTTACTGTAAAAGGAGTGCTATATATGGGATTAAGATTTCGAAAAAGTGTAAGAATATGCAAAGGTGTAAGATTAAACTTTAATAAAAATTCTTTTGGAATAAGTGTTGGTGGTAAAGGCTACGGATATACTGTAAATTCAAAAGGCCGCAGAACTGCACATGTCGGGATCCCTGGTACAGGTCTATCATATACTGCCTCGTCAACAAAGAGAAAGCAATCCCCAAAATCTTTATCAACATCAAAAATCGTTCATACTGAAATAAAATTATCCTTGTCTGACGATGGAAAAATGAGTTTCTTTCATCCTAATGGAATTGAAATAACCGATCCAAGTATGATCAATAGGATTAAAAGAACTCCGGCTTACAAACTTGAAAAAGAGCGTATGCAAAACGAACACAATAGAAATGCATTGTATGAAATAAATGCATACAACCAACAAAATCAGGATCTAATAAACATCTGCAAACTATCGGCAACACCAATACATGATGTCGCTTTTTATGAAAACGAATTAAACAGTCTTGTCTTAAAAGAATATGTGAGAAGAACATTCAATGTTCAGATGCCAACGCGCGATACTGTATATAAAGAATTGGTAAATGAATCAAAATCGGAAATTAAGAGTTTGGCATTTTGGACATTGAAAAACAAACGCAAAGATTATGTTGAGAATAATATAGCGGAAAAACTTGACGAGAGAATTAGTGAATGGAAAAATAACAAACAAGTATTCGAACAGCACGAAGTTGAAGTTGAAAAAGAAGCAACAAAACGATTCAGAGAAGAATACGATAATGCAAAAACATATTTAAACAACATGTTTGAAAAAGGCAAACGAAATGTATCCGTTTTCATATTATTCATATTTAAGGGATGATTATGAAAGATTAGTTGATATGATGGTGTTAGCCGGAAAATTCGACGAAGCAAAAAAAGAACACAAAAGACTTGATATGACCATTGGCACAAAACTTTCGGAATTAAAAGTCTTTCAAAAAAACACTGTGAGTATGGGAAAAAGCTCCTTTGAAAGATATCAGAAGGAAATCATTGATCCTTATTTGGATGAATACAGCTGCCGAGAACAGTATTATTGGCTTTTAGAGAATTTAAGTGAGTTAGCCCCAAAGTCATTTAACGGATATAGACGAATGAAAAATTCAAAAACAGAAAACTACAAAAAGATAGTTGAAGCCGTTAAAAGATCAGGAAAAGAAATAGATTGTTTGAAGTTTTGGGATTAACACTTCAAAGTGGGACTCCAAATATTTATATAATTTCAAAGCTGTCTTAGCAAGCACTGAATTTGGCTATCCAAATTCGGGGATGCTGCTACGGTGTTACCTTAGCAAGCATCGTCTTTGTGTCCACACTTGGCTTAGCGAGCATCGCCGCCTGCGTCCACACGACCTTGTTAGGGCAAATCCCTAAAACCCTTTGAACGGAGAATTCTATGGATATAAATGAACTCAAAAAACAGCTGATTCCGTATTGGCATGACATTTACAATCTGCAATACGGCAACATTCTCAAGCAACTATTTGTTCGTATCAAATACAGAATATTAGGAAACCGTTTCGGAACATCGGAGATCCCGGATAATATTCTTGAAGCCATTGCTCGCACAATGCTGCCAGATATTCGCGAGTTTTTCCTTTCCAAAGAGGGACAGGAGGAGTTTGCCGCTTGGAAAGCGGAATATGAAAAGAATAAGAAGAAAAGAGCATAAAGCAAAAAGCGAGGGTGAATCCCCCCCGCCTTTTCGTCACTATTGATAGATTAGCTCATTCAAGATAAATTCCCGTACTCTGCTTTGTATGTTATTCATCCGTCTGATCCATTCCATTTGATTGGAAATTTTTAACTGCTCGGTTACGCCCTCGTTTTCAGCCGTTTGTCGGACTAAAGAATCAAACATTTCGCAGGCATCACGATCCATGTCGGCAAGGTAATTGTTTAGAGTTCCGTTTAGCCGCATAACATTGATGACCGTCCGATTATTGCGGTAAAGAAAATCATAATGCATTCTGCCCCAAGCGCCGATGTTTTTAAGTTCTGTTTTCATAACAAGTAACCTCCGAATTTATTTTTTGTGTTTTGCATTAAAGCTCGGATAGTCTATGAAAATGACAAATCCGAACCCTTCACCGATTGGTTTAGGGTTCGGATTTGTACTGTTTGGTGCGGGTAAGAGGACTTGAACCTCCACGACCTTGCGATCATTAGAACCTGAATCTAACGCGTCTGCCTATTCCGCCATACCCGCATATTAAGTTTTCATCCTCTGATTTTTACACGGTGAGGACATCCGAGGCGGAGCATTTCGCTTGATCCGCAAATATAAAAACGCATTTCTGCGGTTTTACCGAATTTACACCGAGATGGCGTTACCTGAATCTAATGCGTCTGCCTATTCCGCCATACCCGCATATTAAGTTTTTGTCCTCTAAATTTTACACGGCGAGGACTTTCCGAGGCGGAGCTTACATTTCAGCTTAACCCACAAATATGTATTATACATATTTTTTTAAAAATGTCAAGGTTTGAATTTTCAAAGTAAAAAAATACTTGATTTTATGATGATCTTGTGATAGAATAGTAAAGCTGTTTAAGGCAAAATATGTTTTAAACATTTGTGCATTTGATTTCACCCGAGCCTTACGGGTGGGTTCATTGCCGGAAAAACGACATTGAAGCGAGCGGTCCTCTGCCGATTTCGGCACGAACGTTTGAAGTAATTAAGGAGGAAAAAAGATGGACGTAATCAAAGAGCTTACAGCGGATATGCTCAAAAAAGACGCACCCGAAATTCTTATAGGAAGCACCGTAAAGGTACACGTAAGAATTAAAGAAGGCGAAAAGGAAAGAATTCAGGTTTTCGAAGGCACGGTTATTGCAAAGAATAACAGCGGCATTGCAGAAACCTTTACCGTACGCCGCGTTTCTTACGGCGTAGGCGTAGAGCGTGTATTCCCCGTACATTCACCCAACGTTGCTAAGGTTGAGCTTGTACGCAAGGGTCAGATCCGCAGAGCGAAGCTTTACTATCTGCGTGACAGAGTAGGTAAGGCTGCTAAGGTCAAGGAACTCATCGGCTGATTTTCTTACCGTCATAATAAGGCGTATCAGAAGGGGAGACGGGGAACTGTCTTCCCTTTTGTTTTAATTCCGATATAATCGGTTTTGATTTTAGGGCATAGCCGCGGAGGTGTATAATGGACGATATAAACGATTTTTATAATTCGGAAGAGGGATTTCGTATTGTGAACAATTTTGAAGACGAGCTTTCGGAAGAAATATCCGAAAATAAACCGCAGAAATCTCAGCCTGTTTCCAAAGAAATATTTGAATGGTTAGACGTGCTTGCCACCGCGATTATTTCGGTGGTGATAATATTCAGCATTCTTTTCCGTGTTGCAACCATAAACGGCGAATCTATGACAAATACCCTGCAAAACAACGATAAGGTAATTATTACCAACCTTGCCTACACTCCGAAACGCGGCGATATTGTGGTTATTTCACGTAACGTTAATAATTCGGTCGAGGGTGTTACCACAGGGCAGGTGCCGATAATAAAGCGCGTTATAGCGGTTGCGGGGCAAACGGTGAATATCGATTTTGAAAAGGGCGTTGTTTCGGTGGACGGCGTAGAGCTTGACGAGCCTTATACAAGAACCCTGACAAACAGACAGGGCGACGTTGAGTTTCCCGTTTATGTGCCGGAGGGATATATATTCGTTTTGGGCGATAACCGCAACGATTCGCTTGACAGCCGCTATACACAGATAGGAGACGGTGGTCTTGTAGACGTGCGTTATGTTTTAGGCCACGCGGTGCTGAGAGTGTTTCCGTTCGGCAGTGCAGGAAGGCTGGATAATAAATGAGCGAGGCGCAGAGTATACAGTGGTTTCCCGGTCATATGGCGAAAACCAGACGTAAAATAAAGGAAATATTGCCGCTTATAGACGCTGTTGCCGAGGTTGTGGACGCAAGGGTGCCCGTAAGCTCAAGAAATCCGGAGCTTTTATCGCTTATAGGCGATAAGCCGCTTATTATATTGCTTAACAAATGCGATATGGCAGACCCGAACGCCACGGCAGGCTGGATAAATTATTACAAAAAAAGAAATATTACCGCAATAGGCATTGACTGTAAAAACGGCAAAGGGCTTAACGCTTTTAAAAACGCCGTTAAAACCGCGCTTGCGGATAAATTGAAGGCATACAGCGAAAAGGGTATGGTAGGAAAGCCGCTGCGCGTTATGGTGGTGGGAATACCTAATGTGGGAAAATCCTCATTTATTAACCGCATAGGCGGCGGAAATAAAGCGAAGGTTGAAAACCGTCCCGGCGTTACAAGGGGCAATCAGTGGTTTACGGTTGATAAACAGCTTGAATTGCTTGACACACCCGGCGTTTTGTGGCCTAAGTTTGAAGATAAGACCGTAGGCGAGCATCTGGCGTTTACGGGAGCGGTTAAGGATAATATACTTGATACCGAGCTTTTGGCGGTAAGGCTGTCTGAGCTTTTGGCGGCGCATTACCCCGATAGGCTTACAGCGCGTTACGGCGAAATAAATCTTGATACCGACGGGTACGATATACTGTGCCAAATAGGCAAAAAGCGCGGAATGGTAATACGCGGCGGCGAGACCGATACCGAAAGGGCGGCAAATATGCTGCTTGAGGAGTTCAGAAGCTGCAAGATAGGTAATATAACCTTGGAAAGGGTAGAGGAAAGTGCCTGATTACGAGTATGAGAGCAAGGCCTTAAAAAATGGATATAAGCTTATTTGCGGCGTGGACGAGGCAGGCAGGGGACCGCTTGCCGGGCCCGTTTGCGCGGCGGCGGTTATATTGGCGCCCGGAACCGTTATAGAGGGTCTTGACGATTCAAAAAAGCTTACCGAAAAAAAGCGCGAAAGGCTGTACGATATAATTAAAGAAAAGGCGCTTTCTTACGGTATTGCCTACGGTACGGTTGAGGAAATTGAAAGCGTTAATATACTTGGAGCCACATTTCTTGCTATGAACCGTGCAATAGCCTCGCTTGAAACAAAGCCCGATTTTGCTTTGATAGACGGTAATCGTGCGCCTAAGGGTATAACAATACCGTGTGAAACGGTGGTTAAGGGGGACGGCAAGGCTATGTCGATAGCGGCGGCGTCGGTGCTTGCAAAGGTAACGCGTGACAGGCTTATGCTTGAATACGATAAAACCTACCCTCAGTATAATTTTAAAAAGCATAAGGGCTACGGCACGCGCGAGCATACCGAGCTTATAAGACTTAACGGTCCTTGCGAAATACACCGAATGTCTTTTTTAAAAAATATATTATGAACATAGGAAAAACCGGAGAAAAGGGCGAAAGCCTTGTTGCGGGCTTTATGCGCAAAAACGGCTGCACGGTTATAAAGCGGAATTATCAGTGCCGTTTCGGAGAAATTGACATAATAGCCGAAAAGGGCGAATACATTATTTTTACAGAGGTGAAAACGCGGCGCGAGGGCGGTATGGTTTCGCCGGCAGAGTCGGTCAACCTTAAAAAACAGCGCAGAATTGCCCTTACTGCCGAGGATTTTTTGTATAAATACGTTTCGCCCTTACAGCCGCGGTTTGACGTGGCTGAGGTGACGGTTTACAAAAGGCGGGACGGCAGCGACGGATATAAGCTTAACTATATAAAAAATGCTTTTTAACGGGGCGGCGCTATGGATTATTTTGATCTGCATTGCGATACGGCTTATGAATGTTATTTTAAAAATAAGGATTTTCTAAAAAACGACCTTGCGGTTTCGGCTGAAAAAGGCGGCTGCTTCGAAAAATGGTCGCAGGTCTTTGCCGTATGGATAAGGGACGACCTTGAAGAGCCTTATAAGCTTTACCGCGAGATACTGAACGGCTTTAAAAATAAGCTTTCCGGCGCGCCCGATAATCTTACGCCTTATTTTGCGGTTGAGGGCGGCGCCGTTATAGGGCGCGACAGCGACAGGCTTTACGGACTTAAGGAGGACGGCGTTATATACCTAACGCTTACCTGGAACGGCGAAAACCGATTGGCGGGCGGCAGTAAAACCGATAAGGGGCTTACGCGCTTCGGGCGCGAGGTTATAAAAAAGCTTAACTGCCTTAAAATGTGCTGCGATCTGTCGCATCTTAACGATAAAAGCTTTTTTGCCGCCGCAGACGAGGCTGAATATCCGATAGCCTCACATTCAAACAGCCGCTCGGTATGCGGCGTTCCGCGAAACCTTACAGATGAACAGATGAAGCTTATAGGCAAAAGAAACGGGCTGATAGGGCTTTGCTTTTATAATGGGTTTTTGTGCGGAAATACATATGATAAAATATATGAAAATATAGAACATATGCTTTATATGGGGCTTGAGGACAGCATAGCGGTAGGCTCCGATTTCGACGGCGCGGATACAGGCGAGCAGCTTGCCGATATATCCTGCGTTCCGCGGCTTTATACCGTCTTAAACGAAAAGGGTATTGAAAAAAAACTGCTTGATAAAATTTTTTACAAAAACGCGCAGAATTATTTTGACAAAATGCGCATGTTATAATAAAATAAAGGAAAAAGCTTTGTTAGGAAGAAAAGAATATGAATTATGTAAGCACAAGGGATAAATCGGTGAAGGTTACGGCTGCCGCCGCTATTGCCGCAGGCATTTCGGCAGAGGGCGGGCTTTTTGTGCCGGATACCTTTCCGCATTTTTCGGAAGATGATTTCGGCAGGCTTAAAAAGCTTGATTATATTGAAAGGGCAAAATACGTTTTAAAGCAGTTTTTAAACGATTTTACGGATGAAGAGGTTGATTACTGCGTAAAAGGCGCATATACAGGCAGCTTTGACGACGGTAAGCCGGCTCCCATATCGCTTGTCGGCGATATGAACGTTTTAGAGCTTTGGCACGGTCCTACCTGCGCGTTTAAGGATTTAGCGCTGCAGCTGCTGCCGTATCTGCTTACAACCTCTGCAAAGAAAACAGCCGCCGGCAAAAAAACGGTTATTTTGGTTGCAACTTCGGGCGATACGGGCAAGGCGGCGCTTGAAGGCTTTTGCGATGTGCCCGATACGGAAATAATAGTATTTTACCCAAGCGACGGCGTAAGCCCGATGCAAAAGCTGCAAATGGATTCTCAAAAGGGCGGCAACGTACACGTTGTTGCAATACGCGGCAATTTTGACGACGCGCAAAGCGGCGTTAAAAAAATATTTACCGATAATGCCGTTAAGCAAAGGCTTGCCGAAAACGGTATGCAGTTTTCTTCCGCAAACTCAATAAACTGGGGAAGACTGGCTCCCCAGATAGTGTACTATGTTTCGGCTTACTGCGATATGCTTAACCGCGGCGAGGATATAAAAAACGGCTTTAACGTTGTGGTTCCCACGGGTAATTTCGGCAATATTTTAGCGGCATATTACGCCAAAAAAATGGGTGTGCCGATTTCTAAGCTTATTTGTGCTTCAAATTCAAACAACGTTTTAACCGATTTTATAAGAACCGGCGTTTACGACCGTAACCGCAAGTTCTATACAACGGTTTCACCTTCAATGGATATTCTTATTTCAAGCAATCTTGAAAGAATGCTGTTTGAGCTTTCGGGCGAGGACGACAAAGCGGTTGCAAAAATGCAGGCGGAGCTTTCAAAAAGCGGCGTTTTTAAGGTTTCAAACGAAATTAAGAATAAAATGGAAGAGCTTTTCTGGGGCGGCTGCTGCGACGACGACGCCACCCTTAAAACGATCGGCGATATATTTAAAGAGTACGGCTATCTTTGCGATACGCACACTGCCGTTGCGGTTAACGTTTACGGTCAGTACAAAACGGCAACGGGCGATAACAAACCTGCGGTCATAGCTTCCACCGCGTCGCCTTATAAGTTTGCAGACAGCGTACTTAAAGCCGTAAGCGATGAAAATGCCGGAAGCGAGTTCGGTAACGTTCGCCTGCTTAACAAAATTACTGCCGCGGAAATACCCGCGCCGATAAAAGCGCTTGAAAGCGCAAAGGTGCGTTTTAATGAAATTTGCGATAAGGATAGAATGCTTAATGCGGTTTATTCGGCGCTTGAGATAAAATAAAAATATCCGGCTTAAAAGCCGGATATTCCAGTCTGTCGATAAACCCCAAGTTTTATTTTTGCGGCGTTTACGCCGCATTTACGTTTTTTCGCTGACACGTGCGGCGAAAAAACACCTTGTAAGCGAAAAACCGCTTATTCAGCGGTTTTTCAAGGGCACTGGGGTGGTATTGGCGGGGATAGAGTGCAGTCCGAAAATCTCTGATTTTCGAGCGAACGGCATTCCCGTAGGGGAGCGTGTCGACTTTTTCGACACGCTCAAATATCCGGCTTAAAAGCCGGATATTCCTTTGATTGGGAGCTTATCTTGCTTCAAAGGTGTCGCAGCAGGTGTCGCGGCAGGTAGAAGCCTCTCCGTGACCGACTTGAATCTTGCCGGCGGCGCACATATCGTCCGCAGTGTGATGAACGCAGTTTTTAACGTCGCAGGCTACGCACAGTTTGGTTTCACATTTACAATCTGACATATTAGGTCAAGTCCTTTCCGACCCTAAGTTTTAAGGGTCTGAAATATTATGTGCAAAAAAATTTATTTTATAATGCAGGTGATTTTAAAATTTGAGTATTTACGCAATATCGGATTTGCATTTGTCTTTCGGAACGGATAAGCCTATGGACATTTTTAAGGGCTGGGATAATCACACCGAAAGATTAAAGGCAAATTGGCAAAGGCTTGTAAGGGAAGAGGATACCGTTGTACTGCCGGGGGATTTTTCCTGGGGCTTAAAATTGGAGGAAACAAAAAAGGATTTTGAATTTTTGGAAAGCTTGCCAGGCAAAAAGCTGCTTTTAAAGGGAAACCACGATTTATGGTGGAGTACCGCAAAAAAATTAAGGGAATTTTTTTATAACAATAATTTTTCCTCTGTCGATATAATTTATAACAGCTGTGCGGTTGCCGAAAACAGGGCGATTGCAGGCACGCGCGGTTGGTTTTACGACGATACGGCAAGCAAAAAGGTTCTTTTAAGGGAAGCCGGCAGACTTGACGCCTCTATTACCGAGGCGGAGAAAACGGGTCTGCCCGTTGAGGTGTTTTTGCATTATCCGCCCGTTTACGGGAAGGAGGTCTGCGAAGAAATATTCTGCGTTATAAAAAAGCACGGAATTAAAAGGGTATATCACGGTCATATACACGGGGCGGGAGTTAATAATGCCGTAAGCGAATATGAAGGCGTTAAATTTAAGCTTATATCCTGTGATTGCGTTGATTTTACACCTGTTTTGGTTGTTTAATATATAGATTTTGACGAAAATATAAAAGAATTCAAAAAAATGTAGAAAAAATAAGCTTAATATGCTATAATGATTTGAACTATTGTAAAACGAAAAAATATGTCTGTTTTACTGCGGAGGTATAAAAATGAGTCTTAAAGAAACAAAAAAAATTGATACTAACAGGTATCAGCTGGAAATCACCGTTGACGGTGAAAAATTCCGCGAGGCTATTAAAGAAGCCTACAAGAAAAACGGTAAAAAGATAAATGTTCCCGGTTTCAGAAAGGGTAAGGCGCCCCTTCATATAATCGAGACCTACTACGGCTCCGAAATATTTTTTGAGGACGCGCTCAATCTGCTTTATAACGACCTTGTAGAGGACGCGATAAAGGAATCCGGCTTAAAGGTTATAAACGATAAAATGGATTTTGACCTGGTTTCAATTTCAAAGGAAGACGGCGCGGACTTTAAGGTTTCGCTTACTACCTATCCTGAAATCGAGATCGGCGAATACAAGGGCTTAAAGGCTGAAAAGACCGCCGTTAAGGTTGACGCGGCAGAGGTTAACGCAGAGGTTAACGCCATGGCGGAGCGCAATGCCCGTATGGTATCGGTAGAGGATCGCGCGGCTAAAAAGGGCGATACCGTTGTTATCGATTTTGAAGGCTTTACAGACGGTAAGGCGTTTGAAGGCGGCAAGGCAGAGGGTCACTCGCTGGTTCTCGGCTCGGGTCAGTTTATACCGGGCTTTGAGGATCAGATAATCGGCAAAAATATCGGCGATGAGTTTGACGTTAACGTTACCTTCCCCGAAGAGTACGGCGCTAAGGAGCTCGCAGGAAAGGAAGCCGTTTTCAAGGTAAAGCTTCACGAAATAAAGGTTAAGGAGCTTCCCGCTGTTGACGATGAGTTTGCAAAGGACGTAAGCGAATTCGATACGTTAAAGGAATTAAAGGCAGACCTTAAGAAAAAGGCGCTTGACCGCAAGAAGAAAGCGGCGGACGAGGCGTTTGAAAACGCTCTTGTTCAGCAGATAGTAGACAGCATTAAGGGCGATATACCCGAAGCTATGTTTGAAAACCGCCTTGAGCAGTGCGTTGAGGATTTTGCTTACAGGCTGCAGTCGCAGGGTCTAAACCTTGAAACCTACCTTAAGTATACAAATTCAAATATAGATGAATTTAAAAAGTCGTTCCGTCCGCAGGCGGAGTCTCAGGTTAAGTTCAGGCTTGCTCTTGAAAAGATAGTTGAGCTTGAAAACATCACGCCCGACGAAAAGGACGTAGAGGCTGAATACGAAAAGCTTGCCAAGGATTACGGCGTAGAGGCCGATAAGGTTAAAAACGCAATTCCGGCAGAAGAGCTTAAGAAGGACATTGCCGTTAATAAGGCGATAGATCTTGTAAAGGAAAGCGCGGTTATTACAGAGGCTGAACCTAAAGCAGAGGAAAAAACCGCCGCTAAAAAGCCTGCCGCTAAGAAAACCGCTAAAAAAACGGCTGAAAAAACCGAAGAATAATTGATTATACATTGTAAAGGACGTTAATACTTTTATTAACACCCTATAACGGAGGCAGATACAATGGATATGAGCTTAGTACCTTATGTAATTGAACAAACAAGCAGGGGCGAACGTTCCTACGATATTTTTTCAAGGCTGTTAAACGACCGCATAATTATGCTTAACGACGAGGTGAACAACGCCTCGGCAAGCGTAATTATAGCGCAGATGCTTTATCTTGAGGGGCAGGACCCCGAAAAGGATATAAGCTTTTATATCAACAGCCCCGGCGGCGCTGTTACTGCGGGTATGGCAATTTACGACACCATGCAGTACATTAAGTGCGATGTAAGCACCATTTGTATGGGTATGGCGGCAAGTATGGGCGCGTTTTTGCTGGCGGCAGGCACTAAGGGCAAGCGTTTGGCGCTTCCTAACAGCGAAATTATGATCCATCAGCCGCTCGGTCAGGCACAGGGTCAGGCAACCGATATTCTTATTCACGCTCACCATATCGAGCAGATAAGAAGCAATATCAATAAAATATTGGCAGAGGAGACCGGCAAGCCGCTTGAGCAAATTCAGCTTGATACCGAACGCGATAATTTTATGACAGCTGCCGAGGCCGCGGAGTACGGTCTTATAGATAAGGTTATTACTAAGAGATAGAGGTATATTGATGCCGAACGATAAAAACAACGAAATACGCTGCTCGTTCTGCGGTAAAACGCAGGACGAGGTAACCCGTCTTGTAGAGGGACCGGGCGTGTATATATGCGATCAGTGTATTGAGTTTTGCAACACTCTGCTTTTTGACGATGAAAGCGGAAGACCTAAAAAAAGTCCGAAAAAGGACGAAGATTTTGTTTTGCCTAAGCCGCAGGAAATAAAGGCAAAGCTTGACGCTTATGTTATCGGTCAGGACGAGGCAAAAAAAACTCTTTCGGTAGCGGTTTATAACCATTATAAGCGTATTTACAAAAACAGCGATCCCGATGTGGAATTAAGCAAGAGCAACGTTTTAATGTTAGGTCCCACGGGCGTAGGCAAAACGCTGCTTGCGCAAACGCTTGCCAAAATTCTTGACGTGCCGATTGCCATAACCGACGCCACCACCCTTACAGAGGCGGGCTATGTAGGCGAGGATGTTGAAAACATACTGCTGCGTTTAATTCAGGCGGCGGATTATGATATTGAAAAGGCAGAGCGTGGCATTATCTATGTAGACGAGATAGATAAAATAGCCCGTAAGTCCGAAAATGCTTCTATAACGCGCGATGTGAGCGGCGAGGGCGTTCAGCAGGCGCTGCTTAAAATTCTTGAGGGTACGGTTTCAAATGTTCCTCCGCAGGGCGGAAGAAAGCATCCGCAGCAGGAATTTATCCAGATAGACACAACAAATATTCTGTTTATCTGTGCAGGCGCGTTTGACGGAATAGAAAAGGTGATTGAAAAACGTTTAGGCGGCAGCGCGCTCGGTTTCGGGGCAAACGTTAAATCTCCGAAATCCGTAGAAGCCGAGGCGGTTGCCACAACCGCTACTCATCAGGATCTTGTAAAGTTCGGTATGATACCGGAGCTGGTGGGCAGACTTCCCGTTATAACCGCGCTTCGCGGAATGGATAAGGAAACGCTTGTAAGAATTATGACAGAGCCTAAAAATTCTATTGTAAAGCAGTATCAGGCGCTTTTCAAAATGGATAATATAGACCTTGAATTTACAAAGGACGCGCTTAATAAAATAGCGGATCTTACCATTGAACGTAAAACGGGTGCCAGAGGTCTTCGCTCTATAATAGAGGGAATATTGCAGCCGTTTATGTTTGAGGCTCCGTCAGATCCCACCGTTACGGGAATTACAGTAACAGCCGAAACCGTGGAAAACGGAAAAGCCGAGATAAAGAAAAAAGAAGCTTAAGACTTAATCGGTCGCCCGCAAGGGCGGCCGATTTTTTGATATATTTATTTTCAGTCTTGCAATGGCGTTACGATAAGTATATAATACATATTGAGAAAAATTACGGAGAATTAAGATGAAAGTAGCTTTTTATACCCTCGGCTGCAAAGTTAACCAGTACGAGACCGAGGCAATGCGCGAAGCGTTTGCCGCCGCAGGGCATACCCCGGTGACGGACGACGCGCCGTTTGACGCCGTTGTTATAAATTCCTGCACGGTAACCGCCGAAAGCGACCGCAAAACAAGGCAAGCTGTGCGGCGTTTCAGAAGGGAAAGACCGGACGCTATCATAATACTTACAGGCTGTATGGTGCAGGCGTTTTCGGACGAGGCGCAGGCGCTGAGCGAGGCGGACGTTGTTGCAGGGAATACCGATGTTAAAAAAATAGTTGAATATGCCGAAAGATTTGCGCTTGACGGCGAAAGGATATTTATAGCCGAAAAGCATAAAAAAAGGGAACGCTTTAACACGCCTTCTCTTAACGCTTTTGCAGAGCGCACGCGCGCATATATGAAGATTGAGGACGGCTGTGAGAGATACTGTACCTATTGCATTATTCCGACGGCGCGCGGATTTGTGCGTTCAAAGCCTATCCGCGATATAAAAGCAGAAGCCGAAAGGCTTGCAAACGCGGGATTTTCGGAAATAGTGCTTGTGGGAATAAACCTTACCTCATACGGTAAGGGCGAAGAAACGGACCTTTGCGACGCCGTTGAGGCAGTAGCCGCTGTGGAAAAAATCAAAAGGGTGCGCTTGGGTTCGCTTGAACCCGACCATATGAGCGATGAAATGCTTGCAAGGCTGTCACGCGTTGAAAAATTTTGTCCGCAGTTTCACCTATCGCTGCAATCGGGGTGTGATGAAACCCTTAAAAGAATGAACAGGCACTACGATACCGCATTTTACCGCGACCTTGTTTTAAGAATAAGAAAAGCCTTTAAAAACGCCGCAGTTACTACCGATGTTATGGTGGGCTTTGCTGGCGAGACCGAAGAGGAATTTAAGAAAAGCCTTGATTTTGTTAAGGAAATCGGCTTTGCAAAGGTGCATATATTTGCCTATTCAAGGCGCAGAGGTACCGTTGCGTACGGTCTTAAGGATCAGGTGATCCGGGCGGAGAAGGCAAGGCGCAGCCATATTATGGGGCAGGCGGCAGCACTTTCCGAAAACGCGTTTTTAAAAAGCGAGATAGGAAACAGCTGTCCGGTGCTTTTTGAAACGGGAACGGACGGTTATGCCGAGGGCTATACGCCTAATTATTCGCGCGTTAAGGTTAAATGCAATAGGGATTTGTGCGGTAAAATCTTAAACGTTAAAATAACAGCCGCCGAAAACGGCTGCTGTATAGGTGAAATCACGGGGGAATGAAAGTAATGAGTGTATACATAACAAATTCGCCCGAAGAAACCGAGGAATTGGGCTTAAAACTGGCAAAAAGCTTAAAGGGCGGCGAGGTTGTGGCGTTTCGCGGCGGGCTTGGTATGGGTAAGACCTGCTTTACAAGGGGGCTTGCGCGCGGTCTCGGCTTTAAGGGGGACGTAACCTCGCCTACATTTGCTTTAATTAACGAATATATAGGCGGCAGGCTTCCGCTTTACCATTTCGATATGTACCGTATTTCGGGGTGGGAGGATCTTTACTCCACGGGTTTTTTCGATTATATAGAGCAGGGCGGCGTTATAGCTGCGGAGTGGAGCGAAAATATAGAGAACGCTCTGCCTGAAAGCACGGTTACGGTAACATTTGTGCGTTTGGACGATAATAAAAGGGAAGTTACGGTTAACGGCGCCTGCCTGGAGGAAGAAAAATGAAAATATTGGCATTTGAATGCTCGGCGGCGCCTGCTTCGGTTGCCGTTTCGGAGGACGGCAAAATAACGGCTTCTTCTTTTATAAACGTTAAGCTTACTCATTCTCAGACGTTGGTGCCTATGGCGGAAAATCTTTTAAAGGCGGCGGCTATGGATTTTGACAGCATAGACGCGCTTGCGGTAAGCAACGGACCGGGTTCGTTTACGGGGGTAAGAATAGGCATAAGCGCGGTAAAGGGCTTGGCGGCGCCAAAAAATCTTCCCTGCATAGGCGTCTCGACGCTGCTTTCCATGGCTTATAATATATCTGATACAGACTGCACGGTATGCGCTGTTATGGACGCGCGCTGTAATCAGGTTTATAACGCTTTATTTGACATAACGGACGGCAAAATAACCCGCATTTGCAGCGACAGGGCGCTTATGTGCGAGGAATTGGCAAAAGATTTAAAAAAACTCTCGCAAAACGGCAATAAACGTGTTATAATAGCGGGAGACGGCGGCGAGGTTTTTTATCCGTATGTAAAGGATACGGCAAACGTTTCCTTGGCGGCGGAAAAAAACCGCTTTCAAAACGCGGCTTCGGTGGCGCTTGCCGCAGGCGAGGCTTTAAGTAGGGGTGAATACGTAACCGCCGAAGAGCTTTTGCCGGTGTATCTGCGGCTTCCGCAGGCAGAAAGGGAACTTAAAAAGAAAAAAGAGGGAAATTTATGAAAATAGCAATTGGCTGCGATCACGGCGGTTTTGAGCATAAAAACGCCATTGCCGAGCATTTGAAGGAACGCGGGTTCGAGGTTTGCGATTTCGGAATTTACGAAAACAAATCGGTTGATTATCCCGAAATTGCCTTAAAGGTTGCAAACAGCATTAAAAACGGCGAAAACGAGCTTGGCATACTTGTGTGCGGCACAGGTATAGGTATGTCTATGGCGGCAAATAAGGTCAACGGCATACGCGCCGCGGCGTGCAGCGATCATTTTTCGGCAAAATATACCCGTTTGCATAACAACGCAAACATACTTTGCCTCGGCGGCAGAGTTATAGGAATAGGCACCGCATTAGAGCTTGCGGACCTGTTTGTTGATACAAAATATGAGGGCGGCAGGCACCAGCACCGCCTTGATATGATAACAGAGATTGAAAAATCACAGCATTAAAAAACGGAGGAAAATAAAATGAACGAAAACGTATTTGTTATGGATCACCCGCTTATTCAGCACAAGCTTTCAATACTTCGCGATGAAAAAACAGGCTCTAAGCAGTTCAGGGAGCTTATAAGCGAGATCGCTATGCTTATGTGCTATGAATCCACAAGGGATCTGCCGCTCAGAGAGGTTGAAACCAAAACCCCGATAACCGTTGCCAAAACCAAGGTTTTGGCAGGTCGTAAAATGGCGTTTGTTCCGATACTCCGTGCGGGGCTCGGTATGGTGGACGGCGTTTTAAGCCTTATTCCCGCCGCAAGGGTAGGTCATATAGGTATGTACCGCGACCCTGAAACCCACAAGCCGGTAGATTATTACTGCAAGCTGCCCGCAGACCTTAACGAGCGCGACGTTTTTGTTCTTGACCCGATGCTTGCAACGGGCGGAAGCGCTATCGACGCGGTTTCAAAAATAAAAGAGTTTAATCCGAAAAGAATTAAGTTTATGTGCATAATTGCGGCTCCCGAAGGTCTTGAGGCGTTTACCGCCGCCCATCCGGACGTACCGGTTTACTGCGCCGGTCTTGACGATCACCTTAACGAGCATTGCTATATAGTTCCGGGTCTCGGCGACGCGGGCGACCGAATTTTCGGCACAAAATAATTTTTAAGTCGGCTTTTTATATTCACGGCAGGCAAAAACGCCTGCCGTATTTATTTGCCGAAAAACGGTTAAAATAATACAAAACCGTTTTTGGAGATAGCATAATGAAAAAAAGCAAGGCTTTAACCTATTTTGCCGATATACTGTATTTCACGGCGGGAAGCGCCGTATATTCCGCGGCGGTGCTGCTTTTTCTTTCGCCGAACGAAATTTCGCCGGGCGGCCTTACGGGCATTGCAACCGTGCTTAATTACAGCTTTTCCTTGCCGATAGGCACTATGGTGTTTGTGCTTAATATACCGCTGCTTGTTGCGGGCTTTTTGAAATTCGGCGGAATATTTATTCTTAAAACCACAGTTGCCACGGCGGTAATGTCGGTTACGCTTGATATAGCGGACAGGTTGATGCCGTCCTTCAGGGCGGAACCGATATTGGCGTCTGTTTTCGGCGGCGTTTTAATGGGCGCGGGGCTTAGTATGTTTATGCTGAGAGGCGCAACAAGCGGCGGTGTGGACATTATAGCAAAGCTTATAAACCGCCGTTTTCCACACTTTACGGTAGGCAGGATTATGCTTGTTGCCGATACCGTAGTTGTGGCTTTATCGGCGTTTGTTTATAAAAACCTTAACAGCGCGCTTTATTCGGTGATAGCGCTTTACGCTTCTTCAAGAATAATAGATATTGTGCTTTACGGGGCGGACAGGGGAAAAATAGTTTATATTATAACAGAGGACGGCGCGGAGCTTGCGCGCGAGATAATGGCTTTGCTTGCACGAGGGGTAACCCTTATAAACGTTACGGGGGCGTATACCGGTATTACAAGAAAAATGCTTATGTGTACGGTAAGGCAAAATGAGGTTTCAGCCGTTTGCAGGCTTGCCGCGGCTTACGATGAAAACGCCTTTATAGTAGTAAGCGAGGCAGGAGAGATCTTAGGCGAGGGCTTTAAGGCACCGAACGTCGGGCGGTGAAATATCTTTGGCAAAAAGCTTAAAAAAGTTTTTTTGTATTGTTTAAATTTACCCTTGATATTTCAAGAATTTGTGGTATAATAATTCTTGATTTAACAAGATATTGTGTTTGAATATCGGGGGGATTTTAAAATGAAAATTATAAAAAGGAGCGGCGCCGAGGTTGATTTCGACCCCAAAAAGATAGAAATAGCGGTAAAAAAAGCGAATGAAAGCGTTGTTCCGAGCGAGCGTATGTCTGATATACAGATAAAGCGCATAGCCGAAGATGTTGAAAGCGCGGCTACAAATGTTAACCGGTCCTTAAGCGTTGAGGAAATACAGGATATGGTAGAGGATCAGATAATGAACCAGCGCGCCTTTGACGTTGCGCGCAGATACATAACCTACCGTTATCAGCGCGCGCTTGTAAGAAAGGCAAATACTACCGACGAGCAGATATTAAGCCTTATAGAGTGCAATAACGAAGAAGTAAAACAGGAAAATTCAAATAAGAACCCCACTGTAAACAGCGTTCAGCGCGATTATATGGCAGGCGAGGTAAGCAAGGATATTACAAAAAGGCTTTTGCTTGACAACGATATAGTCGAGGCTCACGAGCAGGGAATAATTCATTTTCACGACGCCGATTATTTTGCCCAGCATATGCATAACTGCGACCTTGTAAACCTTGAGGATATGCTGCAGAACGGCACCGTTATAAGCGGTACGTTAATAGAAAAGCCGCACAGCTTTTCCACCGCCTGCAACATTGCCACGCAAATAATAGCTCAGGTTGCTTCCTGCCAGTACGGCGGGCAGAGCATAAGCCTTGCGCATTTGGCGCCGTTTGTTGATATAAGCCGTAAAAAAATATATACCGAGGTTTTAGAGGAATTCCGCGAGGCGGGAACCGATATTTCCCCCGATAAAGCGCGTGAAATAGCCGAAAAGCGCCTTTTGAACGAGGTTCGCAAGGGCGTTCAGATGATACAGTATCAGGTGGTTACGCTTATGACCACTAACGGACAAGCGCCGTTTGTTACGGTATTTATGTATCTTAACGAGGCAAAGAACGAGCAGGAAAAACGCGATTTGGCGCTTATAATAGAAGAGGTTTTAAAGCAGCGCTATCAGGGTGTAAAAAACGAAAAGGGCGTTTGGATAACCCCTGCGTTCCCGAAGCTTATTTATGTGCTTGAGGAGGACAATATAACCGAGGACGGCGAGTATTGGTATTTAACAAAGCTTTCGGCAAAATGCACCGCAAAGCGTATGGTGCCCGATTATATCTCCGAAAAGGTAATGCTTAAAAACAAAATAGATAAAAACGGCGAGGGTCACTGCTATACCTGTATGGGCTGCCGCAGCTTTTTAACGCCTTATGTTGATGAAAACGGCAAGCCTAAATATTACGGCCGCTTTAATCAGGGCGTCGTTACGGTCAACCTTGTTGATATAGGTCTTTCGGCCGATAAGGATATGGATAAATTCTGGCATATATTCGACGAGCGTATGCAGCTTTGCCACAGAGCGCTTGAAGCACGCCACGAAAGGCTTACGGGAACCGTATCCGACGCGGCGCCGATACTTTGGCAGTACGGCGCGCTTTTACGCCTTAAAAAGGGCGAGACTATCGATAAATATCTTCACGGCGGATATTCAACGCTTTCACTCGGCTATGCGGGGCTTTGGGAATGCGTTTACAGTATGACCGGCAAAAAGCTTACCGAGCCTGAGGGCGAGCAGTTCGGGCTTGAAATAATGAAAAAGCTTAACGAGTATACCGCAAAGTGGAAAGAAGCGGAAAATATAGACTATTCGCTTTACGGCACTCCGCTTGAAAGCACTACATATAAATTTGCAAAATGCCTGCAAAAGCGTTTCGGCGTTATAAAGGGCGTTACGGATAAAAACTATATCACAAACAGCTACCACGTCCACGTAACCGAGAATATAGACGCGTTTGATAAGCTGGCGCTTGAGGCTAAGTTCCAGGCGTTATCGCCGGGCGGTGCAATTTCTTATGTTGAAGTGCCGAATATGCAGAACAATATTGAAGCAGTGCTTGCAGTAATGCGCTTTATTTACGATAACATTATGTACGCCGAGCTTAATACGAAAAGCGATTACTGCCACGTTTGCGGCTTTGACGGTGAAATTGAAATAAAGGAAAACAAAGACGGCAAGCTTGTTTGGAAATGTCCTAACTGCGGCAATACCGACGAGGATAAGATGAACGTAGCGCGCCGCACCTGCGGATATATCGGCACACAGTTCTGGAATCAGGGCAGAACGCAGGAAATCAAGGAAAGAGTTTTACATCTTTAATAATTAAGCCATATGGGGCGGTGCAAAGCGCCGTCCCGTATTTGTGCTTGTTCGGGGTTTTACAATGAATTATGCAGCGCTTAAAAAATTTGATATTGCAAACGGTCCGGGTGTCAGGGTATCGCTTTTTGTAAGCGGCTGCCGCCACCGCTGCAAAAACTGCTTTAACAGCGAGGCATGGGATTTTAATTACGGAAAGCCGTTTACCGATGAAACAAAGCGGGAAATATTAGCCGAGCTTGAAAAGGACTGCATATCGGGTCTTTCGCTTTTGGGGGGAGAACCGTTCGAGCCGGAAAACATACCGGCGCTGACAGAGCTTTTAAAAACCGTAAAAGTCCTTTTCCCCGAAAAAAAGGTTTGGTGCTATACGGGGTTTGAGTTTGAGGTCTTAAAAGAAAAAGCAAGGGAAATGCTTTCGCTTACAGACGTGCTTGTAGACGGGAAATTTATAGAGGAAAGGAAAAGCCCCGATCTTATTTTCAGGGGCTCTTCAAACCAAAGAATTATAGATGTGCAGAAATCGCTTAAGGAAGACGGGGCGATATGGCTTGACGGCGTTTGGGAACGCCGTATGGGCAGCGGAAATATATATGAATAAAGGAACGGTAAAAATGAAGGTAAATTTTAAAAAGCTTGATAAAAACGCGCATGCTCCCACATACGGTTCGGAATATGCCGCGGGAGCGGATATATACGCCCTTACAAACGGCGAGACCGTGAAATTCGCTCCGGGCGAGACCAAAATGATCCATACGGGGCTTGCAATGGAAATACCTGAGGGTTATGCGGGGCTTATATACGCGCGCAGCGGCATTGCCTCAAAACGCGGGCTTGCGCCTGCAAACAAGGTCGGCGTGGTAGACAGCGACTACCGCGGGGAATTTATGGTGTCGCTTCACAATCATTCGGAATCCGAGCAGGAAATTGCCGACGGCGAGAGAATAGCCCAGCTTGTTATTACTCCGTTTTTAAAGGCGGATTTTAACGAGTGCGACGAGCTTTCCGATACAAAGCGCGGCAGCGGCGGCTTCGGCTCGACCGGAAAAAAATAATACTTGATTTTTTAAAACGGGTATGTTATAATACCAGTATATTAAGCAGAAAGGTGAGTGGGGCAACCCGCTCACTTTTGTTTTGGAGATGTTAAAGTGGCAAATTCAGCCGAAAAGGTCTATGAGCTGATTAAAACGGCGGTGGAGGAGCAGGGCGTAAGCCTTTGGGACGTGCGCTTTTTAAAGGAGGGCGCTTCTTGGTATCTTAGGGTATTTATAGATAAGTCTGAGGGCGTAAGTATAGACGACTGCACCAACGTTTCGCACGCCATCGACCCGATAATAGACGAGGCCGACCCTATCGACGTTTCGTACTATCTTGAGGTGTGCTCGCCGGGTATCGAGCGGGAACTTACAAGACCCTTTCATTTTGAAAGCTCGGTCGGTAAAACCGTTCGCATAAAGCTGTATAAAGCGGCGGACGGCAAAAAGGAACTTACCGGAGTTTTAAAATCGGCAGACGGCGATATTGTAATAGAGTCGGACGGCAGAGAGTACGTATTTGCGCTTAAAGAAATATCAAAAGCAATGCTTTGTGATCAGTAATGTTTGGAGGAATTAAGAAAAATGGCAGTTAGAGGAAAATCGTCAAAGGCAAAGGTTGACAGCACTAAGGAGTTTTTCGACGCCTTAAAGCTTATGGAAGAGGAAAGAGGAATACCGAGGGAATTTATAGCCGAAAAAATTGCCGACGCTATAACGGTTGCCGCCCGTAAGGACTACGGCGGTGAGGACATAGTTTCCTGCGTTATTGATACCGAAAAGGAAATCTTTTCGGTAACGGCGCGTAAAACGGTTGTAGACGAGGTAATGGATCCGTACACCGAAATTTCAAAGGAGGACGCGGTTAAAATAGATCCGAATGCGGTAACAAACGGCTTTGTTGATATAAGGCTTGACCCGAAAAAGTTCGGCAGGGTTGTGGCGCAAAATTCAAAAAACAACTTCCGTCAGGGCGTGCGCGAGGCTGAAAGGGGTCAGGTATTGGCAGAGTTTCAAAGCCATAACCGCGAGCTTGTAACCGCAGTCGTTCAGCGTATAGACCCGAAAACAGGCAACGCCGTGCTTACAATAGGCCATAACGAGGCAACGCTTCCGAAGGCAGAGCAGGTGCCCGACGAGGTGCTTACCGAGGGCGAGCATATAAAGGTTTACGTTGTAGACGTTAAGGAAACAGACCGCGGCGCCAGAATAATGCTTTCCCGTACGCATCCGGGGCTTGTAAAGCGTTTATTTGAAACCGAGGTGCCCGAAATATTCGACGGCACAATTGAAATAAAGGCTGTTTCACGTCAGGCAGGCTCCAGAACAAAAATTGCGGTTTGGTCGCAAAATCCCGATATAGACCCTGTGGGCGCATGCATAGGGCCGAGGGGAGCGCGCGTTAACCAAATAGTTGAAGAGCTTGCAGGCGAAAAAATAGATATAGTAAAATACAGCGACGATCCCAAGGCGTTTGTTGCCGAGGCGCTTTCCCCCGCAAAGGTGGTTTCGGTTGAAATTGAAAGCGAGGAGCCCAAGGTGTGCAAGGCGAGCGTGCCCGAAGCGCAGCTTTCGCTTGCAATAGGCAATAAGGGTCAGAACGTGCGTCTTGCAGCCAAGCTTACCGGCTGGAAGATAGATATTCATCCCGAAAGCGGATTTTTCGGGGAATAGTCGTAAAGGAGCAAAAGTATGTCAGCTAAAAAAACGCCTATGCGTATGTGCACGGGCTGCCGTGAAATGAAACCCAAGCAGCAGCTTATACGTATTGTGAAAAAGCCCGACGGCGAGATTAAGCTTGATACTACGGGCAGGCTTAACGGCAGGGGCGCTTATATCTGCAAATCGGCGGATTGCCTTAAAAAAGCGCAGAAGGCGGGCGCTTTGTCGCGCGCGTTTGAGACCGATGTGGCAGACGAGGTATACGCCGCTATTGAAAGGGAGCTTTTAAGTGAATAACAGTAAGGCTCTTACGCTTTTGGGCTTTGCCTCAAAGGCGGGGAAATTAAGCTTCGGTGCGGACGCGGCTTTAAAGTCGCTTAAGGAAAAAAAGGCGAAGCTTATTGTTGCGGCGTGCGACGTATCTGAAAAAAGCCGTAAGGAAGCGGCGTTTTTTGCAAACAAGGCCGGTATCGGGCTGATTACTTTTAATGAATATAATATGACTGCCGTGTCGGACGCTGTCGGCCGCAGGTGCGGAATACTTTCGGTAAACGACAGCGGTTTTGCCGGCGCTCTTTTAAAGGCGTACGTTGAAGGAGGAAATGCTAATGACGAATAAATATAAAATAAGCGAGCTTGCAAAGGATTTTAAGCTCACCTCGAAGGATATAGCGGATATTGTGGCTGAAAAAACAGGTGCCGTAAAGAAAAGCGGCGCCGCGCTTAACGAAACCGAAATAAGCATAGTTTTTAACGCTCTGCTTAATAAAAACGAGGTTAAGAGCTTTGCCGATTATTTTGCTACGGGCGCAGAATCGCGCGCGGCGGCAAAAAAGGCAAGAGAAGAGGAAAAGAATAAAAAGCTTAAAGAGCAAATGGCTATTTTAGAGCAGCTTAAAGCCGCCGCAGCGGCGCAAAGCGGTGAAAAGCCCGAACCCGAAAAGAAAAAAGCGGCAGAGGAAAAGAAAGCGGAGCCTAAGCCTGGAAAAGCGGAAAAACCCGCAAAAGAGGTTAAGGCGGAAAAGCCCGCTAAAAAGGCAGAGCCTAAGCAGGAGGCAAAGCCAGCCGAGAAAAATGCCGAGCCCAAAAAGGCCGAAGAAAAGAAAACTGAGGAAAAGAAGCACGGTGTTTCAGATCCGCACCCGTTCGTTTCGCAGAAAAAGGATAAAAAGACAGGCGAGGCGCCTAAACGCGGACCTGCCGAGATACGCCATATTGATACCCGTACTTCAAACGTTAACATTGATAAGTATAACGAAAAGTATGAAAAGATCGCTCCTGCAAACACTATGCGCGATAACTTCTCAAGAAAGCAGAAGATAAAGCAAAAATCGCAGGATTACCGCCGTCCGCAGGGCGTTAAGCGCGAGACCGAGGCGGATAAAATGCGCCGTCTTCAGCTTGAGCGCATAAAGAAGACCCCCATAACCGTTACCGTTGCCGACGAAATAACCGTAGGCGAGTTGGCTGCCGCTCTTAAAAAGACCGCGGCAGAGGTTATTAAGGTTCTTCTAAAGCTTGGTATGATGGCAACCGTAAATCAGGTTATAGATTACGACACCGCCGAGATAGTTGTTACCGAAATGGGAGCTAAGATCGAAAAGCAGGTTGTGGTTACAATTGAAGAGCAGATTATGGACGACACAGAGGACAATGCGGAAAACCTTAAGCCGAGAAGTCCGGTTGTTGTTGTAATGGGCCACGTTGACCACGGTAAGACCTCACTGCTTGACGCTATAAGAAACACCGCCGTTACCGATACCGAGGCAGGCGGCATAACCCAGCATATAGGCGCTTACAGGGTAAACTGCAACGGCGAGGATATAACCTTCCTTGATACGCCCGGTCACGCGGCGTTTACCTCAATGCGTAAGCGCGGCGCTATGGCGACCGATATAGCAGTGCTTGTTGTTGCGGCGGACGACGGTATTATGCCCCAGACAATAGAGGCCATAAACCACGCCAAGGCGGCAAATGTTCAGATAATTGTTGCGATAAATAAAATGGATAAGCCCGAAGCTAATCCGGACAGAGTTTTGCAGCAGCTTACCGAGCACGGCTTAGTGCCCGAAGAATGGGGCGGCGACGTTATATGCGTTCCCGTTTCGGCTAAAACTCATATGGGTATCGACAAGCTGCTTGAAAGCATACTGCTTGTTGCCGAAATGATGGAGCTTAAGGCAAATCCCGACAGACGCGCCAAGGGTATTGTAATAGAGGCTCGCCTTGATAAGGGCAGAGGCCCCGTGGCTTCACTGCTTGTTCAAAACGGTACGCTCCGCACGGGAGATATAATCGTTGCGGGTACGGCGGTAGGCAGAGTGCGCGTAATGAGCAACGAAAACGGCAGGGAGTTAAAGCAGGCGGGTCCGTCTGTTCCGGTTGAAATTACTGGTCTTGCCGAAACGCCTAACGCGGGCGACGTGTTCGACGCGGTATCCGATGAAAGGCTTGCGCGCGAGCTTGTTGAGCAAAGAAAGCAAAAGGCTAAGGAAGAAATTTTCAACGCCAAGCAAAAGGTTACGCTTGATAACCTGTTTGATCAGCTCAGCGAGGGCGATCTAAAGGAGCTTAACATTATTGTAAAGGCAGACGTTCAGGGCAGCGTAGAGGCTGTTCGCGAAAGCCTTATCAAGCTTTCTAACGAAGAGGTGAGGGTAAACGTTATTCACGGCGGCGTCGGCGCTATAAACGAGTCAGACGTTATGCTGGCTCAAACCTCCGGCGCTATAATAGTAGGCTTTAACGTTCGTCCGGACGGCGTTGCAAAGGCCGCCGCCGAGCGTGACGGCGTTGATATGCGTATGTACCGCGTTATTTACGACTGCATAGAGGAAGTTAAGGCGGCTATGAAGGGTATGTTAGCGCCGAAATACCGTGAAAATCAGCTTGGCACCGCCGAGGTACGCAACGTTTATAAAATTTCAAACGTCGGCACGGTTGCGGGCTGCTATATTACAAACGGCAAGGTTACGCGCGCCTGCCAGATACGCGTTGTACGCGACGGCATAGTTATCTGCGAGGATAAGATAGATTCTCTTCGCCGCTTTAAGGACGACGTTAAAGAGGTTGCCCAGGGCTACGAATGCGGCATAGGGCTTGAAAAATTTGCCGACATTAAAGAGGGCGACCAGTTTGAGGCCTTTATTATGGAGGAGTACAGAGATTAATGGCAGGATACAAAATTAACCGTATTACGTCAGATATCAAAATTGCGTTGTCGGAGCTTTTAAGAGAAATAAAGGATCCGCGCGTAAGTAAGCTTTTAAGCATAGTTAAGGTAGACGTTTCGGGCGATCTTTCTTACGCCACCGTATATGTAAGCGCCATCGAGGGCTACGAAACAACCGTAGCCTCGGTGAAGGCGCTTAAGGGCGCCGCCGGATTTTTAAGAAAAGAGCTGGGCGCGCGCCTGACGCTCAGAAAGGTTCCCGAGCTTCGTTTCGTTGCAGACGATTCGATTGAGCAAAGCGCCAATATTTCCCGCATAATCGAATCGTTTGGTGGAGAAGAAAAAAATGAGAAATAAAATTAGCGACGGCTGCCGTGAGCTTACCTTAAGGCAGACCGCAAGATTTTTAAAAAAGCACGATAATTATATTATTTTAACACACGCCTCGCCCGACGGCGATACGCTGGGCTCTGCTTACGCGCTTTATTATGGGCTTAACGAAATAGGCAAAAAGGCGTGCGTTATCTGCCCGGACATTATACCCGAAAAATATAATTATTTTGCAAGAAAGACCGACCACGTTCAAAGGGAAAACGCTACGGTAATAGCCGTAGACGTTGCGGATAAAAAGCTGCTCGGCGGATTGGAAGAGGAATTCGGCGATATAGTGGACCTTAATATCGATCATCACATTTCAAACGTAAGGTACGCAAAAAACCTTTATTTGGACGCAGACGCGGCGGCAACCGCCGAAAGTATGTATGAGCTTTTGTGCCTTATGAAGGTGAATATTAACGACATAACCGCAAAAGCGCTTTATACCGGCATCGCTACCGATACAGGCTGCTTTAAATACACAAACGTTACCGCTAAAACGCATATTATAACCGCTCAGCTTTATGAGTATAATATCGACGCGCCCGAAATAAACCGCATTATGTTTGACACCAAATCGCGCAAGCTCTTAGAGCTTGAGAGAATGGTGCTTGACGCCTCGGAATTTCATTTCGGCGGTAAGTGCATAATTTTGCCCGTAACTGCCGAAATGCAGCAGAAAACGGGCTGCAGCGGAACCGAGCTTGAGGGTATAGCGGTTATTTCAAGAAGTGTTGAGGGAGTTTGCGCGGGCGTTACCATAAAGCAAACCGACGACAGGGAGTTTAAGGTGTCGCTTCGCACATATCCGCCGCTTGACGCGTCTGAAATTTGCAAGCTTTTGGGCGGCGGCGGTCATAAGGGCGCGGCAGGCGCCTCGGTAAAGGGCGAGCTTAACGAGGTTAAGGAAACCGTGCTTAATGCCGTAAAGACCGTTATGGAGGAATCCTATGCAGGGTCTGATACTGCTCGATAAACCAATGGGTATAACCTCGTTCGGTGCAGTGGCTAAAATCAAGCGCGCCGCGCATGAAAAGCGCGTAGGGCATACAGGCACTCTTGACCCTATGGCTACGGGGGTTTTACCCGTGCTTTTAGGCAGGGCGACGGCATTGTCCGGCTTAATGTTAGACGCGGACAAGCGCTATACCGCAACTGTCCGCTTAGGCGTTACCACCGATACCGACGATATTACGGGCACCGTAATAAAAAACTGTGAAGTAAACGTTACAAGCGAACAGCTTAATAATGCGGTATCGCATTTTACCGGCGAAATAATGCAGCGCCCGCCGGCTTACAGCGCACTTAAAAAAGACGGAGTGCGGCTTTATACCCTTGCAAGGATGGGCGAAACGGTAGAAGTACCGGAACGCAGGGTTACGGTGTTTTCGGCTGATGTTGTTTCTTATATTAACGAAAAAAACGAATTTGCCGTAAATTTTCACGTATCCAAGGGAACCTATATAAGGTCGCTTGCGCGCGATATAGGCGAATTTTTGGGCTGCGGCGCCTGCCTTTCCTCATTATGCCGCACATATACGGGCGGTTTTTCGCTTTCTCAGTGTATTTCTCCCGACGCTTTAACCGAGCAGAATATAAGCGAATATATTTTAAGCGAGGAAAAAGCGGTTGAATACTTAAAAGAGGTTCAGGTTACAAAAAAGCAGGCAGTTCGGTTTTCAAACGGCGGTCAGCTCGGATTTGAGCGCCTTAAGGGAATAAATCTTACCGAAAACGAGCTTGTAAGGGTTAAATGCGAAAAACTGTTTTTGGGAATAGGCAGGGCGGATATTGCAAAAGATCAGCTTGCCGTTAAATGTGTAATAAATTATCCGGGAGACGGAATATAATGAAAACAGCTTTGGCTCTCGGCACCTTCGACGGGGTGCATAAGGGGCATACGGCGGTGCTTAATCTGCCGCACGAATACAAAAAAACGGCGGTGGTGTTTTCACTGCCGCCTAAAGCTTTATTAAGCGGCAGGTCGCTTGCACTTATGACGGCGGAGGATAAGATTAAGGCGCTTAAGGCCGCCGGTATGGACGAGGTTTATACGCTTGATTTCGGCAAAGTGCGCTATATGGAGGCCTGTGATTTCCTGTTGTTTTTAAAGCAAAGGTTTTCACCCTCGCTTATTTCCTGCGGTTTTAATTACCGCTTCGGAAAAAATGCCGCAGGCGATACAGAGCTTTTAAAAGCCTTTTGCGGCGAAAACGGTATAACCCTGAAAATTTCCGAGCCTGTTAAGGCGGGCGGCGTTACCGTATCCTCTACCGAAATACGGGCGTTGCTTGAAAACGGCGAAACCGAAAGGGCAAACTCGCTTTTAAGCAGTCCGTTTTCATATACCGCAAGGGTTATAAAGGGGGATATGCGCGGCAGAACCTTAGGCTTCCCCACGGCTAACCAAAAATACCCCGATGTGCTTGTTCCGGTTAAATTCGGGGTTTACAGGTCTTCGGTTTTAATAAACGGTAATGAGTACGCCGGTATAACCGATATAGGCGTGCGGCCTACGTTTAAAACCGACTATATTATAAGCGAAACGTTTATAAAGGACTTTTCGGGCGATATATACGGAAAAGAAATTACGGTGCGGCTGTTAAGGTTTATCCGCGGTGAGAAAAAATTTTCATCGGTACAAGAGCTTAAAAAACAGATAGCCGCCGATATAAGGAGCGCCGATTTATGAAGATAGATGCAGACGAGCTTTTAAAATGGGGTATGATGCTTTTAAAGGCGGCGCTAATACTTGTTGCTGGGCATTATTTAACCGTGCTTGTTATAAATATAATGAAGCGCTCGTTTAAGAAAATAGACGTAGACGTTTCACTTGAAAAGTTCCTTTGCAAAACGGTAAATATCGTGCTGCACGTTATAATAATTCTTTCTGCGCTCAACGCGTTAGGAATTTCCACAACAGGACTTTTGGCGGCGCTTTCCGCGGCGGCGGTGGCGGTTGCACTGGCGCTTAAGGATTCGCTTGGCAGTATAGCGGGCGGTATAATCTTACTTTTAACAAAACGCTTTAAAACGGGCGATTTTATTGAAATAAACGGTGAAAAGGGCAACGTTTTGCAGATAGATATGATGCATACCGTGCTTAAAACGCTTGATAACCGCCACGTGGTAATACCCAACGGGGTTGTTGTAAACAGCCAGATTGTGGATTACTCAAGCGAAGATATACGCCGCCTTGACCTTGCTTTTTCAATAAGCTACGATAATGATGTGAAAAAGGCGGAAAGCGTTATAATCTCGGTTGCAAACGCCGAAAGCAGGGTGCTTAAAACCCCCGAATTACCGTTTGCAAGAGTTTCTGAATACGCAGCAAGCTCGGTTGATATAGCGGTGCAGGTATGGTGCAAAGCAAACGATTATCTTCCGCTTAAGTTTGACCTGCTTGAGGAAATACGGAGGGCTTTTGATGAAAACGGAATTACAATACCGTATAATCAGCTTGACGTGCATATTGAAAATAAGGATAACAGTTAGCCTGTAAGCTTTAAATATGTAGCTCGTTATTAAAGAAGCCGCCGCATTTGCGGCGGCCCCTTTCTTTTGTTCGTGCAATAGCATAAAGCCGTTGCCCGAAGCTGCGGACAACAGCTTACTCACATTTGCATCAGCACCGAGCGCTTTTTAAAACAGGCGCTGTTTTGTATGTTTTCTTTCTGTGTCCGCTATTATAATGTGCAGAAAGCCCTTAATAATACGTTGGATAATCTTGTAAAACGGAGCGTAGGTATGAATTACAGCGAAACACTTTCTTATATACATTCTCTCGGTAATTTTAAAAGACCCGCCGGCTTAAACAGAATAACCGCTGCGCTTGAAAAGCTTAATAATCCGCAAAACAGCTTTGAGGCAATACATATAGCCGGAACAAACGGAAAAGGCTCTGTTTCGGCTATGCTTGCAAAAATTTTTGAAACGGCGGGCTTTAAAACAGGACTTTATATTTCGCCTTACATTATTGATTTTCGCGAACGGATACAAATAAACGGCGAATTTATCGGTAAAGAGGAGCTGACCGTTTATGCGGACAGAGTTATTAAAACAAAAATCGATTTATCTGAGTTTGAATTTATAACCGCCGCGGCATTTTCTTACTTCGCCGATAAAAAATGCGATATAGTTATAGCCGAAACGGGGCTTGGCGGCAGACTTGACGCAACCAATACCCTTGAAAGAGTACGTGCGGCGGTTATTACCAAAATAGGCGTTGACCATGCGGCGATCCTAGGAGATACGGCAGAAAAAATCGCCGCCGAAAAATGCGGTATAATAAAGAATTTTCCGGCGGTTGTTTCGGCAAATCAAAAAAGCGAGGTATTAGGAATTATAAAAAAGTATGCCGCAAATTATACTTCGCCCGATATTTCCCGTCTTAAGGTTATAAGGTGCGATGGGAACGGCACCGAATATATATATAAGGATAAAGAATATTCGCTGTCGCTTTGCGGAAAATATCAAATCGAAAATTCGCTTACGGCAATAGAAGCCGTGGCGGCGAGCGGATTTAATATCCCGTACGAAACGGTGAAAAAAGCGCTTGCGGAAACATTTTTCCCCGCAAGGGCGGAAATAATCTGTAAATCGCCGCTTACAGTGCTTGACGGCGCGCATAATCCGGACGGCGCAGAGGCGCTTTCCGAAATTATGGAAAAATACAGCGGTAATATTACCGCGCTTATAGGCGTAATGCGCGATAAGGATTATAAAATATTGCTTGAAAAAACGCTTAAGCACTGTAAATCGGCTGTTGCCGTAACGGTGGAAAATATGCCGCGCTCGCTTGAAAAGCAAGAATTAGCCGCCGCGGCAGGCAGATATTGCCCTTGCGTTACAGCGGAAAATTATGATATTGCAATAGAAAAATCACGATTTTTAGCAGGAGAAGGACCGGTGTTTGTATTCGGCTCGCTTTATCTTGCAGGCGGAATAAGAGAAAAATTAAAAAAATTTTATAACTGATTACCGTATGCGACAATTTTTTTAAGGACAAGCCTTTATTATATAAGTAAGGCTTGTCTTTTTTATTATTGTGAGGTGAAGTATATGTCAGTAGAAATAAGAACAACGGGAAGCACGGTGACGGCATATCTGTCAGGCGAGTTGGATCACCATACCGCAAGAGAAATGCGAGAGGCGATAGATTCGTCGGTTGAGCTTAATATGCCGAGTACCCTTGTGCTTAATTTTAAAAATATAAGCTTTATGGACAGTTCGGGCATAGGGCTTGTTATGGGAAGATACAGGAATATTTCCAAAACGGGCGGCGAGCTTCATATAACGGGAACATCGCCGCAAATCTACAAGGTAATGAAGCTTGCCGGCATAGAACGGCTTGCAAAACTGGAGGGTAATATTTAAAATGCAGGTAAACAATAAATTCACAATGAACCTTTTGGCAAAATCGGCTAATGAGAGCTTTGCACGCGCTTGTATCGCGTCGTTTGCGGCGCAGCTTGACCCGACACTTGAGGAAATAGGCGATATAAAAACCGCCGTGTCCGAAGCGGTAACGAATTGTATAGTACACGCTTATAAAGAAAAAATCGGTAAAATATACATATCGGGCGAGTTACTTGAAAACAATGTGATAAGAATAAAAATACGCGATACGGGCTGCGGAATTGAAAATATCGAAAAGGCAATGGAGCCGCTTTACACCACGGTCGGGGGCGAGCGTGCGGGACTCGGCTTTGCGGTTATGCAAAGCTTTATGGACAGCGTAAGGGTACGCTCCTCCGTCGGCAAGGGTACAAGCATTGTAATGACTAAAAAAATAAGCCGCCGCTACGGTGTCAATGCTTAAGGAAAAGGAAAAAAGCGACCGCGACTGTTTTATAGAAAGCAATTTAAGGCTGGTTCATTCCCTTTGCAAGCGCTTTTCCGGGCGCGGCATAGAGTACGACGACCTTTATCAGGCAGGCTGTATGGGTCTTATAAAAGCAACCGACGCTTTCGATAAGGAAAGGGGACTTTGCTTTTCGACCTATGCGGTGCCCGTAATAATGGGCGAAATAAGACGGCTGTTCCGCGACGGCGGCGCGGTCAAGGTTTCAAGAAGTGTAAAGGAGCTATCACTTAAAATAGCGCGCGAAAAACAAAAGTTAGAGCAAAAGCTTTGCAGGGAGCCGACGGTTTGCGAAATAGCCGCGGCGCTTGAGGTATCGCCTGAGGAAATAACCGAGGCATTATGCGCTTCTCAGCCTACTGTGTCGCTTACCTACAACGGCGAAGATGGTATTTGCGAGACCGATCTGCCGACAGTAAGCACCGAAGACGAAATATCCGATAAGCTGCTTTTGGATTTCGCGCTTGAAAAGTTATCGGAAAACGAAAAGCAGATCGTTAAATTAAGATATTATAATTCATTAACACAAAGCAAAACGGCTGAAATACTTAATATGACGCAGGTGCAGGTCTCGCGCTCTGAAAAAAAGATTCTTGCAAAGCTGCGCGGAATTATAAAATGAAAAGCTTTGAATATTTAAGAGAAAATTGCATATATACTATATATTGTGGAAAATACCACCAAATAAAAAAACTTTAAAAAACTTTAAAAAAAGTGTTGACAAAGGGGAGTGGATGTGGTATTATAATCAGGCGCTCTGAAAAAGAGGGCGGCAAACGGACCTTGAAAATTAAACAACGACAATAATAAGGACCCGACAATTCTTGAGAGAAATCGAGAGAATAAAGAGTACTTTTCAAAAGTAAAAGGACAAAGACAATACGTCAGTATTGCGAATGAGCAGAGAATGCTCTAAGATAGGTTTGAACGCATAAAAGCGTTTAGATATAATATTTTAGAGAGTTTGATCCTGGCTCAGGACGAACGCTGGCGGCGTGCCTAACACATGCAAGTCGAACGGAGTTAAGCGCTGAAATGAAGATAGCTTGCTATAAGATTTTCTTGTTTAACTTAGTGGCGGACGGGTGAGTAACGCGTGAGGAACCTGCCTTACAGAGGGGGACAACAGTTGGAAACGACTGCTAATACCGCATGATGTGGAGGGGAGACATCTCTCTTTCACCAAAGGAGCAATCCGCTGTAAGATGGCCTCGCGTCTGATTAGATAGTTGGCGGGGTAATGGCCCACCAAGTCGACGATCAGTAGCCGGACTGAGAGGTTGAACGGCCACATTGGGACTGAGACACGGCCCAGACTCCTACGGGAGGCAGCAGTGGGGGATATTGCACAATGGAGGAAACTCTGATGCAGCAACGCCGCGTGAGGGAAGAAGGTTTTCGGATTGTAAACCTCTGTTTTTAGTGAAGAAACAAATGACGGTAGCTAAAGAGGAAGCCACGGCTAACTACGTGCCAGCAGCCGCGGTAATACGTAGGTGGCAAGCGTTGTCCGGAATTACTGGGTGTAAAGGGAGCGCAGGCGGGATAGCAAGTCAGCTGTGAAAACTATGGGCTCAACCCATAAACTGCAGTTGAAACTGTTATTCTTGAGTGGAGTAGAGGCAAGCGGAATTCCGAGTGTAGCGGTGAAATGCGTAGATATTCGGAGGAACACCAGTGGCGAAGGCGGCTTACTGGGCTCTAACTGACGCTGAGGCACGAAAGCATGGGTAGCAAACAGGATTAGATACCCTGGTAGTCCATGCTGTAAACGATGAATGCTAGGTGTGGGGGGACTGACCCCTTCCGTGCCGGAGTTAACACAATAAGCATTCCACCTGGGGAGTACGACCGCAAGGTTGAAACTCAAAGGAATTGACGGGGGCCC
>ERZ833963.376-NODE-376-length-67780-cov-24.077372_pt1 | contig 67780 bp, 65 predicted proteins | sample MGYA00519693_ERZ833963 | MGnify/ENA primary metagenome ERZ833963 (study PRJEB31850, sample SAMEA3708748) | human gut metagenome | biome: human gut; feature: human-associated habitat; material: faeces | place: China | collected 2014 ...
GCTGGATGGGCAGCAGCTTCGCCAGCGCCACGCGGCGGCCCGCCTCGTCGTCGGCCAGGATCATCTCGCGCACGGCCTTGATGCGGTCGCCCTCGAAGAACATGTGCTCCGTGCGGCACAGGCCGATGCCCTCCGCACCGAACGCGAACGCCTGCTCGGCATCCTTCGGCGAATCGGCGTTGGCGCGCACTTTCAGCACCGAATATTTACCGGCCAGCTCCATCAGCTTGCCGAAGTCGCCGCTCAGGTCGGCGTCGCGCGTGGCGACCTGGCCGAGGTAGACCTCGCCGGTCGAACCGTTGAGCGAAATCCAGTCGCCCTCCTTGATCGTATAGCCGTTGACCTCGATCGTGCGTGCCTTGTAGTCGATCTTCAACTCGCCGGCACCCGACACGCAGCACTTGCCCATACCGCGCGCAACGACCGCCGCGTGCGACGTCATACCGCCGCGTGCGGTGAGGATGCCCGCAGCGTCGAGCATCCCCTTCAAATCTTCGGGCGAAGTCTCGATACGCACCAGCACCGCCTTTTGACCCGTCTTGGCCAACACCTTTTCGGCATCGTCGGCGAAGAAGACCACCGGCCCCGTCGCGGCGCCCGGCGATGCGGGCAAACCCTTGACGATCACCTCGGCGTGCTTGATCGCCGTCTTGTCGAAGACGGGGTGCAGCAACTCGTCCAGCTTGGCAGGCTCGCAACGCAGCACGGCGGTTTTCTCGTCGATCAGCCCCTCGCGCAGCATGTCCATGGCGATTTTGACCATCGCAGCGCCCGTGCGCTTGCCGTTGCGGCACTGCAACATCCACAGCTTGCCGTCCTGAATGGTGAACTCGATGTCCTGCATGTCGGTGAAGTACTTCTCCAAATGATGCTGAATCTCGTCGAGCTCCTTGTAGACGGCCGGCATCACCTCCTCCAACGAAGGATATTTCGCACGACGCTCCTCCTCCGAAATATTCTGCGCCTTGGCCCAACGCTTCGACCCCTCGACGGTGATCTGCTGCGGCGTGCGGATACCCGCCACCACGTCTTCGCCCTGCGCATTGATGAGGTACTCGCCGTTGAAGATGTTCTCGCCCGTGGCGGCATCGCGCGAGAAGGCTACGCCCGTCGCCGAATTTTCGCCCATGTTGCCGAAGACCATCGCCTGTACCGACACGGCCGTACCCCACTCGGCAGGGATGTTGTTGAGCTTGCGGTAGAGAATGGCACGCTCGTTCATCCACGAACCGAAAACGGCGCACACGGCACCCCACAGCTGATCCCACGGATCGGCGGGGAAATCCTCGCCCGTCTGCTTCTTGACGGCGGCCTTGAACGCAGCGACCAGTTCTTTCAGATCGTCGGTCGTCAGTTCGGTATCCTGCTTCACGCCGCGTTTGGCCTTCTGCTCCTCGATGAGCACCTCGAACGGATCGTGATCCTCCTTCGTCTGAGGCTTCATACCCAGCACCACGTCGCCGTACATCTGTACGAAGCGGCGGTAGGAATCCCATGCAAAACGCGGATTGCCCGTGCGCTTGGCCACAGCCTCGACGGCCACGTCGTTCATGCCGAGGTTCAGAATCGTATCCATCATACCCGGCATCGACGCGCGGGCGCCCGAACGCACCGAGACCAGCAACGGCATGGTCTTGTCACCGAAGCGCATGTTCGTGAGCTGCTCGATGTGTTTCACCGCACGCTCCACTTCGGGGCGCAGCAACTCGATGACCTTATCCTTTCCGTGAGCGTAATACTCCGTACATACCTCCGTCGTGATCGTAAAGCCCGGGGGAACGGGAATGCCGATGAGATTCATCTCGGCCAGATTGGCACCCTTACCGCCCAGCAGCTCGCGCATCTTGCCATTTCCTTCGGCGGCCTTGTTGCCGAAGGTATAAACACGTTTTACATCTGCCATAATTCCTAAAAAATTTAACTATCTTAAAGTTTATTCGTTGTTATTTTTAACTTCTTCCTACAAAGGGAGTGCGAATATAATATTTTTTTCGTGACGGGCCAAAGATTTTCACCGGAAATAACAGAATACCGGCAAATTAGCGCCCGGTCCGCCCTCGTACCGCCGGCGGGTATAGGTCGCCCACGGCGCTTCGCCCGACGGGTCGAACAGCCAACGGCGGGCGTACACATCGCCGCGAACTACACGGAACGCCGTATCGATCAACACGTTGCTGCGCATTTCCCAGCGATTCCCCGCACGTCGCGTACCCCGTCCGGCACGGCGTGCCGCCGCAAGGGGTTCCGACAGTCCGCAGCGCTGCGGCTCGGCACCCGCCGTGCGCCCCGCGACCAGCAGTCGTTCGTCGGGATGCTGCCGGCGGTGCTCCTCGATCTTGTAGCCGATATAGCGGTCGCTGGCGCTCATCAGCAGACACACGCGCCCTGCTCCGCGCAGTTCGCCCGCCGCCGTCATCCAGAAATGGCCCGCCTCCACCCTGTCCGGGAAGAAGCGGTCGCCGAAGTAAAACAGGGCGAAATCCAGTCCGTTGTAGCTGTCGGTCGTGCGAAACAGGTAAGCGTAGTCGCCCTTGCAAGCCGCCGCCACGTCGCGCACCACCGATTCGTTCTCGACGCCGTACAACCCGACGAGCGGCAGTCCCAGCGAGTCGATCACGGCGGCCGTCTGCATCACTTTGCGACGATAGCGTTCGCCCGTCCAGCGCATCTCTCCCTGCGGCAGATAGCGCGTATCGTTGCCGAACGGCGACGGCACCGTGTCGTAGAGGCAGTCCGCATCGTAAAAGGCCACGCCGTGCGGCGGCTGCGCGCGAACCCGAAGCCCTGCGGCCAGCAGACAGAAACCCGCCATACATCCCACTATGATCCGTAACTTCGGCACGTTCGACGATTTAGCGTAGGTAAAGATAGTAAAAAACGGGAATCCCGCAAGCGACGGCTCAAAAAAATCGCGCCGGCTTTCGTGTCCGACCGCGGCCGCACCGCCCTCCGCACGCGGCAACGGAGGCGAACGCCGGACATCGGCCCGACAAATATCCCTGCACGATTTGCCGTTCCGGAAATTAAACCTATCTTTGACGCAAATAAACACGCCGGATGTACGATACGTTTTTCAAACCGGATTCGGTTTCATAGGAATCCGCCCACCGTCGCGGATTCCGACACATCGGGTTCCCGGACATTGCGTCCAGGGAGATTTTTCATGTTATCCATTCATTCGCATCCGAAGGATCCGCTCGGCGGCTCCCCGCAGATGCACAAATACAAACAACGACAATGAGCAAAGAGTATAATCTGATCTCCGACTTCGACTACCGAATCATCGCAGCGTTTTTCGCCGGTCTCGACCGGCAAGGCCCGGGCGACGACACCCAGACACGCCGCGCGCTGAGCTTCATCGACGGCCTGCCGCCCCGTCCCCGCATAGCCGACATCGGCTGCGGCACCGGACGCCAGACGGCGGTGCTCGCATCGGCGCTCGACGGTCCCGTCACGGCCGTCGACCTGCTGCCCGAAATGATCGAGGGATTGCACCGGCGAATGGAGACCGAAGGCCGGACGGAGCAAGTCACGGGCATCGTCGCCTCGATGCTGTCGCTGCCCTTCGCCGAGGCGTCGTTCGACCTGCTGTGGGCCGAAGGTTCCATTTACAACATCGGCTTCGAGAAGGGGCTGACCCAGTGGCGGCAGTTCCTCAAACCCGACGGGTTCATCGCCGTCACGGAGTGTTCGTGGCTATCGTCCGCACGGCCCGACGAAATGGGATTCTTCCGCGACAACTTCCCTGAAATCGACGACATTTCGGGCAAAATCCGCTGCATGGAACGGGCCGGATACCGTCCCGTCGCCCACTTCATCCTGCCCGATTCCTGCTGGACGGAAAACTACTACGCACCGGCAGCCGCCCGCGCACGGGAATTTCTCGCAACCTACGACGACGCCCCTCTCGCCCGACATTTCGTCGAACGATTGGAAGAGGAGATCGAGCAGTACCGTCGCTACGGCCGTCGTTACGGCTATGTCTTCTACATCGGGCAACGGACAGAGTGATCCGTATGCACACGCACAGCGAGGGCCGGCAACATCGGTTGCCGGCCCTCGTTCCGTTCGGCCGCTACCGGTCGATCACCCCCGAACCGACCAGCGTCTCCCCGTCGTACCAGACGGCGAACTGGCCGGGCGTGACGCCCCGCTGGGGCTCGTCGAAAAGCAGATACCCGCCCTCGTCGCACACGACGAGTTCGGCGCCCTGCAACGGCTGGCGGTAACGGATACGCACCCTGAAACGCCGTCGCTGCCCCGCCCGCATCCGCTCGGCGGGGTCGATCCAGTGCAGGTCGCCGGCCTTCATGAAGAGCGCCTTGCGGTAGAGCCCGGGGTGCGCGTCGCCCTCGCCGACATAGATCACGTTCTGCCCGACGTCGGTGGCCAGCACGAAGAGCGATTCGCGGCGGCCGCCGATCCCCAGTCCCTTGCGCTGGCCGACCGTATAGAAATGGGCCCCGTTGTGCTCGCCGATCTTCTTGCCGTCGCGCACGGTGTAGCGCCACGGCTCGGCCAATGCCGGAAGGTCGTCGGGAGCCGCTGTGCGGGCGTATTTCGGCCAGTCGGCCCGTATCTCGTGGACGTTGCCCTTCCGGGCCGCGAGCTTCTGTTGCAGAAAAACCGGCAGGTCGACCTTGCCGACGAAGCAGATGCCCTGCGAATCCTTGCGCCTGGCCGTAGCCAGGTGCTGCTCTTCGGCGATGCGCCGCACTTCGGGCTTGGTAAGCCCCCCGACGGGGAAAAGCGCCCGCGACAGCTGCTCCTGCGACAACTGGCAGAGGAAATAGCTCTGATCCTTGTTGCCGTCGACGCCCGCCAGCAGGCGGTAATGCTCCGTGCCGTCGGCCGCCGCGACGCACTCCCGCCGGCAATAGTGTCCCGTCGCCACGAAATCGGCCCCCAGCCGCAACGCCTCTTTCAGGAAAACGTCGAACTTGATCTCGCGGTTGCACAGCACGTCGGGATTGGGTGTGCGCCCCCGTTCGTACTCGGCGAACATGTAATCGACCACCCGCCGCCGGTACTCCTCCGAGAGGTCGACGACGTGGAAGGGAATGTCGAGCCGCCTGGCGACCAGCTCCGCGAACACGCGGTCGTCGTGCCACGGGCAGTCGCCTTCGAGCGTACCCGTCGTATCGTGCCAGTTAATCATGAAGAGGCCCACCACCTCGTAGCCCTGCTCTTTGAGCAGGTAAGCCGCCACCGAGGAGTCGACGCCCCCCGAAAGTCCTATGACAACGCGCTGCATGGTCTTCACTTCGAATTTTTCAGTCGTTCAGCGACAGCAGCCCCTCGGGCAGCGTCATCCGCAGGCGCCGGCCCTCGAAATCGATCCCCGCAATGAACTCCTCGACGGCCGGCACGAGGTATTCGCGCCCGTCGATCGTCACGCCCAGCAGCGGATTGGCCTCGCTGTCGTAATAGTCCGTCACCTCACCCTGCCGGCCGTCCACGTCGGCGGCGAATCCGATCAGATCCTCCATATAGAACTCATCGTCGGAACGCTCTTCATCGGCCTCGACGAAGAGTTCGAGCCCCACCAGTTCGGAGGCTCGCCGCGCCGTATCCCAGTCGGCGAACTCCGCCAGCGCGCCCGCGGCTCCGCGACGCTCGAACCGCTCGCACCACAGCGGCACGTCGAGCGAATCGATGCGCACGAACAACGGCTCCGACTCCGGCGCGAAATCCTCCGGAAACTCCGCATAGAGCGCCACGACGACGCCTCCGCCCCGTTCGGCGCCGAACAATTTGGTCACTTTGGCAACAGGTAACAACATAACGATCCGGAATTAAATTTCAGCAATCGACGATCGATGCGGCCCCCGTCCGAACAGACCCGACAGCCATGCTGCCGACCGGAAGCCCCCGCCCGACCTCGTATGCTCCGTCACGAAAATTCCCTCCGACACCCTCGCAGGGTATCAGAGGGAATTCCCTATCCAATAATCGAAAAGCCTTATTCTGCGGCAGCCTCGCCCTCGGCAGGCGCTTCGGCGGCTTCGCCCTCGGCGGCAGCCCCTTCGGCCTCAGCGGCGGCAGCGGCTTCGGCAGCCTTCTTCTCGGCGATCGCCTTCGCACGCTCCTCCTTCACCTTGGCCTCGGCAGCCAGACGTGCCTTCTCGGCAGCCTTGGCGTCGGTAGCGAGCTTCGACTCCTTCGAAGCGATCTTGCCCAGCTTCTCCTCCATCCACTTGTTGAACTTGGCCTCGGCATCCGACTCCGAGAAAGCGCCCTTGGCTACACCGCCCAGCAGGTGCTTCTTGTAGAGTACGCCCTTGTACGAAAGAATCGCACGGCAGGTGTCCGTGGGTTGCGCGCCTTTCATCAACCAATCCAGAGCCCGTTCGAAATTGAGCTCGATCGTAGCAGGATTCGTAATCGGGTTGTAGGTACCCAATTTCTCGATGAATTTGCCATCACGTGGCGCTCTGCTATCTGCGGCAACGATATGATAGAAAGGCGCAGCTTTCTTTCCGTGACGTGCCAAACGAATTTTAACAGCCATTTGCTTGTAAAAATTTAATTGTTAATCAGTTATTAAAAGCGCAAAACCCTCGCGGACTTTGCAGCGGGGCAAAGATAGCAAGAATTTTCCACGCGGCCAAATTTCCGCCGGCCAAAAACGCCGCCGACCGGAGCCCCCTAAACGACACCTCCGCAAGCGTGTTCCGAGCCGCAGTCCCGACGGCCGCACGGACACCCACCACCTCTGCGGACGGCCATACACCGTTCGCTCCTGCGTGCCGGAGACCGACTTCGTGCACCGGCAGCCGTCGCAGGTTCAGTACTCGACCTTGTCCTCCTTCCGCTCCCACAGCCGGAAGGCCTGCAACGCCTCGGCGCGCATCATCTCCTCGGAGGGAACCGTCCGCCGCGACGGGGCGAGCGGGATCTGGTCGTAGATAAACGAATCGTCGAAGCCGATCCGCTTGGCGTCCTCGCGCGTATTGGCGAAATAGATCTTGCGGATGCCGGCCCAGTAGATCGCGCTCAGGCACATCGGGCACGGTTCGCAGGAGGAGTAGATTTCGCACTCCTCCAGCTTGAAATCCTTCACCGCGGCGCAGGCGGCGCGAATGGCCGAAACCTCGGCATGCGCCGTGGGATCGTTGAGCAGCGTGACGGAGTTCGTCCCCGTGGCCACCACCTCGCCGCGACGCACGACGACGGCCCCGAACGGGCCGCCGCCCTCGGCGACGCTCTTCTCGGAGAGCGCGATCGCCAGCTCCATAAATTTGTTTTTCGAACCGTTCATGTTTTCGATCTTTAAAACGGGGGATGATCCACCGATACAAATATAGGGATTTTCGCTATATTTGCAAAAAGAAGCGCACTATGCATCCATCGGATATTATCGGCTCGATCGCCGCCATCGCCATGGTCTTCGGGTACCTGCCCCAGACCGTGCGTACCGTTCGCACCCGCTCCACCGACGACATCGCCACGGGCACCTTCCTGATGATGGGGTTCGGCTCGGCCTGCTTCGCCGTGCAGGGCATCCTGACAGGCAACATCCCCCTGTTCGTCACCAACCTCCTCACGACGATCATGAGTTCGATCGTCTTCGGGATCAAGATCTACAACGACTATTTCAAAAAGAGACGGTAGACGCCCGTCGCACGACATCGATGAAAACCTATGATTTCGACCGGATCGTCGACCGGCACGGCACGAACGCCGTAAAGTACGACGCGCTGACCGACGTGTTCGGCCGCAAAGAGTTGCTGCCCCTGTGGGTGGCGGACATGGACTTCGCAACGCCCGATTTCATCCTCGACGCCCTCCGGCGGCGACTCGACCATCCCGTGCTGGGCTATACGCAACTGCCCGACGACTACTGGCCGCAGATCGCCGCGTGGATCGAAGCCCGCCACGGCTGGCGTCCCGATCCGGCGTGGATGCGCTTCATTCCCGGCATCGTCAAAGGCATCGGCATGGCGGTGCTGGCACTTACCCGTCCGGGCGACAAGGTGGTCATCCAGCCGCCCGTCTACCACCCCTTCCGGCTGGTCCCCGAACAGATGGGACGCCGCGTGGTCTGCAACCCGCTGCGGCGCACGGGCGACCGCTACGAAATGGACTTCGAGCAGCTCGAAGCCCTTCTGGACGACGACTGCCGGCTGCTGCTCCTCTCCAACCCACACAATCCCGCGGGCATCGTCTGGCCGGAGGAGACGCTGCGCCGGCTGGCCGCGATCTGCGACCGCCGCGGCGTCGTGGTCGTCTCGGACGAGATCCACTGCGACATGGCGCTCTACGGGCATCGTCACCGCCCCTTCGCATCGGTCAGCGACGCGGCGGCGCATTGCAGCGTCACCTTCGGCGCCCCGACCAAGACCTTCAACATCGCCGGCGTGGTCAGTTCCTACGCGATCGTCCCCGACGAGGCGCTGCGCCGCCGCTTTTTCGGCTGGCTCGAAGCGGGTGAGTTCCACGAGGCGCCCCTGCTCTCGGCCGTCGCTACCCGGGCGGCTTTCACGCCCGAAGGCGACGCATGGCGGCGGCAGATGCTGCGGTACGTCGAGGCGAACGTCGACTTCACCGACGACTTCCTGCGGCGATACGTTCCCCGCATCCGGGCGATCCGTCCCGAAGCGTCGTTCCTCGTCTGGCTCGACTGCCGGAAACTGGGGCTGGCGCACGATGCGCTCGTCGACCTCTTCGTCGCACGCGCCGGACTGGCGCTCAACGACGGCGAGATGTTCGGCCCCGGCGGCGAAGGACATATGCGGCTGAACGTCGGGCTGCCGCGCATCCGGCTCGCCGAAGCGCTCGAACGACTGCGGGCGGCGGTCGACGCACGCTGAGGCCCGTTCCGGCAGACGTCCCGACCTGCACTGCGGCAGACGCCGCTTCGCGCCATCGCGATCCGCCCTCCCATTACCGTACCCCGCCGCCGCGATTCTCCGCCGGGTGGGTTTGGAAAGTCGGTGTATTTATATTACTTTTGTGCCGCAAAACGTACTGCATCCGATACGGACGGACGGTTCCGTAGCTCAGTTGGATAGAGCAACAGCCTTCTAAGCTGTGGGTCTTGGGTTCGAATCCCAACGGAATCACGAAAGAAAAAACCGCCTCTCAAAGTATTGAGAGGCGGTTTTTGTCGTCTTATCGGTTTCTTTACAACAAATATTTACACATCAAAATCGCTTACTTTTGACACTTTCTGTATATATTTGTCTGCAATTGTTGTTCTAATGTTGTTCAGCTATGGCGACCTTCCGAACCTGTATCTTTGCCCACCAGCGACGCGCAGACGGTACTTACAATATCAAGCTGCGCATAACCCACCACCGAAAAAGCCGCTGGATAAGCACGACGCTCTATGCACTGCCCGATGATCTGACGCGGGGATTGAAAATCAAGGATGAAAAACTCAGCCGCAAATGCCGCGAACTGGTCGAAGATTGCATCGACCTCTGCAACGACATGGGATACGCCGTCGAGGAAATGGAGATCGACGAACTCGTCGCACGCATCAAATCAGGATTGAAAGGCGGAGAGCGATTCCGGCTCGATTTCATAGCGTATATGAGGCAGGAAGCGGCGCGGATGAATTCCGGTACGGCATCGATTTACATGACAGCCCTCAACGCGCTGAGACGATACATTGGCCGCGATACGCTCGACATCGGCGAGATCACGGCACCGTTCATCAAAGGATTCGTGCAATTCATCGAATCGGAGCCTTCGCAACGAGGCGCCAACCGAAAGCAGAAAGGTGAAACTGCAACCAAAAACAAGGGCAACAGGGCACTGTCTCTGTATATTTCGCGCATCAAAACCATCTATAACCGCGCGAAGGAAGAGTTCAACGATGAAGAACTCGGACAAATGAATATTCTGGGCAACCCTTTCAGAAACTTGCGCCTCGAAACACCCGCGCCGACGGCCAAACGAGCCATCTCCGCGGAGTCGATACAGCAGATAATCGACTTGCCGCCACTCGCCAACGAACGCGCTCGGATGGCGCGGGATTGCTTCCTCCTGTCGTTCGCACTGATGGGGATGAACAGCGCCGATCTGCTGACCTGCCCGCCGGCCAGGAAGGACGAAATCGTGTATTTCCGGCAAAAAACCGCATCCCGCCGCACGGACCGTGCAGAAATGCACGTTCGGATAGAGCCGTGCGTCAGCCCTTTGATCGCTCGCTATTCGGATAAGACGGGGAAACGGCTGCTTCACTTCTACCTCCGCTACAAAGATCGCGTGTCATTCAACAAAGCGATCAACAAAGGCCTGAAAGATGTCGGCGAGGCGATAGGCGTCGATGGCCTGACGTTCTACGCTGCGCGGCACTCCTGGGCAACCATAGCGCGGACTCCCCGAGAGGAGGGCGGAGCCGGACTGGACAAATACGTGATTCATGAAGCGTTGAATCACGTTGACACATCCATGAAAGTCACCGATATTTACCTCGTGAAAAACTGGCGTGTCATTTTCGACGCCAACAAAGCCGTAATGAATCTTTTCGATTGGAGCGGAATCGGGAAATAATTCCGGCAACGAGTTATCGGAACACGGCCCATCCTATTTTCGTGCCGACATATTGTTTTTCCCGGATCGGATCATACCCTACTATGACCTCACCGCTCCATCGGCCTCTCGTATAGCGTCCGTAGATGCCCGCCCACTGGTTGTATGGATCGATTCCGAGGGCGAGCCCCATTTCCCAGCGCGGCGGCCGCACCTCAGTATGCAGTTTTGTAACCGTAATCTCACGGAAAACCGGCTTTACTACGGCCGAAGCCCGCAACAGCCGGTTTTCTCCTACGGTCGCATCAACAAGGAATGTTCCGGTCGAATCGGCGGAGAAATCCAGCCGGTAATCCCGTTCGAGCAGATAGTCGGCGATGATTGCGGCTGTATCTACACTCATGTATTTCCACACCGTATCGGCCGGTTCGCGCACCGCGACCGGATAAGATTCCCGAATGGTGTCGTACACGGGAACCGGCCACGGCACCCATCGGGTAACGGTGCTGTCGCGCATTTCGACGGAAGCCGCCCCGCGGCGGTAGCCCCAGCCGAAAAACAGTGAACCGACGATGAGCACGGCCAACAAGTATGCGAGCAGTCGTCTCACAGATGCAACACCTGCCTTCGGTTCTTCCCGTCGGCACGGTATGAAATATGGATCCAGCGGCCCCGATTCTCGTCGATGAGCTGGTCGAAGGGGATCGCGCTGGCTGCGATGCGTTCGAACAGCCGCAGATTATCCGCGACGCTGCCGGTGGTGATGTCGGCCGCTTCGCCCTTCATGTGCTGACTTGCCGCAGCTCCGCCGACGGCTGCGTTGAGCGCCGGCGATCGGTAGCCGCTGTTCACGCCGATCGGCTTGCCCCAAAGTTCGCGCACGGGATCGAGGCATTCGTCCATCAGCGCATTGAGCCGGCGAATGACGTCGTGCGACGGCGCGTTGTCGATGCTGCGCGCTGCGGCCGTATCGGAACGCAGCAATTCGGAAAGGGTGAAATACGTTGCCATACCTATCCTTTCATTCGGTCATACCACATCTTTGCCTGCCAGCCTGCGGCGGCTCCTGCGGCCGCCCCGAATCCTGCGCAGAGCGTCGCCGTGGTGCGGATGCCGCTCGGCAGGAGATTGAACAGAACGACCAGCGCAATGACGGCGGCCGACACGCAGAGCGCGATTTTGACTTGCTTTTTCATGGTTTTTACAGTACTAAGGTTAAAACAATATATGTTATCGATACTCGGGCAGCAGGTATTGGATGTTCATGGCCGCCGTGTGCATGATCTCCCGCGCATTCTCCTCCGATACGGACAGCGGGCGGGTGAACTCGCAGAAGATGCTGCCTATCCAGTCGTGGCGGTTGTCGTTGAGCCGTTTGATGATGGCCGCCCGACATCCGTAACTCGAAAGGATGGACTTCGCATATTTGTCGTTCACCTGCTCGTCGATGTCCGTGATGTAGAGGAAGAGGTTCTTCACCAGATCGCTGCTGAACTTCGGCACCTCCGAAATCGGAAGGCCCTGCATGTGCGGTTTCATCGGTTCCACCCCTTTGCGCTTGACCTCGTAATAGACGGACAGCAGGCTTTCGTTGCCGAGCGGATGCGGCTGTACGATATAGACCCGATCGGCATCCAGCTCGTGCAAAACGCTCCACAACTCACCGTATACGATAGACGAATTGTCGGCCCGACGGATACTTTTCGTCTCTTCGTCCTTTTTGAACTTCTCGATTTTCAGGTCGGTCAGCTTGTTTTTGCTGTACTGGTTATAGGCGAACCACGCAGCGATAATAGTTCCGAGGGCACTGATGATTGCGGGGAGGTATTCCATAGCGATTTCAAAGGTTAGGCGTCGTGTACATGCAGTGATTCCACCTCTTCGCGCTGCGCCACCCGCTCGGCTTCGAGCTCGGCGAGGGTCAGTTCGTTACGGTTGTACTCCTCTTCTATCTGCCGGCGTTCGTCGTCTGTCAGCGACAGAATTTCCGAATCGGGCGGAAACAGAATGCCGGAATCCGTGTAGTTCCATTTTTCCAATCCCCGTTCATCGGTAATCTTTCCCCCGTACAGGTTGCACAGGACGCTGCCGTCCTCCACGATTTGCATCGCTTCCGCCTCGCTATAAGGCGGGAAATCGATCTTCTTTCTCATACCCCTAAATATTTACATATTACTCTTACTCGCATACCTCCGGACGTTGTATTTCCTGTCGCCATAACTTTAAGATATTGGACAGTAGGGTCTATCGTAATACCTGTCCCATTATATACGGATTTGTTACCGGCGGCGGAGACTGAATATACGGCTCGTGCGTTATAGACCGTCGCGCCGTATATGAACGCCCGTTCATCCGTCCAGTTTTGCACGGTGACATTTGTCAATGCAGACGCATTGTAATTATAAACGGCCACGGCCAGAGCCACATATCCTCTCGGTACGTCGATCCGTTTATTGGCTGTTCCTTCGGCAATATCGGTAAAGAATATACCGCTGTCTATGACTATTTCGCCTTGATTCGGGACACTTTGATACGACAGTTCTGCCGTGCCGCCCGTTGCGGTCGGAACATACGGCAGATCGAGGCCCGCGCCCGACGTGTCGCGCCACTTGTCTGCCAACAAACCGGCGGCGATGTATTCGGCGACAAGTCCAGTGCGCATCTCACCCGACAGAGGCAGCATATACCGTTCGGGCTCGCCGCCGTTCCACAGCGTGGCGACCTCCGAGGCCGTAAGGGCGTAATTGAAGATGCGATGAAAACGGACAATTCCTTTGAAAATGTAAGCCGAGGTAAGCCGGCCGACGATATACACATTCGCATTTTGATAATTGGGAAAAACAGATGTCTGATTTGTCAGGACTCCATTTACATATACTTTCCCCGTTGTATTCGCAACATCCACCGAAAGTAGCACATGGTATGATGTTTCAGGAGACACCCGACCCGCATTCATTAACTGTGACCCTATGTACGCATACATCGATCCATTAGAGACGAACAGTTGAACGTTGCTTTGGGAGCCCCTTGCAGTCGTAAATAGCCTTTGATCCGTAGTTACGTCATCTCCTGTCGTGAAACATATTTCATGTGTCCGATCCCCTTCGAACAACAATGCCGGAGCGTCTGACGAAAAATATCCATCCGAGGTATTTACTCCCGTCTGACGCCCCTGCAAAGGGGCTATCTGCGACGATTTGATATATCCCGTCGCGGAGTCGAGGTCGGCTTTGCCGGCGAGTGCATCGGGAATATCCGATACGGACACAGAGGTACGCATCGCCGAAAAGGTGCCTCCTGACTCTGTAATGGTCAATGCAATGTATTTCCCCGAAGATATATATTCGATTTCGAGTGTTATTTTCAGTGGCAGACCAACACTCCTATTTACATCTACTATCACAGGAATAGATGCATTCCTGTTCGCCGCAGCGGGATCGGTCGACACAACGACGATACAGTTTCGCCTGAGCAACTTCGAGCATAACTTTCTGAATGCATCTACACCCCCGACGGCCGCACTGATCTCTTCGCTCGTACTGTCGCTATCGATGCCGAGATAACCGGAGGGAAGGGCCGTGTTGTTGAGCAGATCGGCCCACTCCATCGATGATGCCGTATACGGCAGTCTCGATAAGGTAAATGTTTCCGATGTCAACGTAAGACTGGACGGGAGCACGTATGTCTGCGATGCATAATATCCGATGACGGCCTTCGTATCGGCATGCACTCCATATCCTGACGGTACGAGGTATTGTCCTCCGTTATCGGGAATCCTGACAACAGGTACCGTGTGAATCGGATCCGCAACGATCCGATCGTATGCTGCCGCGATTTCAGAGGCAGACATATCGGGCAGATAGCTGTCGTCTATGGGGCCGGCTTTGGTCAACAACACCACAGGGGTTGTGTTCCCCAGAAACTCGGCGATCTGGTCGAGCGTGGCGAAGGTGGACATGCTATCCCCGTCCTGAATCTCCAACGCAACCGCACCGTTCAGGGTCTGAGCTTGCTGTAAGTCTTTGATCTTATAATTTGCCATAGTGTCATTCGGTTTTGGGTAGATCGCCCAGACGCAGGAAATCGTGTACGTTGGACGGATGTTGTCTGAGATGATGCCGAGCCGCTGCGGCCGTCAGATTCAAGTGTGTGTAGAGTTTTCCGCGATAGCGGATCACGACGCCGGATTTGAGCATGTAACCGCCGTTTGCGCCTTTCTGCTCCTTCCGCAAATAGGAGGCGATCATCGCGGCCGCATCACGGAACCGGTTGGGACACCGGCCGCTGAAATCGGAAAGCATCGGACGCCCGAACACTTCCCGATAATCCGATTCGATCCGCTTCTTCTCTTCCATGCACAGAGAGGTGCCCGATGCGCACCTCTCCATGTACCAGTCCAACGGTTGCATACCCCCTACTCGGCCGGAGTACACAATGCTTCCAGCGCGGCGCGAGAAGCGTCGATACCGCCGGCGTCGAAGAAGATCTGCGGCGTCGGTGCGTTCTGCTCGATCAGGTCGCCGCCCCAACCTCCGTTGTAGCCGTCGCCGTACTTGTCGAGCGTCGCGTTCTGCATCGATGCGCCCTGTTCGTAGCCGATCACACAGAACGCCTGGCTGCCGTCCGCACCCTTCGCCTTGTTCTCGTAGACAGCGACCCAGTCCTCGTTCTTGAACGCCTCGATGTTCTGCGAGTTCGCGGGGCTGTCGGCCAGCATACGCAGCGGCAGCGTCTTGTTGATGGCGATGCCGATTTCGGCGTTCTGATCCTCGTAGATCAGCCCGTTGTAGGGCGTTTTGGAGGGAATCGAGAACCGATAGGCCCTCTTGCCGGATTTGAGTGCGATCTTGGTGATCTTCGGTTTGGTGTAGGTCGTCGCCGATTCGTCCAGATCGGACTTCTTGATAAGATAGGCAATCTTCTCGACGCCCACCCCATAGACCGTGTTGCAATCTTGCAGGATATCGCCTGCCAGATCATTGATACATTCTGCCATTGTTTTTTTAATTTATTATAAAAGGGTTAATTCGTGTTTGAAGCAAATATAGGATACGCAGGAAGGGTTCCTCCGAACTTTTCGCTGTTTTTTACCTTTTGCGTCCGGCGTAGCGCGCCGTCTCATCCTGCACCTTGACCCGCCGCTGACCGTTGTTTATATCCCTGACCGTCACGACAGGGTTCGGAAGCCGGCGCATCACGCGCTCGAACATCTGTTCCATCTGACGCATCCCCGAACTCTTCTCCGGAAGATGCCGCGTCGGAATGGCGTTGCCGCCGCTCGACACGTTCATCATCGAGAGCACCGGCCCCCAATCCACGACTGCACGGGCCGTCATCACGGCCTCGCCGTTGGACAGCCGCGCAGCGATGCTGTCGCTCGTACCCGTGCCGGGGCCGGTCACAAGACCGCCGCGGGCATAGTGGTATTTCGCGCCCTCCTCGGCCGCAGTACTATTCAACGATTTCATCTGAGATATAACGCTCGTAATGGTCGCAATAGCAGTAATGGAAGCTGCGATGCCCTCCCAAATATTGCCAGTGGAGAACGCCTTACTCAACGCTGCACCCATTGACGCGATAGCTTGGGCCATACCTAACACTGCAACAACCGGCGCACCTGCACCGGCCTCTTCCGCCAAACCGGCCAGTGCTCCCGCGAGATCGCTGGCTGTTTGGAAACTCATTTGCATGCTCTGCGCCTCTTTTTGGGCGCCTTTATTCATTTCGTCATGCAGGCGAATGAGCATTTCAAGCCGGCGGTTGTCTATTTCGATAGCCGAATCCCCCATTGCTCGGTACGCTGCGGCATACGAATCGAATTCGGCCAACTGTTCCCGAAGAATGGCAACGGTTTCATTCTGCGCGGCCTCATCTCCGCCTGTGGCCTGCGCATTCAGAATCCGATTCCGGTATTCGGACTGTTTCTGATTATATTGGGATATGAACTCGGCCGATACATCCTTGTCCATCTGCGACAGGATTTTTTCGAAATCACCCGTCACGTCAATACCCATCTTACGAATGATTTCCCGTTGCTCGTCAACCCATTTTTGAAGCTCCTGTTTGCTGCGGGCATAATACCCCTCCATCATTCGTTCTGCTTTTTTTACGCCGGATTCATCAGCATACGGGTCGTCGTTCGCCGATTTTGAACTTTTCTCAGATTCTTTTATTCCCGCTCTGTCGAGGATTGATTTTGCATCCGCATTTCGTGTGACAGTCAATTGCGTGAATGCCGATGCTTCCGCTTCGAGGGCTTCGACCTCGGCTAATATTTCCTTCTTCTCGTCTTCGGTATATGCTCTACGACGATATTCATAACTGGTATCTCCATACTCATCTATTCCTGCGTAGACTATTTCACCTGTACCTCTTTTTATTTTGTCTTCCGCTTTTTGTCGGGCAATCAACGCATCTTTGTACTTTTGAGTTGCCAGTTCGTTCGCAGCATTAGCTTGCGCGCGCAGATTCATTGCTTCGATAAACGCATCCGTATTCTGAATAAACAGATTATCGGCGTCCGCAACCGTTGTTATAGCTACTCCCAACTTATCGAACGCCTCTCGGTTGTTTTTAACGAACTCTGTTTTTGCTTTGAGATCATCTCCCAATTGATTCCATTGCAGCTGCAAGGCCCTGAGTTGGGCAACCTGATCGCCATAACTGCCGGAAGATTCTGCCATTTGCTTATTCACCTCTGCCTGGGCTTCCGCCATTGTCATGGCGGCCTCTCGCCCCTTGAACAGATTCCCGATCCAGCTGACAATATCCTTCCCATATACCGTGAGCAAGGTAATGCCGACGGATATAAGGCTGTTCCAGCTGAACACAGCATCTCCCAACTGTTTGAGGATCGGTACTCCCTGCTTGCCCTCCTTCATGGCCAATTTATTGGCCGCACGAAGTTTGTTGATCTCGTCGACAAGCATCGGGATATTGTTCGAGATGGCGAGGAAAAACATATTCGCTCCCATTGTGGCCGACGGCAATTCGCGGACGATCTGCGACACCGATACATTCAGTCCGTTGAATGCCGACTGGTAATTACCCACATTCGAACGGAAATTCCCCAGCCGCTGTTCGGCCGCACTGACTTGCGCCTGCATCTTGGATATTCGCTCCGCTATCCCATTGCCTACGGAACCCTCTCGATCGGCGGCCGACAGTGCATTATACTGTGCCGTAAGATCGCGAATGGATTTACGCAGCCCATTTACCGAACCTTCGAGATTCTTCTCCTCTTTGATATTGTCCTGAATCTCGTGCGAGTATAATCGCATCGCCGATTGAAGCGCCTTTACCTCTTCCCTGTTCGCAACCAACTCTTGCGTTGTTTGGGCTACCTGTTCATTATAGGCCTCCTCGTCGATCGTTCCGGCTTTGCGTGCGGCTTTAAGTCCCTTCAAACCGGACTTCAATTCGGAGATACGGTCGTTGAGCGTATCGATACGTTTAGCCGATTCGGACATTCCCTTGATCAAATCCGAGTATTTTACGCGGATATTGATAATTTTATCAATGTTTTCCATTTTGATAAGTTGTTTTATTTTTCATATCTTTGTTCTTAACCAAATCTCAATCATCATGACAGGCATCTATGCAATCATCGGAATCGTAATGCTGGTATTCGGCATTCTGCAAATCGTTCTTTTCTTCAAACTCTGGGGAATGACGAACGATGTAGGTCAAATCAAGGGTTTACTATCTAATCTTTCAACTCAAAAAGCTACCGCTGCAATGAGTTCTCATGATTTAGAGCAAACATCGTCCGAACAAAAAACCGAACAAAAAGTTGTCGGGGAATGGCCCGTGGGAACTCTTGTTGTTCATACGGCTACGTGGCAACAGATGCGCATCAAGGAAATCACGCCCGACCATAAATATGTGTGCACACAAGGTAATCTTGTTAGGGGGACATATGCAAAGGGATGTTTGATGTCATATGAAGACTACGTTACTACCATTTTAAGTGAAAACAACTCCAGCGGCTCCATAGTAGGCATTTTGATTGCTCTTATCGGTATTTTAATCATCGCTATTCTATTTTTTACAGCTTGATCAATTTGCACTCGCATATACCGTCCTCACCGGTCGTGACGGAGTAGATGGCGAAATAGCATCCGTATACATCGAGGTAAACCCGCCGCGTATAGTCGAGATTGCAGATGTCGGCCACGGTCAGTTTGACGTAGACCGTAATCATGCGGAACCTTTTCAAGATCCGCTGGTAGTCTGCATACCGTTTCGCCACGATACCCTCCGATCCGCCGAAATACATCGTGCGGGGGAACAGGCCGTGCCTGTAACGACCTACCGTACCGTTTCCGTCTTCAATCGTCGTATTCACATCGGCAAGAATACGGGCAGAAGGAGCAGAGTAATTTACCTCCTTTGCTCCGTTGACTGTCTGTTCCTCATAGCAAGGCACAAAAGCGAATGGCCTATCAGGGCGATCCGGATTCCAACCTGTTCTATTGGTCGAAGCCGAGAAATCCAACGATACCAATTCGTTCTCCCGCTCGATGTTCTCGTTGTCGATGGAGATGATGCCCTGCGTGTTCAACATCTCGGCGTCCTCGTCGTTGTCGTAGTCGAGCGTGTTGGTCTGGGCATAATCCCCCATCGTGAACTCCGTCCCCTCCGGCCGCCAGATTTCGCCCCGATCGTTCAGAATCACTTTGCGGCTCCAATCCTGAATCGTTGCGTCGAGATGACTGTCGACGATTCGTCTGTCGGTTTGCGTGCTCGGCGTCCGGTTGTCTCCCGAATCGACGATGCGATAGTCGTAGTCGATCGTGTCCGTCGAATTATAGAACTGATCGGGCGACATCATGTGGATCGTATTATTATCCGAACTGTCCGGATAGGCGAAAAGTCCGGCCATTGTCATCAATGCCGACAGGAACTCCGCGTGCGTCATATCCGGCAGATTCTCGGCTATCGGAAACGGAGAGGGGAATTGGATGTCGTCGAAATGGGGCGTGATAATAAATTTCGCTGCAACTGTAAACTCATCACTTGTCGTTGCGTCAATTGTGACGGCGTTACTTAGAATCCATCGAACTGTATCGTAGTCTTCGACATTTACCTCGACATTATTAAATAGATCGGGTTTCACGCCGAAACGAATCCCGGACCCCGTGTCGATACCTTCCACCGATAGTAACACTTCCGATGTCCCATTTCCCGAGTCTCCTCTAAGTTTTAACGTCGGCGATGCCGACGCTGCCCGCATACCGGGGAAAAAGACGGCGGATGAATAGCAAATGATGGATACATCAATAGTCTTGGTGGACGAGACATCGATCGCATAATTCTGGTCTGTCAAAATGGACCGCTTGTCGGATACTATTTCTCTAAATTTTAACGCGGTATTACTGGAACCGGAATTACCATAATGCGCGGAACTTGCCTCGAACCGATCCGAATACCAACTGTCCGGCCCCGAGTTTTTCGACACGAGCGGAACGATCATCGGATGTTTGTCACTGGTTTGGCTCAAACGGGTTATATTCTCTATCGTGATACCGTGATATTTCTGTATGGCATCCAAGATCGCGGATACTTGTACGGACGGATGCGAATAATTGATATTACGTCCTGCCCCGAAATCAATCTGGATAAATCCTGCCAATGCTGTATCGGAGGGCAATGCCCACGGCACCTCTTTGTTCCACTCGACATAATCCGCTCCTGCCACCTCGATGATCTGCTCGCGCAGATCGCGCAGCGAAGCGTCGAACAACGGCTGGAAGTTGTCGATGTTGCCCCACACGAGTGTGATGTTGATCGTGTCGGTTACGTCCGTAACCATCGCATACCCCCGCGTGAAGACCGGAAAGCCGCCGAGGTAGTACGCTGCCGAATGCTTCCCGTATGCCGCCGAATCGTCCAAGATGTCGATGCGGTCGATCAGACCGAAGGCCTTGCGGTTGCGGGGCGTCAGCGGCAGATTGATCTCCGCGCTGCGGTTGCTCTGGATCACGTCGAGATCGTTGAAGACCGGCGACTGGAAGATCAGCGACGGCGTATCTTCCAGATCGCACAACTGACCGTTTATGTAGAGCTCCTTCGTCATAGCGTCAAGTGCTTTATCGAAAGTTCTACCACGCAGTCCTGCATGCAGGCATTCGTCCGCGAGATGTCGCCGTCTTCGACATAGGCGTCGATCCACACCTTCCGCCGGGCGTCGTACAGCTGCACCTCCCGTCCGGAGAGAATCGATGCGCACAGGTCGAACAGTTCACGGTCGACCAGTCCGCTATGGAGCGTATGGGTCGTGGTCGCCGTGATCGTGCGGTGGCGTTCGGGTGTCAGTTTCTCGGAGAGCGTTTCGAAGGTCTCGTCTTCGGATACGTCGTCGACGCGCTCGGTCGGATGCCAGAGAAAGTAACGCATCAATCCCGTTGCATCGCGCCAGCGCACGAACGATCCGCTGTCGCAAGGATTCACCACGACCGTCAGACGCGCGCTCTTCACGGCGCCGGTCGTGCCGCCCGTCGAGACGATCAACTGCCGCTCGCCGCCTCCGAATTCGCGGAAGAAGGTCATCGGAAGGGAGAACACGGGATCGACACGCGAATAGACCTCCCGCCGGCCGCTGTCGGCATCGGTGAAAGCGAAGTCCTGCATGGCGCCCGTATAGGAGTTGACGAGGATCTGCTCGCTGTAATCGAACGCCGGAAAGACCACGATCTTCGACGGCTGGGGCCAGCTGATCGGGGTATCGGCCTGCGCATTGTTCGTCATCGCACGCACCGACGCCCCTTTGAGCAGATAGAGCGGCGACGAGGCGATCGCCTGCCCGTCTACTTCGAGGCTGATCGTCGTTTGCGCATTCCCGTCCTGTGCGATGATTTCGAACAGATCGTCCATCGGGAATACGGCCGAACCGTTGATGATCGAACGCACCAACGTATAGCCGCCGACTTTGACAACGGCCGCATTGTATGTCGGCGCTTCGCTGACTCCGACCGTATTGTAGTTTCTCGCCAGCGAAATGGCGGGTGTTAATCTATATTTAGGCATAATCACTGATTGTTTCATTCAACATCGTAAACACGCTGCGGTCGAGCTGCTCGGAGAGTTGCCGGTCGATGTCGTCCACGGCCGGCTGCAACAGGTCGAACAGAATCTCCGTACCGCCGCCCTCGCGGTAGAGCACCGTGCCCTTGCTCCATACGTTCGCCGCCACGGCGTAGGCGTCGATCTCCTCGATGCCGTAGAGCCCCTCTTTGGCCTGCGCCCATCGTTCGATCGCAAGGAGAAAGGCATCGAAGGAGGCGTATTGCGCCTGCACATCGCCCGCAGAATACCCCTCATCGACGCCGGCGATCCCCTGCCGGCCGACGAACGCCGCTTCGAAACCGTCGTCGTTCTGTTCGACCTGCGTTTGGAGCGATGCCGCCGTCGCGCCCGTGGCCCACTCCGGCACGCCGAGGCTGTTGACCCGCTTTCCGCTGCTGCCCGTCTTCGTTTGCAGATTCGCCACGACCTGCGTGCGCAGCGTATCGAACCGCGCTTCGCACACCTCGATGAATCGCTGCGGATCGAAATAGCGCAGTATCTTGTCGATCCTATCCATTGTTGCAGGTCGAATAGGTCATCGTCGCCTCGCATTCGACTCCGCAGACCAGCTGATCGAATCGGGCGGCGAACGGGGTGATCTTCGTGACCTGCACCTCGACTCCCCGATCCCGCAATGCCTCGAAAAACTCCGCCGAGCGGTCGATCATCTCCTCGACGATCGGCATGACCTGCGTCGCGGTATCGGGTTCCGCTTCGCCGAGGTCGCCGCAGAAGAGGAACTTCGAGGCGCGCTTGTAGACGCCATCGAGATCCGTCGGCGTGATCATCTCGAAGAATTGCCGCACGACGACCGGATACTCCGTGATCGTTCCCAGGATGTAGTTCGTCTCTTTAAGGCGGGCATAGATATACGAACCGAAGCCGCACGCCCCGGCGGCCTTGTCGATATGGTCGTTCAGCGAGTTTATCTTCACTCCCACGATACGGCGGGCCGGCGGCGTCTGCCCGACGCACCTGTACTCGTATTCCTTGTTGTCGGTCATCTTCTTTTGATTTTAGAGGTTTGTATCCTGCTGAGATTGCGCTGCTCGATCACGTCGTTCGTCGTCGACTCGAAGGCTTCGTAGACGACGCTCCACTCCATGCCGTAGACCGACGCGGGCGATACGGCGCCGTTCATGATCTGCACGTACTTGCGCACCACGGCGGCGATGCCTCGGTCGGGGCGGTCGATCTGCGCCTGCCGCTCCTCGTCGGTCGGTTCGATTTTCAGATCGGCGAATCTCTTCGAGATGGCCGCGAGCGTGTCCATGCAGTGCAGAAAGTAGCGGTACGCACGGATGAACCGCAAATCCGCGACCTTCTCTTTCGGGATGCCGAGCATTTGCGACAACACGTTGACGAAGTAATCGGTGGAGCGGTTCGTCGCGTTCAGCACCGCCAGATCGCGCATCGTCATGTGTTTCGGATCGCGGGCCGCAATACGCCTGTCCGGCAGCCACCGCCGATGCAGTACGCAGCATTCCGGTTCCGCCCGTCTCTTGATCTCTTCTGCAAACCGACGGCTTTCGAGGTTGAACAATGCCGCCCTGCCGATGATGATGTCCCGAACGGTATCGGTCGATTTGACGATCATAATCCGAATAAGTTTGCGGGTTCGAAAATTGCCGAACAATAGTCCGGCACGGCCCCCAGTTCGACGAGCTTCGGCCGCAGGACGCAGCATTGGCGCACCATATCGTTCCAAACCTCTATGGCACGGATGCGCGGACTCGCTTCGTCCGAATATTCCCCACGCTGCACCTTCTCGCCGGCCGGTGTGCCGACCGTAGTATGCGTGCGCAGCCAGTAGAAATAGACATAGTTCGCAATGGGCGAGGTCTTGACCGCTTCGTTTCTGAGCAGCGCAACGATCTGCGGATTCTCCTCCGCCGTCTCTGCCAGTGCCTCACCCAGCAGATTGCGGAGGAATCTCGGCTCGTAAATGGCGATGTAGGAGTTCGCCGAATCGATGAGTGCCTGAGCGAGCGCCGTCGGCTTGTCGTCCTTCCGATTGGCGATGCCGGAGATGTAGATCGGATCCTTCTCGAAATAGGTGTTGTCGATAATCATGGAAAATGTATTTAGCGGGCGCAGGGGCGATCAAACCCCTGCGCCCTGAAATTACTTCACCGTTTCTCGGTGGCGCGGCCCAACTTGATGAGCGTCTTGGCATGTACGGGATGCACCTCATAGGCTTTGCCCTTCTCCAGCGTATTGCCGGGGCCGCCGGTTCCGTAGACCGTCACGCGATCGTTGAAGTCCACATTGGTCTTTTCTTCTTTCGTTGCCATATTCTTTTTCGTTTAACGTGTTTGACTTAGGCTGCCACCTTCGAAGACTCGGCAGCCGGTTTCTGCAAGGCGGCGATAATGGTCGCAAACGCGCCTTTGACGAACGCCCCCTGATCGACCGATGCGAAGTACGAGTGCAGACGCTCCTCGCAGATGACCGTGAAGAGATTCTTCTGGAAGTCGTCGTCGACCCACCCGAATTCGACGCGAATGCCTTTGTACGGGCGAACGTTCCATTTGCTCGTATCGGCAACGAGGAAATCGCCGGCCTTGACGTAGGTCGATTCCACGATCTCCACCCCGCGGATGAGCCGGAACAGCTCGTCCGAGATGTAGTGACCCGTCGAATCCTTCGTCAGGTCGATGGAGGCCCGATCCGAAGGGTTGAGCATCACCACGTCGGGATAGAAGTTCAGGTTCCGCATCTGGAGGATCGCTGCGCGGATCGCATCGGCCTTGTTCGCCATTTCGACCGTCCCGTCGAGCGCGGTGGCCGTATAGGTGGCAGCAGCCGTAAAGATGCCTTTGAGATTCACGCCCGTGCCGTCACCGGTGAGCAGCTGTTTCGTGCGTTCCTGAACGAGCGACGTGCGCAGCATGTTGTCGATCTCCGACTGCATATAGTCGAAATCGTCGCGCATCTCGTAGGAGATTTTGGCCGATACGGCCACTTTCTTCGCCGTCGACGTCTCAGGGACATACGACCAGTCCATAGCGGGCTTCAAGGCCCCCTCGGCGATGAATGCAGGAGCGCCGTTGCCGGGCTTGCGATCCACCCACGTGATATTGGGCGAGTTGGTCGAGCCCTTGAACAACCGTTCTACGACGCGCGTGTCTTCGCTCGGCGCGTAATGAATCGTGCGGTCTACTTCGGTGTTGAGCGCTGCAACCGCCGCGGTATTGGCCGCCACGGTGATCGTCGTAGCCGCCGCTTTGATCTCCAGTTCGAGCGCCGTATTGCGTTTCTCCGCGAAAGCGCGTTTCGCCTCGTCGCTCGAAAGGAACGCCTTGATCTGCTCGCGGATCGTGCGGCCCTTTCCGGCGCTACCGCTCATCGAACGGCGGATCTCGCTCCCCTGCTCCTTGAGAGCCTTCTCGATCTCCTCGATCTTCTCGGCCGACACGCCCAGTTTCCCGAGCGACGATTTTACCGACTCGACGATCTCTTCCTCCGATTTGATCCCCTCGGCCAGCATTTCGAGCTGGTCGTTGATGTGCTTGCCGAGCAATTCCATGCCCTTGCGATCCACATCCGAGAACTCCCCGCTGTCGGGCAGTTCGAATTTCTTGAATTTGAATGCCATGTTTTTCAGTTTTTGATTTGACCTAATTTTTCGAATACCGAACTGCGTGAAGTGAGTGGCGCGGGGGCCGGCTCGGCTTTGAACATCGACAGTATTCTGCTGTGTACTTTTTCGTATTCATCGGGCGCGGTCTCCCGTAATGCCTTGACATATCGTTCCATGTCGTCCAAGGCTTTCATGTCGCCGATATACTCCGTGTGCTCGTTGGCGCCGAAGGTGACGACCGAAATCTCGTGCAGAATAATCTCCTTCACGATCAGGCAGTCGAGGTCGGGATCGTAATCGCATTTGTCCCATACATACCGATAGCCTATCGAGAACTGGTTGAGCACCCCTTCGTGCATCTGCACCCATGCGCGGCGAGCGTCCGGCACGGCATCGAAATCCGAGAGCTGCACCGTGGCGTATCCGCCGTCGTCCTTCTCCTCGATCGACAGGATGCGGCCGATCGGGTTCTTCGTCTCGTGCTGCCACAGGAATTGTATCTTCCGGTTCGTCGCAGACGCCGGCCCGCGCTCCTGAATACTCTTGCTGATGCAGCCCTTCATCAGCATGTCGCCGTCCGAATCGACCGTTCCGAACGAACAGAACTTCACGAGAATGATGTGTTTCTCTTCGTCCACGACATCGGCCTTCAATATCGGCGCTTGCTTGAAAGCCCCGCCGCGGTTCATGACTTTTTTATACAGTAGTTTGTCCATTATTCCAGAATGTTTGCAATGATGTTTTTCCCCTGTTGCTCGGTAATGAGACCGGAGGCGATCGCGTTGCTGGCAGCCGTCACGGCCGCCGTCAGCGAATCGGCATACAGCCGCTTCGCTTCCTGGAAGATCGACAGGTGATCGAAATAGGGAACGATGCGGAATCCGTCGAACCCGTGCGCCGCGTTCAATACCTCCGATATTCGCTCTGCATCCGGTTTGATCGCATCGTTGTACAATTTGACCTCGGCCGCCGTAAGATTCGCATAGGTCGTCCCTTCGGTGTCGATCAGTACATACGGCACTTGATAGGCATCGGCGATCTCCTTCTTGGCATTGCGCTGCACCTCCGTGAGATTCATGTCCTTCATGTTGGCCGAAATCTGCACGAAAGCGGCCTTCAATCCGGTCACGATGTACTTATATTGGCCCTTCATCACGCCGTATCGCCGCAGGGCCGCTTGTGCCTGCTCCCGATCCTCCTTGTTCTCCGGCAACACGGATGTCCGGAAATCCTCGCTGTTCAACGAGATGATACCCAATGCCCCTCTGTTGATGATGAGTTCGTTCTGCGCCTCGAATGACGACACGAAAGGATTGACGGCGTTCTGCAAGGCTGACAGACGCGACTGCGATGCTCCGAAGATATTCGGATTATAGGCCGAATCCCGCACGACGAACATTTGATCCCGATCGACACGAATTTGATAATCGTTGATCGAAACCATATAATAATCGATCTGCGGATCGGGCCGGAAACCGGTGAATTCGGAGGTCGTCACCTCCTGAACAAGCGGATTCGGAATCACGTAGAGTTCGTAGGCCGTGGGCACACCGACCGGCTCCCAGCGAAGAATATAGGCTTTTCCGTAAATATCCTTGAAGGCTTCGATCATCGCCGTGAAATCTTCGATCGTTTGAAAGTCATTCGGATGCTTCCACCTGTTCAGTTCCTCCGTGCGACCTGCGACCTGGCGAGCGTCGTCCGACGGATCGACAGCCCACCAGCGGGCGTTGCGAATTGCCGCGGATTTCTTGGTCACGACCGAAAACAACGCGCTGCACCGAGCGTAAGCGATAGTCTGTCCGGCAACGGTGTCGCAGTCGATCGTACTACCGCTGCCCAATCCCATTGCCGAGAGAAAATCGCGCACAGAGACGAACCGCTGTTCCTCCGCTGTCGGAGTTCCGCACTCCGATTTCGTCGTCAAGTCCTGACTCTTACTTCGCCACTTCAAGCTGAATCTCATTGCACATAGCCTTTGAAGCAAATGTAAGGGCGATAAAAGAGGGTTCTCCGAACTTTTCGCTGTTTTTTCATTTTCGGCGGTTGCAGACCCAATAGAGATACTCCATTACAGCGTATCGGGCCGCATCCCACAAGTGATTGAATTTGTCGATCGGCTGGTTGATCGTAATGCCGTTCACCGAATCCCACACATAGGAATTGGCCTCGGTTTGGAAATTACGGCTGCGGACGATATGGAGGCGGAACGATTTGACCATGTGAATTCCGTCCGTTACGGAACCGGCATATTTCTTCGCCTTCACCACGCTGAGCCCGCGCAGCAGCAGGCCGTCGACCATCGATTCGGGATTTTTAGCGTATTTGTCCGCCGAGTCGGCGAATATGGGCATCCGCCCGACCACCCCCTCGATCGCATCGTAGAGCAAGGCCGGATCGGAGCAGGGTGCATAAAACTCTTCCTTCATGTATAGATCAAGCCCCCGAAGCCCCAGACGGACGAGCGCCGTAGGATCGTTCGTAAATCCGAAGTCAAGGCCGAACACGACCCTTTCCAGGTCGGACGGAAATTCATCGATCCAGTCGATATTCGGATAGACAAGACCCTCTTTCGCTGCACGGATTCCCAATCCATAGACTTTCCATCGCCACTCGTCGGCCGTGCCCGCAGCAATGTTCGCCGGTGTAGGTTCATAGGATTCGATTTCTCGTATGACCCCAGGCGGGCAGAACGGATTGTCTTTGTATGTCGTGTGCGTAAAATAGGTGTGCGGCTGCCCTTCCAGTTCGAAGGCCCAATGTTCGGTATATTTGGGATTCCAGTCGCCGATGACCATCGTCGTGCAGCGCATCGTGATATTTTTGTACTGCTGCTTCGAGATGTCGTCCAGCATCTCGTTGATGTAGATGATGTCGCAATCGTATCCTTCACGGCTATCCATTCTGTCCAATCCGCGGAAATGGATCACGGAGTTGTTGATATAGTAGTCGGGATGTTGATTCTCGCTGCGCATCGCATCGGGATCGTAGACGCCGCGCAGGGTCAGTTTCTTGCGGAAATCGGCAAGGGTGATCTCCTTGCAGGCCTGCAACGTATTTCGATATACGAAGATATTGAGCGGGGATAGTGCGAGCGTACAGATGTCGTACAGAAAATCGAAGGCATCGTAGGTCTTCCCCGAACGGCTCGACCCTTCATTAAAAATCTTCAACACCGCATCCTGTTCCCTGTACTGCATGTACCGATACATGAGGTAACGATACACTTTCCCCCGATAGGTGCGGATGTCAGGCAGACGATGCATCGGCAGGCGGTGTTTTTTCGATCGACAACGCATCCTCCGCGTCTATTTGAATGACGACGGGAGCGACGGCAGGATTTTCTATCTTTCCGGATAGTTTCACCTCCTTCGGCGCTGCGTAACCCAACATGTTCATGATGCTGTCGAGACTCTTCTGCTTGTCGTAGCACTCGATCTTCACGAACTCCTCGACAATCTCATCGCCATTCGAAGCGATCCGTTTGACCTGTTTGGTATTGATCGACTTTATACATGCCTTCTCATCGTCCGTGAGCGACTCGAACTCTTTAAGCGACATCCAGCCGTTACGAATGCGGGTCGCATCCGAAAAGGCGATCTTCTGGTGCTCGCGGATGATCTGCAAGGCCGAGATGCCCGCAGCCTCGGCAAGGTGAGTTTTCAGATATTCGATCCTCGCTGCAACCTCGCTGTTTTGTAATAGCAGATAGGCATTATTCCATACCGTGTTATCGCTCATGTTCGAACATCTGTAAGCATAGCGATATGCCTCGGACGCATTACCGCATTCGAGGTACTTATTGCAAAACTTTTCCTGTTTGATCGTGAGCTTGCCCATATATGCAAAGATCACCTATCGGGGAGACGATTCTTTCAACTTTTCGCTCTTTTTCATTGCCTGATATAGCGGTATTGTAGGTGTGCATGTAAATCATGCCACTCTTCGATCAGTCGGGGATGCCGTTCGACAAATGCCTCCCACTCGATGCGGCGCAGATAGATCCGCCCGTTGCGGACGACTGTGCCGAGTGTCCGATCCACTCGAATCGATTTCCATATCCAACGTGTCGAAATGCCGTACTCATCGGCTGCGGCCTGAATTGAGATAAAATGGTTCATTGCAAATCCCGAATTAATTACTACCTTTGTTCTTGGGTGAGGGGTGATCTTTCGGGATCGCCTCTTTTTCTATTTTTCCATCTCTATCAAATAATCCATATTTGACCAACCGCCAGCAGCTTTAACAGACGCGACGCACGTTTCCATATATCTATCTGGAATCGGATATAAAAGCTGATCTTGACGATAGCCATAACTCGACCCGCCTATAAACCGGATATTTCCCCACTCATTACGAGTCAATATGTACTCGATGAATTCCCTAACGGTATATTCTCGATCGAATATTACATCATAAGGCGCGGTCTCATCCCCGCCTATTTTATCTGTTCGTCTGTATTTTATCATTTCCTCTACCTTTCGAGTTTCACCACCTCGCCCATTCCGACGATACCCCGCCGGCGCAGGCGCTTGATAAAGTTCTTCATGTTCAATGCCTGCTCATAGTAACAGTCCTTTTCGACCTTGACACGCGATTTGCGGTCGCTCTCGATCTTCATGTTCTCAGGATTCAGCCACGAATCGGCCGAAACCTCCACTTCCGCTCTCGACGCTGTCCGCGTAACCGTATTGAATTTATAGAGGGTATGACCGGGCACCCGAACCATCTGTCCGATCAGTTTGTATTCGTTCTGCTTTCGTTCGACGGCCTCGATCTGCGCTTTGGCTATCTTATCGTTCGTCACGCCGTCATGTGGAGTCAAGATGTCCATCGTTCTATTCGTTTTCGTAAATCGGTCGCCAGCCGATAACCACACCATCGTATCCGAGACACTCTTCTGCATTCTGGCAGAAGGAATAGCCTCCATCACACATCCACACATCATCTTGGCGGGCTCCAAGATAAATTCGCTCATGTTCGCCGTCCGAGACTTTCATCAAAACACACGAATTATTTTCCGGCAGTTCCTCATTCGGATTACGCCAGCGGGTCAATTCTTCCCGCTCGGATTGGGCACCTGCAATAAAGTCACATTCAGTTAACTTCATGTGACTGCCGTATTCTCTCGTCCCACCACGCCACACTTTTCGAGCATACTTTTTTGCCCTTTCCTTAATCGCTTTCATATCTCATCCAATTTTTGGATAAATGATCTCAAATCTTCACACAGCGCAGGGTCGCACACCCTACCGCTCCCGTCACAACCGTCCTTATATTTGCATGAGGATTTGAATGCCTCTATTGCCTTTTCACGCATCCGCTCCTCGGTTTCTTGCTCGGCAAGTCCTGCCATCCTTTCGGCATCCTGCATTGTCACATACCCGCTATACGGATAGCTGCACTCGTGATCGTACAAGTAATTTTCAGCTCTTTCACTTTTCATTATTCTACTCCTTTCAGTAATTCTGGGTTATCGTGCATATTGCCGATTGCCCACATTTGATAGGAATCGTCGAAGCAATCGGAAATAAGAAAAATATCCACGTCGCCGAAGTTCACAACGAACCCACAGTTTCGCCACTCGACCACTCCGATGCTCCCGAACTTATCGGTCAGTACATCCCCTTCGCAAATTTCTTCACCGTTCTTGTCTTTCAGACCCGTGTACTGGCCGATTGTATCGGGGTAAACTTCGTCAATGATTGCCTTTATTCCATTCTCTTCCGAATATTTTGTCATCGAAACAATGCCAGTTTTCCCATTAAAACACTCCACAAGACTACCGACAGCCCATTCCATTGTATCAGGGCGTTTGCCTCGGAATTTAATTTCTCTCATAGTCTCCAATTTTTTTTGTAATTATTTCGAGATTTTGCCAGAATCTCGCTATTTCTTGAAATGTTTGATAATCTCCTCGGCGGTGGCCTTATGCCGAGCAAGTCCCTCCCATTTAGATATGATCGGATCGTCTTCAACATGATCCATACCGATACATAGTGACCATCTATCCGTAATTTCGTTTACATACCACTGCATGTAATCGTTCTCGTCGTTCATCGCCGCCAATGCCTTAAACAGCTCGATATTCTCGCCGCAGTCTATGGCTGGGTGTCCTTTGGCAACATTTTCAGCCTTGAACTGGTCGATGGAATATCGGGTTTCCTCGTCGTAGTCGCAGATCCCGTGCACCTCGTAAGCGATTTTAAGCCGATCAATCCCTCTGCAATGCAGGGTGTTACAGCCGTCAAATAGGCAGCAGGAGCAGACGTGATACCCGATTCCCTTCAGCCATTCGGTCAGCTCCTTTCGCTTTTCCGCATCCTCGACACGGACAAAGCACGGTGTTGTAAACTCCATACTATTTCACCAATTCGAATTCGTAAACCACCACCCACGGGTTCCGATCCCATGTTCCACGGCCGGACACCTTGTCGATCAGCGAAGCGAAGGCTTCGCGGGGAGTAGGGAATAATTTCCAAGTTCTGCCGTCCTCGGTATCTACATACGATTCTTTGCTCCAATCCTTGCATTTTATGCCTGGAACATAATACCCAATTATCCCGCCTACTACTCCCTCTTTCATGCACTCCGCGTCCGAAATATCTTGCAACCGTTCGCACTTGATTCCGGTGATGCGGATTTGATGGGGCATCAACTCGGCCTTAGTAAGCATCTTGTTCGTCCAACCAGATGGTTTATCATCATCTTCCCAAGCATACGGATTGACACAGTTGGAGTAGTCGAAAATATCTTGATATCTCTGCGCCACGGCCACGACCTCGCCGACCTTGTAGGACAGCTTTTTCTCAGCACATACATCGCCACTACGCCCGATGATTTGGACGTATCCTGCAAAAATTCGTACCTGTACGTCGGAGGTGGACTTGATATTAATCAGCATCATCGCCATGGTCTTTCGACCCTCGATGACCGCCTGCGTCAAGCCGTAGCGGTCGTTGAACATAATCTTTTTCATATTACTCTCCCAATCTCTTAATGGCTTCCAGAAATACGGCGGCCCAGTTCAATGCAGGGGTATCGTTCGGGTCATCCATATTGAGTTCCGGCGTGAATTTGGTGGAGACGGAGACTTCATTCCCATTTTGGGTAATCTGGACGACAGCCGTCTGCTCATTGTCCTGAAAAGTGATTTTTACCTGATTGTTTTTCATAGCTAACTTATTTTGAGGTATTCAAATTCGTATTTTAATTACTTGGTTAATTTTTCATGAAGCACATCCATATCGTTTTTCCGTGTTTGGATGTCGGGTGTCCGAACAACGGTTTATAGGGGATGATGTCCAATATTTGCCGAACTTTTATCTGATCCTCGTTCCATTTGAATATCAGAATTCCTTCCGGCTTCAAGACCCGCATACATTCATCGAAAGCAGCACGTATATCCGTTTCCCAAGAAGGAAGAAGCATTCCGTATTTCTGAGCCAACCATGACGTGCCGCCTAATTTTCTGAGGTGCGGCGGATCCAATACAACCAGCCGGAACGATTCATCGTCGAAAGGCATAGCCCGAAAATCTCCGACTATGTCGGGATCCACCTTGATATGACGCCCATCACAAGCGATGAGTTCCTCGCGGCGAATATCCATAAACAGAGCTTCTGAACAACATTTGTCGAACCACATCATACGGGATCCGCAGCATGCATCGAGTATCTTTTTGTCTGTCTTCATACGTTCAACTTGTAACCGTTCGACACTACCCACTCAATCATATTGCACGCAGGAACTATTAATGTGTGATCTCCAAAAGATATGATGCTCCTTTTTGATACGCCAACCCGTTTGTAGAAAACTCGCCAATCTTCCCCTTTCGAATAAGAACTGCGTGTAATATACAAGCGGCCATACGTGATGCCCGCAGGCAACATTTCGAGCAAGTCCGTAACCGTGAAAGCAGGAATGCTTATCCCACTATCAATGTATTCTTTGCTGGCGGTATAATGGGGAAGTACTGACAAATGCCATTCGCCACTACATTGTGCCCACGCCATACTTGCCTTTTCGGCCGGAACGCCCAGTTCCAGCAGCCGCTTCGACTGCTCGATGCTTGTTACTTGATTTGTCATCCTTTATAGTTTTTGAATTCCACACTCTTGAAAATCGCCCGATGATTGCACCAGCGGGCCAACCGTTTCTGCTCATTTGTCGGCTCGACGTTATTATCGAAATCCCTGTATGGCTGGGCGAACGGGAGTACTCCCAATTTGCGCAAAGCATTGATTCGCTCCAATGCGTCATCGACATCTTGAATCAGGCAGTAGACAAAAATCCGATAAGGCTTAACACCTCGACGTCCCAATTCTTTCACACACTTGGCTACCGGTTCCATCTGTGACATCCGGTCACAGGCGAATCGTATCTGATTCATCCATTTCACGCGGGACAACAAGTCGAGGATGAAGGCGTCGTCGCAAGCCTGACGTGCATCCAGACCTTGATTGAAATCTACGGAGATACCCATACGGACGATCTCCTCGATCTGTTCCAACCCGAAGTCCGACGCCAGCACATTGTTGTCGAGCAGCACGGCGCGCCGTTTGTCGCCGATGAATTCACGAAGCGGCGATGCCGGACGGATCGAGCCCTCCTTATGCGGAACGATGCACCACGGGCAGCGGTTCACGCATCCCCGCGTCAGAAAGCCATAGGCTTCGTCCACTCCGTACAGCGAATAATCCGGACAGCAATGTTCGATCTCGTCGGGCAGCGTCGTCGTGTAGTCTTTATAGCCTGTGCCGGCACGTACGACCTCGCAAGGGTAATAATCCGGACAGTCGGGCGTGAAGGTGAAGACCTTCGACATGTATACCCGATCGTAATGCCCGAACATCGGGTCGGCGAACTCTACCATATCGCCCTGCGACTTATGCCACGCCGACAACTTCATCAACGCGAGATTCGGAAAATGATGCCCGTCGACATCTACGAGGCCTATTTTCTGCATCGTTCGTATTCATTTATCGTTTCGAATATCCGCAGCGCCACCTGCGGGACTATGGCATTGCCGTAGGCTTTGATCGTCCAGCCGGCCCACGCGGCCGCCAGGTCGAAGCCGCCGATGCCGCTGAATAGGGAGGCGTGCGTCATTGGTACTCCACCGCTGCTCTGCGATCGATGAAGAAATGAATACCCGGTGCACATTCGCTCCACCTGTTATCGTCGAAATCCGGAACTTCGACTGTGGCACCGACGGTGTAGACGAAGTTTTTGTCATGGTCGGCACGAACGGTATCCTCAGTTGCCTTGGTGCCGTCCATGTTCTGAATCTCCATGACGTATGCTTTATCGCAACGGCATTTGTGTCCCGTTGCCGAACTGCGCCGTGCATCTTCCGGAATTCGTAATTTTACGATATGCCCAGAGGCTTTTTTCCAACCGATGAAACTACCCTCAGTCGGACATGATAGATAACATCCCTTGGCATCGCGTAGGTTGGCACCGCGCAGGTCGGCGCCGCGCAGGTCGGCATCGCGCAGGTTGGCACCGCGCAGGTCGGCATCGCACAGGTTGGCACCGCGCAGGTCGGCATCGCGCAGGTTGGCATCGCGCAGGTTGGCATCGCACAGGTCGGCACCGTACAGGTCGGCACCGCACAGGTTGGCACCGCACAGGTTGGCATCGCACAGGTCGGCATCGCACAGGTTGGCATCGCGCAGGTTGGCATCGCGCAGGTTGGCACCGCGCAGGTCGGCGCCGCGCAGGTCGGCACCGCGCCTAATAGCGTCCAAAACCGTTTCGGTGATTGTGTTTCCCTCTTTCGTGTATTCAAATACGACCGAACCCGTCCAACGGTTGCGGATTTCGATTTTAATCTGTTTCGTTGATTCCATTGTGGTAAAAGCTTTTGTTACACTCCTTTCGGAACCCGATAATGAAGGGTACGTCCGGGATAATGATAATCGAGAATCGGTTTGGCGAGGCGTATATTTCCTTCGATCAACGCCGCCAGTCTTCTGCTGGATACCGTCAGCGTCAGCCGATCCCGCGTTATCTCCACGCCTTGAAGATCAGTCAGCATATCGCGGCATACAGCCACCGTCGACAGCCTGTCGTAGATTTCATGCCAGCATTGCAGAAACCTCACCGGATAACGCAGGGGTTCCGACGTCTTTTCTTCGGTCCATGCACGGGCCAATGCCGCCTTGTCTACGACCTTCTCTCCCTTGCGCATCCATCCGGTAGCCTGGTAGTGATTAACGAACCTGTCGACTTCGTTTGCAGGGTTTCGGAAATTTCGGAAAAAGAAAATCTCGAAAAATTTCTCTCTCTCTTCTTCGCGCGTTTCGGATTCAGAAACAGAGACAGAATCAGATTCAGAATCAATATCAGAATCAGATACAGATTCAATAGGGTTTTCGCGGTTTCCTGCCGGTTTTGAAGAAAAACCGCCGCTTTCCGAAAAAACCGTGCGGTTTTCTTCGAAACCGTCCGCTTTTTTAGGCCGACCGCCCTTGCGGCCGTTCTCGCGGTTCTGCTCGCACTCCGCGTAATACTTTTTGGCGTTCGCATCCAGCGACGCACGGATGAAGCCGAAACAGAGCGTAGTCAGTTCATCCATTTCCGGCAGCTCCTCTTCCGTCGCGTGCGCATAAATGGCGGTCAACAGCCTGCCCCGCTGCTCCATCGTGAGCATCTTGATCTGCGGAAAGAAATCGTGCCGCAGAAGAAACGTCTCTTTATTTTGCCTGGCCATGATGGTTATGTTGCTTTTGGTGACACTCCGCACAGAGTGTAATCAGACAATCCAAGTGCTCTTTTTCTCTGCCTACGATGGATTGGCCGTCGACGTAATAGGTCTTGTGATGGATTTCCAGTGAATAGCTCCGTCCGCAAAGCTGGCAGCGGTGGCCGTCGCGAAGACGCACGATCCGGCACACCTCCTGCCAATAATCGCTCTGCAATTGCCGGACATAGCTACTCCTCCGGCCCCGACGATGTTGAAGTCTGCTCATAGGTCGCTTCATTCATATCAATCCCCAGCACGTCGAGGAATGCCTGCTTGTTGGTTTCCAGATTGGCAAAGAGGCTCTGCTCGTCCCACGAAGGAATCTTCTCGACTTTGCACAGTTGGAACCGCCCATCGATCCATGCGTAGTAGAGATAGTGTCCGCACAAGGCCATCTTTACCGTTGTATCGCTCGGTAAATCCACCTCCTTCTCTCCGCGCTTGACTTGATAAACCAGATCGCGGATCTGAGTAACGACAGCTTGCAATTTCTCGCGGGCATCCTTCGTCAGTTGCTTACACTGCGCCTCGATCTCGGCAAGTTGCGTTTCGAGTTTCGGCTGTTCGTCCTCCATCAACTCCGAATAGTTGGCTCGGATAGATGTTCTCTCGTAACTGTCGAGAAACCGGACGGCTTTGGCATTGGTTACGCTCTCGGCAATAAATTTTCCCGACAGATGTTTTCTGATTTCGTCCATGTCCTTCGCCCCTTCGAAGATTACACGCGGGAACGACACGTTTTTCGGCAGTTTGAACTCCGGCGATTGCGGAGCGTAATTTTTAAGATCGATCATAACCTATTCAATTTGGTTTTATAATATTCTATCAATTCCCGGTAGTCACTCTCATGAAGGCAGACTGTCAGGTGCTTCATCCGTTCCAATTCCTTGACTGCTTCCACTCCGTACAATTCGACCAAACGACGGCGGTAAGCCTTCGGATTGCCGTATTTATGTCGATTGCATATCCTGCATTGGGCGTGGACGTTTGTTTCGTTCCACCGTGTCGCCGTATGCGCTCGGACGATGTAATGACCCGCATCGCAGGTATCGTAACTTATCAATGCTCCGCAACTGATGCAGCGGCCGATGCCATTCGGGCAATCCCGCCGTCGGATGTAGCGGCTGAACACTTCGTCCAGCGTCCTAATCGACTTCGACATCGGGCAGGTATTGCGGCAGCAGCTCCGACTTGATATAGCCGGGCAGTTTGCCCTGAATAATTCCGAAGGCACCCTCCTCGGCCAGTGCATCGAACCCGGGCCAACTGCCAGATGCTTTGCAGCGCTTCACGATGTCGAGGGCCTGCGCATATTTGTATTTGCCGATCTGCAAATCCTCCGCATCCCAGAAGATCAGGGCGATCTGGAAAGGCGCGGTATTTTGGATCATCACCATGAGCGTTGCCGTAAAGGGGCGTCCAGTGATTTCGCTGGCCACTTTCAAATACATTCCTTCGGAAAGCTCGTAGCGGTACTTCGCGCATTCGTTGTAGAAAGCCTGCACGGAGGACGCACTCGTAGTCTTGATCGACAGAATGGCGTTGATGCCGAAATTCTCCTCCAGCAGCATTCCGTCCGGTCGAATCTTCACCTTCATGCCCGTATCGGGATCCGTCCCGTACATCGATGTCTCGGCCTTCACGTACTGCATCAGTTTCGGGAGGATGCCGCCGCCGTAGGTTTTGTAGGCGATGCGGATCACGTCGACGATCTTCGCGTCGTCTTCCTTGATGAAGGTATAACCTGCCTCTTTCGCCGCGGTGTGGAGCGTATCGATCTGCACACGCAATGCGCCGATCTTCTGATCGGACAGATCGGCATTCCCCTGAATGCCCAGCAGCTCCCAGTAGTAACGAATCAACCGCCGGCAGCCGGAGGACGTGGTCTTGCTGGCTTGCGGCAGGACGCGAACCTTCGAGAACTTCGATGGTTCCAAGATGGCCGAGTGGACGAAGGTACCGAAGTCGAAATGGTGCGTATTCTTCGATTTCAGCTCCGAAGTGCGGGCGATCAGGTAATGGCGGGGCGATTTCAGGGCTTCTTTCAATAGGCTGCTGCTTTCGCCCGCATGGGAGAGGTAACGCTCCATGCTATCGGACACGACCCTGCCGTTCACGTTAAGCCGCTTCACCGGTACTCGATCCGGCCGATCCGGCAACTGCCGGATATGCTCCAGCAGTTGCTCGAACGGTGTGTACTCCTCACGGTCGAAGTGTAGCGCCGCAAGCGGTTCACCCGCCGGTGCTGCACCCGTCAGATCGAAAACATCGAAGCCGAAATCACTCATTGCTGTTCTACTTTGAGGGGGACGATCGCCCACCGGTCAGACATGAACGAATTGGTCGCATTGCGTTCCTTGCCCAGGTAGGTAATTTCGAAGGCCATACCCGGACGGATCGTTTTCTGAAAATTCTCGAACACGGCCGTCAGTCGGCGGCTCGCCTGCCGGACGACGCGCTTGCGGCCATCGACCGGTTCCACGAAATAGGCAACCAACAGATCGATATCCTGCCCGCTCTGCTCGTCGATCGATTTCTCGGAACGGAGATCCATGAAAAACATCCGGCGTTTCTCACCTTTCTCTTTGGGCGACCAATACTCCGAACTGATCTCCAAAGGAGCCGGTTGGGCTTTACTCAGATCGGGCATCTGCCCTTCGAACGCATCCGCATTCGGAATCAACGCCGTGGCGTTGCTGGTTACTTTTGCTTCTTCCATAATTGAATATGTATTAGTTGAGTTGCTTTTCAAGGATTATTGCATAGTCCGGATATTCTCGGCCATATTGGTCATATACCACGCGAACGCATACCCTGTCGCCCGTGTATTCGGCGTAGCGCTCCATGCTGCCGTCGTCGTGGCTGCCGCCGATACTCGATTCGTATTCCGCGTAGAAATCGACCGAAGCCGTCAGACCTCTATATTCAACCTCGCAGGTTCCGGATTCCAGCCCGAGATCATGGGTGATCGCTTCGTTAATCTGTCTGGCTAACTCTTGCAGTTCGGAAGGAACGAGATGTATTTTCGGCTCCTCGATACCGCAGACCACCACAATCGGCTCGGCTTTCGACTTCGTGTGCAGGTCATACCCGTAACGGGCCGGTACACTCAAACTCGGATAAACCGCGTATTCTTCTTTTGGCGTTTTCATAGGAAAAACAGGATTTTGCGGACGAGCCGCTTCATCGTATTGCGCAGAATCGCTCGCCGGAACATTCCGCGATCCTTGTCATTCTGCCACTGCACCTCTTCGGGCGTCAAATCATACACGCGATACTCATCGCCTTGTATGACATCGCGATAGATCATTTTCATAGCCAGTCATACTTTAAAAATCGTTGTGGTGTAGGCAGGATTCGAACCTGCACGGCTGCTTTCCGAGGAGCGTCATCCGCAACTTGCGTTGCCCGACCACTATCAGCCCATCTTTTTGTGTGCGTCTACCATTCCGCCACTACACCATTTGCCGGTCTTTCCCGGCCGTCATCCTGTTGCGAGCCTCACGGAGGACAGCGAGGAATCATCACACTGATTGCCTATGCGCATTGGAGGCGCGCAAACCTTTGCCAAGCCCCGAAGCCGCAAAACACCCTTCTCTCAAAAACTCCAATCATGAACATCACCGGCTTCGGGGCGCTCTCATTTCAATCCTGCCCCGTCGATCTTCTCGGCTTTCAGGAGCGCTTCGACTTCGAGCCGGCTGAACAGTATCGCAGAGTTTTTAGCCGCTCCGGCCTTTATTCCCTGGATATTCTTCCGCTTGATATGATAGTCGAGCCAGTCGTTGGGATAGCTCTCGTACAATTTCCGACGTGTCATCATGTCCGACTTCGGAGCATTACGACGGCACACGGCCAAAGCCACGAGATCGGCCGATTCGATCAGCGCATTCTGTATATCTCGGATGTTCATCGCTCTATTAACCTTCAATCAAAAATTCTACTTCATTCCTTCTACCCCGCCGCGCCCGCGGGGCGTTAATATCATATCTGTTTTCATAGTCTAAAAAACAGGAGAAATCGGTCAAATTCGCTATATTTGCTTCGAATCTTGTCAAATGCAATCCCCGATGCGGGTATTCACGGCTTAGCCCAAAGCGGGTGAAGGGTTTTATCCCTAATGTTTCATTTTCTAAACATTTTGCATCATGGCAAAGATTCAAATTCGTGTCAGAACGCAAATTCGCACGACTGTGAGAACTACGGTTCGAACTGTGCGTAGATAGCTTCTGACCGTGAGAGGGCGGGCAATTTCCGCCCTCTCTAAATTTCTCCTGTCATCTGCTGTTATTCTCAGGATCGTTTGTATCAATGAATTTTATCCGATATTTTAGTTCAAGGTATTGGATATATGGGTCTTTATAATCATCATTCAAAAACATCGGGAATGAGCGGATCAAATAATACATAACGAAGATTGCAAATACCGCAAAACACACCGATAGCAAACACGCTGAACACATCAATATTCTAAGAGCGAAGATTTCCATAAGACCAATTTTTATTCACGCACCCACCTGATTTTGGTGTTCTCGAATCCCCCGCGTTCACGAGCCATCCGGCGGATGCGATCCGGCTGTTCGCCATAGGTAGGGTATGTGAGATTCAATGCGTTATTCACAGTGTCAACCGTACACCCCAGCTCTGCGGCGATCTCCTTCTTTATCGCTGGCGCAACATCGATGAATCGGATCTTCTTTTTGGTCAGTTTGTTTGTAATCTCTTGATTCTTCATTATATTTGCATCTAATATTGTTCGTTCGGTTATCGAAACGGTTACCGTTCTATGACCTTGACAATGCAAATATATAGACTTATATTGATATTTCAATACATATTCTATAATATTTACTTATGGTTATTGATAGATTTATAAATTACATGGAGTACAGAGGGTTAAACGACAATCAAGTTACAGTTGATTGTGGCTTATCTGTTGGACTCATAGGTAAAGCGCGGAAAGGAAAGAATGATTTAGGACGAAATACCATTGAAAAAATATTGAAAAGGTATAGAGACTTGAATAGAGATTGGCTTCTCACGGGCAAAGGTGAGATGTTGAATTCCGAAACGAAAGAACCTAACTCAAACGAAGAAGATATGCAAATGAAAGAATTAATCGCAGCTTTCCGCGAGAACCGTGAGATGTTGGCCGAAGCGTTGGATCAGAACTCGCGGCTCATCGGCGTGATCGAGCGGATGCAGGGGATAGACCGCTCTGCGACAGGAGTTCAAAAATCCCCCCCCCACGTATTTCGCACAGAAACCGAGTAAATTTCGATTGCAATAAGGAATACGATAAAATCATTTATTTATACAACAAACGGGTAAAACCGAGTTGAAATAGCCGTAGCAACGAAATAAAAAGTTATTATTTTTGTTGTACTACAATTAAAACACGTTTATCATGTCTTATCCGGTATTAGCGATTGCAAACAAGTTGTTAGCCAGTGCTACCGACTACGACGGCGGAGAACTCATGTCGAACATGAAGCTGCAAAAGATGCTTTACTATCAGCAAGGGTATCATTTAGCCGCATTCGGTACTCCCCTGTTCGATGAAGACATTGAAGCGTGGATGTACGGGCCTGTTGTTCCGTGCGTCTACGACCACTTCAAGAAGTTCGGCGCGGGCGGTATCGAACCCGAAACGGATCAACCTCTCATGCTATCGGACGAGGAAGAATCGCTCTTTCAAGATGTGTTTACCGCCTATATTAATTTTTCAGCCTTAGGGCTTATGGAAAAAACGCACGGCGAAACTCCGTGGCGCACGACTCCTACGGGTGTCGGTCATGTGATCGGCAAGGATAAGATGCGGGATTTTTTCCACAAGCAGTTAGCGTAACCGGCTGCAACGACAATGAGCGTCAAGAAACAAAGTCCGGCACAAAGCTACATCGGGAAGGATAGCCGCATATCCTTCGGATTTGGCCACCTTCACGATGTGAGCTATACCGATTGCAAACAGCCGACTTTCTTCATCGATTTCTTACAACGGTTGAAGAAGATATGCTGTGTCGATTGGAATACCGTCAATACATCCCAACGGCACGCATTCGGATGGGAGAAGATTTCGATCGGTTCCATTAAGAGAAAAAAATTGAATTTGACACGCGACGTCGGGTTTCTGATGGCTTTTCGTGCCACTGGAGACAATCATGTATTTTTGGGATTCCGGGAAGGAAATGTGTTTCAAGTGGTATTTGTCGAATCAAGTTTCGGCGACATTTACAATCATTGATACTGAGATTCCGATTTTGATTTTTTTGCCACCCGTATTGCAATATAATCTTGTATAACATGAAATATAATTGCATTATAATTTATTTGCTCCTATTTTTGATTTCGATTAGTGCGATCAGTTGCGAAAAGGAGACTGTCATCACTATATCCAACGAATCCTTCGAAGAGTATTTTCCGTATCATGAAAATGGGAAATCATATAATGAACCTTTTCGATATGTAGGAGAAGATAAGAATGGCGACCCTATATGGAGATCATTATATGAAATTGAGGAATCCGTCAATCGATGTACAATTGAATTTAGTAATAAAAATCATTACATAAATGTTGGAGAAATTCCATCTTTGTCACTACTACAAGAATGGAATTATTTAAAAGAGCGACCGCAAAACTATGGAGTTGACGCATTCCATATTGTTGCCTATTTCACCTTTACCTATGAAAATATAAATGGGAATTATTATATAAAGAATTACCACTACACTACAGATGCTCGCATATTCGGAATGAACTATCTTGAATTCGATTCTTCGAACGGAAAAATCGGCAGGTGGGTTCATAAAAAGTAATGTGATAGATGTGGATGATGGGGTGATCAATTCGATGTAATGCTATTAATCTAAACTTTAAAACTATAAGATATGGAAGATTTTTTTGTAATGATGCTAATTGTATGGGCGGTGGGTATCTTGTCAATTATATTATTCTTCAAATTATGGAGGATGACAAATGACATTAAGAAGATTTGCATTTCTGTGGTAAAAGAACCGCAACGAGGCCGAAATTGGGTGGTTTCTACGATGCTGATGAAAGGCGAGTCTCCAGAAATGATAAGTAAATATTTAATTGAATCTTTTTCAGAGGATATTCATAGACTATACAAAGTTGGATATACGGAACAGGCGTTTACCCAATATGCAAACGCAAAAATCACCCAATATAAAAAGTTATATGAGTTAATTGGAATAGAGATGCCAGATAGTATACAAAATGCAAATACAATCACAAAAGTAAAAACCATTTTTCATCAAGGATGATAACGCTTGTCTCGACTCTCCGGCAGGCTTATCCCTTGCGATAGCATTTTAATAATACCTCATGGAACTGCAACCCATCCAAAGTAAGATATACGAAATACGGGGCCAGCGGGTGATGCTGGACTTCGATTTGGCGGAACTCTACCAAGTGGAGACCCGAACACTCAAACAGGCGGTACGACGCAATATTGAGCGTTTCGAAGGCGACGATTTTATGTTTGAACTCTCGGATAACGAGTATAACGCATTGAAAGACAGAATAAGGTCACAAAATGTGATCTTAGAAATCGACGGACGAGGCAAGTATCCCAAATATCCGCCCTTTGCCTTTACGGAAATGGGCGTCGCAATGCTTTCGAGCGTGTTGCGCAGTGAGACAGCCATACGGGTAAATAGGGCTATTATGCGGGCTTTCGTAGCGATGCGCAACTACATCATGACCACGACGACAGTAACGGCAGAATTGGCCGAAATTCGGGCACGGCTGGCGTTGTTGGAGCAGACGGGCAAGGACAACGCCGAAGCGGTCAGCGATCTATCGGAGGATATGCGCCAGGAATTGGACAATATCTACGAGGCAATTGCGGCACTCTCCGTGAAGGTTCCGCAGGCGCGCAAATCCCCTCAGCCAATCGGGTTCAAAAAATAGACAGATTATACTCGATCGATGCAGATGTTATCCTAATGTTGTTCGAATATTTTCGAATAAATATCGTAAATATTTAGTAAACAGCAAGTAAAGTAATTATTTATAACAGCCTTCTAAGCTGTGGGTCTTGGGTTCGAATCCCAACGGAATCACGAAACAGAATCGCTTGCGGATCGGGGAGGGATCTCCCCGATCCGCAAGCGTTCATATCGGCCGGACCTGCACAGGTTCAGGAACGCACGAGGCGCACCCAGCCGTCCCGGCATACCGCACGACGCCTCCGGAACGGGCGCGTTCGCCGTGCGGCGGAAGGGTGCCGGATTCGGGATTCTTGCGTATTTGCGATTTTTTTCATAGCTTGCCTGCATAAATCGCCCGAAAGAAATTCAGAAATCTCCCAAACACCGTATGAAAAAGATATCGAGGAAACTTTTCCTGAAAAAAGCAGCAGCCGGATTGGCTGCATTGGCCGTGTCGCCCGCACTGCTCTCATGCGACGAATCGGACGCCGGCAGCCGGAAAATCCGGAAGCTCGCCCCGCTCGCGGGCCGGTACGACGTCGTGATCGCAGGCGGCGGCCCTGCGGGATTCATCGCGGCGATCGCGGCGGCACGGCAAGGCGCGAAGACAGCGATCGTCGAGCGATACGGCTTCTTCGGCGGGATGGCCACGATCGGATACGTCGCGCCGATCAGCGTATTCGCACTCAAAAACGAACTGGTCATCGGAGGAATCCCCTGGGAGTTCGTCAAGCGATTGGAGTCGATGGGCGGCGCTTTCATCGAATGGCCCAAGGCGAACATCGATTTCGACGTCGAACTCTACAAACTCTGCTGTCAGCGGATGATCCGGGAAGCCGGCGTGGACATGTACATGCACTCGGCGATGATCGGCTGCGAAATGGAGGGGAAGAGAATCGAAACGGTGATTATCGAAAACAAAAACGGCCTCGAAACCCTCGCCTCCAAAGTCTTCATCGACTGTACCGGCGACGGCGATCTGGCACACATGGCCGACGTGCCGATGCAGCCGAATCCGGACGGAGAGCTGCAACCCTCCTCGTACTGTTTCATCCTTTCGGGAGTCGACACCGAGAGCGAATTGCTGAACAGGTGCATGTACCACAACGGCATCAACGGACCGAGCCAGTGCAAACCCGTACGCGAAAAACTGCTGGCCATGAAGGCGGCCGGAGCCGATCTGCCCGATTTCGGCGGCCCGTGGTTCAACAATGTCATGCACAAAGGCAGCGTGGCCGTGAACATCACACGCAGGGCGGCCGATGCCACGGACAACCGCAATTTCAGCGCCGCGGAGTGCCAGCTCCGGGAGGACATCTTCACCTTCACGCGTATCCTCAAAGAGAACTTCGCCGAATTCGCCGACTGCTACGTCTCCTCCACCGCACCGCAGGCCGGCGTGCGCGAATCGAGAAGAATATGCGGCGTACATACGGTAACGGCCGACGAGTATGTCAACGCCTACCGCTACGAGGACAGCATCTCCCGCGGAATCCACCCGATCGACATACACGCCAGCAAAGGCACGCACCAGACCCGGATCGATCTCGACAAACCGGCCTACGTCCCCTATCGGGCCCTTATCGCTCCGAACTACCCGAACCTGCTCGTGGCCGGCCGCTGCCTGTCGGCCGACCGTCAGGCACTCGCCTCTCTGCGCGTGATGGCCAGTTGCATGGGAACCGGCCAGGCCGCGGGCGTCGCCGCCGCGCAGAGCGTCGCGAGCCGCCGCCCCGTACAGGAGATCGATACGGCCAGACTCGTTTCGACCCTAAAAGATCTGGGTGCGGTTCTCTGACGCGGCCGACGAAACCGGTAGCGGACAAACAGCGGGGACGGACCGATGTCTACCCCCGCTGTTTCGGTTCTCCGCCGACGAATGCCCGCAAAAAGCACCGGCACGCAATGTTGCGTGCCGGCACTCCCTTTTACCAATTCAAACCTTTCCAGTGTCGTTATCTCTGCGGACGCACGTCGAACCGATAGGTTCCCGATCCGACTGCGTAGACCTTGCAGCCCTCCTTATAGCCGAGGTACTCGATTCCGGCGACCTTCTCCACGGGCAGGTTGCTCTCGAAGACGGCGGCATCCTCGGCCGCAGGCAGCCACACGGTCGACGTCGTATTGGCGGGAACTTCGGCCAGCAGCTCGAAGCTTCCGTCGGCGCCCTTCGACCACTCGCTACGAATCTGCCCGTAGGGCGACTCGAAGCTCACGCGCGCCATCGTCAGGTCGCCCACCGCCTCGGGTCGGATGACCGACCGTTTGTAGGCCAGCGCCCCCGTGTCGCGGCGGATACCGCCGACATGGGTGTAGAGCCACTGCATGAGATGTCCCAGCATGAAGTGATTGTGCGACTTGATCGGCACCACCTGCCACGATTCGGGCAGCGCCGTAGCGCCCTGTGCCAGCATGTAGCCGTAACCGTAGACGTCGTAACGCGAATTCATGTCGAAGATCACGTCCGACCGGCCGCCCGCTTCGAGCGCACGCAGGATATAGGTATAGCCCACGTCGCCGCCCGTCAGGCCGTTGTTGCGGCTGCGGATGTCCTTCACCACGTTGTCGAGCACGCCCTGGCGGTACTCCGGATCGACCAGACCCGCGCAGAGCGCGATCGAGTTGGCAGTCTGGCTGTTGCGGTCGTAGTAGCAACCTTCCTTATGGAAGAATTTCTCATTGTAGGAGGTGCGGATCGCATCGGCGAGCTTCTGCCAGCGCTCCGCATCCTTCTTCTTGCCGAGCAGCTCGGCGCCCTTGACCATCGCCAGCGCATCCATGTAGTAGATCGGCGTGGCCGTCGCCGCGAGCGACGAGAGCTGCGCGCGGCCCGGCATCTTGGGACCGATGTCGAACCAGTCGCCCAGACCGTGTTTGAGGATGTGGTCGTCGGCTTTCGAGGTCAGGTAGTCCACGTAGCGGCCCATCGCCTCGTAGTGCTTGCGCAGCATCGTACCGTCGCCGTAGTATTCATAGAGGTAGAGCGGCACCAGCACGAAGGCGCTGCCCCACTCGGGCGAGTCGCGGAACGCCTCGCGGAAGAGCGCGTATTCGGGGGCGATGTCGGGCACCAGTCCATTGGGCAGCTGCGCCATGGCCATGTCGTCGAGCATCTTCTCGTAGAGGCTGAACATGTCGAACGTATATTGCAGCGAACCGAACATCAGGTGCAGCTGCTCCAACCACGGCAACTTCTCGCGGTGCGGGCAGTCGGTCAGATAGCTCACCATGTTGCTCTTGATACCCCAGCCGATGAGCCGCTGCGTCTTGTTGAGCAGGTCGTTCGACGAGACGAACGTTCCCGATTCGGGCGTCGAATTGCGGATATGCAGACCGCGCACGTCCACGATTTCGGGCAGCCCCTCGGGGTTGGGTTCGCCCGCCGGCACGGCGCCGTCGATGAGCACGTAGCGGAAGCCGTGGTAGGTGAACTGCGGCGCCCAGCTCTCGGGCTCCGCGTCGCCGCGAAGCGTATAGGTGTAGCGCGTCTCGCCGCGGTAGCCGCCGTGGATCTGGATCGAGTCGACAGCGGGATCGAACAGTTCGCAGGTGTTCATCCGCACCGCCTGTCCGCGCTTGCCCTTGACCGTCAGACGCGCCACGCCCGAGAAGTTCTGGCCCATGTCGTAGAGCCACTTGCCGTATTTGGTCTTGCGGATCTTGAAGACGGGGAACTCCTCCATGACCTTCACCGGCAGCGCCTTCGGGGCGATCAGCTCGCCGCGCTGCGAGGTGAAGAGCACCTCCTGCCACGACGAATCGTCGTAACCGGGCTTCATCCAGCCCGTGCGTTCGAGCGTCGCGTCGTAATCCTCGCCGCCGAAGATGCTGCTGTACGTCACCGGACTGGTCGTCGTGCGCCAGCTGCCGTCGCTGACGATCACGTCGTGCGTGCCGTCAGCATATTCGACGTCCACCTTGCAGATCATCATCGGGTAGCCGTAGGTCATCAGCAGTTTGTAGTAGCGTTCGCGCGGCACGTTGTACATGCCGTTGCCGAGCATCACGCCCAGCACGTTGGCGCCCTGCTGCAAACGATCGGTCACGTCGAAGGGGACGTAGCAGACGATCTTGTCGTAGTCGCTCCACGCCGGATCGAGGAAGTTGTCACCTACCTTGTCGCCGTTGATGAAGAACTCGAACTGCCCCAGACCCGAGACGTAGGCCATGGCCCGTTTCACAGGTTTCCGGACGTCGATCTCGCGGCGGAACTGCGGCAGGCGGTTGGGTGCCGTGATGCGGTCGCCGATCGTGAGTTTGTTATACTCCTCGCCCGGCACCAGACGCAGGCTGTCGGGCTGCACCTCCATGGCGATCCAGCGGGCTCCCGACCATGCGTCGGGCGACATCAGCCCCGTCGAGAAGCGGTTGACCGGCATCCAGGGTGAGACTTCGCCCGCAGCGTTCCAGACGCGCACGCTCCAATAATACTCCTTGCCCGATTCGAGCGCCTTGTCCGCGTAAGGGATGTGGAGCGACTCCGCACCCTTGGCCTTTACCCGCCACAGATTGCCGCGGCCGGCAGCGACGGCCGCACGGTCGTCGCCCACGATCAGTTCGTAGGCCGATTGCAGGAACCCGCGGTCGCGGGCGCTGATCTGCCACGAGAAACGGGGCGTCAGCGTATTGATACCCAGCGGTTCATCGCGGTATTCGCAACGGGGATTCACCACCGAAAAATCCTGCGCGGCCGCGCCCGCCGTCGAGCAGAGCAGCGCAAGCAGAAGGATTGTCCATTTTTTCATCGTCAGGTTTTCGTTTAAAGATTAATCGTTAGCCATTTTGATTGCAAGTTAGCCATTTTCCGCCGATCGGGGAGTATGTTTTTTGACATTTAAATTTCTAATTCTGACATTTCGGACGAAAGGAAAGAGAGCCTATCCGCCCCTCGCGCCTCTACGGTTCGCCGCGGGCGGCGGAAACGGTACGAGCCGTTCAGGCGAGTTGCAGGCCGCCGCGCGGGGCGGAGAAACAGCCGTATCGTCCTGCGACATCGAAACGATTAGAAACCGAACGCGGGATACAATTGCGAACGGACACGAAAAACGGGGCGCCGAAACGCCCCGTATCTTACCGTCTTCTCCGGCCTCAAAGGTCGAGCGACCGCACCAGCCGCCGGTTGACCTCGTGCAGCCGGTCGACGTCGACCTTCACCACCTCGCGGTCGTAGGTCACCAACCCGTTGACCTCGCCCTCGACGTCGGTCGTCTGCGTATAGACCGCGGCGCTGAACCCGCGCTCGACCAACTCCATGAGCTTCTCGGCATAGGTCACGTAGCGATCCGTCACGTCCTCCCTGGTCTTGAACTCGATGTAACCCCAATTCTTGTCCGCCGACCAGAGGTGCCCCTCGACGGGCAGGCCGATGCCGCCGTACTCGCCCAGCACGTTGACCCGCTTGGCGTCGTAGAGATACATCTTCGGTTCGGGATAGTTGTGCAGGTCGAGCATGTCGCCGCAGTCGCGGTAGTTGCCTCCGCTGGCCGGATTGACCAGCCGCGACGGGTCGCGGCGCTTGGTCCAGTCGGCCACCTCCTCGGCGCGGTACTGCCCCCACGCCTCGTTATAGGGCACCCAGACCACCACCGACGGATGCCGGCCGCAGAAATCCATGATCTCGCCCCACTCCTTATAATAATTGGCGAACGACTCCTCCGAACGCGCGGCGTCGGTTCCCGCGCCGTAGCGGTACGGCTCCCACTTGCCCGTCGACATGTCGCCGCTGGGCATGTCCTGCCAGACGAGGATTCCCTCACGGTCGCAATGCCAGTACCAGCGTTCGGGTTCGACCTTGATATGTTTGCGGATCATATTGAATCCCAGCTGCTTCGTGAACCGGATATCGTAGAGCAGCGCCTCGTCGGTCGGGGCCGTGTAGAGGCCGTCGGGCCACCAGCCCTGGTCGAGCGGGCCGAAATGGAAGAGCGGCCGGCCGTTGAGCGTCATGCGCTCGATACCGTTGGCGTCGCGCCCGGTGGCGATCTCGCGCAGCGCGGCGTAGGATTCGGCACGGTCGATCACCCGTCCGTCGCGCAGGAGCGTCACGGTCAGGTCGTAGAGATAGGGATCGTCGGGACTCCACAGACGCGGATGTTCGACGGCGAGGTGCACCGGCTGCCCGGCCATGCTGCTTCGCTCGGCCAACGTCTTGCCATCGGCCGAGAGCGTCACGCAGACGCGGTCGCTGCCCGTGCGGGCGGTCTTCACGTCGACCGAAAGGACGCCGGCGCGGATGTCGCTGCGCGTCGTGATCCCTTCGATACGGTTGGCAGCAGGAACCGGTTCGATCCACACCGTCTGCCAGATACCCGTCACGGGCGTGTACCAGATGCCGTGGGGTTCGAGCACCTGTTTGCCGTGGGGCTGGAAACCCTTGTCGGTCGAATCGGTCACCTTGACCGTCAGCTTCTGCACCCCTTTGGCCGAAAGCGCGGGGGTGATGTCGAACGAGAAGGGGGTATATCCGCCCGTATGACTGCCTACGAGCAGGTCGTTGACATAGACCTCGGCACGCCAGTCCACCGCGCCGAAATGGAGCAGCACGTCGTTGCCCCGGCGCCATGCGGCGGGCACTTCGAACGTGGTCTCGTACCACAGCGCCTCCTGCGGCGTCACGCCGCGCTGCACGCCCGACAGCGACGATTCGATCGGGAAGGGCACCAGAATCCGCCCCTGCGCTTCGCCCGGAGCCGCCGCTCCGGCCGGCGTGAGCGAATAGTTCCACAGGCCGTTGAGATTGCGCCACCGGCTGCGCACGAGCGTCGGACGCGGGTATTCGGGCAGCGGAGCCGCGGGATCGACCTCGGCGGCCCAACGGGTTTTGATCCGGTCGCCGGCAGGTTTCCACGGTGTCTCGGCCGCAGAGGTCAGGCAGCCGAACAGCGCGGCCGCCAGCAAAAGATGTTTCATAGAAAAGCTGGTTTGTAGTTTCCACAAAGATAGGGAAATTCCGGCAACCGCCAAATCCCCGCCATCCATTCCCCGACCGCAATTCCCCTCCGCACGTGCGCACCGATTTCAGAAAAAGCGAACGGGAACCCTCTCATTTCAAGACGCCGCCTCTCAAAACGATAGGGTCTTCCGCATCCGCCATAAAAACGCACTCCACTCATATTCAACATATTGACACCTGAAAAAGAGATATGGCGCTCCCTTTGTATCTTTTATTCATATGAAATTATACATCATATCCAACCGACTGCCCGTGAAAGCCGTACACCGCGACGGCGCCTACCTCTTCACCCGCAGCGAAGGCGGTCTGGCGACCGGTCTCCATGCCCTGCACACCCGTTACGAAAAACATTGGATCGGCTGGCCGGGAGTCGACGTAGAGACCGACGAAGACCGGCGGAGCATCCGCGAAGAACTGGCGAAAATGAACTTCCACCCCATTTTCCTCACGCCGGAACAGATCGCGAACTACTACGAAGGGTACAGCAACAGCACGATCTGGCCGTTGTGCCACTATTTCTTCGCGTTCACCCGCTACCGCAAGGATTTCTGGGAGGCCTACCGGAAAGTCAACGCGCTCTTCTGCGAAGAGATTCTCCGCCGGATCGAACCCGACGACATCGTCTGGGTGCAGGACTACCAGCTCATGCTGCTGCCCGGACTGCTGCGCGAACATCGTCCCGCGCTGCGCATCGGTTATTTCCACCACATCCCCTTCCCGTCGTACGAACTCTTCCGCATCCTGCCCGAACGGGCCGAGATCCTGCGGGGCGTGCTGGGAGCCGATCTGGTCGCATTCCACACCCACGACTACATGCGCCACTTCATCGGTACGGCGGAACGGGTGCTGCACATCGATTTCCGGCTCGACGAGACGCAGATCGGCAACCGCTGCGTCCGCGTCGACGCGCTGCCGATGGGCATCGACTACGCCGCCTTCCACGGCATCTCCTCGAACGCCGGAGCGCAACCGCTGATCGCGAAGACACGGGAACAGTTCGGCGACCGCAAGCTGATCCTCTCGGTCGACCGGCTGGATTACAGCAAGGGAATTCTCCATCGGCTCCGCGGCTTCGGTTCGTTTCTGGAACGCTATCCCGAATACCGGGGGCAGGCGACGCTGGCGATGGTGATCGTCCCCTCGCGCGACCGTGTCAACTCCTACGCCGACTTGAAGACGGAGATCGACAAGGAGATCGGGGCGATCAACGGACGCTACTCCACGATGGAGTGGACACCCGTCCGCTACTTCTACCACGGCTTTTCGTTCGAGGAACTGGCGGCGATGTATTACGTCGCCGACGTGGCGCTGGTCACCCCGCTCCGCGACGGGATGAACCTCGTGGCCAAGGAGTATGTAGCCGTCAAGAACGACAACCCCGGTGTATTGATCCTCAGCGAAATGGCCGGAGCTGCCGTCGAACTGGCGGACGCGCTGCCGATCAATCCCAACGACACGGAGCAGATCGCGGCGGCGATTCACCGTGCGCTGACGATGCCCGTCGAGGAACAGCTGCGGCGCATCGAACGGATGCAGGCCGTCGTATCGACGCAGACCGTGAACAAATGGGCAGCCGATTTCATGAAGGAGCTGGCCGACGTCTGCCGCCGCAACGAAGCGGTACGCCGCAAACGGCTGACGTCCGAAACCGTCGCGGCCGAGATCGTCGGGCCATACCGTCGTGCGAAACGACGGCTGCTGCTGTTCGATTACGACGGTACGCTCGCTCCGATCCGTTCCCGTCCCGAAGAGGCCGTACCCTCGCACCGGCTCTGCGAACTGCTCCGTACGCTGGGAACGGATGCCGCGAACCGCGTGGTCATTTGCAGCGGCCGCGACTCCGGGACGCTCGAAAAGTGGTTCGGCGGACTGCCCGTATCGCTCGCTGCCGAGCACGGTGCCTTCTACAAGGATCGCGGCGCATGGCGTTGTAACATCCGCCCCGCCTCGTGGGATCCGAAGCTGTCGGCGTTGCTCGAACACTTCGCACGGAAGACGCCCCGCTCGCGCATCGAACGCAAACAGACGGCACTGGCATGGCATTACCGCGAAGCCGACAGCTGGCTGGGACAGTTGCGCGCACAGCAATTGGTCAACGCGCTCATGCCGCTGTGCGCACGCCTGAACCTGCACATCCTGCAAGGGGACAAGGTCGTGGAGATCAAGTCGCCCCGCTTCACGAAAGGCTCCGAAACGCTCCGCCTGCTGCGGCAGGAACGCTACGATTTCATCCTTGCGCTCGGCGACGACACCACCGACGACGACATGTTCGCGGCCCTGCCGCCCCGAGCCCTCTCGATCAAGGTCGGCAACGCTTCGGAGCATGCCCGCTACAATATGCCCGAACAGAGCGAGGTCGTTCCTCTGCTGGAACTCCTCGCCCGGGACCGCGGCAGTTTCGACCCGGCCGGCGTGAAACACGCGATCCGCACGACATGGAACAATCTGAAAAAACTGGTGGCCGGCCGCCGTACCGAGGAATATGGACAATAATCTGAATTACGGCGTCGTCGGCAACTGCCGCACGGCGGCGCTCGTCTCCGCACGCGGAACCATCGAATGGATGTGCCTGCCCGACTTCGACTCGCCATCGGTGTTCGCATCGCTGCTCGACCGTCGGAAAGGGGGATGCTTCGGATTCGACGTCGCGGAGGAATACCGCATTTCGCAGGCCTACATCCCCCACACGAACATCCTCGCCACGACCTTCTCGGCCGCCGAGGGCGAGTTCGTCATACTCGATTTCATGCCCTGCTACCGTTCGCGCAGGGACGAACACTACATGCCTCCCGAACTCTACCGCTACGTCCGGTGGGTCAGGGGAAGGCCGCGCCTGCGGGTACATTACGCCCCTGCGCCCGACTATGCCCGCGGCCGCACGGAGCAGACCGTCACACCCGAATTCATCGAAAACCACAGCCTCTCCGACCCGAAGAACCGGCTCTATCTCTACGCCTCGCTGCCGCTCGGAAAGATCGCACGGCGGGAGGAGATCGTCCTCGAACGCGACGAATTCTTCCTGCTGTCGCACAACGAAAAAGTGATTCCGGTAGACATCGAACGCGAAAAACTCGAATACTGCCGCACGCTGGTCTACTGGCTCAACTGGACGAACCGCACGAAAAGGTTCACTTATTACAACGACGTGATCGAACGCAGCCTGCTGACACTGAAACTCATGTCCTACTACAACGGCGCCGTGCTGGCGGCCCTCACGACCAGTCTGCCCGAAAGCGCCGGCGACGTCCGCAACTGGGATTACCGCTTCTGCTGGCTCCGAGACGCTTCGATGTCCATCGAGACGCTCTTCCGCATCGGACACCCCGGAGCGGCCGCCCGGTTCATGCGCTTCATCCAGTCGACATTCGTCAACACGCACGAGCCCTACCAGATCATGTACGGCATCCGCGGCGAGCGGACATTGACCGAGACTACACTGGATCATCTGTCGGGTTACAGGAACTCCAAACCCGTGCGCATCGGCAACGATGCCTACCACCAGCGGCAGAACGACTCGTTCGGATACCTGATGGATCTGATCTACCAATACTACCGCCTGATGCCGGGTTCGCTCGACGAAATCGAGGACATGTGGGAGATGGTCAAGAACATTCTCTCGACCGTGACGGAAGAGTGGCGCAAACCGGACAAGGGAATCTGGGAGATCCGCGGCCGGAGCCGCCAGTTCGTCTCTTCGAAAGTGATGTGCTGGGTGGCGTTGGACCGGGGCGCGAAGGTCGCCGACCTGCTCGGCAAAAACGAGTACGGCCGCCGCTGGCGGCGGGAGGCCGACGACATCCGCGACGACGTGATGAAAAACGGATGGAAGGAGGAAATCGGAAGTTTCTCGCAAGCCTACGACAACCTGGCGCTGGACTCGTCGCTGCTGCTCATGGAACCCTACGGTTTCATCGAGGCGACGGACCCGCGTTACAGCCGAACGGTAAGGGCGGTCAAGGAGGCGCTGCTGCACGACGGCCTAATGTATCGCTACAACAGCGAGGACGATTTCGGTATGCCCGCATCGGCCTTCACGATCTGCACGTTCTGGCTCATACGCGCGCTCTTCGTCATCGGAGAGCGGGAGGAGGCCCGACGGTTGTTCGACGGAGTCCTGCGCTGCGCCAACCACGTGGGGTTGTTCAGCGAAGATATCGATTTCGATACGAAAGAACTGCTCGGAAATTTTCCGCAGGCCTATTCGCATCTGGCACTGGTCAATACCGCCGTGCTCTTCGCGGAAGAGGACAGAAGCCTGACCTTCGTCCGTCCCTGAGAACCGGCGGCTCGGCCTCGTCCCCCCCCCGCCTCGATACGAAAAGAGACCCCGCTCTACGGCGAGGTCTCTTTCGCATTTCCGGAGAGCGGAACGACCGGCAGGCTCTCCTCCTCCTGTTCGGGCGGACGCCAGCCCAGCGAATACATCCACTCGATCACGTCGGGCTGCACCACGTCGTTGCGGTCGCTCCAGCGGCGGCTCTCGATCAACCGGCGTTTGAAGGCGTCGATGCGCGCCGCGATCGGGAACTGCGGGCGTGACTGGCTGCTCTTGGCCGCACGAATCGAAGGCCGGATCGTGCGGTCGAAGACATCGCGCTGCGCGGGCCGGCGCTTGGCCTCCCACTTGAAATCCTTCAAGAAGAGATCCACGTCGGGCGGAATCTTGTCCATCGGATAGATCGTATAGACGGGATTGTTGCGATAGGTGATCTTCACCACCTGCTTCTCCTCGATGAAGAAGGTCAGATCGCCGCTTTCGAGCACCAGCAGCCCGATGATGTCGGGCGAATCGTCCTCCTGCATGAAATAGATCGTCTGGGCGTTGCCCTTCACGTCGTTGCGGTAGATCTGGTTGTTGCGGAACAGGGCGGTCATCGTCTTGCCCGCCACCTGGTTGTAGTGCATCGTATCCAACTCGGAGACCATCAGCGGCCGCCCGACGAACTCCGCCCGAACGATCTGGCTGTTGGCCGTAAAGATGTCCATCACGTCCGAAGTGATCTGGCTGTTCTGGTTCCACAGCACGGGATCGATGTAGAGATGAATGGTCGAGTCGCGCGAAACGGCCACCAGCGAATCGCATACCGACTGGAAGTCGGAGCGGTAGATGCGCACGTTGCGGAATCCTTTGACCAACCGGTAGATCGTATCGCGCGCCAGCGAATCGAGCGAATCGGCAGGCGTCAGCCCCAGCGAGTCGAGCGACAGCGAATCCGCAGCCAGAGAATCCCTGCGCAAGCTGTCCGCCGCCAGCGAGTCCGCTCCCTCCGTATGCCGGTCGAGCGAATCGAGTTTCGTGCTGTCGACCGGTTCGGGCAGTCCCAGCTTGGCACGCCGCCGAGCCGCCTTTTCGGCCCGTTTGGCCGCCAATCGGGCATTGCGCAGCGAATCCTTCGCGCGCTGTGCGTCGAGTTTCGCGCGCGTCTTGGCCAGACGGCGCGCCGCGATCGTATCGAGTTTGGCCTGCCGTTCGGCATCGCGCTTCGCTTTCAGTTCGGCCTTCTCGCGTGCGGCCGCCTCGCGCAGCAACTGTTTGCGCTGCTCCTTGGTCATTACCACCGTATCCTGCTGCAACGAATCCCGAAGGAGCGAGTCGACATGCAGCGAATCCGCCGCCAGAGAATCCCTGCGCAGGCTGTCCGCCCGTCGCGGCGCCAGAGAATCGATGCGCTCCGTTCCGTTCCGTTTCGCGTCGCCCCGCCCCTCGGACAACGATCCCCGGCGGGCCGCGACGATCGGCGCCTCGGGCCGCACACCCTGCACCGAATCCCCGGCGGCGGGCGCCAGCGAATCGACACGCAATGAATCGGTACGCAACGAGTCGGCCGCACGGGCTGCGGCGCGCAACGAATCGGCGCGCAGCCTGGCCGGATCGATCGTATAGAGGAACATCGAGTCGGCCGCCATGAAGAGCGAATCGCCCTGCGACGTATCGTAGCTCACCACCGCGGGGCGGCGCGTGAGAAAGGCGTTGCCCGGCTCCTTCCAATACTCGCCGAAATCGCCGAACGCGAGCACCTTGTGCTCTGTGTCGTCGATCTGGATATTGCCGCGCAGTACGGCATGTCCCGCGAGTTTGTAGTAGTCGATCGAATCGCTCCACACCTCCTGCTTCTCGGTGAGGATATAGCCGTTTTCAGTGACGGTATACAGTTCGCCGCCCTTGTCGTAGCTGCCGCGGTCGGCATAGAGGTAGTCGCCCTGCGTATTCCAGATATTCGTATGGCGGAAATAGTAGGCGTGGTCGGTCGTCAGGTTGTAGACCACCGAATCGCCCGTGAGGTCGTACTCCTCACTGCGGATCTCCACCCGATCCACACAGATCACCGTGCGGTCGTTGGCATAGTAGTAACCGCGGTCCGATTCGAGTTGGTTTTCGCGGTTGGTCACCACGCCCCCGTCGGCGAATTCACCGACGTTGGTCTTGGTGTTGAAAAGGAATTTGTAGGTGTAGAGCGTCGCGTCGCCGTCGACCACCTTCACCAGATCGGAGTAGACGTTGGCCACGTGCGTCTCGCCGTTGTAGTCGGCGCGGTCGCCGTAGACGTAGGTGTCGTTCTTGTTGATGAGCACGTTGCCGAAACACTCCATGTGCTTCTCGCTGTAACGCACGGCGCTGTCGCAGGTGATGACCGCACCGCTGTGGTAGAAGGCGACGTTGCCGACCAGACAGACGGCCGACGTATCCCGAAACTCGATCGGGTACATCACGTCGGCTTTCAGGTCGACGACCTTCTTTTCGGGCTGTGCCGCACCGCGGCCGCCCGTCCGGGCGAACATCGTCGCGCCAACGGCCAGCAATACGAACGCTATGGTCAGGAATCGTCTCAAACGGATGACTGCTTCAAAAAACGGGCCGGCCCGCCGCATTCCTTCACCGGACGCAGCGCAGGAGCGCCGGCCGGATTCGCCGCGGAACCGCCTTCGCTATTTTACCCAATGTTTGTTGGCGAACTCCCCGTCGCGGAACTCGGGATCGATGTAGACGTACATGCCGTCGATCTTCTTGGAGAGCCACTCCCCGAAAACCTTCTCCTGCTTGCGGTTGAGCGCCATCTGCTCCAAACGCAGGTAGTCCTCGTTGAGCGAGGCGACGTGCGTGGGGATGATCTGAACCAGCTTGACGATCTTGCTCAACTGGTTGCCGTTCATGTCCTGCGTCTGATAGGCCGGTGAAATATCGCCGACTTTGAGTTGCGAGAGCGTGCGGAAATCGGCAATGGCGCTGGGGCCCATGTTGCCGAAATCCTCTTTCAGGAACTTCGTGGCCGTATAGCGTGCGTCGTTAGCGTTGTAATGCTCCAGCAACTCGTGGTTGGTCACGATACCGCCGTTCTGGCGCGAATAGGGATCGTCCGAAAAGCGCAGGGCCGCCTCCTCGAACGTCAGCGAATCGGCGCGGATCAACTCCGCGATGCTGTCGAGCTGACGGTCGGGCTCGGAGAGCTCTTCGGTGGTGTAGGTCGGGCGGATCAGGATATGACGGCAGTGATAGAGGTTGCCCTTCTTGTCGATGAGCTGGATGAGGTGGAAGCCGTACTGCGTCTCCACGACCTCCGATATCTGTCCCGGTTTCAACTCCGAAAGCGCGTCGGCGAAGGGCTGCACGAAGGTCTGCAACGTCGCAGGCTCCATTTCGCCGCCGTGCAGCGCCGAACCGTCGACCGAATAGATACGCGCCAGCAGGTCGAACTTGGCGTCGCCCGTGATGATGCGTTCGCGCATCTCCAACAGACGCTCGCGCGCGCGGCGCTTGGCCTCGTCGATCGACTTGGGAAACTTGGTGATATGGGCGTAGACGTATTGGTCGCCGATCACGGGCAGGCTGTCCTTGTCGGTCTGGCGGTAGAATCGCTCCACCTCGCCGGGGATGATCGTCACCTTGCCGATCACCTCGCGCTGCATTCCCGAAGCGTAGGCCTCCTCCTCATAGCGGCGGCGCAGATTTTCACGGATATTGAAGATCGGGTTGTGCATCTTCGCCTCGACGGCCGGAATCGTCCCTTCGCGGGCGATCATATCCTGCACCTCCTCCTCGACGCGGGCCATGATGTCGGTCTTCATGATCTCCACCGAGTCGATGAGCGCCTGATTGTAAAGCAACTTCTGCATCATCAGCTGTTCGAGCGCCTCGTTCATCGGGTCGCGGTCGGAGGTATAGCCCTGTTCGCGGCGCGACTCGGTCAACCGCCGCGCGGTGTTCTCCACTTCGGAGTAGGTGATCGACGACCCGCCCACGACGGCCACGACCTTGTCCAGCATCACCTGCTGGGCCCGCACGCCGAAAGCGCAAACCGCCAGCGCAGCACAACACAGAATCCTTGCAAATCTCATATCGTAAAGTCTATAAAGTCTAATTGTTCCTGTTCCCGTAAATTTTCGCCTCGCCTTCCGCCAGCGCCGCGTCGACCAGCTCCTCCTCGTGCGAACGGATCACCTCGGCCTGCCGCAGGTTGAACAGGATACGGCGAATGGTGGCCCGGCGCGTTTCGAGCGGCGCCGTCTGGCCGCTGCCGGCCACCTCCGTCACGAAGAAATAATAGTGCGACTCGTTGTCGCGCAGCTGCTGCACCTCGCCCGGTCGGATCAACTGCTCCGACGCCATTCCCTGACGCAGCGGCAGGTTGGCCGCAAAATCGCTCCACGGCGTCCACTCCGCGAACTCCTTCAACTCGAAATCGTTCTTGGCGCAGATGTCGGCCAGATCCTGCAAACGGTCGGCCGAACTCGCCTTGACCAGTTCGCGCAGTTTGAACGACTGGCGGTGGTTCACCGGAAAGCGCACGATACGCCCCTTGACCAGCGGCCGATCGAGCTTGAACTCCGCCTTGTGAGCATTGTAGTAGGCCGCGATGTCCTCCTCGGTGAAGGTCGTGTCGATGCGTTCGTCCACATAGAACTGGTCGAGCTTGCGGATCAGCAACGACTGGCGGTAGGCCTCGACCTTCGCCTCGATGTCGTCGGCCGAAGCCGAAAAGAGCCGTTCGGCCTCCGACAGCTTCAACTGCTTGCCGATCCATTTGCGGACATACAACTCGGCGAAGGCGACGCTGTCGTCGCCCGTCAGCCCCGCCGGCAACGCACGGCCGAGTTCCTGCTCGTCGAGCGTCGCGCCGCCCGCCTTGGCCAGCGTGCGGCCGCCGCCGACGGTCACGGTCGGCATCTCCCGACAGCCGACGGCCGCCAGCAGCAGAAGTCCTGCCGTTATCTTCGTAACAATTCGCATATCCGATGGGCAAAGATATAATTTTTACCGCAAAAGAACGCTAATCCGACCGGATTATTGTGCTTCGGCTGCCGCCTGCTCCTGCTCCCGCAGGCGCGCGATGGTCTTCCACACCATATAGCCGGCCACGAGGAAGATGCCGAGCGACACGCCGTAAACGACCGTATAGAGCATCTTCAAGCCGTGGGCGGACATCAGTTCGTACAGCGTCGTATGCGCATATCCGAGCGTGAGCAACAGCATGGCCAGCGCATTGTTGAACGCATGGAGGATCACCACGATGTAGAGCGAATTGGAACGGATATAGATGAATCCGAGCAGCAGCCCCATCACGAAGGCGTTGACGACGGCCGCCGGATAGAAGTGGATCACGCCGAAAAAGAGCGCCGAAAAGAGCAGTCCGTAAGCCGCGCCGCCTTTGGCGCGGGCGGCGTCGAGCAGAATGCCCCGGCAGAGGAACTCTTCGGCCAGCGGCGCCATGACCACCGTAAGCAGCAGCGCCCGCCAGCCCCGCCCGTAGAAATCGGGGATTTCGGGCAGCAATTGGAGCAACGGCTCCAACACCACGTTGGTCGCCGCCATCAGGAGCATCCCCCACAGAATCAGCGCGGGATTCAGCCCGCGCACGGCGTAACGCCCGAGGCGGCGGTTTCCCCCGCGCAGACGGCGGTAGATCAGCGTCAGACCGATCATCAGCCCCATCGTCAGCGGATAGGCGTAAAAGTTGAACTGCGCGGCCGCCGCATGGGCCCGGGCGGCAACGGTCTCGTCGGCACTGCCCAGCGCGGCCGCATCGGGCATCCTCGCCCCCGCGAGCAGCAGCACGAACGCCACGACCAGCTGGATGACCACGAACAGCCCTACGAGGGCAAGCAGATCGAACCACGTGGGAAACTTGTAGCGCGGAGCGGCCGGATCGGCAGGAGCGTCGTTCGGGCCGGAAGCCGCCGGCGCTGCGCCCTCCGGCGCGGACGGGGCGGTATCGTCCATGGAAACGGGAACCTCCTCCCGGTGCGATTTTCTGAATTTCATCTGTATAACTTTCACGGTCAACGGTTCGAGAGACCAAAGGTAAGCATTTTTTCGGGAACGTTGCTGAATTTCGATTTAAATTCACTAAATTTGCCCGATTGTAAACCCTTTTTACGAATGGCAAAAATCATCGCACTCGCAAACCAGAAAGGCGGCGTGGGAAAGACCACGACGGCGATCAATCTGGCCGCTTCGCTGGCCATTCTCGGCAAGAAGGTGCTGCTGCTCGACGCCGACCCGCAGGCCAACGCCACGTCGGGCCTGGGCTTCGACATCAATGCCGAGGGCATCTACGAATGCATCACCGGCGCACGCCGCGCCTCGGAGGTGATCCTTCGCAGCGAGGACGTCAAACGGCTGTGGCTGCTGCCGTCGAGCATCAATCTGGTGGCGGCCGACACCGAACTTCCGAAAATGGAACAGGGCCACCACGTCGTCAAGCGGATTCTTGCGGAGGTGCGCGACGACTACGACTACGTGCTCGTCGACTGCTCGCCCTCGCTGGGATACACCACCGTCAACGTCCTCACGGCCGCCGACTCGGTGCTGATTCCCGTACAGTGCGAATACCTGGCGCTCGAAGGGCTCTCGAAGCTGCTCAACACGATCAAGATCGTCAAGAGCGGCCTGAACCCCGCGCTCGAAATCGAAGGATTCGTGCTGACGATGTACATGCGCAACCGCCTGAACAACCAGGTTGCCACCGAGGTGCGCGAGCATTTCGGGCCGCTGACGTTCGATACAATAATCCAGCGCAACATCCGTTTGGGAGAGGCCCCCTCGCACGGCAAGCCCGTCATGTTGTACGACGCGGCCGCATCGGGTTCGGTCAATTACCTCAACCTGGCCAAAGAGTTGCTCAAAAGAAACAGGAAAAACGGGAATTGAGCATCGGCGGCCGGTCGGCCGCCATGCGGGAAACGACGCAGACGATCGTCTCTGCGCTCGTGCGAACTTTACGATAGGACGCCGACCGGCCATCGCGAAACCAAGGCCCGCGGCGCATACGGGGAAGTACGATTCCCCGACTTTAATTACGAGACAGTATGAAACAGAAGGGATTAGGCAGGGGGTTGGACGCCATTTTCGGCAACGACCACCTCGACGCAAAACTCAAACCGATGACCGAAATGGCAGAAATCGCCGTCTCGGAGATCATCCCCAATCCCACGCAGCCGCGCACGCAGTTCGACGAGGAGGCGCTCGACGAGCTGGCCGACTCGATCCGCACGCTGGGGGTCATCCAGCCCATCACGGTCAAGCGGCAGGGCGACGGGAAGTACATCATCATCAGCGGCGAACGCCGCTGGCGCGCCGCACAGCGCGCCGACGTGGCCACGCTGCCCGCCTACATCCGCGAGGTGGACGACGAGAACCTGCACGCGATGGCGCTGGTGGAGAACATCCAGCGGCAGGACCTCAACGCGATCGAAATCGCGCTGGGAATGCAGCGGCTCATCGACGAGTGCGGGCTTACGCAGGACGCGCTCTCCGAAAAGGTGGGTAAGAAGCGCTCGACGGTCTCCAATTTTCTGCGCCTGCTCAAACTGCCCGACGAGATCCAGCTGGCACTCAAAGAGGGATTGATCTCGGCCGGCCACGCCAAGGCGATCGCCGGAGCACCGGCCGACCGGCAGCTGCATCTGCTCAAACGCTGCATCAAGAAAGACCTCTCGGTACGCCAGATCGAGGAGCTGGTGCGTTCGTTCAACGCGCAGCGTCCCGCCGAGCCGGCCGAAGACGAGGAGTATCCCGAAAGCTACCTGCGGCTGGTGGAGCAGCTCGAACGCTTCTTCTCGCAGGAGATCAGCATCAAGCGGTCGAAAAACGGCGGCGGAAAGATCGTCATCGATTTCGCCGGCGACGCCGACATCGAAAAGTTCCTCACCCGTTTCGCCGACAAATAACGCATGAAATTCCGTCCGGGCATACGTCGTTCGCTGCTCACGGCCCTGCTGGCCGCGGTCGTCTGCATCGCGGCGGCGGAAGCGGCCGTACCCCAGACTCCCCCGCAGGGCGTCAAAGGTGGCTCGGTGTCGCTCGAACGGTTCCGGGGAAAGAAGTCCATCGTGCGGGGCGGACGAATGCCGTTGCCCGACTCGCTGCGGCGCGATTCGCTGGGGCGCGATTCATTGCGCACGGCCGTCGACAGCACGCTGCTTAGGCTCGACTCGCTGGGCGGCGCGCTGCTGCCGCAGGATTCGCTGCTGCTGCAACTCACCGGCGGCGACTCGCTGCTGCGCGACACGCTGCTGCTCGATTCGCTGCGCCGCGATTCGCTGGCGCTCGCACCGGCCGACACCGCCCGCACCGAAAAGAAACGCAACTGGTTCATGAGCGACTCGATGTCGCTGTCGCGCGTCTGCTGGATGTCGATCCCCATCCCCGGCTACGGCCAGATCTACAACAAGCAATATTGGAAACTCCCGATCCTCTACGGCACGTTCGGCACCTCGCTGGCGCTGTACTTTCACGAGAACAAGAAGTTCAAGCCGCTCAAACGCCGCTTCGAGGAGATCACGAGCCAGGAGATGTCGCGCACGGAGGAGCTGGACGCCGTGCAGAGCGAAATGATCCACCACAACACGCGCCGGCAAATCTACCTGTTCGCAGCCATCGGCTCCTACATCTATTTCATCGGCGACGCGGCGGTCAACTACGCCACCAACGACGTATCGTCGGTCAAGAAAGCCACGACGCTGGCCACGATCTGCCCCGCCGCCGGCCAGATCTACAACAAGAGTTACTGGAAGGTGCCCATCGTGCTGGGCGGATTCGCCTCGATGATCTACATCATCGACTGGAACACCCGCGGTTACCAGCGCTTCAAGAAGGCCTACCGCCTGCGCTACGACTACGACCAGAAGGTCGCGGCCCACAACCAATGGAAGGAGGACGTGAAGAACGACCCCGACCTGCCCGAACCCGAAAACCCCGCGTCGTCGACCGACGAATTCAAGGGCCGCTATTCGGCCGATTTTCTCAAAAACCTCAAAAACAATTACCGACGCAACCGCGACCTGAGCATCATCGCCACGGCGGGTCTCTACATCCTTCAGATCGTCGACGCGCACGTCGACGCGCATCTCAAGGATTTCGACGTCTCGGACGACCTCTCGATGCGCATCGAACCCGCAGTCGACTACGCCTTCATCGCCGGCACGGGCGTACGGCCGGTCGTCGGGTTCAACTTCTCGATTAACTTCTGATTATCCCTGTCCGCCGATGAAAACCGCCCTGCGATACGCTCTCCTGCTCACCTTTCTGTCGATCTTCTGCCTCGACGCCGACGCCGCGCGCAAGCGTCCCCGCAAGCGGGCGAAAAAGAATGCGGCCGAAGCGGTCGCACCCGATACGGTCTACATCATCAAATACGTCCAGCCCGTCGATACGGCCGAGGTTCCGCAGCGGCCGAAATTCGGAGAACGCGGCTGCACCGACTATTCGCCCGAAGTGCGCGACTCGCTCCTGTCGGGGTGGTACCGGCGCAACGTCGTCGCCTCCTACGACGACTTCTTCGACCGCTACGTCTCGGAAGACACCACCGCAAACGGCTCCGACGACGCGACGCCCGACTCGGTCTACGCACGCCGGCTGCAACAGCTCGTATCGCCCGTCCAGCTCCCCTACAACCCTATCGTCCGCGGTTACATCGCCCGCTACACCAATCCCCGCTACGGTACGATCAGCCGCATCCTGGGGCTGTCGCAATACTATTTCCCGCTGATCGAGGAGGAGTTGATCAAGGCGGGGCTCCCCGTCGAACTGCGGGCGCTGCCGATCATCGAATCGGCGCTCAACCCGACGGCCGTGTCGCGCATGGGCGCCGCAGGCTTGTGGCAATTCATGCCTTCGACGGGAAAACTCTACGGACTGGAAGTCAACTCGCTCATCGACGAACGCTACGATCCCGTGCTGGCGACCCGCGCCGCCTGCCGCTACCTTAAAGACATGTACGCCGTCTTCGGCGACTGGATGCTGGCGATCGCCTCCTACAACTGCGGGCCGGGGAACGTCAACAAGGCTATCGCCCGTTCGGGCGGCGGCAAGACCTTCTGGGAGATCTACGACTACCTGCCGCGTGAAACGCGCGGCTATGTCCCTGCCTTCATCGGCGCCTCCTACGCCTACGCCTACCACAAGCAGCACGGCATCGAACTGACCGAACCGCCCCTGCCGCTGGCCGTCGACACGATCCGCGTCACGAAACTCATGCATCTGGGACAGGTCGCCTCGACGCTCGACCTCCCGATCGAAGTGCTTCGCCAGCTCAACCCCCAGTACCGGCTCGACATCATTCCGGCCACCGGCAAACACTACACGCTCGTGCTTCCGCAGGAGTATGCCTGCCGCTACATCGCCTGCGAGGAGGAGATCCAGCGCAAAGATTCGCTCTATCTGAAAGAGTATATCAACCCGGTCAACGTCGCCAAGAAACGTGCGGCGACGAGCAGCTACCTCACCCACACCGTCAAACGGGGCGAAACACTCGGCTACATCGCCCGCAAATACCGCGTTTCGCAGCAGACGATCATGCGCGACAACCGTATCCGCAACGCCAACCGTCTGAGCATCGGCCAAAAACTGAAAATTCGCCGCCGATGAACACCCCGAACGATACCATCGTCGCGCCCGCCACTGCCGCAGGCGGCGCGATCGCCGTCGTGCGCATGAGCGGCCCCTCGGCACTCGCGATCTGCGACACCGTATTCAGCGGCGCACGGCGGGCGGGCGAAGCGGCCGGCTACACGGTGCTCTACGGCACGATCGCCGACGGCGCACGCGTGCTCGACGACGTGCTGGTCACGGTTTTCCGTGCGCCGCACTCCTACACCGGCGAAGATGCGGTCGAGATCTCGTGCCACGGCTCTCGGTACATCGTCCGCGAACTGCTCGCACTGCTGGTTCGCCGCGGCGCCCGCATGGCGACGCCCGGCGAATTCACCTCGCGCGCCTTTCTCGGCGGCAAGCTCGACCTGTCGCAGGCCGAAGCGGTCGCCGATCTGATCGCTTCGGGTTCGCGTGCGGCACATACGCTGGCCACCGACCAGATGCGCGGCGGTTACTCCGCCGAGTTGGAAACGCTGCGCGGCGAGTTGCTGCGGCTCGCCTCGCTGCTCGAACTCGAACTCGATTTCGGCGAGGAAGAGGTCGAATTCGCCGACCGCACGGAACTCCGCGCCGCAATGGAGCGGATCGGTGCGAAGATCGACCGGCTGATCGACTCCTTCGCCCTGGGCAACGCCATCAAGGAGGGTGTCGCCGTCGCAATCGTCGGCCGCCCCAACGTCGGGAAAAGCACGCTGCTCAACCGTCTGCTCAACGAGGAGCGGGCGCTGGTATCCGAAATTCCCGGCACGACACGCGATCCGATCGAAGCCACGCTGAACCTCGACGGCATTCTCTACCGGTTTATCGATACGGCGGGTCTGCGCACGACCGACGACACGGTCGAGCGCATGGGCATCGAACGTGCTTACGCCAGTGTCGCCCGCGCGCAAATCGTCCTGCAAGTGTTCGATGCCGCCGACCCCGCCGTCGAGTCCCTCGACCTCCGGCCCGACCAATGCCGCATCCTGGTCGCCAACAAAATCGACCGGATGGATCCGGCAGCCGCACCGGTATCGCTGCCCGACGGAGCACTGCCCCTCTCCGCCCGCGAGGGCAGGGGAATGGAACTGCTGTTGGAGAGACTGCGTGCAGCCGTCGACGCCTCGGCGCTCGACGACGGCCGGACGATCGTTTCCAACAGCCGCCACTACGAAGCGCTGCACCACGCCCGCACGGCGCTCGACGCCGCCCTCGGCGGTCTGGAAACGTTACCCTCCGACCTGCTCGGCGAAGAGATCCGGCAAGCGATCTTCCATCTGGGCACCATCACCGGAGAAATCACCACAGACGAGGTCCTCGGTCAGATTTTCTCAAAGTTTTGCATCGGCAAATAATCATGCGTAATTGATTGGTTATCAATATGTTGCACAATACGCAATAGGAAGTAAAAGAAGAAACAATTCAATTTCGATAATATTGATAATCACCACATTAAACACACAGGAATAATAAAGCATTGCATCAATTTTTCCTGATTTTGTCCCCCGTTTGTTCCCGAAACGGATACAAAGGACAAATTCTGTCCCTCATACAATTTAACGGAGGTAAAATAGGCAAATTTTATCAGTACCTCTTAAACTTATCCAAATTACAGATAATATTCGAATAGAACTGAATTGTTTTTTCAGCCAAAATAGATTCTGATAATCAAGCGATTGACATATTTAAATATAACAGCAGAAATCATCACCAATGAGATTTCATATAATACATTTGATAAATATTCCCAACCATTATTCGCAAGTATTCGAATCATAGCATATTGAACATCCTCTTAAGTCTCACAGCGATTTTTATAGGGTAATTTAAAAAATTCAATAAAAATATTTGGAGTATTGCGAAATTATTCTGTACATTTGCGCCACTTTTGAAAATTTACAATGCTGCAAAATAGAATAGACATATTATCCCAAACGACAATTCGAGGCAACAAATGTTTCGGAGTTCGGTCGTATGTTCTTCATGTTTGGAGCATTGAAACGTCTGCAAATTTCATAAATACTTTCCAGCGAACACATATAGGAGATAAGATGCGATAGATGCTCGCATCTTGATCTTAGAATAAACAGCAGAATAGTTGGAGAGTCCTTACCGAACTTTCCAACTATTTTGTTTTATGCCCAT
>ERZ833963.385-NODE-385-length-66724-cov-19.882149_pt1 | contig 66724 bp, 61 predicted proteins | sample MGYA00519693_ERZ833963 | MGnify/ENA primary metagenome ERZ833963 (study PRJEB31850, sample SAMEA3708748) | human gut metagenome | biome: human gut; feature: human-associated habitat; material: faeces | place: China | collected 2014 ...
CTGGCGAAAATTATTCATCCTAATTCATATTCTTAAGGCTAAAACCTGTAATTCACCCGTATGTGAAGGCTATTTCTATCGTATGCGATGGGGATTACTACCGTATGTATCACCTAACGCATACGGTTGCGTCGGCTAACGCATATATTCGCGTGGGCAAACACCACCTTTCTCACCGGAAAAGCGACCTTTTACCTATAAATAAGAGACAAAAAGGCCCTTTTCACCTATTACTTCTCTCTGGTTAGACTTCTCCAAAGAAGAGGTATGTCACACAAACAGCCTTGTTTCGCGCAAACTGTCATGATTATCGCCGCTTCGCTTACCATCCATCCGCAAGGGCTACAATAGAATAATCGACATAGAAAAGCCCCGCAGGATAACTGAAGCGCACCCCAAAAGTCGCTGAGAAGACCTTGTTGGTTCCAGTATAAAAAGGCTTTCCTAGTGATTAGTTATTCACTTCCCAAGCCGTCAGTTAGCGGCTAGGTATAGCCGCCAGTTATTCACTCGACAAGCCGTCAGTTATTCACTTCAGCAGCCAATGAGAGGGCCCGTTTCTTGGTTATCAGGGCCTGTAAAGCACATGTTTCCCGTATTTTCAAAAAACACTCAAATCTCACAAAAGTGAAACTTTTGGCACACCAGCCCTGCCTCCTTTTAAAAAAAAGCGTATCTTTACCGCAAAGGATGAGATAGGATCATCCGTTTAATCATTTAATCATTTAATCATTTAAACCTATAAGCACTATGGGAAAATTTATCAATCCCTTCACCGATTTCGGCTTTCACCGGATATTCGGGCAGGAGGTACACAAGGAGTTACTAATCGATTTCCTGAACCAGTTGTTCTTCGGAGAGCACTACATTGAGGATATCACGTTCCTTAACCCGATTCAGACCCCCGAGACGCTGGATGACAGGGGAATCGTTTTTGACGTGCATTGCAAGGACAGCAACGGAAACCTATTCGTCGTTGAGATGCAAACCGGGGCACAACCCTATTTCCACGACAGGGGACTGTACTATCTGGCGAGGGCCATCAGTAACCAAGGACAAAAAGGGAAGGACTGGAAATTCGTGTTACAACCCGTATACGGGGTATTCCTACTTAATTACAAGATGGACGTGAACTCAAAGTTCCGGACCGATGTTATATTGGCGGACCGGGAAACCGGAAGGATGTTTAGCGACAGGATACGGCAAGTCTATCTCGAGCTACCTTACTTCCAAAAAGAACCGGACGAGTGCGAGAATGATTTTGAACGTTGGATTTATTTATTGAAGCATATGGACACTTTAGAGAGAATGCCGTTCAAGGCAAAAAAGGCGGTCTTCGATAAGTTGCTGGAAGTAGCCGACGTGGCAAACCTCAGCAAGGAAGAACGCATACAATACGACGAGGCTCTGAAACGATACAGGGATTATAAGAATACGATCGATTACGCAGAGGAGAAAGGGATATTGAAAGGGAAAGAATCTACGGCCCGCAACATGAAAGCGGATGGATTATCCCCCTCAATTATCCAAAAATACACTGGGCTCTCCCTTGAGGATATAGAGAAACTATAAAATAAACCCTCCAGCCCTATTCTCGCTAACCGAATGGTTAGAAGAACAAAGGCTGGAGGGCTTGTTTAATATCTATAAGGAAAGAGATCCTTAGATTCTCTCCAATGCAGCTGTAATAAACTCCCAGATCTTCTGTACGGAATGAATATTCACTCGTTCGTCCGGTGAGTGCGGATATTCCAAATCCGGTCCGATAGAAACCATATCCATATCCGGATAAGCACCTTGGATGATACCGCATTCCAATCCGGCATGCATCACCTTCACCTCAGGTTCCTTACCAAATAAATCCAGATAGGTAGATTTCATCAAGTTCAAGATCGGGGAATTGATATTAGGCTGCCAGCCATTATAATGACCGGACTCCTCCACCTTAGCCCCTGCCAAAGCGAATACACTTTCCAGACTTGAGCAAACAGAATCCCTGCGAGACTCGGATGAGCTACGCACCAAGATCTTCACCTCGATCAACTCATCAGATGTCTTCACGATCGCCAAGTTAGAGGAAGACTCAACCGTACCCGGGAAATCATGCAACATGCTAATCACACCATTCTGGCAACCTTCGATCGCATTGATCAAATCATCCTGTATCTCCTCCGGAATCAACGTAGACGGCAATTCAACCATCTCCGCAACGAAATCGATCTTATCCTCCACACCCATATACTCCGTACGGAACATATCTTGGTAATCAGCCACTAGCTCCCAAAGAGACTCCACGTTATCACCCGGAATCGTTATCACGGCAAAAGCCTCACGAGGGATAGCGTTAGGCAAGGAACCACCCGCCACAGAAGACAAACGAGCGCCATAATCGCATACCGCCTCTTTCAAGAAACGGAAGATCAACTTATTCGCGTTCGCACGCCCTAAATGAATATCCACACCGGAATGACCACCTTTCAAGCCAGCCAAGCTAACCTTGACAGCCACGTCACCTTCCGGAATATAAGTATCCTCCTTAAATTGGAAAGAGACATTCACGTTAGCGCCACCTGCGCAACCTACGAACAACTCCCCTTCCTTCTCGGAATCACAATTCAATAAAATATCACCCTTTAAGAAATGCGGCTTCAAGCCGAAAGCGCCGTCCATTCCCTGCTCCTCATCAATCGTAAACAGGGCCTCGATCGGTCCGTGACGCAAGCTATTGTCCGCCAACACGGCCATCGCCAGAGCGGCGCCCATGCCATTGTCCGCCCCCAAAGTCGTCTCACGGGCCGTCACCCAATCACCGTCTATGTAAGCGTCGATCGGATCTTTCTCGAAATCATGCTTTACGGAAGAGTTTTTTTGGGGAACCATATCCAGATGAGACTGCAATGTCACGGTCTTACGACCTTCCATTCCGGGCGTAGCCGGCTTACGGATCAATACGTTACCCACCTCATCTTGCAGGGTTTCCAGTCCCAATCCTTTACCAAAGGATATCATAAAACGGGTTACTGCCTCCATATGTCCGGTCGGACGGGGGATTTGCGTAAGGTCATAAAAATAACCCCATACATGCTTCGGAGATAGATCTTTGATTTCTGCTGACATAGATGTTAATAATTTAGTTCAGTTCATATTTAATACATATCTTGTATTCATCACGAAACAGCGACCGGAATCTCTTTGTTCTCCCGGTTGGTGAGCGGCAAAGCCACCACGCCGAACAATCCGCACAATCCCGTCCATACCGTCTGTACCGTATGAACGACCAAGGCGAACGCCGCCGCGTCATTCTCGTTCACGCCAAAACAAACCAAGGTAGCGATCACCATGAAATGCCACGGTCCGATACCGCCTTGAACAGGCACCGCCACGCCGATACTACTCATCGTAAACGTGATCAGCCCGACCACGATACCCAAGTCCTTGGTAAAGTCGAAAGCATAGAACGTAATATAAAAGTAACAGAAATAACCTCCCCAAATCAATAACGTCTCTATCACGAAACGCATCTTATGCTCCATGTACCAGATACTCTTCATACCGGTCCATACATTCTTCAACATGCCTTTGGCTTTCTGTACCAGCGTAAAGTTACTCATATAAGTGAATACAAACCAAATTACAGCGACAAAAATTATCACCGCCACGTAAATCCATATCGAATTAAACATGGACTGGAACCCTTCGAGCAAAGCCGGGTTCTTGGCGAAGAAACTCGTAAAGAAGCTTATATTAAATATGAATATCATCAAGGTTATCAAACCGACCATGATCGTATCGCTCACACGGTCGATCAACAGCGTACCTAACAGCTTGGTAAACGAGATCTTATCGTATTTCGTGATCATGCCGCAACGCCATACCTCGCCGACACGGGGCAACACCAGATTCACCGCGTAATTACCCAGCACGGCGTAAATCACGTTACTCATCTTGAAGCGCTCGCCCAAGGAACTGATCAGCAATCCCCACCGTAAGCCACGGACGATATTGGCGAACAAGCCGAACAATAAAGAAACCAGAATAATATCATAACGAACCCCCTCCTTGACTACTCGCCAAATCTCAGTGATATCCATTTTCCGATACAAAAACCAAAGGAGTAAACAGCCGAAGGCTAAAGGTAGAATTATCTTCAGAAACGTACGTAGAATGCTCTTAAAATCCATTAGGTATAGGGAACTTTAAATTATTTATTGTACTTTTGTGCATCCGCAAAGATAAGCATAATATTTAAAAACAAACACATTACACCGAAAAGTGGATGAGATTAGTTAAGCCAAAAAAAGCATTAGGGCAACATTTCCTAAAGGATCTGCAAATAGCACAGCGCATTGCGGACACACTCGATACTTTCAAATCCCTGCCGGTCTTGGAAATCGGACCGGGAATGGGAGTCCTTACCCAGTTCTTGCTGGAGGCGGGACATGATTTGACCGTTGTCGAGTTGGACATGGAATCCGTAGATTACCTGAACCAGAATTTCCCCGATCTGAAAGGGCGTATCATCGCCGAGGATTTCCTAAAATTGGATCTCTCGAAGCTATTTCCGGGGCAGTTTTGTGTGATCGGTAATTACCCCTATAATATCTCCAGCCAGATATTCTTCAAGGTCCTCGATTATAAGGACCAGATTCCCTGCTGCTCGGGGATGTTACAAAAAGAGGTAGCGGAACGCCTAGCGGCGGGTCCCGGTAGCAAGACGTACGGGATATTGAGCGTACTGTTGCAAGCTTGGTACGACGTGGAATACCTCTTTACCGTCAGTGAGAAAGTATTCGATCCGCCTCCAAAAGTGAAAAGCGCCGTATTGAAAATTACCCGTAACGACCGTAAGGAGCTGGGATGCGACGAGAAGTTATTCAAGACTGTAGTAAAGACCTCATTCAACCAACGAAGGAAAACGCTTCGTAATTCCATGAAACCCCTATTGGGTAAAGATTGCCCGGATTACGCCTTGCCGATATTCGACAAGCGCCCGGAACAGTTATCCGTGGAGCAATTCGTGGAACTGACCTTGATCAGCCAAAAGCATTTGGAGAAGTAGGCTGGTGATGTCCTATAATAATATAAGAGTCCAATGATCGAACTGACGAAAGATTACATCGAGAACCTGAAAAGCATCATCGAGGCCAAAGATGACGCGAAGGCACAGGAGGTACTTCATGAACTATATCCTGCCGATATAGCCGAGCTTTATCAAGAACTGAACTTGCAAGAGGCCATTTATCTCTATCTATTGATGGATGGCGACAAAGCGGCGGATGTCTTGATGGAGCTGGATGAGGAAGACCGTCATAAATTATTGAAGGAACTTCCCAATGAGCTTATCGCCAAGCGTTTCGTCGATAACATGGAAACGGATGATGCCGTTGACTTGATGCGTGAGTTGGACGAGGATACCCAAGAGGAGATCCTTTCGCATATCGAGGACGTAGAGCAGGCCGGTGATATCGTGGACTTGTTGAAATACGACGAGGACACCGCCGGCGGTTTGATGGGTACCGAGATGATCGTGGTGAACGAGAATTGGAGTATGCCCAAATGTATCGACGAGATGCGCAAGCAAGCGGAGGAGATGAGCGAGATCTATTATGTATATGTAGTGGATGACGACGAGCGCTTGAAAGGTGTGCTCCCCTTGCAGAAACTGATTACCCACCCATCCGTCTCCAAGATCAAGCATGTCATGAAAAAAGACCCGATCTCCGTTCGCGACAGCGACAGTATCGAGGAGGTTACGGAGACGATCGAGAAATACGACTTGGTAGCCTTGCCCGTAGTCGATAGTATCGGACGTCTGGTAGGACGTATCACGATCGACGACGTTATGGATGAGGTACGCGAGCAACACGAGCGTGATTACCAGTTGGCATCTGGTATCTCGCAAGACGTGGAAACCTCGGATAATGTATTCACCCAAACCGCCGCCCGCCTACCTTGGCTGCTGATCGGCATGATCGGAGGATTGGGAAACTCCGTTATCCTCGGTGGTTTCGAGAGCAGTTTCGCCACTAACCCGAAGATGGCGCTATTTATCCCGCTGATCGGTGGTACCGGTGGAAACGTAGGCATACAATCTTCCGCTATCGTGGTACAGGGCTTGGCAAACAATACCTTGAAGGAAGGGAATATCGTACCGCAAATCCTAAAAGAGTCTGTAGTCTCGTTAATCAATGCCAGCATTATCAGTCTGGTCGTGTTCATTTACAATTTCTTCATGCTGGGAGACCGGGGGATTACGGCCTCCGTATCTTTAAGCCTATTCGCCGTCGTAATGTTCGCCAGTATATTCGGCACGCTAGTTCCCATGACCTTAGATAAGATGAAGATAGATCCGGCCTTGGCGACCGGACCGTTTATCACCATTACCAACGATATTATCGGTATGATGATTTATATGTTCATTACTTCCGCGTTAGCTTGATGCCACGGGTGGGCGAACCCCGCCCCTATTATGTTAAAATAATATGTTATAGAACATATCTACGAAATAGCTGTTATCTTTGTAGCGGTTATCAAAAAAGGTAGAAAAACTATGCTAACAGAAGCATTTTACATTCTCTTCTTCTATTTCACGGGAGAGTTTATCAGCTACTTTATCGACGGTTTCATACCGGGTAGCGTAATTGGGATGGTGCTATTGTTCTTAGCCCTTGCGTTCAAGAAAGTAAAACCTGAAAAGGTGAAACGTCTTTCCACGGTTCTTACCCAAAACATGGGATTATTCTTCGTTCCTGCCGGTGTAGGGCTTATGAATTCCTTCGGGATCATCTCCGAGTATTGGGCAGTCCTGCTGATCGCTTCCGTAGTAAGTACAATTTTAGTCATCGCCAGCGTAGCGTTGGTGCAACAAAAACTGGAAAAGGGAAAATAGACCATGGATAATCTGGCGCATTCCGAGATTTTCGCTCTTACCTTGGTAATTGGTACCTACCTGACTTCCTTGGCTCTTTACAAGAAAGTCCATATCAGTCTTTTGCATCCTTTGCTTACGACCATCTTCGTGATTATCGTGGTACTGGAAGTCCTAGGCATTCAATATGAGTCGTTCCAGCAAAGCAGTCATTTGATCCATTTTATGCTGGGGCCTTCCGTAGTGGCCCTTGGCTATGTGTTATATGAGCAAATCCAATATCTAAAGGGAAATGTCGTTTCGATCTTGACTTCCGTATTTGTCGGGGCCATTGTCGGAATCGTAAGCGTAATCATCATCGGTAAATTGATGGGAGCCGACCAAGCGTTGATCGCCACGCTCCAGCCGAAATCCGTCACCACCCCGATCGCTATGGGGATAGCGGAGAAAGCGGGCGGCATACCTTCACTTACCGCCGTCATCGTCGTAGCGGTAGGAATCTTTGGCAGTATAGTGGGCCCTATCGTGATGAGGGTACTGGGAATAGATAGCCATATCGCTAAAGGACTGGCGTTAGGGGCTTCCTCCCATGGAGTAGGAACAGCAGCGGCCATTCAAATCGGGGCCATCGAAGGAGCATTAAGCGGACTGGCGATTGGCTTGATGGGTATCATGACAGCGGTCTTGGTTCCGGTTATTCGGTTGATTTGCAACTATTTTTCCATATAAATACGCAAAACTTTTTGCTACTTTAGCAGGAATGTACTACTTTTGCACCCGAAAAACGTTACGGATTACTCTATAACATATATAAATAAAGAAAATAAATATGATCAATTCACAAGACATTAAGAAAGGAACTTGTATCCGTTTGGACGGAAAACTCTATTTCTGCGTCGATTTCCTTCACGTAAAACCGGGTAAAGGTAATACCATCATGCGTACCACATTGAAAGATGTTGTAAAAGGCGGTCAGATCGAGCGTCGTTTCAATATCGGTGAGAAGTTGGAAGATGTACGCGTAGAACGTCGCCCGTATCAGTTCACTTATACGGAAGGCGAGCATTATCATTTCATGAACCAAGAGACATTCGATGACGTGATCATCGACAAAAACTTGATCAACGGCGTTGATTTCATGAAAGAGGGAGAAATTGTAGACGTTGTTTCTGATGCATCTACCGATACGGTTCTTTTCGCCGACATGCCTACAAAAGTTCAATTAAAAGTTACTTATACAGAACCGGGTATTAAAGGTGACACTGCTACTAACACCTTGAAACCGGCAACCGTAGAGACTGGTGCGGAAGTTCGCGTTCCGTTGTTCATCAACGAGGGCGAGGTTATCGAGATCAATACGACTGATGGTTCTTACGTAGGCCGTATCCGCGAGTAATCCGGGTCTTGTCAAAATATACGGTTCCCGCTTGATAAGCAGGCGGGAACTATTTTTTTAACCAAATCATAAACCTTTCCCGACTATGAAAGAAAAGACAGGAAAACTTTCCATCAAGGAATGGGCCGAAGAAGACAGGCCCCGTGAGAAAATGCTTCAAAAAGGCGCTTCCGTATTAAGCGATGCCGAATTGATCGCCATACTGATCGGATCCGGCAACAATGAGGAGACGGCCGTACAACTCTCTCAACGGATACTTCACTCCGTAAACAACAATCTGAATACATTGGGTAAACGTTCCATCAAAGAATTAACTTCCGGCTTTAAAGGTATCGGAGAGGCGAAGGCGGTCACGATCTGCGCCGCTATGGAACTAGGGAAACGGCGGGAAACCTCAGAGGCGTCTCCTCAAGATGCTATCCGAAGCAGCAAAGACTCCTATCTCCTATTCCGTACCCAACTATGCGATTTACCTTATGAGGAACTCTGGATCGCTCTAACCAATCCCTTAAATAAGGTGATACAAAAGGTAAAAATCAGTCAGGGCGGAGTAAACCAGACTTCCGTGGATATCCGTTTGGTATTAAAAGCGGCGATCAACGCCTTGGCCTCCGGTATAATCCTATGCCATAATCATCCATCCGGCAGCCTCCGCCCCAGTACGCACGACGATGCCTTGACCGAGCGTATCCAAAAGGCGGCGAAGCTGATGGATATTAGGATACTGGACCATATCATCCTGTCCGATAGCGGTTATTATAGCTATGCGGATGAAGGAAGGCTGGTCCGGTGAAACAAATTCTCTTTTCCCCCGGTTTAGTATATAGAAGTATTAATGTATATTCGCGTATAAAACAAAAGAAGATGAACAACGAATTTCTCCAAACAGAAGAAGCGATCGTCGCTATGCTGAAGACGGTATACGACCCGGAAATACCCGTAAACGTATACGATCTTGGGCTTATATATAAGGTAGATATCGATGAGGAAAAAAATGTACGCATCGATATGACCCTCACCGCCCCGAACTGTCCGGCGGCCGATTTCATATTGGAAGATGTCCGTATGAAGGTAGAAGCGGTCGATGGGGTGAACAATGTAGAGGTAAACCTCGTCTTCGAGCCGGAATGGGACAAGGACATGATGACGGAGGAGGCTAAACTGGAATTAGGTTTTCTATGAAAATATATTTCGCCTCAGACGCACATCTGGGAGCCCGTTTCCACAAGGACCCTTTAGCCATCGAAAAGAAACTGGTACGTTGGCTGGATAGCATCAAGGAAGACGCTTCCGCCATTTGGTTTCTGGGAGATCTATTCGACTATTGGTACGAATACAAATACGTCGTGCCGAAAGGCCATGTACGTTTTCTGGGGAAATTGGCCGAGTTAGCGGACAGAGGCATAGAAATACATATCTTTATCGGTAACCATGACATCTGGATGTTCGACTACTTGCCGAAAGAGATAGGCGCCATCATCCATCGGGATACCTTGACAGTCGATTTATTGGGGAAACGTTTCTTCCTCGGGCATGGCGATGAGGTAGATTTCCGGAGTAAGGCATTCCGTCTGATCAGGGCCATTTTCCGAAACAAGTTCTGCCAATGGCTATACGCGGGAATACATCCCCGCTGGACGTTCGGGTTCGCTTTAGGTTGGTCGCTCAACAGCCGGAAGAGTGGACTGGAAAAGCAAGAGGCTAAAAAGTATCAAGGGGAAGACGCTGAATATATGGTTGTTTTCGCCAAGGAATATCTAAAGACGCATCCCGATATAAACTTCTTCATTTTCGGCCATCGCCACATCATGTTGGACTTGATGTTAAGCCGTACCTCCCGTATTCTCATAGCCGGGGATTGGATGCAATTCTTCTCTTATATCGTATGGGATGGCGAGAATCTGTATATGGATCAGTTTCTGGAAGAGACGGACGGACAATCTTATCCCAACACATAAGACAGCGTTGTCTTAACACCTTAGACAGTACTGTCGAAGCACCTTAGACAGCGTTGTATGATGTGCTCATACAACGCTGTCCGGATTCTCCGCTTACTTTACCGGGATATAACCAACCTTCTTCACCGTCGCTTGTCCTTCGGCAGACATCACATAATCGATGAACGGTCGCACCTTTGAGGCATTCTTCGTCTCATAGTAGTAGAACAACGGACGGACAACCGGATAGGTCTTATTCCTTGCGTTCTCCAACGAAGGCTCCACGTAGGATTTTCCGGCATCATACGATACATGGATCGGCTTCACTTCTTTATTCAAATAAGCAAGACCTACATAGCCAATGGCTCCTTTCGTCTGGCTTACGCTTTGGATAATGGCACCTGTAGCCGGCATGCTCAAGATACCGTTCATATAGTTCTTATTTTTCAACACGCTCTCCTTGAAGAACTCGTAGGTTCCGGAAGAAGTCTCGCGGGAATAGGCCACGATCTTCATATCCGCACCACCCACTTCTTTCCAATTCTTGATCTTGCCGGTAAAAATGCCTTCCAATTGCTCCCGGGTCAGATTGGATACCTTGTTGGAAGGATGCACGACAACAGCCAGAGCGTCATAGGCGATCACCTCCTCTTTCGTCTTCTTTCCGGCTTCTTGCAACTTCATGCGCTCGTCGAATTTCATCTTACGGGAAGCCATCGCTATATCCGTAGTGCCTTCCATCAAAGCGGAGATCCCCACGCCGGAGCCACCACCCGTCACCGTTATCTTAGCAGCTTTGTTCTTATTCATGAAATTCTCGGCTTCAGTCTGGGTAAGAGGCAAACAAGTATCGCTACCCTTTATCTTCTGGGCAAACACATTCGTAGCAAACAAACACGCTGCCATGGCAGCTAATAAAATCGTCTTCTTCATTACTTTGTATTTATCTTTTATTTACGATACAAAATAAATACTTCGGTATTTCAATGGGATGAAACAGATATTACAATCCTATGAATTAAAACTTATATTGAAGACGGACTGTCAATACATTATCCTTCCAGTCGTTCTCGTAGCCCTTCACGAGGTTACTTTTCTCATTGAAGTTAAACTCGTAGTAAGCTTGTAGACGGATATGTTTATTGAAATTATAGATACCGCCGATACCTATCGTGCTTTGAGCCAAATCGGTTTTTGAGGTGAAGCTATTTTCCGCCCCGACCTCATTTCCACTCACCTTCGTATTCGGATCGTAAACGTCATATTTCAATACGGCGGAGAAAGGAGAGGCACCTATATCCTGTACCAAATAAAAGAAGTAACCAAGGAAAGGGCGCTTGAACAAAGAATTTTCCGGCAAATTCTCCGGTCGGGTACTGTAGTTAGGGCTTTTACTGCTTCCGGCAATACCGGGTTGGGTACCGATCAAACCTTCCGCACGGAAAGTGGTCTTTCCTAAAGATGAAAGAAAACTAAACTGTCCATCCAAACCTAAATACTGGCGCTTCATATAAGTACCCGTCTCTCCCATATCCCTCTTAACGAAATGATTGCCACGCATCTCATACGCCTCGGTAGTCGGGTTGTAGACAAAACCATGGTAATAGGAGAAACCGGCTCCCCATTTTCCCCAGTCGCCTATCGCCTTCTCGGCACCCAGACGCCCGATGAAATCTTTCCGGCTATCCGTCTCCCGGTTGATACTGTTTCCGGCAAACAGACCGGCATCCAATCGCAAGAAACTCAATGGGCTGGTAGTCTTGGTACGTAAGGTAAGCATCGCTCCCAAGTCACGCTCATCCGGGAAGAAATACTGGATAATAGTCGCTCTCTCCGGAGATTCGAGAGAACTCGTGGAATAACAGACCTCATAACCGAAAGGACGGTTGAACACACCAGCCATCAACTGGCTACGCTTCGTCCAAGGGTCCTTGATACCGATATACAGATCACGGAAACTTACTCCCTTATCATTCACCTCGATCTGGACAGCACCTGTTCCGATCCCATCATTGTACTCGAACTTCATACGGCCCCGGCGGATACCGATCCGGTTAAACCCTTTATCCAAGTTCTCGTTCTTATCGCCCACCTTCAAGGTAGCGTCCTCCTGTCCATATTGGTATTGTCCTTGGATATAAGCGGAAACATTGAATTTGCTTAGCTTCTGGACTACCTTATCCAAGGTAGTCACTTCCGTAGCCAAGGAATCGATACGTTTTTCCACCGACTGATCCACCTCCTGCGCTCCCATACTGAATGGAAGCAGCACTAACATGAGCGCTATAACTTTTCCTAATTTCATTCCTAACTATAAAAACTATATTTGCGTCGCAAAGTTACAACGCTCCTGTTTCACACCCGTTTCACATACATTACAATCCTGTTACAGACGTCTTGCCTAATTATTCAGGGACGAATTTACATAAAATAATCGGTTCGTTCCATACATTGCACATGACTAGAATATTTGCGCGATAATTCTGGTCCATTTCGCACATTTATTGGGATATTGTGCTACCTTTGCCTCGATTATTGAAACACTATATTTATTTTTTTAATGAAGACATTAACAATCGGAGACCTAAAGGCTCGTATTCCAATCATCCAAGGTGGAATGGGCGTAGGCATCTCTCTTTCCGGCTTAGCCTCGGCCGTCGCAAATGAAGGTGGGATCGGCGTTATCTCCGCAGCCGGTCTCGGACTTTTATATAAGAAATTGTCACCCAGCAATTATACGGAAGCTGGGAATCTTGGGTTAGCGGAAGAGATCCGCAAGGCCCGGGAAAAAGCGAAAGGTATCATCGGCGTAAACGTAATGGTAGCTCTTTCCGACTTCGCTGAACTGGTGAAGACCAGTATAGCGGAAAAGGTAGACATCATTTTCAGCGGTGCTGGACTGCCTTTGGACTTGCCTTCTTTCCTCAAGAAAGATAGCGTCACCAAGCTGGTTCCCATCGTTTCCAGCGCACGTGCCGTACGTATCATCTGCGAGAAATGGAAGAATAACTATGATTATCTTCCGGATGCGGTGGTACTAGAAGGCCCGAAAGCGGGTGGACATCTGGGATATAAGGAAAACCAGTTGGAAGACCAGCATTTCTCATTGGAAGAATTATTACCTCAAGTCGTAGAGGAAGTCTCTCATTTCGAGCAGAAATACGACAAAAAGATCCCGGTAATCGCGGCAGGAGGCATTTATACGGGTGAAGATATCAAACGCATGATAGACCTTGGAGCATCAGGCGTTCAGTTAGGAACCCGGTTCGTTACCACCACGGAATGCGATGCCTCGGAAGCCTTCAAACAGACCTATATACAGGCCGAGGAGAAGGACATAGAGATCATCAAAAGTCCCGTCGGCATGCCCGGACGAGCCATCCATTGCAGTTTCCTTGAGAAAGTAAAGGCGGGAATCAAGCAACCGAAAGCTTGTCCCTTCAACTGTATCAAGACGTGCGATATATCACGCAGCCCGTATTGTATCGTCACCGCCTTATACAACGCCTTCAATGGGAATTTCGAGAATGGATACGCTTTCGCCGGCAGTAACGCTTGGCGAGCGAATAAGATCACTTCGGTACGAGAAACCATTACCGAGTTGATGAATGAATGGAAAGCGAAATTATAAGCACAAAAAAAGCCTCCGGGAACGGGGGCTTTTTTTTATATTCGAAGGTAAGTATCTCCATTATTGCTCGGCTAACCAAGCAGCCAGCTCATCCCGGTTCGCAGCGGCATCTTGCACGCCGGCTTGGGCAGCTTGATCGAAATATTGCATAGCGGTCGTATAATCCTTCTTCATCGCATAAGCGACACCTAGGTTATTCCATGCTTCCGGCAAATTAATACCTTGCAAACGACTGATGGCCGGATCGTAAGCACCAGTCTCAATCTCAAGGGCCGCCGTATTTAATTGAGCGATCGGGTCGGTCGGATAAAGACGAACGGCGATATCGAATACCTCCTTGAACTGATCGCTACCTTTATCATAAGAATTGGCTACCAAGAACATCTCATTCAAACTTAAATATTGAGGTTTCGTCTTGATCACTTGCTTGGCCTCGTTCACGTCGAACGGACGTGCGATATAAGCCAAGGTATAATCAATACGTCTTAAAGGAGGATAGTATTTATCCAATAATATCTTATACGTCCGACCTCCGTTCAAGGCATGTAGTTTAGCCTTGCGCTTGTTTATATCTTGAATATCCAAGATCTCCAGAATCTCCTTCTTATTCGCCAAATCCGATTTCGTAACCTCTTGACGTAATCCGATCCAATCCTCACCCATCCAATTTACTTTCATCAAGGAAGGGTCCATCTTCTCCTTATCTTTCATGTAAGCGACAAAAGCCTTGGCACGGCTCTCGGACAATCTCATATTATAATCGTAGCCACCTTCCGGGGAAGCGTATCCGGTAACCTTAAATTCGGTAAAGCTAAGATTCTTATCGTTACGGACTTCCGTTACAATCTTATTCACCTCATTCAGCACGGTAGCGTTATCCTTGAAATCACGTAACAATACGGACTTGCCTACCTCAAAGTTTAAATAAGCGGAATGCGTCTCGCTCCGTTGTTTCACTGGCTCTACCGGAGGAGTAACATAGCTAAGCTCATAAACGGGAGGGGCTAACGGAGGCAATACACGGCTCATCACCCCATAGATGTCATTTGAGACCTCACAAGAAGCGCATCCCGTGGTATTCTCATCCACCATCAAAGTAGCGTTTCGCATCCATCCCGCATAGGGTACGGACAATTCCACCGGAATCAATTCCGGCCCCTTCTTCGTCTGACGGATAATCAAGCTAGGAGTTTGGGGAAATTCATAACTATTGAAACCCAACTCACGGTTCAACGCCTTCATACGTGCCCGCCCGGTAATCACGATCGGGTTAAACTGGTAAGACTGCGATTTATCCACCGATTGCAATACCGGTGTCAGGATGACCATCTCTTGGGATTTCAAACGCAGATTGCTCAGATTGGTCGTAAAATTCATCATAAGCTGGCTTCCGTCCTTCTTTGCGCTTACATTCTCGAAACTAACAGTTCCCCGCACACCGTTCTGTGCCTGTAGGCTCACACCTCCGAGGAACAATAAAGCGATACATATACTCAATAAATGTCTCATATCTCTCTAGATCGTTTTTTAGTGGATAAAATAAATGATAGAAAGGGCCGCTTTCGTTACACCCCAATAGTTCGAGTTCTTGGTCTCGATCTTGGAGCCACATTCCCCGCAATTATACTTATCATAATGTACACGGGCATAACCGGCGCCGATAGCGGCTTCTATACTCCAACGCTTATTCAGTATCCATTGATGTCCCAACGTAAGTCCGCCACCGTACAAATAACCATCATAACGATGGTCCTTCAAATTAGGGAATATGCCAAAGGGTAATTTAATCCCGGCGATATTATACTGTCCGCCCAACGCATGCACGCCAATAAACGTACCGTTGAATTTCTCGCAAGTCCAATAACGCACTTCCGGCATGACAAGCCAATGCTTCAGTTTCTTACCGTCATTGAACTTGAAAGGATTATATCCCGCCGAGACATCCAATGTAACCTTTTTGCTTAAGCCCACCTCGAATCCTAAGTTCGGAGTCGTAGTCGCGTCGTAGAGAAGATTGTTCTTCAACGCGAAATGTTGTGCGCTCATAGATAAGGAAAATAACAATGCTAATCCAAGTAAAAATGCTTTCTTCATTTCTTATAAGCTTAATGATTTGAAGAAGAAACAGGAATAAACGGGTTTTAGTTTTCGATAAGCGTTAATAAGATATGATCATTAAATTTAATTATATTAATAGTAAAGGGAATGCGGAAGGCGCTTTTATCGCTTATCCACATTCCCTTTAACTTACTTATAAATATACGATTACTGTTTAATGTCGCCTAATTCGACCAGCTTATTGACAATCGCATAGATCGTAAGACCGCTGGCACTATGAATTTGAAGTTTCCGAGCGATATTACGGCGGTGGGTGATGACCGTATGCGTAGAAAGAAACAAACGATCCGCTATCTCCCGGTTTGTCATTCCCTTCACGACGCAGACTACGATCTCTTTTTCCCTCGAGCTTAACGATTGTTGCTCGTCATCCCCTTCCGGCTCGTCATCCGGAAGTACCTCGGCGTTCAACCGTTCCAATTTGTGCTTGATCTCATCAGGGCTATCGTATATGTTAATTTGTTCATCATAAGAACGCAATAACACACTGTCTGAGACAGAATATAATAAAGCGATACATTTCATCTCGGCACAGCCGCTTTCCTCCTTCAAATGTTGCAACGTGAAATAGCCGGGCAAAGCCGGATTCACGATCAACACATCCGGTTTGTGCATACGAAGCGAGTCGAAAAGAGATTCCACCGAATGAATCTCCACCATCTGGATACGGAAACCCGGTAACCGTTTCAACAGGTTCTCCAGTCCGCTCCTTATGATAACAGAAGGTTCGGCTATCGCAATCTTTAGATTTGTACTCATCGATTCATGCTTATAATTGTTTTTCCAAAGCCAATATGGCCGGTACAAACAAATAATCCTCCACACGGGTATGTGAAGCCAAGTCTTCCTCCGTGGCAAAAATATCGAACAAGACACTATTCAGCATATTCGTACCCGCTCCCGGATAGTATTTGATCAGGATATTTTTCAACTCCGTGATCTTCATCTCGATCTGATCATGACGCTTACGGAAGATCGTAATATTGTATTTCGGATCTCTCTTTCCTTCCAACAAATTACGGACATAAGGGAAAACAGCACGTTCCTCATAAGACATATGTTTATTTACCTCCTCCGCATACTCATCGAAAAACTTCGTGATCACAAAAGCGACATCCTCCGGGCACCCGGATATAGCGTCTACCAATTTACGACGGATATGTGGCAAGCGGAAGTTCAAGAAGTAATCATGGGCATTATGCAAATAGCGGATCAAGTTCTCGATCGACAGGCATTTGCTGATATTCTCGACAGGCGTATTCACTTCCTCGACCAAGAAATTCACGACCGTCAGGAAAGTACAAGCATCCACCCCATTCTGCCGGCAAACCTCCCCGATATTCTTCTCTCCGAACCCGAGCGCTATACCAAAGCGGCTCATGACTAAAACCATCGGATAGTTCTCGCAGATCAGATCACTCATTTTATCGGTTTCCCGGTACATTCCATTTTTATACATAGGCTTCTTTCTAACTTGTCTTGGTGTTTGAATAGCCAAATATACTCCTTTTTCTTCCATATCTCGTACATTTATTATTATTTCACAAAGGCTTAAAGGACGACTCCGTCGGCACGACCGCTATACACTCAGTCTCTATCAACCATCCGGGACGGCAAACGGGGGCCAAGACTATCAAATGTGGCAAATCCGGGTAATGCGCCTCAAAATACTTCTTAACCACCGCATAATCAGCCATATCTCTCAAATAGGTGATCGCCTGCGTAATATCACGAGTAGTAGCGTCCGCCTCTTTCAGCAACACGCTGATATTTTCCATCATCCGCTCGGTTTGTTTTACGATATCGCCCGGATAGACAATCTCTCCCCGGTTATCTATACTCGCCGTACCCGAGATGAAGACCTGTTTACGATCCCCATACGTAACAGCCGTACCCCGCTCGAAGGTTACTCCATATTCATAAGTAGGATTCAAGTGCGTGGGAGCGTAAAGGAACTGAATCTGTCCCGGCTCCAACCCATCCACCGCATAACTGTCCATCTGTACCAACACCGAGGGATCGGCATGACGTCCCTCGATACCCGTACTAGCGATATAATGCGTCTTCTCCGTAAGATTCTGCGTGATAAAAACTTCTTTCCGGGCTTTCACCACACCGGCGTAATTCACGTCTACGTTTTGCACAAAGAACCAAGTACGGACACAATGAGAGGCCAACGCACAACGCTGCCCCATCAATTGCATCACATAGTCATTCAATAAAAGCCGGGTCTGGTATTCCGAATTGGCCGCCTTATTGAAGGCACCTCCCCCCCAGAGGTGCCTATAACCGTTATGCGACGCTTCCAGCAAACCGGAATCGTGCGTTTGTACCGACATGCCCGTTTGCAAATAAGTCCACATAGCGATCTTTGTTCCATTCAAAGGCGGTTGCTGCACGATAGAGAGCGGACAAAAGGCGCTCTCGCACTCCCACTCCATCACGTTATCCGTCTGATTAGCCGCGTCACTTAAAAAATAACGGCGGAAAACGGCGGTAGCGTCATTCGATAGCTCTTCCTTCACGACAGTCACATAAACCCGCAAAAGGTTTTGTAATTGCTCCACGAAAGACAAACAAGGGTCTGTAATCGATACCATCACCTGATATTCCGTTGTTCCACCTTTGCCCGTGAATGAAGAGATCTGAACCTCTACCGCTTTATCCGTATCTATTTTTCTCGTATAATTCATCATTTTCTTTCTTATCAATTATCCAATGCCCCTCCTAAGATCCAACCTTGGATCAAAGCAAGGACCTCCTGTTTCCCAGAACTATTGAACATATCCTTATGTACCGGATTATCCTCCAATATATCCAGCAAGAAACTATCGTTTATATCACCCGGGGTCACGTAGTTCTTACCCTCTTCCGAAAGGGGCGCCTTGACATTCACTAAGGATTTATAGGCTACATCGTCCCTAAGATCCAGCTGACCGGCCAATCCCGATCCCCCGCCATGACAAGACAGGCAATTCAAGTCGAACACCTGCGCTTGTACACGTTTGAAGCTCGCTAAATCCAATTCGCCCACAGACAAATCAAGCGGTTCGTCCGAATCATCCACCGGAGACGCATAATAGGAGTAAACCAACCGCAATCCCCTACTAATCACAGCGACCTCTATACTCCTCGTATCCGGAGTGACATTATTCAATCGGAGTTTTAGTCTTTTGCCGTCTTCCGCCGGCTTACTGATACGCTGGGTTTGCAAAGGTTTCGACTTATCCTCGCCAAAAGCGCATAACGAGAGCATATTCTCCTTCGGCCAAGCTTTCAGGCCAGTGAAAGAAAGTGACACGGTAGCGGTTCGCCCGGAATCAACCGTCTCATCCGGATAAATCTTACCCTCATCACAACCCAGCCCGAATAACAGGAATAAGGCATACATTATATATAGACTATATAGTTTCATACCCAAAGATTAGAACGTGAACTGCAACATAGCCGTAGCGGAGTGACGAGCCAATCCAATAGCGTCCTCATCCCGGTCATTCTGCGTAGCATGACCGCTACGACCTAAATATTGATACATAACCTGTAGTTTCAAATTATTATTAAAGAAATAATAATTCAAACCAGCGGCGGGCATATTTAACAAACCACCCTCATCCGTAGCGTTTCGATCATAGAAATCATATCGCAAAGCACCCTGTAATTTCGGAGTGATGAAATAGCCCAATTGAGCGTAAGCTCCCCAGAAATTCTTATCCGGCTTTTGCATGATCTTGGTAAAATGCATATTCATATAATAACCTTCGGCTGCTACATACCAGCGGTTCTTGATCCATGCGAACTCAACGCCCACACGGGTGTCGCTACTGGTCAAGAACTCAGCCTCCGCATTATAAGAGGCAGATACGGCGATAGACATCTTATCGTCGTTCAGATTCTCCGGCGAGCCTTGAGACGTTGGCATCTCCCCCTTCGGCATAAAGGCCAGACGACCCGCATATAACAGCGAAGGCAACCATTTATGATCATCGCAGTTTGTCTTAGTCGCCAAATTCACGTCGATACCCGTACCATTAAAAATACCGACTTGATAATTCCATTTATCATGGATCAAACCATGTACCTGTACACCCAAGTCGAATCCCGTGGACATATTCGGTATAACATAATTCACGTCGTAAGGAAGCAATACGGATTGGGAAGCGGAATAAGGCAGTACCGGAAACAACGTCTCCCCCAAAGTACTTAAATAGCCATGCATAAACGGTGTCTTGAACTTACCGACACGGATACGAAACGATTCCTTGATCGCTACGTCGAACCAAGCCTGTTGCAATAAGGCCCCTCCACTCTTAGCGGCATTCAGCGATAAATTGAAAGTAACCCGTCCAAAAGCCTTACCCGTAAAACCGAGAATAGCGTTAGGGATCGCGAAACCAGAGTTCGCTACGCTCTTGGCATAATGGCTTTCCAGCCCTTGGTCGTCATACCGGTTGTAGCAAGCGCTTGCCTGTACCAACGCATAGGGCTTAAACAAAAAGTCACCGGCCTTGGTAGAAAAGGAAAAGCCCTTCTTTCCCGCTAGTGAAACCACATCGTTCTCTACATATTTATCATCCATCTCTTTCTTTGTATCTTGAGCTTTCACGGAGAAAACACCCGCTGATAGAAGCACCACAAGCAACGTCCTATATATTTTTTTCATTTCGATTCTATGCGTTATTTATTCATAAACTTTGTAGGAATTTAATCAAAGCGGCCCGCTCGTCTTTTGTCATGCGAGAGAATAGGGTACGCGACGCAGCCCCTTCCCCACCATGCCACATAATAGCCTCCGTCAGGTTCCGGGCACGGCCATCATGTAAATAATAGGTATGGCCGTTTACGACCTCTTGTAATCCCAATCCCCATAACGGGGTAGTCCTCCATTCATTACCGTTGGCCAAGCCACTGGGATAATCATCCCCTAGCTCAACCCCCATATCATGCAATAAAAAGTCCGAATAAGGATGGATCACCTGATTACCTAATTGAGGCAATTCCGTATTATTCAAAAGGACAGATCCGCGAGGGCGTGTCTTCAAGGAAGTCACATGGCATAAATGACATTTCGCTTGATAGAAAAGTTGCTCTCCTTGAAGAACCGTAGGATCATCCACATTCCGACGGGCGGGTACCCCCAAGGTCTGGAGGTATAAATCCACATCTTCCATATCTTCCGTAGAGACCTGCGCCCCGGTCATGGCAAAACCCATCATATTACTCTGTCCTTCTCCTACCTCATGCGGGAAACGATCGTTCGTTACACCGAGGTCGGAAGAGAATCCCAATTCCACCGTTAAGTCGGCATGATTCGCCTTATTACCAGAGATACCGATCTGCTTCTTTCCCTTTTCCGTCACATAGTTTATACGTCCACTAATACCATATTCCGGATAATTGCTTTTAGCAGCGATCTGCTTTAGCATATCCAAGTCGAGCGCCATCATCTGCCCCATTCCGACATGCCGTAAGGGTTGACGTACGGAAATCCGTAAATCCGACATCGGGATACTATCAGCATACCATTCCTTTATCTCATAATGAGGGGTGACCAACTCATATTCCTCCCCATCGGGGAACGTATATTTTTGGGAAGTAGTAGTAATCTTAACCCTTCCCTCCGGTTTCGTTCCGTATATCGCTTGATCATGTAGTACCCGGCCGTAATCTTGAAAATAGCCGCCACTTTTACGTGATATATAAATAAGCATGGATGAGAAGCCGGGGCCGGACCCTCCATCGGCTATAGCCGGACGGGTCCGCCCGGTACTTTTATGACAGGAACCGCAAGAATATCCGGCATAAAGCGGCCCTAGTCCTCCACCATCCACATTCTCAACACCGCGAGCATCGTCGTACAATCCATCACCACGATTAAATCGCGTCTCTAATTCGCCCGTAACCCAGTTTGCCTGCGTATCGTACGCATCCGGGGCATTGGAGAAAATGGTTGAGATACCCGCGGACAATTCCTTCTCGGAAGCTACCTGCCCATTGGGTTTCTTAACCTGCCAATTTTCCAAGTCCTCGGATTCGCAACTACACAGCAGACTACCGGATAAAGCGAATAATAGAAGTAATCTTCGTTTCATCGTATCGGCTTGTCCGATTAGTTCGTGAACTTAGACTTAACAACGCCCAAACCTGTCGTTAAATCAGCGCAAGCTTCTGTAGCTGTATTGATATGCTCCGTATCCCCTAGATTGTTACGGAAAGGATAGCCGATCGCATTGATAGCGTCGATTGTCTTATCAATTTGAACTACCATCAAACTATCCAACGTAGGATTAATCATTTTAGTCAACGCATGCAAGCTACTCTCGGAAGCGGATTTCTCATCCAAATCACGACCGCCGAAATAAGCGTTCTTGATACTTACGATATTGTTCTTATAGTCGTCCAAGGAATTCCAGCTATACCAAGACTCTACAGCCAAGACACCGGGGTTATTCGGGTCAGTAGCGTCTTTATTACTTCCATTCCATGCGGTCACCGGGTCAGTTATCTTAGCGGAACCTACTTCATTGGAGATTCCAGCCATACCATTATTTCCATTCAGCATAAGCTCAATCGCCTGATACACATTACCAATGGAATAGGCAGAACCGTCATGTTTCTTCATAGCCTCCGCATAAGAAGAAGGAACATCCGAAGTTCCTAAGCCTTTCAACCAACCATTGTATAAGTCTTGAGTATCAGATAACATACGTTCGGACACTAACTTCAAATACTCCAATTCATTCTTTGCGAACGGGCTTGTTTCCAGATCACGAGGCTCGCCGTCTAAGAATAACATCTTTTCCGCCGTATGGAATCCACGTAAATTTTGAGGACCATCTTCCGCATCTTCGTCTACAGCTCCTGAAATCTTGCTGAATTCTCCTGTAGCTATAATCTCCTCTATACCGTTCTTATCCAAAGGCCAGCTATCCAAGCTCGGGTCGAGCTGTGCCAAATCCGCCACACCGAACAAGAATGCCTCACTTTGTTCCCAAGGTACACGAACCGCACGCCAAGCGTCGCAGGCATCCGCTAAATCATTCTTAGAACCAGACGCGATGAACTTGTCTACCGCATTTTTATAGGCGGTCATCTTTGTCAACATGTCCTTATAGGTAGGCAAAGCTACCTCATCAACGAAAGTAGCGACAACCGCACTCATCTGATCTTCTGTTGGTTTTGCACCCGAATCCGCAGGAAGATTCTTAAAGTCATAAGTTACAACATCGGGGTCCTTGCCCGGATCATCGTTGTCTCCACAAGAAGTGAAGCTCAAAGCCACACCCATCAACATCATGGGTAATAAAAGTACTTTTTTCATATTCTTACATATATATTTGTTAATAGTCTATTATCTTGATAAGAACCAGCCGATATAAGCGATACCGACAGAAACCATATTCTGGCTATTATAATCACCCTTACCTACAATACGGTGCGCATAATCCGCCTTTACGACCAGATTAGGCAATGCGTAATAGTTAAGGCCAGCCGTAATCACGCTCTTTTGAAGACGTCTATCCGCCAGTTTATTACTGCCTTTCTCCACGGATTGCATCGGATTATAATATTCGTAGCGAACGAAAGGATAAATTCTAGGGGCTTTCCGACTAAAGAAGGAACCTACATTATAGCCAACCTCAGCCGCATAACTGACAGCGGTCTCCGCCACGGTTGAATTAGGATATCCGGAAGCTGAAGATGAGTTATTGTTTACCTTTGTCAAAGCGTTGCTGTTGCCCAGATGGCCGTAAACGATATTACCTCTGGCGATCAAATTATTGTTCGGACTTTTATATTGAGCGTCCGCCGTCACGATAGTAAGCGGATATTTCTCACCTTGGTTACGCAGCGGTTTGCTACTATTCTTAGAGGGTTGGTTATAATAAAAAGAAGCGCCCACACGTAAGCCTTTAAATTTCTTCACTCCATTATAGTTGACACGAGCCACAAAGGCAGGATGCGTAAATTGAGTTTCCTCGAAAGCGCCTTGCGTACCTTTGCCAACCCAGTTCTCCATACGGAAACCTTGTGGGTCCAGACCGGAAACGACTTGTAACTCGTAATCGAAATTTCCTAAATCACCAAATAGAGCCACACCCGTCTCATGCCAAGTAGAAGGTAATATGGTAGTCTCTCCTTCCGGACGATATACACCGAAAAAGTTCAAGGGTTCATGATGTGCGTTGGTCAAGCCTACCGGTACGATCATATGTCCAAAACGGAAGTTTAAATGCTTGTTCATCAGATAAGAGATATGGAACTGCTCCAAGGCGACCTCGCCACCTTTCTCGATCTCGGTCTCATATTCTCCATTCTCCTCGTACCACTCCACTTCCCGTGCGGCGCCTGTTCCTCCATACTCAAACTCAATCTCGGAACTCAGTACCCATTTGGGAGAGAACTTATAATCAAAAGCTAAAATAAAACGAGGGATAGAGACAGTAGCCCGATTCATATGTGATGTACCTTGAGGTGTCACCCAATTCCAATCATAATCCATATAACTGGCAGCCATCTCACCATATCCTCCAAAACGGAATTTAGAAAAACCGTCGGCATACATCTCCGATGCCTTTACGGTAGAGCTCATATTACTCTCTTGAGCATGTAGAGCGGTAAAGGAAAGTAATCCAATCGCTAATAAATTTGTTAACGTTCTCATTGCGTTTTATAATTTTTGGCAAAACTACAGGGGCTGAGAATTTGCTACAATCGCCCGAAGTAGGTAAAATAAGACCCTAATTACCTACTCATAGGTATCCCGGAAGAATATTTTCAGGACGTCACACCCAATAGGCCCCATTATTGACCCGCAAGACAACTTGATAGTTAATTTTGGAAAATACGGTTTTGTATTATTTCAGAGGTAAGCGTTAGTTATTACAAGCGAGAAGATCATTAGTTCTAAAAATCGATCTCCATGAAAAGATATATAACAATTAATAGGTATGAGCTCTCCTTTTTTACATATATATAGGTATTGCGCACCCTTATAGGCCGACGTATCTTTGCAATGTCAAAAAGAATGTAACACTATTAGTATATCGCAAACCAAAGCCTTCTGCTAATTTTATGTAAGCATATAAGATGATTAACACCGTAGTGTCGGGAAGTTTTTATTGGTTATTTCCGGCATCACATAAAAAGGGCCTCCCTGTGAAGAGAGGCTCTTTTTGTGTTCAGCTATCCGGTTCATTGATGATGTATTGATAGAGATCCGAGTCTCCGGCCTTATTCATGATCTTATGCTTTTCCAGCTGAAATTTTAACTGGTCTAAACCGAGAGGGCCGAATCCCGAAATCTTCAACAAAGAATCGAGCCCTTTCTTCCTAGCGTAGCGCAATAGGTCCTCCATAGTCTCCAGTTCCAATTTTTGGAGGCATTTACGGATGTAGGGAGACAGGGTTAGGCTTGTGACCGGTAGGGAGATCCGTTTGGCCGCATCCGTGGGGATATCGAACGATGATTTCGGAGCATCGAGACTCAAGCCACTTTTGAGGACTGCTTTATAGAGCGTTCTCAGCTCATATTCCATGTTTCGCTTCTCAAGTCGCAGGCGCTCTATCTCTAGGTCTTGACAGCTGATCGTTTTCTTATATTCGGCTAAGAATCCGGTGTTTTCCTGCAAGCGGAGTACTATGTTCTTATATCGGTAGCACATCCTATCGTAAGATATATCGCAGCGTTTGGCTACGTCCAGTATTTTTGCCCCAGAGGTTATTTCCGTGAATATATACCGATCTTGCTTATCATCTATAAATGTGGATAGTTCGGCGATGATTTGTTTAAGTAGGGGAGAGATGTTCTTTAAGGATCGTAGGCAGAAAAGGTAATCGTCGTACTGGGCGATAATCTCGTCGGCTTCCTCCTCCTTGTCTTGAATGACCAGTTGCAAGTATAGTTTTTGAATCCCTAGATGTTCGATATGGGCAATGAAATCACGTAGGTTCTCAGGATCTACCATACGTGTACCGGTTCTCGTATGGAAAGAGGTTATCTTTCGGGATTTTACCCAATCTTCAATCTCCTCGTACGGGAAACCGGTAATACGGGCGGCTTCTTCTATGGATATGAGTTCTGGCATAAGCATAAGATTGTATTACGAATAAAGTTGTTTTTGTTTAGTTAAAATGCGGAATTTGGAACCGACCAATAACGGTAAGTAGATCAGGTATTCTTTTCGCATCTCAATTAAGAAATAAGAGCCATCATGGGACACTCCCGTAATGTCACTATATCTCCGCACGATACCATGTATCTGGAATTCCCTCTCATTACAATAAAACCCTAACTCTGGAAAATACTTGCTGAAACAAGCGGAGTAGTAAATAAAGAGATTCTGGATCTCATCAATATTACAAGCGTCCATAAGCCATTCACTTTACATGATTAATTATTAGATTTACAAGATCCGGACATGTTTTAGAAAAGATGTCCTTCGTAAAGACGAGCGCTATATGGCTTTTGTTAAGTAGTGGTCCTTTCTTATAAAATAAAGGAAGGGCGAGGACTGAACATTTATGTAGACGAAGGTTCGGCTAAGACCCAACTCCCAATAAAGTCAGCCACACGCCCCCTTTATCTGTATACAAAATATATCCATACTATATTAGCATAGATAACACGTATATCCAGTAAAGGGTTGCGGGGCCTTCTTCGTGCATAGGGAGATTTAAGAAAATTAGCCGATTTTCGTCCTACAGCACAAATATCACACGCAACACGAGGCTCTTAATTAAAAAGCCTTTTCTTGTCGCAAATATACGTATTAATAATATTTCAACCTAAGATAATCCATATGTTTTTTAGTTTATCATTGTTTGATACCAATTATTCGCTTTGACTTATCCAGTCATGCAAATGTATAATATTTTATTTGATTTTCAAACTCCAATACCTCACTTCCAAAGCAAGCTAACTTACTTTTTTCGCCCAATTTTGTCTCCAGTTGTAGAGACGCAGCGTGCTGCGTCTCATCCCCTCAAAATGGTAACTTAAAATAATACGCCAATAACCACCAAAGTCTGCGCCTTCACGAGACAATATACCCATAGAACGCAATTTTGCGATTTGTTTTTCTACAGCACGGGAACTTATACCTAATTTTATAAGCCATAGCTTCGGCTGACATAGAAAGGTCGGAAATGACAAGGTCGATGATCTTCTGTGCTGTTCTACCTATATTTTTAGGCTTATCCGCAGTGTCTCCGAACTCACTCTCCGAACTTTTCTTCATTTACAAGAATGTTTGCTGGCATCCACTTGGGTAGGAAGTGAATCCCATGTCATGTGCATACCCTTCAATATCAATATTACCCACTCTTGTATAGGCAGTGCGTGTTCCGTCTTGGTAATAATAATATACAATAAGGTATACAAATGGCACAAATATATAAATTGTTTAATATCAACACCTTAAAAACACGATTGTGATTTTTGAAAAACACGTACGTGTTTCTGTAAAAAGTCGTACATGTTTTTCGGGAAACGCGTACGACTTTTTACAGCATCATTCGATAAGGAGCAAGAGCGTACATGAAAATATACGATAAGCCCCCCTTTTAACCAGAGCCAAAAAGCATTTCTTCCTAAGCTCCATCTCATTGATATTTTGGTGTAGTTACCCTGATTCTGAAATAATTTGGTTATTTTTGTATATAATTAATGTCCATAGAACATGCCATGAATAAGAAATTGCAGATACACAACAGCACGGCTGAATTCTTGATTTTCCAAATAGAAAATAAAGAAGAAGGTATAGAAGTCTTATATCAAGACGAAAGCCTTTGGCTGACGCAGGATGCTATTGCCGTATTGTTCGATAAAAGCCGTTCCACTATCACGGAACATCTACAAAATATATTTCAAAGCCAAGAATTACAAGAAGACTCAGTCTGTCGGAAATTCCGACGAACTGCTTCCGATGGCAAAAGCTACGCAACTAAATATTACAAGTTTGCCATTCGCGGCTATGTCGTTGATAAGAAAAGATTTGAGAAATACCGTATCATTCAAGACCGTCTATTCCAATCCGATTTTGATAAATACCAGACAGATAACCTTCTTGATTTTGATAACGAAATAGAGTCATAATACAAACTCTTTATAGAACATCTAAATAATAAACAACATGAAATCAACACTTATCGTAGGGATCGGTGCCTCGCTTCTTACAGCCGGTATCGCAAAAGCCCAACAGAGACAAGACATTACACCTAGAACGCCAAACGTATTGTTCATCTATGCGGATGACTTGGGATATGGAGACTTGGAATGCTACGACGGCACGCAAGTGAAAACCCCGAATATCAACCGGCTCGCCAAGAACGGTATCCGCTTCACCAACGCTCACGCGACCGCCTCTACCAGTACGCCCTCCCGATATTCCATGCTAACCGGAGAGTACGCATGGCGCCGCCCGGGAACGGACATCGCCGCGGGAAACGCCGGAATGATCATACGACCGGAGCGTTATACGATAGCCGATATGTTCAAGAACGCAGGATACGCCACGGCCGCTATCGGCAAATGGCACCTTGGCCTAGGAGACAAAGCGGGAGAGCAAGACTGGAACGCCCCACTCCCCACCGCCCTTGGCGATCTGGGATTTGATTATTCCTATATCATGGCGGCGACGGCAGACCGCGTCCCCTGCGTATTCATCGAGAACGGGCAGGTGGCGAACTACGATCCGGATGCCCCGATCTATGTCAGTTACCAGCAGAACTTTCCCGGAGAGCCGACCGGAAAAGATAATCCGGAATTATTATACAACCAGAAGCCTAGTTTCGGGCACGACCAATCCATCGTAAACGGAATCAGCCGTATCGGTTACATGAAAGGTGGCGGCAAGGCGCTTTGGAAAGACGAGAATATCGCCGATTCTATCGTGACACACGCCATCGATTTTATCAAGGAGAATAAAGAGAAGCCTTTCTTCATGTATTTCGCCACGAACGACGTGCATGTACCCCGCTTCCCGCACGACCGTTTCCGGGGAAAGAACCCGATGGGCGTGAGGGGCGACGCTATCGAGCAATTCGACTGGAGCGTAGGCCAATTGATGAAAACATTGGATGAGATGGGATTGACGGAAAACACCTTGATCATCTTGTCAAGCGATAACGGACCTGTCGTAGATGATGGTTACGCGGACCGGGCCGTGGAGCTACTAGGCGATCATAAACCCGCCGGACCGCTTAGAGGTAATAAATACAGTGCCTTCGAAGGGGGAACCCGTATCCCGGCTATCGTACATTGGCCAAAGGAGATCAAGCAAGCCGCCGTATCAGATGCGCTAGTGAGCCAGATCGACTGGTTCGCCTCCCTTGCCTCACTGACGAATTCCCGTCTTCCGGAAGGAAGCGCGCCGGATAGCTATGATTATCTGGATACTTGGATCGGGAAAAGCAAGGAAGACCGCCCGTGGGTAATCGAGCAAGCGCTTAATAAGGCACTTTCCGTCCGTACGAAAGATTGGAAATATATCGAGCCGAGTGTAGGTTCCGCTATCATGGAATATGAGAAGATTGAGACCGGATATTCCCCCGAGCCTCAGTTATACGACATGACGAAGGTCTACGAGGAAGGAAACAAGGCCTTGCAACATCCGGAGATCGTTTTCCAATTGCAGGGAATCTTAAAAGGAGTTCGGGATCACACAATCAAGGCTAAATAATGGAAAGAAGAAACTTCATTAAATCATCCCTCGGAATCGGTCTGGGTGCGACACTTCCGGGGATGACGCATAGCAAAAGCGGGAAAGAGGCAGAGACCGCCGTCTCTCCCGCCATGCCCGTAAAGAGCGGTAAGCCGCATATCATCTTGATCATGACCGATCAACAACGGGGCGACGCCCTCGGCTGCATGGGAAACAAGGCGGTGATCTCACCGAATATCGACCGGCTGGCGCAAGAAGGCTCGTTGTTCGTGAGCGGATATTCCTCCGCTCCAAGTAGTACTCCGGGACGGGCCGGTTTATTGACCGGGATGTCTCCTTGGCATCATGGTATGCTGGGATACGGACGCATGGCCTTGAAGTATCGTTACGAGATGCCTCAGATGATGCGGAATCTGGGGTATTATACCTTCGGGATCGGTAAGATGCATTGGTTTCCGCAGAAAGCGCTTCACGGATTCCACGCGACCTTGATCGACGAGAGTGGCCGGGTGGAAAGTCCCGATTTCATCAGCGATTACCGGGAATGGTTTCAATTGCAGGCACCCGGCAAAGACCCGGATCTTACGGGTATCGGCTGGAACGACCATGCCGCCGGTGTCTATAAGTTAGACGAACGGCTTCATCCTACGGCTTGGACCGGACAGACCGCTTGCGAGTTGATCCGGAACTACGACAACGACAAGCCCTTATTCCTCAAGGTATCATTCGCCCGCCCGCATAGTCCTTATGATCCGCCTCAACGTTATCTGGATATGTATAAGGACGCGGATATCCCGAAACCCCATATAGGAGATTGGTGCGGACAATACGCCGAGCCGAAAGATCCTCTCCAAGGAGCATCGGATGCCCCATTCGGTAATTTCGGGGATGCGTATGCCATAAACTCCCGTCGCCATTATTACGCCAATATCACCTTTATCGACGATCAAGTAGGGCAAATCATCCAGACCCTAAAAGACAAAGGTATGTACGACAATGCCCTGATTTGTTTCACGGCGGATCATGGCGATATGTTGGGCGATCATTATCATTGGCGGAAAACCTATCCGTACGAGGGTTCGGCCCATATTCCTTATATCGTAAAATGGCCCGCCGGTATATCCAAATCCATACCGGACGGAAGCAGCATAGAACAACCTGTAGAACTGAGAGACTTCTTGCCTACCTTTATCGATATCGCCGGCGGGTCGGTTCCTCCCGATATGGACGGGCGGTCTTTACTCAAGCTGATCCAAGGCCAGCAGGAACAATGGCGCCCCTATATAGACATGGAGCATGCCACTTGCTATAGCGACGATAATTACTGGGCAGCCCTTACCGATGGGAAGATTAAGTATATCTGGAATTTCCACAACGGAAGCGAGCAGTTGTTCGATTTACGGGAAGACCCGGGAGAGACACATAACCTTAGTGAGGACGCAGCCTATCAGAATAAGTTGTCCGAATTACGCAAGATGATGGTAGAGCATCTGTCCGAGCGAGGAGACTCATTCGTGAAAGACGGTAAATTGATGACTCTCGATACGACCCTATTGTACAGTCCCAATTTCCCGAAATAAGGGACGAGCGAGCCTCGTCCCTACAGTATCTTACGTTTTTTACCTTTTTTTTATCGCGGAATGGATGTATCTTTGCCCAAGAAACTAGAAGAGACTCAACTTAATGCTAGGAATCGTTAGTAAAGGAATCATTATAGGTGTATTGGTTTCGGCCCCCATGGGCCCCATCGGTATGCTCTGTATACAAAGAACACTAAATAAAGGACGTTGGCACGGGTTCGTCACCGGATTAGGGGCCGCTCTATCCGACGTGATTTATGCGGCACTGACTTGTCTGGGCATGGGAGTTGTGGTCAACTTCGTGGAGGCGAACCAAGCGCCCCTGCAATTGATCGGAAGTATCGTTCTCGGCATTTTCGGGTATTATATCTTCCAAAGCAACCCGACTAGGAACCTAAAGAAACACCGAGAAAAAAAATTATCGTTCACCCAAGACTTTATTACAGCTTTTCTACTTACCTTTAGCAACGTGTTAATCGTCTTGCTCTATATCGGATTATTCGCCCGGTTTGGTTTCGTGCTGCCTGAACATTCGTTTTGGCTGCTGGTATTGGGCATTGTTTGCATAGGGTTAGGGGCCGTTCTTTGGTGGTTCGGCATAACATATATTATTGGAAAACTGAGAAAATGGTTCAACGTTAGAGGCATTTGGTTACTGAACCGGATCGTGGGCTCTGTCATTATCGTATTGTCTATTATCGGTGCCCTATCGGTTTTATTGACCTCCTACTTACAATGGCCTTTACTTCAAATCTATAGTTAAAATGAAAAGACTGAAAGTTCCTGTTATCCCCGTTCTGGATGTACTCGATATAACATCCATAGAACCGATTCTTGAGGTGCAATCCCAACGTGAGTTCCTCACCCATGCCAATTGGCATGAGTATCCATATAAGCCGATCACCGCTTTTAATATAGCTCGGACAGAGAAAAATCTATATATACGATATAGCGTGCAGGGTAATTCGCTAAAGGCGTCTTATGAGATGGACAATTCCTCGGTCCATAAGGATAGTTGCGTGGAGTTCTTCATGAAAAAGGAAGGTGACTCGCATTATATGAATTTCGAGTTTAATTGTATCGGGACTTGCGATGCCGCCCGCCGTACCTCACGGGATATCAAGACGTCGCTTTCGCAAGAAGAGTATAAAAGCATCATAAGACTCCCATCCGTGAGAAGAAGGGCATTCGAGGAGATTAAAGGTATTCATACATGGAACTTGATCGTAGTCATACCACTCAAGTTGATGGGGTTAGATCCTAGTAATCTGCCGGAGAAAATACTAGGGAACTTCTATAAATGCGCCGATGAGACAATGAATCCGCATTTCGTAAGTTGGAGTCCGATCGACCTTCCCGAGCCTAATTTCCATTGTCCTGAATTCTTCGGGGAGATCTACCTGTAGTATAGACGTAGCGTGCTGCATGCAGCACGCTACGTCTATACCGGCAAGCCTATGACTTATTGTTCTTACCTAGTTTCAGCTCAATGACGAACGCTATTATCAAGCCGATTCCCCCGAACAAAAGAACCGAAGCCCCATAAGCCGTACCCGCTACCTCATGCCTGTACCAACCATCATCATAATAAGAATTTGTCGCCATACACATATTAATAATAAAGCCTACCAACAAACCTAATCCGATTCCCGCCAAAAGGCACCCGGCCTTTAAGCTACTGAACGAGAAGTTTCGCATGTAGTTAGGCAGTCCCAATTTACCATCGAAAGCAGAGGCATCCAGTTTATCACCGATCTTCTCGATAATCGCCAAACGTTCCCTCTTGCGAACAAACAACTCAAATAATCCGTAAATACCTGCACAAACGATTCCGACAACTAGCGGAACAGAAATAAAATCCATCATAACTGTATAATTTTAATTGATTCATTCATATTGTTTGCTAATTTGACGCAACAGTTTCCCATAGGTTACACCTCCGGGCTGAAAAATATTTTTTATTTTTGTTACCGCAAGTTGTAACCTATTTACCCGGCTTGCGTCCATTAAGTACAATGGAATTGTATACCGATACATATTACATACAAAGGATACAAGCGGGGGACGTGGCATGTTTCGCTTGCCTTTTGGACAAGTATAGCCGTCCGATTCACTCGTTGATCCTCAAAGTGGTACGAAGCCAAGAGGAGGCTGAGGAGTTGGCGCAAGATACGTTTATGAAGGTATTCAAAAACCTCGCCTCATTCAAAGGGGATTGTAGTTTCTCCACATGGATTTACCGGATCGCTTACAACACGGCGATCTCGTCGGTCAGGAAGAAGAGATATGAGTTTCTACCGATTGAGGAGACTACACTTGAAAACGTATCGGAGGAGGAGGTTACGAACCTGTTCGGACAAACCGAATCCACGGAACAGGTTCAAAGATTGGAAGTCGCCCTTGAACAACTTCTACCGGACGAACGGGCCTTGATCTTGCTCTTTTATTGGAAAGAAAAAACAATAGAAGAACTGGTCTCTATCACCGGCTTGACCGCCTCGAATATTAAAGTCAAGCTACATCGCATCCGAAAAAAATTGTTTGTATTATTAAATGAAATGGATCATGAGTAAGATAAACACAAATAAGGAACAACCCGATTTATTGGGGGATTTATTCAAACGCATACCGGAGGAGGAGCTTCCCGCCTCGTTCCGTTCGAACGTAATGCGACAAATCATGCTTGAGTCCGCAAAGGCGAAGAAACGTGACGAACGGTTCAGCCTGTTAGCGGCGATCGTGGCCTCGCTTATCATGATTTCCCTTGCGATCGTATCTTTCGTATATATGGAGATACCCAAGATAGCCGTCCCCACAATAAGCACATCGGCCTTGGCTTTCTATTTATACATAGGGGCCATCACGCTCATACTTCTATTGGCGGATTATAAATTGAGGAATCTATTTCACAAGAAAGGATAAGCACGAAGCGAGCTCCGTCCGTATACGAGGAATCTATGGACAAGGAACCATTCAGCCGCTCGGCGATCAAAAGACAGATAGAAAGTCCTAAACCCGCACCGGGTTTGTAATCATCCAGCTTCTCAAAGCGATTGAATACCGCAGCTTGTTTTTCAAGGGGAATACCGGCACCCGTATCCGTAACGGCTATGTATACCTTTTCCCGATCCGGCGCAAGTTGGAACGATAGGTTAATCTCACCTTTCTCCGTAAATTTAGCGGCGTTTGTCAACAGGTTTGTCAACAGTTGTTGCAGGCGCAGATTATCTACATGTACCACGATTGGTTCCCCAGCGGGAGAAAAAGTCAATTTAACCCCATCCGGCATCCGGTAGCGTACACTCTCCAATGCCATTTGGCAACACTCCAAAAGCGGATAATCCTTGATATTGAAATGAAGGTCTCCAGTCTCCATCCGGGATAAATCCAATACGTCGTTTACCAGATTCAACATCAAATCCGTATTATTCCGGATGATAGACGAATATTCCTCCCGCTCTTTCGCATCGGTAGAAGGTTCCACCAGCAAACTGGAGAAACCTACGATCGCATTTAACGGGGTCCGGATCTCATGGCTCATATTAGCGAGAAAAGCGCTTTTCATCAGGCTGGCCTCTTCCGCACGGGCTTTCTCCCTCATCAATCGTCTTTGGGATTCCAAAAGCAAGTCTTTCTCTCGCTGTAATTGGTTTTTCAAGGATCGTAGATGGCGGTAGTATAAAAACGAGATATAGAGGAGGATCGATAACACGACCGATATAGATAAGATAAACACCAACAAATCTTGTTTCCGGGCGATACGTAACCCGGCTTCCTTCAGTTCCGTTTCTTTCAATTCCTTTTCATGCAACTCATGCAAGGTTCGCAATTGATTCACCTGCCGGAGAAAAGAAGTTCCCCGCCTTTTCGTCAGCGTTCTATAAAGTTCATCATATAGAGCCATAACCTCCTCGAGTCGGCCCTGCTCCTTTAAGATATCCGCCTTGAACTGAATATCTTCGGGTAATCGCTCTGTCTCCAACACTTCATTTATATAACGCAGTGCCAACGGGATATCTCCAGCCGCCTTATAATAACGAGCCTTAACCGCTAGATAAGTATTGATTGCATAGTCCTCCTCTACCAAACTATTGCCGACATAGGAAGAGGCTTTATCCAACGCTTTCTTGGCATTTGCCAAATCTCCTTTCGAAAGATAAAAGCTCGTGTAAAAAGAATAAAGCAGCCAATACTCCCGCTCTAGTAGCAAAACATCACCTTTTTCTTGATTAATCTCATATTGCTCATCCAGCAGGGCTTTATATTGTTCCAAGATTCGTTCCGTCAACGTATATTGTTTCGTTCGGACACTACTTTCCAATTGATAAGAAGTTAACCGGATTTTAGTATCCATGATATCGGGAACATCTTTTATATCCTTCAATAAATCCAAACCTTCCTGAAAAGAGACTACGGCATCGCTATCCCTACGGATACGTTGGTAAATCAGCCCCAAAGTCTCCGAACAGCGAAGCAAGCCGTATTTATGATTCAGATTGCTCGCCAACCGATACAGATTCATCGCCTCACTCATTGCCAACTCATAATTCCCTAGCCAAAGGAGATCTTGACTGGAATAACTCTTCACCTCAAACAAGACATACGGATATTCATGGCGGGCCTTCGCCATAGAATCTACGATATTACAACAATAGACCAAACTATCACGCTTAGACTGATTGTAATAATACTCGGCCATACCTTTCAATCCCCTATATGCGATAGATATGGAATCCACCGCCATCGCGTTCTCATAAAGACGTTGATAATAATCTTTCATTTTGGGATCTTGCCGATAAAGCAAAGCCAACCGCTGCAATATAGGTAAAGTAGACGCTATCGTCGGGCAGCCCGGTAATACCCTCTCCAAGCTGTCGATCTCTGTTAAACGATCCTTGCCGGGAGGAGGCGTGGAAGATTTCATCGAGCCGCAAAATACAAGGGAGATCATAATAACCACCCCTATACGTATAGATATCCTGTTATTGAATAGATTCATCAGTCTCATATAGGGGTTTCAATTAAATTCGTTGAATGTATAAAGACAAACCGGGCACCGCCCTTATAAGAGACATCTACGGATAAAGAACCTTTAAGCTGTTCCGAGATGATCTGGCAAACAGAAAGTCCCAAACCGGTACCTTGAACAAAGTCGTCTAATTTCTCAAAACGCTCGAATATCTTCTTACACTTATCCTCAGGGATTCCACAGCCCGTATCCGTAACGAAGAAACGAACCTCACCTTTGCTCTCATCCACGGCAAATGAGAGATTAATCTCTCCCTCGGAAGTGAATTTAGCGGCATTCGACAACAAATTTGTCAACAACTGCTGCAAACGCAAGGCATCCGTATTCAAGGTATAAGATTCAAGCGAGGGAGTAAACGTCAATCGGACCCCGGGCTTCACCCGATGGCGAATCGAATCCAACGCCCTCTGGCAACAGGCGACCAGATCGTTTGGCTTCACGCTGAACTTGATCTTGCCGGATTCCAAACGGGATAAATCCAGGACATCGTTCACCAGATTCAATAGCAACTCGGAACTATGGTTCACCTCCCCGGCAAACCGGATCTTCTCCTCCTCGCTATACTCGCTACTCGCCAATAATTCCGAGAACCCGACAATGGCGTTCAACGGCGTACGCACCTCATGGCTGATATTGGCGATAAAGGCGCTTTTCTTCTTGTTCGCCGCCTCCGCCTCTTTCGTCACGACCCGCAGTTGCTTCTCCGAAGCGATCAAGGAGTCTTTCTCCTGAAGCAACTCATTTCTCAACCTCTTAGTATGCATATAAATACGCCACAACATATAGAGTAGGCCCATCAAGACCAATAGAAGACCGATAGATACGACAATCTGCTTCTGCTTCAAAGCTTCTTGCTCCGATTTCAGCTTCAACTCCCGATCTTGCTTTTCCAGGTCATTCAAGTCATTCAATACACGGAGTTGCTCGATTTGCCGGTCGAAGGCATCCGTGTTGATCGTCTCCGTCTTATTAATGATCTCCTCATAGATAGCGATCGCCTCTCGCAATTGACCGGACGATTGCAATATCGCTTTCTTCATCTCCAACTTATCCAGATCACGATTGATCTTTAAAGCCAGATTGACAGCGGACAACGCATGCCTATAATCTTTCTCCTTCCAATAATAAAATGATTTTGTCCGCAGATATTGAGCCTCCACCCTATCCCCAAAAGAACTATCCAAATAAGCGGTCGCCTGATCCAAATACGCCTGTGCCTTTCCCGAATTCCCTTTCATGGTATACAGCTCGCAATAATAGCAACTCATCAAGCAACGATGACGTTTTACCGGAAAAATCTTTCCCTCCCCATTATACTTCCTTTCCAAGGAATCCAATAAATGATCATACTGTTTCAAGAGCGCCTCCGACTCGGACAAACGTCCTAATAGCAGGGTAGATTCCAACATATTAGACAAATACATAATCCGGAAAGCAGGATTCGCCTTCTCCCCTTTCAATAAGTGCAGGCCTTTCCCGAAGATCTCTACCGCGTCACTGTCTTTCTTAATCCGCTGGTACACCATCCCTAGATCGCGATAAGCCCGTAGCAGGCCGTAATCGTTCTTACTTTCCCGGGCCAAATCCAGATATTGCATGGCCTTGTCCATAGCCAGCTCATAATTGCCGGACCATAGATAATCCTGACAAACCAAGCTACCGGATAAAAACAACCCTCTGGGACTCTCATGCCTTTTTGAGGCCAACGAATCCAATTGCCCCACCCAATATAATAGGCTATCCCTATTTTCTACATTATAATAATAACGACTCAAGCCAGCCATCGCATCGTATACGATCCCGATGGAATCCAAAGGCATCGCGATATCGATTATCTCTTTCAACGCTGGCACCTCCTCCGGCAATTGCCAGTACAAGCCGATTAATTCTTTAAGAAGGGGTATCTTATCCTGAGGTTTTTGGATACGTGATAAAGATTGGCGTATGCTATCCGCACGAAATTTACTCACGGCATTCTGCGCACTTGTGCCCACCGCAAACAAAATCCACACTATTCCTATAAAAGTATTGACGCTGGACTTTCTTAAAAATCCTCTACTCATTGATTTATCGCTTACAATTCGCAAACTTACAAAATAAATATCAATAAAAATCAACAGTTTTCCGTAATTACAGCCAACACGGCCCAAATGAATGTTTTTACCCCTCAAAACTCTTGTCAATCAGAAAAAAAGCATTACCTTTGCCCCGATTTTTGAGAGATGACAACATAAAGTCTAACTTACTAATTAAAACAAACTTAGTATTAACAATTAAAGAATGGAAAATTTAAAAAACATCCAGCCGGTTGAAGATTTCAACTGGGACGCTTTCGAGCAAGGCGAGACTTACACCGAAGTAAGCAAGGACGATCTTGTAAAAACGTATGACGAGACCCTGAACACGGTAAAAGACAAAGAAGTGGTTATGGGTACCGTTACTTCTATGAACAAACGTGAGGTTGTTGTAAACATCGGTTTCAAATCTGACGGTGTTGTTCCTATGTCCGAGTTCCGTTATAACCCGGATTTAAAGATTGGTGACGAGGTAGAGGTTTACATCGAGAGCCAAGAAGACAAAAAAGGACAATTGATCCTTTCACACAAGAAAGCACGCGCTACACGTTCTTGGGATCGTGTTAACGAGGCTCTTGAAAAAGACGAAATTATCAAAGGTTACATCAAATGTCGTACGAAGGGCGGTATGATTGTTGACGTATTCGGTATCGAAGCGTTCTTGCCGGGTTCTCAGATCGATGTGAAGCCGATCCGCGACTACGATGTATTTGTAGGTAAGACTATGGAATTCAAGATTGTTAAGATCAATCAAGAATTCAAGAATGTTGTTGTATCTCACAAGGCTCTTATCGAGGCTGAGTTGGAACAACAGAAGAAAGATATCATCTCCAAATTGGAGAAAGGACAGGTATTGGAAGGAACTGTCAAAAACATCACTTCTTACGGTGTATTCATCGACTTGGGTGGCGTAGACGGTTTGATCCACATCACAGACCTTTCTTGGGGACGTGTTTCTCATCCGGAAGAAATCGTTCAGCTTGACCAGAAGATCAATGTTGTTATCTTGGACTTCGACGACGAGAAGAAACGTATCGCTCTTGGCTTGAAGCAATTGACTCCGCACCCATGGGATGCTTTGGATACGAACTTGAAGGTTGGTGACAAGGTTAAGGGTAAAGTTGTCGTTATGGCTGACTATGGCGCATTCATCGAGATCGCTCCGGGCGTAGAAGGTTTGATCCACGTTTCAGAGATGTCTTGGACACAGCACTTGCGTTCCGCTCAAGACTTCATGAAGGTTGGTGACGAGATCGAGGCCGTAATCTTGACTTTGGATCGTGACGAGCGTAAGATGTCTCTTGGTATCAAGCAATTGAAGGCTGATCCTTGGGAAAACATCGAGGAGCGCTTCCCGGTAGGTTCTCGTCATGCGGCTAAGGTTCGTAACTTCACAAACTTCGGTGTATTCGTAGAAATCGAGGAAGGTGTTGACGGCTTGATCCACATCTCTGACTTGTCTTGGACGAAGAAGATCAAACATCCGTCTGAATTCACTCAGATCGGAGCAGAGATCGAGGTTCAAGTATTGGAAATCGATAAGGAAAACCGTCGCTTAAGCTTAGGCCACAAGCAATTGGAAGAGAATCCTTGGGATGTATTCGAGACAATCTTCACGGTTGGTTCTATCCACGAAGGTACAATCATCGAAGTATTGGATAAGGGTGCCGTTATCTCTTTGCCTTACGGCGTAGAAGGTTTCGCTACTCCGAAGCATCTTGTAAAAGAAGATGGTTCTCAAGCTCAAGTAGATGAGAAACTTTCATTCAAGGTAATCGAGTTCAACAAGGAAGCTAAACGTATCATCCTTTCTCACAGCCGCATCTTTGAAGATGAGCAAAAAGGCGCTAAGGCAACTTCTGAAAAGAAGGCATCCTCAAAACGTGGTGGTAAAAAAGAAGAGGAATCTGGAATGGTAACCGGTCCGGTTGAAAAGACTACATTAGGTGACATCGAGGAATTGGCTGCTTTGAAAGAAAAACTTTCTGGTAAGTAATTGATTCTTCTTTGAGATATAATAAAAGGAGATATCTGATTCAGGTATCTCCTTTTTCTATGTTATTCCTACTGCGGCTTATTTAAGAAAAGCATTCTTCCGTGACACGTGTCTCACATGGCTCGGAAATACCCAACAAATCATTGATCTCCTTTCTTTTCTCTAAATCCGTAAAATAAGCCTCTACAACTTTATAAATATCAAAACCTCCCGTAGAACCGGCTGCCAAGTTTAGTGACTCGACTAATTTACCTGTAGCTTTATGAATCTCAGCTTGTTTCAGCAAATGAAATTCATTCCCGTGAATTAATTGATTCTTTCCCATGATGTTCCAATTTTAGGTTATACAATATATTACAAAGGATTTCTATTCCTGTCCTAAAGATACAAATATCTTATATATGACCTAATACTTTTATCTATTTTTAAATCGGTTCATCTATTTTATCAGTCGAAAGAGAAAGTATATCTCTACATTCCATTAATTTTGCCAGAAAACTAAAATGAAAAAGTTAGTAATATTCGATCTTGACGGAACATTATTAAATACGATCGCGGATTTAGCCCATAGCACGAACCATGCGTTGCGGCAAAACGGCTTTCCGACACATGACGTAAAGGAGTATAACTTCTTCGTAGGAAACGGCATCAACAAATTATTCGAACGTGCGTTACCCGAAGGTGAAAAGACGGAAGAGAATATACTAAAGGTAAGGGAAGAGTTCTTGAAGCATTACGATCTGCATAACACAGATCGCAGCGTTCCCTACCCCGGTATCCCTGAGTTATTAGCCTTGTTGCAGGAAAGAGGGATAAAACTGGCGGTCGCTTCTAATAAATATCAAGCCGCTACCCGTAAGCTCATCGCCCATTTCTTCCCTTCCATACAATTTACGGAGGTTCTCGGACAGCGTGAAGGAGTAAAGGCGAAGCCAGATCCCAGTATCGTCAATGAGATCGTAGAACGAGCGAGCATATCCAAAGAGTACGCTCTTTATGTCGGTGACTCGGACGTAGACATGCAAACCGCCATCAACAGCAAAGTGACCTCCTGTGGGGTAACATGGGGCTTTCGCCCTCGTACGGAATTAGAGAAATACGCACCCGATCATATAGCGGAAAAGGCAGAAGATATACTCAAGTTTATCTAAAAGACGACCTAAGCCTGTCGTGCGAGGCAATCCTTCCCGTTCTTGTCTCGCACGCTTGTCCTTAACCTGAATTACTAATATTTCCTAACACATATTCCATCCAGCTCGCACAGCCCTTAGAATACAAGTTATCCCTAACATCACCTCAACCGTACTTGCAAAAAAGTATTAGACCTACAAACAAAAACATCCAATAGCGGTTATTTTTCAAGGTATCATTTAAACCAAACTTTAAAAAACGCCAAAACGAGACCTATATTTCTGTAATATTATACCAAACAACCACTAGATAAATATAGTAAAAGACGAAGTTATAATTTTACATAAGAAACATAGACAAAAAGAATGTCGGGAAATATTAAAAAAATAGTTGAGCCGAATAGTGGTATTGATTATTCTTTGGAGAAGGACTTCAAGATCTTTACACTTTCCAAAGAACTCCCTATTACCACTTACCCTTCTTATATAAGATTAGGGATTGTCATCTATTGTGTAAAAGGAAACGCTAAAATTGATATCTATTCCAACAAGCACATTATAACCCCTAAAGAGCTCATCATCATCTTGCCGGGGCAATTGGTCGCATTAACGGACGTTAGCGTAGATTTCCAAATCAGATATTTCACGATCACGGAATCCTTTTATACTGATATATTAAGCGGTATCAGTCGTTTCTCGCCACATTTCTTTTTCTATATGAGGCAACATTACTATTTCAAGATGGAAGACGTGGAAACTCTTTCCTTTGTAGACTTCTTTGAATTACTTATAAGAAAAGCCGTCGATCCGGAAAACCAGTATCGAAGAGAGTCGGTTATACTCTTACTTCGCATATTATTCCTTGATATATATAACCATTATAAAGTCAATTCTTTAGACAGTACGGCAACGATAGATGTACACAAGAAAGAACTGACCCACAAATTCTTTCAATTGGTCATGAGTAATTACAAAGTGAACAGAAGCGTGACGTTCTACGCGAACTCTCTATGCATCACCCCTAAATACTTGACCATGGTTGTTAAGGAGGTAAGCGGCAAATCCGCCAAAGATTGGATTACGGAATATATGATCCTAGAATTAAAAGGATTACTCACCAACTCTACCTTGAATATCCAAGAGATTGTTGAGAAGACGCAGTTCTCGAACCAATCTTCGTTGGGACGCTTCTTTCGGAGGCACACGGGCTTATCGCCTTTGCAATACAGAAAAAAATATTTAACAACAGAGCAAAGAACAAACTTCTCAAAAAATAATACGATATGAATAAAAGTCAGCTAATCGAGGAATTATCGAAAAGAGTCGGTAATGACAAAGAAGAAATCCGGTACATATTGGAAGAACTGAATAACATCATCTTAGAGAAAACGAGAGCCGGAGAAAAGGTATGTATACAGGGTTTCGGTGTTTATACTCCCCGCTTGCAGACAAGCAGGTTGGCTAGAAACCCGAAAAGCGGAGAGACTTTAATGTTGATCCCCAGAACCATTGTCCATTTTAAGTGTGCGCCCAATTTGGTAAAAGAGATCAATAAATGAAAAATAAAGGGTCGGCTCCATCAGGAACCGGCCCTTTCGTTATACCTATTAATGACATACCAAAGACAACATTCTATAATCTACATCAATATTTGTCGAGCATATTTCACGCAAGTGCCTACCTCTTTCACGGAGTCAGACCAAGGCTTGATATCATATTCCAGTTCTATATCGCAATAGATAGGCCATTTCTCTTGTTTGATCAACAAGAGTACGTCTTCCAACGGCATCTCCCCTTGTCCCCATACTTGATTCGTATTCGGCTGGTCCCCTGTCGTAGGCCCCGTCTTGTCTTTCAAGTGGATACTATAGATCCGATCATGATATTTCTTGATCATCTCATTCGGGTGGATACCTGTAGAGCCAAAGAAGTGGCCCGCGTCAAAATTCAACATAATAGAAGGAGAGACCGCTAAGATCGGATCGCAACTAAACCCTTCTTCGGCATATTGCATATGATTATGGAAAGCCATATACATCCCATGCTTCTCGGCAAATGGAGCGACTCTTTTCGCCGTCTCCAAATTAATCTCGTCCGTCACGGCTTTAGCGCCCATGGCCTTGGCTACCTTGAACGCATAATCGATTTCCTCGTCCGAACCCATACGGGAAGGTTCCATCTTCACGATATGCGCCGATATTCCTGCTTCGTTCAATAACTTACGGGCACCTTCTACCTTTGATAGATCCAACCCGAGACGCCACGCTTTCACCTCTTCCTTATATTTATCGATCTCAGCCTGCTGCTCCGGAGTAAACTTCGGGGGACCCATCCGACGAGGAGCCGCAGGTTTCTCACCCGGTTTCGCCGCGGGTTGAGAAGCTTGCTGACGGAAGAATTTCATCATCGGATTCTCCGGAGCTCCTAAATAAGCTTCCAGATCACCTCCCATCAACTCGATGGAACTGATATTCGCCTCTTGGCAATACTTGATGATATTCTCCAATCCACCCGGCATGGAACGCCAACTATAAGTGATCGTGCCGATTTGCACGCCACCGAACTTCGAGTTAACCTTGCCTGCCTCCGCCGCCGTATCAACCGGAGCGGGAGCCGCCACACTCTTCCCCGTACAAGAGAAAGCACTCGGAAGGAAAGACGCGGCCGCCAAAGCAGCGACCGATCTTCCTAGAAACTCACGTCTGGACTGACCATTGTTCACATCTTTACTCATAACTATTCAGTTTATACATAAATATCAACTCTTAGAAGAAAGGCCCTTACAGACTTCAACCTTTACGATATTCATCGTAAGAAAAAATATATAGTAAAACACAACTTCGCTTCCTCGCTTCCTCGTGCGAAACAACGAGAGCGAATATAGGGAGGAGCAGTAAACCATGAGTTAACGAACGCTAAACAAGGCATTAACCTAGGGCTAATTTAAGGCAAATTTCATATCCGCACAAAGCATAATTCACGCAATAACAGCGACATAAATAAATCAAGAAATATTTATAAAAATCTTCGATAAGTCAGAGGCATAGCACCTGCCTCCCTATTCGAAAGGATCGCTATCAGTGGGGTGCATACATTTGTCACTGTAATGCCAGAGGAGTGCCACACGGATGGCACAGGCATGCCATAACGGTGGCACGGTCTTGCCACAACGATGGCACAGGTGTGACAATAGCGATGGCACAGTCCTGCCAATGAGCAGGCACACTATAATATTACTGGGGAGATTGCTGACTCATCAGCGAAGACGGTACGACCTGCTCAAAAGAAGAGGGGAAAGCCTCGCCATACATCTCTTGGTATAAAGCGCAAAAGCGGTCGTACACGTAACGGGCCAATTTGAAGTTGTTCTGGTAAATCAAGGCTTTGATCTTATAGAGCAAAGCCTCCTCGTTGCAAGGATCGTTCAGAAGGATCTGGTCTGCTATCTGGATCACCCGATCCGCCTCATCCTCGATCGAGTAAGTGTCGATAAAGCGAGACAAGACATCCACCGTACTATTACAGATATAACTTTTAAAATCATCCATCCAATCAAACGATTCCCCTTTGAACACTTCTCCTTTGCTGATAATATCATAGAAATATTCAAAGTCCGGCTGAGTCCGTACCCGTTTATCTTTCAGCCAATCCAAACAAGCCAAATAATCGCAATAGACATCTTCCGAAAGCTGGAGAATATATCGATTCGCGTTAAATAGAACCTCGACCGTATCGATACGTTCCAATATCTTCCGGAGTTTCAATATAGATACGCTTCGAAGGCTCTTCGTACTTTTCGAGGGGTTGTCATTCCCCCAAATCATCCGTGTCAAGTCCTTGCTCGATATCCCGAAACCTCCACGGGAAGAGTGAAGCATAATCAAGATAAACAGCTGTTTTAATTTGGGGGTAAATAGAGAGGTTATATCATTTCCATCCCGGTCCAACACATAGAACTCTCCAAACAATCGGATATAATTGCGTAGAACCGGAACCTCCTCGATCTCCTCCGGCATCTCTCGCGAAGAACGATCCGGTTCCTCGATTCCTTCCTCGATTCCCTCCTCCACAACCGTTCCCGCATCAGCCTCATCCTGCCTTGGCTTTTCTTTCACCTTCCGATAGCCTAGATAAGCAATCGAGACCAGAACCATCAAAATCAACCCAATTCCAAGGACATCCAACCAAGTAATCGCATTCGATATATGTAAATCTAATAACTGGTTGCTCAATCCCAATATCTCCTTATCGCTCAACACACGAGACCAAATACAAAGATTATCCAGCACACCCACGAAGTTCGAGGACTGGCTGAAATTCACGAAACCGACATATAAGCTATCACTACCCAGATAAGCCGGACGACCAAAAGAGATCGCATCCAGTTTTCCATTTACGAATATAGCCTGCTCCCCATTCCGCTTATTATACCGCCATACGACATTATACCATTTGCCCGGCTCGATCTCCGTGTTACCAACCAGATCGTTGTTAAAGAATCCCATATACGGTTTCCGATTCCGTATCAACAGATGCAACGCTTGTTGATAAGTACTATTCTTAGCTCCCAGAATACAATAATCCTCCTTCTCCGGCAGGTACTTAGGTATTTTCAACCAAACGCCGACAGTGAAATCATGATCCCGCATATGAAGTTCCGAAGCGGTCGGCAAATCCACACGGGCCTGATTCTCCAAGGAAGCGACCTGCCCCCGTATAGGGTCCTGAATAAACTCGACATTCCTAGATACCGTGAGATTATGATTGGACGAACCATCTTTCTCATCGCCCTCAAACGGTAAATAAATCTCTATATCCTCGTCAATCCGCAAAGGTCTAGCCTTAAAATCGCCGGCGAAAGCCTTCCTTTGGGTACCGGAGACATAAACCGTAGCCGGCTCTATCCGATAGCCCGGAGAGATCGGGGAAAGCATCAACTCGGCTCCGGGCTCTAGCGGAAAGCAATATTTACCCGTCGTATAATTAGACATCCCATCCCAATTCACGTAGTTAAGCAGCTCATTGTTATTCGTAACCGCGCCGTAAATGATATCGAAATTCCGGAAAGTAACCAACGAGACATCCAACCATGCGTAATACTTATCTACTAACACAAAATTGGGAACCCTTCCATCCCGGATCCACGCTCTTTTAAACGATTCTATTAAATAGGGTGTCTGCCGGGCTAAAGCCGAGATATCATTACTATTTCCCCGGGAAGTCTCCAAGAACTTATATCCGGTAAATAAAGACAAATTCTTTTTCAGCCGCTCATCAAAACTCTCAACCCCTTCCGGTTGATTTCCCCAATCAGCGTCCGTATGCTCCACAAAATCCCTCATATTATGCAACCATGAAGGACTGTTCAAATGTTTCTGAACCTCGAAAACGACCAGTCGCTTTCCGGAACTCAACATATCCTTCAGGGATGGCCATCCGTTTTTCGTATCATACTCAAGTACATACTCCATCAAGCCTATTTCCTTAAAAGAGGATTCCAGCTCCATCTCTACATAGAAATCGAGGAAAAGCGTCATAACCTTAGTGGAGTCCGCATCCAAGGCCGTCTTAATGGCTTCCAATGATTCACTAAAAGGAGTAAACGTACCATCAGGTTTCCTTAGTAACAATACATTTGTCTCCGTATCCCGCTTCAAATAGAAATAAAAGCCTTCGATCTGCTTCCGCAATAACTCGTCCAAAGAAAGTTTTTCCGGGGAATTGGAGGATAGACAAGAATAATTAGATAGGATGTAGACGCTCTCGTTATATAAAAGACCGGCCTCTACATCCTCTTGACGTTGAGAAACCAGACGTTGTGCCGAAAGTAATTCCGGCAGGGTGATTATAAGGCTAACAATTAAACATATATAACGAAACCACGCTATCATCGTATACAATATCTTAATTATAAGATCATCCAAAAATAAAGCTTTAATATGACATGACAATGTTTTTAGATTATTATCTTCGCATCAAAATAAAGCGAAGTCATATGGACATACTAGAAATAACGCGAAAGCAAGATCCTCTCTATCCTACCTTTGAGCAAATATATACGGCAAGTTTCCCTCTATTTGAGCAGCGAACAGAAGAACAACAAGAACAGGCCTTCCAATCTCCCAACTATCATCTAGAGGTTTATCTGAAAGATAACCTCTTTATTGGCTTTATCTCATACTGGGATTTTAGCACCTATGTATATATCGAACATTTCGCCATTCATGAGAACTTCAGAGGACAAGGCTATGGCAGCTTATTACTGGAGGATTTTAATAAACGCCTGAATAAGATCATTTTATTAGAGATCGATCCTATCATGGACGAGGTATCAGCTAACCGGTTAAAGTTCTACAAGAAATGTGGTTTCTTTGAAAACAGTTACGACCACCTCCATCCTCCTTATAGAAACGCCTATCAAGGACATGCGTTAATCATCCTGACAACAGAGAGGCCAATTACTGAAGATGAGTATATCCAATTCTGTTCCGACTTGCGGAATATCGTCATGGCAAATTAAGATATAAATATCAAAGCCCCGATCGTTTCTTCGATCAGGACTTTATTTAATATCACCAGAAGCCGGAAACAGGAACTAAGGAGGACAACACCCTTCTTTTCGTAAATTTTCGCATACATCCCGAATAACCGCATATGGCTTTTTATCATAGCCACTGTCAAAAAACTTTTCCATGGCTTCGACTGTATCCAGATAAAGCCATGCTCCTTTCTTCAAGCAAATCAATCTTACGAAACGTGCCTCTATCAGTTTCTCTAACTTCATATAGGCTAAAGTATCATAAAAATATTTCACCAAACGTCTCGCCTCGTCATACTCAAAGGCTTTCGGCAAATTATTTTTCATATCACTCTCCCATTGTTCCAACCGATATACCCCCCGCTTTATATCTTTCAATTTACGTAAAGCCAATTTCATATCCTCCTTCGCGTATTGCGAGATAAAGAACAGATACATATCCGAGGTATTTTTAGTGGTAGCCTGTCTTAAAGCATAAAGAGACAAAAGCACACTTAATACACTAACCACCAAAGCTGTTATATTCCATATATCTTCCATGATTTATCATTTAAAGAGTTTATAAGCCTTTATTCCCCAATCCGTACACCTCCAATGATCACCCTCGCAATCAAATATACAAACCCCGCCTGTCGGGACCTTAATATCATGTGTCGCACAGAAATCCTCATAATTCCCCAGAATATAGGGGGAGAAACGCATCACTCCATTGGAAGAGACTAGTAACCAAGTCTCACCATCAGGGATACTAGCCGCCAAATCCTGCCAGCCGCTTATCAGTTTCTCTACATCTACGTTCCATCCTAACGGTACCACGGCCTTCTCATTCCATTGGGCGATCACGGAAAGTCCCCTCTCCACGATCCGATCTTCCGTTAGGTCTTTCCGGCCCATTCCCTCCTTTTCTAAATAGAGAGATCCCAAACGTTTTATTACATGATCTTCTACCATATTCTCATCCGGCCCATAATCAATCTCTTTAAGACGTAAGTCTTGAATGATAGGCAAATCCACATTCATTTCCTCCAAGATATAATTAGCGGTCTCCAATGTGCGTTCTAAGAAACAAGAAATGTGATTGTAATCTATTGAATAATAGATTTTTGAAGAAGAAGAGTATAACAATGGGTAACGATATAGAAACGAGCGAACTGCTTTAGTTTGCTGGGGTTTTCCATTGTTTCAAATAATCTCTTTTGCAAAAATAGAAAATATATATAATAAAAACATACACAGATGAATGTTTTTATTATATTTGCATTATGAAGCAACAGGAAAAATCGGAAGCCACTCGTCAGTTGATAGTTGATACTGCATATAATCTGTTTTATACAAATGGATTACAGCGAACAAGTATTGATTCGATTACCTCTAAAATAAACTTATCACGTGGTGCTTTTTACCATCATTTCAAAAACAAGAAGGAACTTATCTTAGCTGTAATACATTCGAAGGTTCATAATAGAATTTATGACGCATTGATATTACCTTTATATAATGAAGGTGACCCAATTTTGATTTTGTGCAACACTTTTTCTGAACGATTAAATCTTTTCACAAAAAAAGAAAAAGAATTGGGTTGTCCATTAAATAAATTCATTACAGAATTAGGTAATACCAAACAATACAATTTAGCGTTAATGAACACCATAAATAAGTGGAAAAGTGGAATTGAAGATATTCTTTATAGGGCAAAAAAAGAGCAAAAAATTGACAAAAATACAGATGTTAGTGCCACAGCATTATTCCTGATAAGTGCGTATGAGGGAATGAGAATGATTCGAAAAATTGACGAAAATGATGAAAAGTTTAATCAATGTATTGAATCTATAATTAAGTATATACGAGAATTATAATTTTTTTACCATAAAACATACATATATGTATGTTTTATAAAAACAAGTCGTAAAATGAAAAATACAATCAATTTTAAGAAACCAAAGGTTTTGTTTTTCGACATAAATGAAACCATTTTGGATTTAAATTTACTCAGAACAGAGATTAATAATCTTTTTGGTCAAGACATCTTTGATTTGTGGTTTGCAAAATTATTACATAAATCATTAGTGTTTACAATTACTGGAAATTTTGAAAGTTTTACTCAAATAGCAGTACATACTCTAAAGCAAGTATCTATGGTGAAAGGAGTAAATCTTACCGATGATATATTTGTCAAATTGTCAGATACCCTTTCATCATTACCCCCTTATCCTGATGTTGTAAATACTCTCGAAATATTAAGGCAAAAAGGATACATCATTGTGGCTCTTTCTAATTCTTCGCAAAGTCTATTGGTAAAACAACTGGCAAATGCAAAAATAGACCACTTGTTTAACGAACAGATTAGTGTGGAATTATTTTGCAAATATAAACCACACAAGCAAGTTTATCAAGAAGCAACTAAATTGTTAAACAAAAAAGCAGAAGAATGTATGCTAATTGCAGCTCACGACTGGGATATATTTGGAGCATTATGTTCAGGATTAAGAGCTGCATTTGTGAAAAGAGATGGAATAGATACCTATTTCTTATCTGTAGAACCTGAATTGAAAGTGGACAACTTATTTTCATTAGCTGAGAGATTGTAAAGGATAAATCAAATCACAAGTATAGCATCAATATCATTATTAGGAATTAATTCTACTAAAAGCAATATTAACTATCTAAAAAAATTATTCCTATGTATGATTTATTAGAAACGAAGTTTTTCAGCCTACTGGCTGATACTTCACAAGAAGTTACAAACGAAGAAATGCAAAATGCCTATGGCAAGTTTATTGAACAAATAAGAATGGTGAGCAATGGAAATGATTATTCCACTACTTATCGGATTCTTGTAGCTACCCGTATTGAGATAGCTTCACTTGAAACAGCACCTCTTTACGGGCAGGGGGAAAAATGCGCTTAAAAAACTGTTCTTACAAAAGACACTGGCGATTATTAACGCAGAACAGGAACTACTAAATTTCAAAATCACACATCCCGAATCGTTTCCTTCGGCAACTCCATTGACATTTGAATCACCTTTATCGGTTATACCTAAGTTTCCTAATCTCGGAATCATGGGTATGACCGAAATTCTTTCAGCCCTGATGCTGTTGGGTGGCATCACCGACAACACAGGCAAGCATCCAACTATCATTGCTTTTTCGGATGTCTTTGAACAGGCTTTCGGATTTAGTTTTAACGGTATCTATGACCGTCAAAACGAACTATTCAAACGCAAATCATGTAATCTCACCAAAACATTGGATGCTTTAAAAGCCGTCCTTATTAAAGAATATAAGAAACGACAAGCGGAAGCACTGAAAAATAAAGATGAAAAAAGATGATTTTGCAATAGCTTGATAAATAGCTATTTGCATTTAATGTATAGAGGGGTCAATACCAGACTCCTCTATTTTAATTTCTCTATTCTGCCGAACTTTGCTTCATCAATCGGTTGAGAACAATAATGTTAAACTAAAAATTGAAGCAAAATGTATGTAGATAATGAAAATTTCGATAAGTGGATGGAAAGGTTATCAAAGAAGCTCACCGAAGTAGGGCAAGACCTGAAATCACTTATCAATACCGACAAGGTAATGGATGAGAACGACAAACTTTTAGATAATCAGGACTTGGCGTTTCTATTGAAAGTATCTTTCCGAACCCTGCAACGCTATCGGGCAAGTGGCAAACTCCCTTACTTTACGATAAGTCACAAGACCTATTATCGTTCAGCCGACATTCGGGCATTTGTTCAAGAAAATGCAGATAGCAAGACCTATGAACGATTCAAAAAGGAAAATCAGTTCGATAAGCAAACCGAAGCAAAACAAGGTAGGTGATGTTACCGCCTGATGAAGTGCTATCACTCCCCATTTAGCAGAAATCGCCTCGCCCTGTGGCTCGGCTCATTTCGCTAAATGAAGCAAGAGGGAACTGGACAAGTCCTGTTCTTCCCTCTTGCCCTGCGGGGCAAAGCCTTCGGCTTTAATGAGTTACATTCGTAACCGTTTATAACAGTGATTATAAGTCGAAAACGTATTTCGCTTATAATCAACTGAATGAATCCCACATTCTTTATAAAAAAGTTATAATCATGGATAAGACCAATAATATACCCACACTTACCACCATCGGAATAGACCGACAAACGAGTAAGTTAATAGATAAGCTCTGTAAACGCTATTCACTGAAAAAAGGGGAAATAGTCCGGTTGGCATTTGTCTATATTGATAAAGCGTGTATCAACCCATCGGAAGCACCGGAATCGGTAAAATCGGAGTTGGCAAAGATAAACAAACGGCAGGATGATATTATCCGCTTCATCCGTCACTACGAGGAAGAACAACTAAATCCCATAATACGAACCGCCAATTCTATTGCAGTTCGATTTGATGCCACCAGCAAGACGTTAGAAACGCTTATCCTCTCACAACTGGAATCCAGTCAGGGGAAACAAACAGCCGTACTGCAAAAGGTAAGTGAACAATTCGGCAAGCACGCTGATGTTATCAACCAACAGGGAAAACAACTTACTGCCCTGTATCAGATACACCAACGGGATTATAAGAAGCTACTTCAACTGATACAACTTTATTCGGAATTGTCCGCTTGTGGTGTGATGGATAGTAAACGGAAAGAGAACTTAAAGGCAGAAATAATCAATCTGATAAATACATAGAACCATGCACATAGATTTTGCCCCACCATCGGGCGGAACGTACAACAATGCCGGGAGTAGTCGCCAATTAGTTTCATACATGGAGCATGAAGATTTGGAACGTATGGAGAAAGGAATCTATACCGATGGCTTTTTCAATCTGACGGATGATAATATCTACAAATCCCAAGTAATAAAGGATATAGATACTAATATCGGGCAACTGCTGAAAACAGATGCTAAGTTTTTCGCTATCCACGTCAGCCCATCGAAAAATGAACTTCGGGCAATGGGGAATACTGAACAGGAGAAAACCGAAGCCATGAAGCGGTATATCCGAGAGGTGTTTATCCCCGAATATGCCAAGAACTTCAACAAAGGACTATCCGAAGCGGATATAAAGTTTTACGGCAAAATTCATTTCGACCGCAATCGTTCCGACAACGAACTAAATATGCACTGCCATTTGATAGTGAGCCGAAAAGACCAATCGAATAAGAAAAAGCTATCACCGCTTACCAACCACAAGAACACTCAAAAAGGGACGGTAATGGGTGGTTTTGACCGTGTGAACCTATTCCAACAAGCTGAACAAGGTTTTGATAAGTTATTCGGCTATAATCGCCAACTATCTGAATCCTTTGAGTATCATAACACCATGAAGAACGGCAGTATCTCCGAACAGCTTAAATTACAGGAACAAAACTTTACTGGCGAAAAGAAAAAAGAAACATTCCAATCCAGTGAAAAAGAAAACATGATTTCTTGCAATCTTGATAGCAAGCAAGAGAATAAACACGCTTACAATCAGCAAAATAATAGTGAAAGCGATTCTTTGTTATCTATTTTTTCATTAGGAGATAGCAACAATTACAATGCAACATCGGCAGAGGATTTACAGACACAGAAGCGTAAAAAGAAAAAGGAGAAAGGGATAAGGCGATGATTGAGCTATTTATTTTGTCAATGTGGGCAAAATATTTACCAATATTTTATTGTTCAATTACTTAAAATGTTATTTTTGCAAGAGAAAATTATATTTAAATAGAATTTCATGAAATCAATAATTTTAGACTATGCCATTGAAAGAAAGGGAGATGTTGAGACAATATATCAATATGACTTTTTTGCATCTTTAAATGTGGTGGCTATTGGCAGTGAAAAGATTGCTTTTATAAATTCATCACATAAAGATATTTGTTTACTAACTAAAACGAAAGTGATGAGTGAAAGTGATGACGAGAGTATCAATATGTTAGATTTACAAACAAAAACAAGGACTTTTAGAGAGCAAGATGATGACTCTAATCTTCTTTTGGAATTGCAAACAAAAACATTTACAGTACAGGAAAGAGATGACGAATGTTTTAATTATAACTAATAAAAGTGATATAACTTCGGATTTTATTGTAGAGCGACTAAAAGAAAGGAATATTTCTTTTTATAGATTCAATACAGAAGAGGTTTCTAAAAGTTGCTTTCTTACATTTGATTTTCAGAAAGATTTTTTTATTCTTTCTGACACTATACTATGTAAGCAATTAAATATAAAAGAATTTACTTCTGTTTACTTCAGAAGACCTGAACTTCCAGTTGTAAATATTAGCAACTTGAGTAATGGGGAGTTTCAGTTCCTAAGAAATGAATTTTATTATACCTTAGAAGGGTTATACAAAATATTGAAAGATTCATATTGGGTAAGTCCAATATATGCAATAAGGGAAGCTGAAAATAAAATATATCAATTAGAACTTGCCAAGTCAATAGGATTTTCTATACCTAATAGTATTGTGACTAACATATATACTGATTCGTTGGAATTTTATAATAGAAACGACACAAATTGTATTATAAAGCCGATAAAGTCAGGTCTTATTGATGACAAGGAGTTTCCTAAAGTTGTTTTTACAAATCAATTAAAAGGAAAACTTATAAAAGAACAAGTTGAGTTATCGCCAAATTTCTTTCAAGCTCACATTAAGAAGTTATATGATGTTAGGGTTACAATGGTAGGGGAAAAAGCTTTTGCCGTATTGATTGATTCTCAAAACAATACTGAGACGCAGATTGATTGGCGTAGAGGCGAATATCCTTTAAAACACACTAAAATAGAACTTCCTGATAAAATATTGGAACAATGTATTACTTTGCTCAAAATACTGAATCTTCGATTTGGCGCAATTGATTTTATTTTAGATACAGCAGGAAATTTTACTTTTCTTGAAATAAATCCTAATGGACAATGGGCATGGATAGAAAAGCGAACAGGATATGAAATATCAAATGAAATAGTAAATCTACTTGAATATGAATCTTTTTAGAAATGCTCGAGAATTCTTTTGGCCATTATTGGAAAAAGGGGAAATCATTGAACCCTCTTGTTTAAATGTAAGTGAAATAACAATTGATAGTTCTCATTTACAAAAAACGCTTGAATATGTCTTTGATTGTTATAATTCCGAGGCAGACAGAAGAAAAAGCATTGAAGGTAAAGCTTCATTGTTTATTGGAACTATTAGTGTTGTAACATCGGTTGTGCTTGGAGTTACATCAATTCTTGTAAAGGAGAATGATTTTGATATAACTATTTCCGCTTTGATTATTTTGTTATTTATTTTAACTCTTTACATGTCAAGAACAATATGGTTTTCTATTCAAGCATTAGAAAGAAAAAACTATTATTCTATATCAGTAAATGATTTTCTTCTTAATGATTCGAATGATGAGTATTATAAAAAATTAATAGCAGAGATAACTAATAAGATAAACAAAAATGCTTTGACTATTAACGGTAAAGTCGATAGTATGACAATGGCTCAAGAGTATTTTAAAAGAGCGATTATCGTTGTTGCTTTATATTCTTTTCTAATTCTATTACTTTTTATTTCAAAATCAGGATTTGATTATTTCGCTTATTTCAGTAGGATTGCAGATTTAGTAAATAGTGTATATATAAATGGATGGAATACATTGATTCTATATACACTTTCAATAAGTTCAATTATTTTAAGTGTGATAGCTATCAAAAAGAGAAAATAGAATAAAAAAGGTGGATATAGAGGTGAACAATCTGCAATGGTACTATTTTTCTGAATATTGGATGAAATTAGTGATTAAATATTTTAATAGATAGCAATTCGTTCCATTCAATCGATACCGTAAAAATCGAAACAATATTTGCCAAGAAGTTGGAGATTTGTTTTATAGGTAGCAACCACCATGTAACAGTTGCAGTAAATTGTATCTTATTTTCTTAAAAGAATTCAATTAGTCCTTTCTTTCTCAGAACACAAAGATATATTCCAAGAATAAAACGGCAACACCGAGCCGCAAGCGGTTTTTGGAAATTTCTTCCTTTTTCGTTCCTCAAAAGAGTAAATTACCAAAAAGTGCTGCCTTATTTATTCTTTCCATATGTAGGATGTTTATCAGAGAAAAAAAGGAAAAAATATATTGGTTGTGAGGTGTTTACTTTGCCAATTCGTATTTTCCTTCAATTCGTTCCGCAAGATTTGTCATGTCCTCATTGATTTTGGTACGGGTTATGTCCGCATAGATTTGAGTTGTGGAAATGCTTTGGTGTCCTAATGTTTGACTAATCGTTTCTATCGGAACACCCATTGATAGACAAAGGGTTGCGTAGCTATGCCTTGCCATGTGATAGGTCACTCGTTTGTCAATATTGGCTGCTTTAGCTATCTTTTTTAACTGAATATCAGCATTTTCTATCGTGCGTAATCTAAACACTTTTCCGTTAAGACCAGCAAAAGCCGTGTTTTGATACTTCTTTATAAGGCGTAGCGGAATATCAAGTAGTGGAATATGAGATGTACTGCCAGTCTTTTGACGATTTAAGACAATCCACTGTTTACCATCTTCTTGGCGTACAATATTATCATGTCGTAAGTTCTTTAAATCCACATAGGCAAGCCCTGTAAAGGTAGAAAATAAAAACATATCACGGATAAAATTGGCACTCTCACGTTTCATCTCTACTTGCATTAATCGTTCTATCTCATCCATTGATAGCCATTTCCGTGTAATGATTATCCGCTGTGGACGATAATCAAAGAATGGGTCTTGATACATCAAACCTTTGTTTAAGGCTCGCATTACAACCTTGCGTAATGGTTTTATGGTATTGTTGGTTGTACTTGGGCTAAATTGCAGATTGATTTTCAGGTAGTAAACATACGATTCTATAAAATCAAAATCAACTTGGGTAAATGGAATATCCGTTACCCCGTATTTGTATTGTAAGAACTCTTTCAAATGCTGATAAGCACGATTAAGATGTATATAGGTAGTTTTTACTATCAAAATACCGACAGACTGCTGTTTTTCCTCAATATAGGTTGCAAACTCCTGAATTAAACTATTTTGTTTAACCCCAATTCCTTTGATAGTGTTTTTTAGTATTTCAGCAGTAATGTAGCTTTTGTTTTCCAATAAGGTTTTATAGTGGCGGACAAGTTCAGCCCGATAGTTTTCTATCTGTTTGTTGATAGTTGTTTCTTCCTTTGACTTGCCTGTGGCTATTCCCTGTTTGGCATCCCATTTTTCAGGAGATAACTCTAAACCTGTACTGAAAGCCGAACTTTTGCCGTCCACGCTGATACGCCCCATGACAGGGCAGTTGCCCGATTTCTTCCGTTTACTGGTGTTCAGGTAGAAAAGTATAGCGAAAGTGCTTCTATTGTTTTGCATAATATCTTTATTTTAGATTGTTAAAAGTTGAATTTAGTGGCAAGACGTGCAGATAGTTGCTGCATATCATTGCCTATTTTCTCATTGTTAAGACGTGCATAGCGTTGAGTAGTCTGAATATGTTTGTGCCCCAACATCCGGCTGACACTTTCAATTGGAACACCTTGTGAAAGGCAGATTTGAGAAGCGAAAGTGTACCTTGCCATGTGATAGGATAATACCCGATTAATACCACAGTTTCTTGCAATGCGCTTTAAACCGACATTCACCTGCCCTAAACTCATGTGCGGAAACACTTTCCCATCGGAAGCAAGCCCTTTATAATACTCCATGATTTGAATAGGGATATTCAATAGCTTTACATTAAATTCCGTATGCGATTTTTGCCTGTTGGCTGAAATCCACAAGCTACCATCATCTTCGTTAATAATATCTTTCCAAGAGAGTTTATGCAGGTCTGCATAAGCCAAGCCGGTAAAGGTCGAAAACAAAAACATATCACGAATAAACCGTTGTGTACCTGATTTAAGGGGAGTTTTCATAAGCAAGCCCAGTTCGTCATTGGTGAGAGATTTGTTTTTAAGTTCCGTCTTTTCCAATTCAAAACCGTCAAAAGGGGGACGAGTGATAATTCTTCGATGCAACGCTAAATGTATTACCTTGTTTAACAAGACAATCCTTGCCTTGACTGTTCTCGGCTTCATCTTGCGTTTTACCCGGAAAAAGAAATTCAATGCTTCAATGAAAGGTAAATCTAACTCGGTCAGGGGAATATCTTCTACATGGTATTCTTCCCGAAGAAATTGTTTAAGCTGTTTGTAAAGGACTTCATATTGCTTGTAGGTTGATTGCGCCCTGTCAATGCCTATTCTCCCTTTGAAATCTTCCATCATTTCACCGAACAGGACAAGCAATGTTTTTTGTGCGGTGGCAATTCCCTGAAAGGCGTTCTTTACTTCAATGGCGGTTACTTTTCCGGTTTGCTTTAGAATGTCCTTGTAGTGCGTGTGTATGGAGAGATTAATTTTATTAATCTCTCTGTTGAGTTCAACGGCAACATGGCTTTTGCCGATTGCCCGACCTGATTTCACACTCCAAAGCCTTTCTTCGATTTTTAGCTTTGAGCCGAATTGTGCGATAGTGTTGCCGATGATGATTTTTCCGACAATCGGAAAAACGGCATCGGGATTTGTTTCTGTTCTTTCTGTGTTACCTTCTCGTTTTAGGTAAAAAGATACTTTCAGTTCGTTGTTCATAACGCTCACATTTTTAGTTCGTAAAATTACTTTCTTTGTGAGTTATCCGAACAATGTAAACCACAGACAAACAATGCTATATCCAGACGTTTAACGTCATTGGATTGCCGTGTTTTTCGCCTTTCGGAATGGGTAACGGTTTAGAAACGGAAAGTCTGCACAAATCTGCTTTTTCCTGCTATTTCGCCACCGGACACCATAAGACACTGAAAGACATACATTTCTATTTATCAATCAATTACCCTTATTTTCTCTCTTTCTCCTTTTGCACTACTTGTTTTCTAAGGGGGCCGAAATCACCTTGTCGATCACAATCCCCTTCTCACGTAAATAACGTCCCGCAGATCTAGCTCGTTCCTCCTCTACCAGAGGCAAATCAGTTCTAGCTCCAACCCGAGTCGGAGTCTCTCCCGCACGAAACGTATTACCATGCCGTACGATCACAAGTTTTCTACATTTTTCCATGGTTGTATTAATTTAAAGTCATCTACTATTTTTTGATATTCAGGTAACAAATCTATCAAGCAATCCCAACGTTTTTTACTTGCTCCTCCGGGAAAAAACGATTCCTCCGAGCCAATCTTTTGATAACCATTTCTGGTGTCGCATCGATGCACACCATATGAATCCGATATCCAAGACTCTTTATCTTCTTATACAAATCCACATGTTCTCTCAACGCATTACTATGTTCAAATAAAATAGGCCACCCATTCCTCAATCCCAACAAAAGAAGACGGTAACCTAAAAAACGAGCAGGAAGTTCCCAACGTAAGAACGCTTTCTCCCTATCTAGCGAGCAATCCGCTTGATACCCGGATAATGCCCCCATAATAGCGTCGAAAGCGATATGCAAACAAGGTCCATTCTCTGATAGCCATTCCTCCGCCCAATACGATTTACCGGATGCGGGTATACCACATATATTCAAGAGTAAGGGTGATTCCGATGTCCGCATATCCACCTTTTGGCTGTCTACCCAACAGTCAAAATCCATCCATACCGGACCAGCATCACAGCCAGAAGGTAGAACCTCCTCCAAAGTATGGTAGGGAGATAAAATAGAATCTACGATTCCATCTAAGTCACGAAAGATCGAACTCTCCATACTTCTCAAGTATTTCCTCAACCCGTTTGACATCTTCCGGGGAATCAACCCCGCTTGTTGTCTCACGTCCCCGATAATCGACGTCTACGACCCTCATTTTGATGCCATTCTCTAAGAAGCGCATCTGTTCCAATCCTTCTATATAAGAGCGTTCATACACAGACGGAGGTAATGAGAAATAAGACTCGAGGGCTCGACCGCTATACGCATATAAACCCACATGCCGCCTGACAGGGCTTTTAGGCAAAAGATCCCTAGCCTGATCCTCCTTACGGATAGCGGGTATGGTTTGTTTCGAAAAAGCTAAGGCATATCCCAGCCGATCCACCAATACCGTCGTGCCGGAATAAGGGGTTTCCTTTTTCATCGCCAGTAATTGATCGTATTCGCTCCATCCCAACAAGACCGAGGCGGTAAGGACCTCCGCCTTCTCCTTTCTCCATGTATCGATCAGATCTTGCAAGATCCAAGGAGGACACGTGGGATTATCGCCTTGCAGATTTATTATCAGTCCGGGATTGGTGTCCTGTTTCCTTACCGCCTCATAGCAACGTTCCGTACCACTTTTACAATTCGTGGAAGTCATCATCACCGGAATCTCCCGGGATTCGCAAAACGAGACGATGCGCTCATCATCCGTAGCTACCAAATAAGAACAAGACTCATTTTTGCGACATACAAAATCCGCTATATCTGAGACCCATTTTATCATCTCTATACCTTTAATCTTAACCAAAGGCTTACCCGGCAACCGGCTTGAATCATACCGAGCCGGTATTACAATCAGTACTTTTTCCATAATCACTTCATTTAATAGATTAACATTCTAAACCGTTTAATTTTATAATATGTAATACAATCAGAGTATTGAGGGTCCTTTGTATGATCATCCGCCGCACGGCAAACCACGTGCATATCCTCACCTACGATACATAACGAAGGATAATTTCTTGAATATAATTCATTCCCTTGGCAAGCGATCATCCCAGCCATACACCAGTCCACACAATTCTTCGAGAATAATAATTGTAAACGATGCCTCTCATTATTCGGGAGTCCATACCGGGAAGTCTCAGGTAATGAGCTTATCGTCCGCATAGAATCGAAAGATTGATTGGATGCCATCCAATACAATCGGGATATTTCATCATACACTATAAAGAATTTCAAATGGCCACCGGGAAAGGGCAAGAAAAGCAAGATCTGTCCGGAAGGAGCCTCTTGAAAACCGGTTACCATCTGGGCGTTCTCATCTTCCCTCACTTTTAATAAACAAGCGTATCCAATCCCTCCGGTATGCGCACGAAGAAACATATGGAACGTTTTCCCCTCCGGATCATACCAAATATGATGTTTATCCTTTATTTGAACCACTTGAGCCTCCAGCCATCCAGTGGGCGCATTAAAACGACCGGGAGCCAATTCCAGCGGCTTATTGGTCAATGACTCGTAAAAAGGAATGCCAACCCCTTCCGGGAAATGTACCTTATCCCTGAAAACAAAAGGATCGGAACGTCGCCAAGAAGACGCATCCAGTAAATCATCGTGAATAGAGCAAGATAGCAAGGTAGGGCTCAAACCCGCCACATTCCAGCCTTCTATCTCCGAGTTATAAAAACGCTGTTCCATCGCCAAGTAAACCCGCTCGTTAGCGAAAAGAACATTACAGGCAGAAGAATGCCATTTCTCACCTTGGGAGAGAAACGAGGGAACGCTCCACGTATTCCCATCATCTTCCGAGCATATAATACATAAATCGCCTGCGTTTCCTATGATATATATCTTTTCCCCTATACAAAAAGGGCGGGCATGCCAAAAATTAAAATCCGAGATAAAACACCAACTAGCGCCTTGGTCGTCCGATACAAAAATCTTACCGATACCTAACCGTCTTGTCCTTTCCGTGTACAGCTGCGAAGAAGCATAGATTTCTTTTACCCCCTTGCCGCCCAAGTCGAAAGTCACGACCAAGCGTCCCGTCGAAGTCACGGTGATTCCGGGAGTATAACAATAAATGTCTTCCGGACTAATTGATTTATAGATCAATGTTTCTTGAGTAGATATAAGCATAGCACGAGATTTAAGAGTACAAAAAAAGGTCACGACATTTCTTCACAGAAGTTCTCGTGACCTGAGCTTTTAATTTATTACTTTAGTATTAATACCCCCGCATGTTCTACCATCGCGGTGTACTTGAAGAATCTATCTCCGCACGGGAATTTCAGAATTATAAATATCTTCTTAAAGGAAGAGATGGGGGATTCCCCCATCTCTTGACCTATCTATTTGTTTAATTATTTAACAACCACTTTAACAGCTTCCTCACCATCAACAGCTACAGCTACGATACCGGCAGGTACGGCAATTGTTGCGTTATCAGATGTAAGAACTGTCTCAGCGACTACCTTACCTAAGATGTTAGAGATAACTACTGATTTACCAGCAGCGCCTTGGATAGTTACAGTACCATTACCAGCTACTACAGATACACCTTCAACATTGTTGATGTTATCATTAGATGTAACCATATCTTCTTCATCCTTCTGAGCGACATTAAAGATTAATGCGCCATCACCATTGGTCTTTGCGGAAGAGAACTGTGAATTGATATCTGTCAGTACCAAACAACCATTATGCATTTTCAACCATGCGGCAGCATATGTCGGAGCGATAGCACGATCAGCGTCACCATTTACGGTTCTATAATTTCGATCTTTCTCGCCATAAACATTAGACTCGAACAAGAATGCGTTCTCTGCACCTTCTTCTGTTACGGCACCAGCCTTATCCGGGTTAATATAACGGAATGACCAAGTTACATTCTTATGTTTGTCACCAACCAAGTCTACGATGAAGTTTTCCAGCTTAGCTTTCTTATAGTTAGCGATGATTGTCGCCGTATCTAACTTAGCCGGTTCTACATTCTCGAAACCATTTGTCAATACGAACAAGCTGTCACCAGCATGGATAGCCTTAACAAAACCTACACGGGTATAGCTGCTATTAGCACTAGAATTCGTTGTGAACATATAAGGATTAACCTTAGCCTCTCTATCGATGAACGCTTGGGCAGAGTCTGAGAAGTTAACCAAGTATTTGCCATAAGCGAAGCCAGCACGACCATGTTGAGCATGAACACACTTAGAAGGATCTGTTGTAATGTTACCGTTAGCGTCAACGTGAGGACCAGCCTCTGTACAAGGAACTGTCTCAACACCCTCTTGGTCGTCACGAGCCACGGAGATCAAATATTGAGGTTTGATATTTCCAAGACCACGATTCAACCAAGCCGTATCAATACGGAACGCTAATTTACCCTCAGCCTTATCCTTATTCCAGATACCAGCGTAATCAACAGTTTCCGTAGTCAAGTTCGGGTTCCACTCATCCATTAAGTACTCATTACGAACGCTCTCAACGAATGTCAAGCTATCAGGACCGTCATTTACATTCTCACCAAGAGCGGCGTTGTTGAAGCGACGGTACAAAGGAGAATCATCCATTGCTACGGCGAAAGCAGATGTACGAATCTCTTGATTGCTATAGAATTTATCATCCAAAGAGCCACGAGTCAAATCCAACGTGTTGTCGTCAACAGAGACCTTCACTGAAGCGTAATTTCTAGAGGCATATTGAGCAGCTCCTACTTTCTTCAACGCAATCTTACCATTAACATTCTGATAAGTATAGTAGTCTACCTTACTATTATCATCTACCAATCGTTGGCCGTCTTTATCATACATCGCTACAGCAACAATATCAGAAGAACCCGGATAAGCCAAATAAGAGGTTCCACCAACCGTCACATAAGTAGCAGATCCTCCCTCCGGAGTATATTGCTCCTCGATAGTCATTGCATCTGCGACAGCCATACCCTTACACCATTCTGGATACCATGCCTGTGCTTGCGCCTGTGTCATAGATGTATTACGCAAATTAGCCTCAACCAAAGTATAATATTCTTTTCCTTCGATATCATTATTCTCTTTCAAGAAATAATCAGTAGGATAAGTCTTCATCATATACTTCTTCGTTGTCCCGTCATAAGTCAAATAACGACCTTTTCCGTCCGTGATACGGTAAACATTTCTTACCAAACCATCGCCATAACCATACTTATCGTCTTTAACAACCACTTGTAAGCGGAAACTTGCTTTAGCTCCAGTCTCATCTACACGTACAATAGAATCCTTCCCTGACGGAACATTAAGATATTTATCTAATGCCAATCCATGCAAATAGTTAAACAGATAAGTTTGAACCTTAGCTTCATTTTCTGATACATACTTATATCCCAGTTTAGCATCCTTTACAAGATCCTCGTCAACTTTAATAAAGCTAACCGTATCCTTTTGGTTTCCATTAAAATAGAATACCTCATTAGCACTACCCTCTACTGCGAATAATTGCATATCAGAAGGAATTTGATAAGAAGTCTTATAGCTATCATCAGAGAACTCACGGTTCGTAATTGAGATCGGCGCAATAGAAGATGTACCTTTCTTCTCTACTACCCATTGAGCAGCCGGCATATGCTTGAACTCTTGGTTACGAGCTTGAGCAGCCCAACCGAAATAACCAGCCAAATTAGCGAATACATAAGAACCTACCTTTTCTGTATTGTAAGAACCACCAGCCTTATACTGGATCAAGTATACACCAGAAGGAATCGTAGTTAATGTAAGGCTACTATAGTCAGCAGAAGTCTTAACCGTAATATTCTGTGAAGCAGCGGTAGGAGTACCACCATCCGTCTCATTCGTATTCAGTGTCAACACATTCGTACCGTCCAATTTAGCCATGTAGATGTACTTGTCAGATCTTGTCGTTACAGTTTTTCCTTGATTAGACCAATAAGAATTATTATTATTGTCTTTGATATCCTTCGCAAACTGCTCGTCAGTTTGACCCGATGCTTTCACTAATTTATCCGCAACTTCCGCTACTTGAACATAGAGTTTGTCTTCTTTCACATTATAAGTGAACTTGAACTTATAAGAACCAGTCAAGCGATTGTCTGCGTTTAATACGTCATAGGTATATTTCAACAACTGACCGCTAGTCTCAGTTCCTTCATAATAAGCCGTATCGACAACTACATACAATTGTTTGTCATCCGCCTTTTTGTCCTTAGCTTTCAATTGAACATAACCACTACCAGCACTAACCGCTTGAAGTCCTGTCGCCGTCAAATGATTCGCCTTGCCTTTTGACACTTCAGGGTCCATATTCAACGCAAAATAATTATCTTTAGAATCAACAGACCACATCAATGTATTTAAATCATCTGCACTTATTGGAATAGGAGTGCTTATTACATCTTCTGTAACAGCCAAAGCAGCTGACAAATCCGCAATCTTACCTTTGTTCAGGGCACCCGTATTATCAAAGAAAACGATTGAGTCCGATTTGAAGTAAGAATACATGTGGTTACTAGCATCGAATGCCCATTCAGAAACCGTACCACTGCCTAATGTCACATCACCAGAAAGACCGTTGGTCGCCGTTTTCGCCAAAGTAGGATCAACAGCCAATGTCATTCCTGTCACCTTATTTACGAAGGTGTAGACAACAGCTCCAGAAGTAGTCTTTGTTGAAACTTTCCAAGTACCGGCAACAACTTCACTCAAATCGTTAGTGCTAAGTGAGCCGTACACAAGTTTGCCATAATCAGCAGAAGTCTTATCTGTCTCAGCGGACAAATAATTGCTTCCGCTCTTCAGCAAATAAGATTTGCCATTCTCCATCGCAGCATTGACAGAGAACGCAGATGCCAGCATTACACCGGCAAGAAGCGTAGAAATCTTTTTGTTCATAATAAATAAATTAATATTAATACTAGTGTTTATTAAGATAATCAACCTGTTAGACTAATTGAAAATCGTCGTTTGCTATTAAAAACGACTAGTCTAAACGATCGTCTAAATCTTGCGTTTTTTGAGCGTCGAAACGGGAGGTTTGTTGAAGGAACCGCTTGTTTCGTGAAGGATAACCTATCCTATTGATAAGAAAGAGAATAAGCGGTAAAAAAATAGCTCGGAAGGGTTGCAAGTATCGAAGAAACGCGTACCTTTGCAAATGACTAAAAGAATCGATCGTTTAAACTAGTCGTTTCATCTAATGAAAAATATTTACTAATCATACAAACTTTACTCTTCTATACTAATGTACGCACGTACATTTTATATCTATATCAAAATATAACACTTTGACATTTTGTATTCTTAACTCCCGGAGAATCGACTTTTTCAGGCTCACCCGATAAATAGTGAGGATAATCTCGCAATGTACTTTTATCTACACTTCAATTTGTTTATCACACGTTTCACGTCGGCCAACTTGCTTTATGTCAGTGATATGTTGTAAAGGATGTGAAAGGGAGCGCAGAGATGCCTACGAAGAGTTGTTACCGTTGAGCCTTTCTATTTAATACAAACATTATCGGCAGTAGCTTGCTCTATCTGCCCATGAAATCGTTTCACGGTTGTGATACAATCTTTTCACCTATGCGAAACGATTGTATCACGTAGGTGAAAAGATCTCTTCACGAATGTGAAATGATCAGATCATGTAGTGCCTGGCCATACTATCCCTTGGTGGAATATACATTCAGGAAAATTATCCCCACGATTTATCGGCTGATCCGGTATTTGAAGTAGTTACATTATGCCTCTCAAAAAACACGTACGAGTTTTCTTAAAAGCTAAAACGATGCCTATCCTATTAAAAAAGTAGTATCTTTACAACCGGAAGACAGGGTGCCCCGTCTTATTATACTATTATTCATTATTAATCACTGAAACCTATAAACACTATGGGAAAATTTATCAATCCCTTCACCGATTTCGGCTTCAAGCACATATTCGGTAGGGAAATGGACAAGGACATACTAATCGAGTTCCTGAACGACCTCCTCGAAGGGGAGCATACGATCATGGACTTGAGAATCATGAACAATGAGCGATTGCCCGAGACAGAGCAAGGAAGGAAAGTCATCTTCGATATCCATTGCGAGACCGACAAGGGCGAACGGATCATAATCGAGA
>ERZ833963.392-NODE-392-length-65597-cov-45.934759_pt1 | contig 65597 bp, 54 predicted proteins | sample MGYA00519693_ERZ833963 | MGnify/ENA primary metagenome ERZ833963 (study PRJEB31850, sample SAMEA3708748) | human gut metagenome | biome: human gut; feature: human-associated habitat; material: faeces | place: China | collected 2014 ...
CAGCGGTATTGCCATCCATGGTTTGCTTTGCTCTAGGCATTTTTCTTCCTCCATTGTTCAGAATTTGGTACCTTTTGCGCGGGGCAATCGCGCCCCGCTGGGGCCGGAGAACCCCAAAAGGCACTATTGCTCATATATTATATTAGCAAATTCCGCCCTCAAAGTAAATGCAAACCCACTGGCAAAACGCAACAAAATTTCAAGAAATTTTTTGGTGCTTTTTTACGCTTGTGTTTTTTGTTGCATCTAACTTGACAGATTATTAAGAATCCGGCTTTTTTGCTGTATTTTTCTTAATTTATCCTCAATTTTGAATTGACAACCGGAGCTTTGTTGCCGTAAACTTGAACCAGCATCATTATCATCTGGAAAGGACGCAAATACGATGGACGCTGCACATTTTGAAAAGATGCTCACAAGTGAGGTGCTGTTCGAGGGCCGGGTGGTCACCCTGACCAAAGATACCGCCCTTTTGGAAAATGGAAAGACCGCCACCCGCGAGGTGGTCCACCACCACGGCGGGGCCTGCATCGTGCCCTACTTTGAGGACGGCACCATCTGCATGGTGCGCCAGTTCCGCTACGCCATGCAGCAGGAGCTGTGGGAGCTGCCCGCCGGCAAGCTGGAAAAAGGGGAGGATCCCTTTGAAGCCGCCAAGCGGGAGCTGGAGGAGGAGTGCGGCCTGACCGCCGACAAGTACACCTCCCTGGGCGAGTTCTACCCCACTGTGGGCTATGATACCGAGATCATCTACACCTGGGTGGCCACCGGTCTGCACGAGACCCGGATGCATCTGGATGCGGACGAGTTCCTGACCCCTGACCGGGTACCGCTGACCCAGGCCTATGAGATGGTGATGCGCGGCGAGATCAAGGACGGCAAAACCATTGCAGGCGTGCTCAAGCTCAAGGCCCTGTTGGACGAGGGCAAGCTGTGAACATTTTCTACGAAGATACTGCCCTTGTGGTGCTGGACAAGCCCGCCGGGCTGACCAGCGAGGAGGGCGTGCCCGCTGCCCTGCGCCAGCGGTGGGGCAGGCCGGATGCATACGTTGGGGTCATCCACCGGCTGGACACCGGTGTTTCAGGGCTGATGGTCTATGCCAGAACACCCGGAGCCGCAGCGGCCTTGACAAAGCAGGTGACGGAGAGCCAGCAGGCCTATGCCATTCTGGACGGCAGGGCAGAGGCTGGCCCCGGTGCACCGGCACAGCCCTGCTTCCTTAAAACATACCGGGCCGTGATTGCAGGCGGGCCGGACGAACAGCTGCCGCCTGAGGGCATCCTGCGGGACTATCTGTTCAAGGACAGCCGGAAGGGCCGGGTCTTTCCGGTAAAGCGCCCCCGCAAGGGGGTGCGGGAAGCCGTGCTGGAATACCGCATCGTGGAGACGGCACCGGACGGTTCCCTGAGCCTTGCGGAGATCACGCTCCACACCGGGCGGACACATCAGATCCGGGTGCAGTTTGCCTCCCGGAAGCACCCGCTTTACGGAGACGGCAAATATGGCAGCCGGTTCAAGGGGGACATTGCCTTGCAGAGCGCAGGGCTGCAGTTCGTCCACCCGGAGACCGGCAAGCCCATGGCCTTTTCTCTGCCCCTGCCCGCCGCCGCACCGTGGAAGGAGTTTTTGGAATAAGGCTGTTGCACATGGTCAACATCCTCGCCCTCTCCGTCACCTGCGGTGACACCTCTCCCAAAGGGAGAGGCCTTGGCAAAAAGATGAAGTTTGCGTGGACTGCCAAGGGCTCCCACTTTGGGGGAGCTGGCATCGCGTAGCGATGACTGAGAGGGCGAGCCCGCTAAAGGAATAATCATTTCAACTAGGTGAGTGATATGGAACAGCAATACAAGACCGACGCTGAAATTTACGCGGTACTGGAGCGGGAGATCATCGACCTGACCCTGCGGCCGGGCAGTTCGCTGAGCGAGAACCCGCTCTGCGCACGCTTCGGGGCACCGCGCTCCATGATCCGAGTGGTTCTGCAGCGGCTGCAGGAGAACGGGCTGGTGAAGATCGTGCCCTACAAGGGTACCACTGTGACCCGGCTGAACCGGGAGATCGTGGATGAGCTCATTTACGAGCGCACCGCTGTGGAAGCCCGCGTCCTGCGGGACTTCTCGCCCAAGTGCACACCGGAGCAGCGGGCGCTCATCCGGCGGCGGGCCGATGCCTACGCCGCGCTGGCCCGTGCCGAAGAGATCGACTACAACAAGCTCTATGAGGCAGACCGCCTGCTCCACGAGACATGGTTTGCCGCCATGGGAAAAATGTATCTGTGGCGCACCTTACAGAACGCCCACGCCGATTACAGCCGTTTCCGGATGCTGGACACCATGACCAGCGGCGGGCTGGACGAGGTGATCGCCGACCACCAGAACATCATTGCCGCCATTGAGCGGTGTGATCTTGCCGCCTTTGAGCCGCTGGTGGAGCGCCACCTCTACGGCGGCATCCGGCGGCTGGGCTCTAAGCTCACCGGGGAATATGCCGACTACTTTGAGCCGGAAAAATAATGCTCCCCTTAAAAATGTTCCACGGGGAACAAAATCGGCACAGCGCCTGCCTGACGCTGTGCCGATTTTCTTTGCCCCTTTTTCAGAAGAACACGCCGGAGATGAAGATCTCCAGCCCAATGCCGATGAGGATGACACCGCCCAGCACAGAGGCCTTGCCGGAGAGCTTGGTGCCGAACTTTTTGCCGATGCGCAGGCCCGCCATGCAGAGGAAGAAGGTGACGACGGCAATGATGCCGGAAGCCGTCAGCGCCATCAGCCAGCCATACTCCGCAATGGTAAAGCCGACCGAGAGGGCATCAATGCTGGTGGCCACGCCCTGCATGAAGAGGGCACCGGCACTCAGCGCGGCGGCTTCCTCGGTTTCCTCGCCCCGGATGCCATCGATCAGCATCTTGCCGCCGATATAGCCCAGCAGGGCAAGGGCGATCCAGGGAATGAATGTTTCAAAGGAGGAGAACATCTCCACAATGGTATGGACGCAGACCCAGCCTGTCATGGGCATCACGGCCTGAAACACGCCAAAGGTGCCCGCAATGATGCACATCCTTTTTCGGGACATGCCGGGATCATGCAGACCGTTTGCCATTGAGACCGAAAACGCATCCATAGCAAGGCCCACGCCCAGCAGTGCGCTGTTGAGAAAAAACAAAAAACTCCATTCCATAACTGAATGCCTCCTGAATCTGACCAAAATTACGGTGCGGCAAAAACAAAACCCGAGATCGGCGCGCCTGCACGTCCGGTCTCGGGTCATTTTTTACAAATGAACTCCATGTGTTGGGCGTGGTACTCCGCACCATAACACATGAGTCTCGCAAATGAAAGCAAGCCAGACAGCAGTGCTGTCATTGTGTTGACTTGCTGCGCCGTCTGCAAACAGCGCCTGCTACTCCCCCATGGGATTTTGTGATCGTTTCGTTAGTCTATCATACTTTCTGGTAGAAGTCCAGGCTAACTTTTCCATTTTCTCTGGCAGGAGAGGCTCACTCCTCAGACGGTGCCTCGGAGGCGGAGGCCTCATCGGCTGCTTCCATGGCGGCCAGCTGCTCTGCGGTGGGCTCATCGCCCTCCTCAACCTCTACTGTCTCGGTCTGGGCTTCATCGTCGTGGTCGGTACGGGCCAGAACCATGACCTTATCATTCTCGCCCAGACGCATGACACGGACACCGGAGCCGTAACGGCTCTGCACCGGGATCTCATTGGCGTGCAGGCGGATGATGATGCCCTCCTGGCTGCTCAGCAGCACGTCATCCACATCGTCCACGATCTTGACCGCGGCGACCTTGTCCTTGGAGGCATCGTAGTTGCGGATGCCCTTGCCGCCGCGGGCGGTGATGCGGTAGGTGTCGATGTCAGACCGGCGGCCCTTGCCGTTCTCGGTCACGGTCAGGATGGTGGCGTTCTCACGGCAGATGCAGACACCCACGACCTCGTCGCCCTCGGCCAGCTTGATGGCGCGCACGCCGTGGCCGCTGCGGCCCATGGGACGGGCATCCTCCTCATTGAAGCGGATGGCCTGGCCGTTGCGGGTTGCAACGATGAGCATATCGTGGCCGGAGGTCAGTCTTGTCCAGGCCAGCGCATCCCCCTCGTTCAGGGCAATGCCGATCAGGCCGGACTTGCGGATATTGGCGTACTGCTCCAGCGGGGTGCGCTTGATGAGGCCCTGCTTTGTGACCATGGTCACAAAACCGCCCTCATTGGCTGTATCCTTGCTCTGGCAGAGCATATTGGTGACCTTTTCGCCCTCGGCCAGCTGCAGCAGATTGACGATGTTGGTGCCCTTGCTGGTGCGGCTGCCCTCGGCAATGGTGTAACCCTTGATGCGGAACAGGCGGCCCTTATCGGTAACGAACAGGACATAATCATGGGTGGAGCCCACGAACATCTCCTGCACGATATCCTCTTCCTTGCGGGTCATGCCGGAGATACCGCGGCCGCCGCGCTTCTGGGCCTGATAAGTGGCTTTGAGCTGGCGCTTGATATAACCGGCCTCGGTCAGAGTATAAACGCACTGCTCCTCGGCGATCAGATCCTCGATATCCACCTCGCCGGTCACGGTCTCGATCTCGGTGCGGCGGTCATCGCCGAAGCGGCGCTTCATTTCCAGCAGCTCACTCTTGACGATCTCGAGCACGCGGGCATCATCGGCCAGGATCTCTTCCCAATCCCGGATCTTGGCGTTCAGGGAGCCCAGCTCTTCCTCGATCTTCAGGATCTCCAGACCAGCCAGACGGCCCAGCTGCAGCTTGACGATGGCATCTGCCTGCGGGTCATCAAAGCCGAACTGCTCCATGATGGCAGCCTTGGCCTCGCTCATGCCGCCCTTGCAGGCACGGATGGTGGCGATCAGCTCATCCACAATGTCGGTGGCTTTCTTCAGGCCTTCCAGAATATGGGCGCGTTCCCGGGCCTTTTTCAGGTCATACTGGGTGCGGCGGCGCACCACCTCGTCCTGGAACTCGACATACTTCTGGATCATCTGCTTCAGGGTCATCACCTTGGGCACCTTGTGGTCGATGGCCAGCATGATGACACCCACGGTATCCTGCAGCTGGGTGTACTGATACAGCTGATTCAGGACGACCTGGGGGTTGGCATCCTTGCGCACGTCAATGACGATGCGCATTCCCTTGCGGTTGGTCTCATCGTTCAGATCGCTGATGCCCTCGATCCGCTTTTCCTTGACCAGGTCGGCAATGTTCTCAATGAGGCGTGCCTTGTTGACCATGTAGGGGATCTCGGTCACGATGATCTGGGCGCGGCCATTCTTCTTTTCCTCAATGGTGGCGCGGCCACGCAGGGTGATCTTGCCGCGGCCGGTGGCGTAGGCAGCACGGATGCCGCTACGGCCCATGATGATGCCGGCGGTGGGGAAATCGGGGCCCTTGATGTGCTCCATCAGGCCGGGCAGGTCAATGTCCGGGTCCTCGATATAGGCCACACAGCCGTCAATGACCTCGCTCAGGTTGTGGGGCGGGATGTTGGTAGCCATACCAACGGCAATGCCCTGACTGCCGTTGACCAGCAGGTTCGGGAAACGGCAGGGCAGAACGCTGGGCTCCTTCTTGGTCTCATCAAAGTTGGGGTCCCAGTCGATGGTATCCTTGTCGATATCGGTCAGCATCTCCACGGCCATGCGGCTCATGCGGGCCTCGGTGTAACGGTAAGCAGCCGGGGGGTCGCCGTCCACAGAGCCAAAGTTACCCTGACCATCCACCAGCGGATAGCGCAGGGAGAAATCCTGTGCCAGACGGACCATGGCATCGTAAACGGATGCGTCGCCGTGGGGGTGGTAGGAGCCCAGCACCGCACCAACGGTGTCGGCGGATTTGCGGTATGCATGGCTGGGGTCGTTGCCGCGCTCATGCATGGTGTACAGGATGCGGCGGTGGACAGGCTTCAGGCCGTCGCGCACATCGGGCAGGGCGCGGGACACGATGACTGACATGGAGTAGTCCAGGAACGCGGTCTCGATCTCCTTCTTGACATCGCGGATGATCTTTTTGGTACCGCTGCCCGGTATCATCACATAATCTTCTTCCATTGTTTCCTCCAATTACACATCCAGCTTCGCATACTGGGCGTTGGTCTCGATAAAGCGGCGGCGGGGCTCCACCTGGTCGCCCATCAGGATGGTAAAGGCTTCATCGGCCTTCTCGGCATCCTCAATGGTGATCTGAACGATGACCCGGTTATCGGGGTTCATGGTGGTCTCCCACAGCTGTTCGGGGTTCATCTCACCAAGGCCCTTATAGCGGTTGACCTTTGCGCCGGGCATCTCCTGCGAGAGGATGGCCATTTCAGCATCGTTGTAGGCGTACTTGATGGTGTTGCCCTTCTGCACCTTGAACAGGGGCGGCTGAGCGACATAGACATGGCCCTGCTCGATGAGGGGGCGCATATAGCGGAAGAAGAAGGTCAGCATCAGGGTGCAGATGTGAGAACCATCAACATCGGCATCGGCCATGATGAACACTTTATCATACCGCAGCTTGGAGATATCGAATTCCTCGCCGATGCCGCAGCCCAGAGCCAGCACCACGGGCATCAGCTTATCGTTGCCGTAGATGCGGTCCGCGCGGGCCTTTTCCACGTTCAGCATCTTGCCCCACAGGGGGAGGATGGCCTGAATGGCGGAGTCACGGCCCATCTTGGCAGAGCCGCCTGCAGAGTCACCCTCGACGATGAAGATCTCGGTGCGGGTGGGGTCTTTTTCACGGCAGTCGGCCAGCTTGCCGGGCATCCGGCTGGTCTCCAGCGCGCTCTTGCGGCGCACCAGTTCCCGGGCCTTTTTGGCGGCGGCGCGGGCGCGGGCTGCCTGGGTGGCCTTTTCAAAGATGGCCTTTGCCACGCCGGGGTTCTCCTCAAAGAACTCCATCAGCTTGGTGTACACCATGTTGGAAACAAGGGTGCGGATCTCGGTATTGCCCAGCTTTGCCTTGGTCTGGCCCTCGAACTCCGCCTCCTGCAGCTTGACGGAGATGACACAGATGAGGCCCTCGCGGACATCGGAGCCGGACAGGTTCTCGTCCTTATCCTTCAGCAGGCCGTGACTGCGGCCGTAATCGTTGAACACACGGGTCAGGCTGGTGCGGAAGCCCTCTTCATGGGTGCCGCCGTCCGGAGTGTTGACGTTGTTGGCAAAGCTCAGCAGCAGCTCGTTATAGCTGGAATTATACTGCAGCGCGATCTCGGCCATGCCCCGCTCGGTCTGGCCCTTGAGGTAGATGACATTGGGGTGGAGCACCTCCAGATTGCGCTTTTCGCCCAGATAGGTGACAAAGCTCTTGATACCGCCCTCATAGCACATAACCTCGGTGCGGTAGCAGGGGTCGCCCTCCTGGCCGTCCTCCAGAACGGGGGTGTAAAGCTCCCGCTCATCGGTCAGGGTGATCTTGACACCGGCGTTCAGGAAACTCTCCTCGCGCAGACGCTTTTCCAGCGTCTCGAAGTTATAGACGGTGGTGTCCTTGAACATCTCAGGGTCGGGCTTGAAGGTGACGCGGGTGCCGGTGACCCCCTCGGCCACCGTGCCCAGACACTTCAGGGGGCCGTCCGGGTCGCCGCGGCGGAAGGTCTGCTCGTATTCATGGCCGTCGCGGCGGACATTGACCCTCAGCCACTCAGAGCAGGCATTGACCACGGATGCGCCGACACCGTGCAGACCACCGGCCACCTTGTAGCCGGAGTTCTCACCGCCAAACTTACCGCCTGCGTGCAGGATGGTATAAACGACGGTGACGGCGGGCAGACCGGTATCGGCCTGGATATCCACGGGGATACCGCGGCCGTTGTCGGTGACCTGAATGATGTTATCCTTTAAGATCTTGACCTCAATGTGGTTGCAGTAGCCGGCCAGCGCTTCATCAATGGCGTTGTCCACGATCTCGTAGACCAGATGATGCAGGCCCCGCTCACCGGTGGAGCCGATATACATGCCGGGACGCTTGCGCACGGCCTCCAGACCCTTCAGGACCTGGATCTCGCTGGCATTATACTCATGGTCGGTCGCGGTTTCCACATTGGTGCTGGTGATGATTTCCTCTGCCATATCCTTTCTCCCTTTACTTGATATTTTTTCAATCGATTGGATCGTTGTTGATTTTTTCAGAACGACATTTCGGTGCGCCGCTTCATGGCCGCGCTGGACAGCTCCGAAAGATAAACGGTGTCCACGGGGGCATCGGCCAGAACATAACACTGGGGCAGGTCATCCGAAAGGCTGACCACGGCCCCATTCTTCTGGGCATAGTTGAGAAATTCCCGCCCCCGGGGGGAGACGGTGGTGGTCTCCAGATTGAAGATGCCGATGATATCACGGTCATTCAGGACATAGTCCCGGCCCAGATGGATATACATTACGTATATTCTCCCGCAGATGCAGACTGCATATTCTGTCGCATTTCCCACATTCTATGCAATGCAGCAATGCAACATTTCTCCATTTCAGATTTTACTCAGGACACCGCCGTTCATGCGGTAGACCTCGCCATCCGTTTTCAGGAAGGCCGTATCGTCACAGCTGGTGACGAAGGTCTGCTTTTCCCGCATCCGGGTCAGCAGATACTGCTTGCGGCCGTCATCCAGCTCACTGAGCACATCGTCCAGCAAGAGGACGGGGTGCTCGCCGGTGATGGCGGCAGCGGCGGCGGCTTCGGCCATTTTCAGGCTGAGCACCACACTGCGCTGCTGCCCCTGGCTGGCAAAAACCCTGGCGGGCTGGCCGTCCAGCAGCAGCTCCAGATCTTCCCGGTGGGGGCCGCACAGGCTCTGCCCGGCCCGGACTTCCTCATTCTGGCGGGCTTTGAGCAGGGCTGCCAGACCACCCGGCTCAAACTGAGCGGCATATCGCAGCTCCATCCGCTCCGCCCCATGGGAAAGCTCCTCGTAATTGGCGCAGGCCAGCGGAGCCAGCCGTTCCAGATAGGCCCGCCGCCGCTGCTGGATGGCTTCCCCCTGCGCGGCAAGCTCGGTGTTCAGCACCTCGAGCAGGGCCATTTTTTCGGCGTAGGGACGTTCCTGCCCGGCAGGGGAGCGGCGCAGCAGAGCGTTTTTCTGCTGCAGGGCCCGCAGATAGCGGCGGTACACGGTCAGGTAGCCGGGGTAGAGCTGGCAGAGGGCGGCATCCAGAAATTTGCGCCGCCCCTCGGGTGCTCCCTTGACCAGACTCAGGTGGCCGGGGTCGAACACGACAGCCGGAAAACTGCCGGCAAGCCCTGCTGCCCGCCTGGGGGCTGCCCCGTTCACCGAGGCGTACCGCCCGGGCCGCTGGGAATCCGGGGTGCCCACCGTCAGCCGGACACGGCTCGGCTCGTCAGGCTCCTGTTCCTCCTGCTGTGCCCGGAGCGTGGAGGCTTCCAGCACGGCAAAAGGTTCACCCCGCCGCACCAGCTCTGCATCCTTGCCGCCCCGGAAGCTCTTGCCGCCGGTCAGCAGCCAGATGGCCTCCAGCAGGTTGGTCTTGCCCTGGCCGTTGTTGCCGCAGATCACGGTCAGCTCCCGGCCCGGGGTCAGGCTTGCCGATGCAATATTGCGGTAATTCGTTACTTCTAAGAAAAGCAGGCGCATGGTTTACTGGCCCTGTCCCACTTCCACGGTCTGGCCATCCAGTTCGACGACATCCCCGGCGCGGCACTTTTTGCCCCGCATGGTGCAGACCTCACCGTTCACCTTGACAGCACCGCCCTGCACCAGCTCCTTGGCTTCACCGCCGGTCTCACACAGGCCTGCATATTTCAGCAGGGCATCCAGTTTAATAAACTCCGTATGGATGAGAATTTTTTGCATTTTTATGCCTCTCAATCATTCTTGAAGCGGACAGGCAGGACCAGATACAAAAAGTCACTGCCCTCGGTAGGCAGGACCTTGACCGGGCTCAGCGGGCCGCTGATCTCCAGTTTGACCTGCTCGGTGCGGGCGTTGCGCAGGGCATCCAGCAGATAGCGGTTGTTGAAACCGATCTCCACCTCATCGCCCTCGCATTGCGCGTTGAATTCATCCACCACGCGGCCCAGATTGGTCTGGCAGCGGACCACCACTTTACCCTCTGTAAAACTGATGCGGAGGGGATTTTTTAAACGCTCTGTAATGATCAGGGAGGCGCGCTCGATGGTCTCGATGAACTCCTTGGTGTCCAGAACCACGCTGGTGCGGCTGCCATTGGGGATCACGTTGTGGTAGTTGAGGAATTCGCCCTCGATCAGGCGGCTCATGATGGTGTAACCGGCAGTGGTGAACACCACGTAGCGGCGGTTTGCGGAGATGTGCACGGTCTCCTCGTCGTCGTTGGCCAGCAGGTGGGAGACCTCGTTCATGGTCTTGCTGGGCACGATGATGCGGATCTCCTTTATGGCTTCCACCGGCCGTTCCACAATGGCCAGACGGTAGCCGTCCAGCGCAACAACGGTCAGCTTATCCGGCGAGATCTCAAATAATTCACCGGTATGCGCAGGTTTTTTCTCATCCTGACTGACGGCGTACAGGGTGCGCTCGATCATATCACGGAGCACGCCGGTCTTGATGTTCAGGGTCTCCTCGGCACCGGTGTTGGGCAGCTCGGGGAAATCGGTGGGGTTCATGGACTGGATCTCGAACTGTGCCACGCCGCTCTGGATGGTGGTTTTTCCGTTTTCGGCAGATTGGATGTTGATCTGGCCGGAAGGCATCCGGCTGACCATGCTGCTGAGCAGCTTGGCGTTCAGCACCACCTCGCCGGGCTCCTTGACATTGGCATCAATGGTGGTCACGATGCCCATTTCCAGGTCGTAGCCGGTCAGGGTGAGCTGGAAGCCTTCGGCTTTCAGCAGGATACCCTCCAGTACCGGGATGGTGGAGCGCAGGGTAACGGCTTTGGAAACGCCGTCAATGGCTGCACTCAGCAGGGTCTTATCGCAGATGATGTTCAATTGCGCGTCTCTCCTTATTTTGGATTCAAGTTTTGAGGTTCTTTCTCCCATAAAACAGGAACAAAACCTCCAAATCTATATTGAACTTGTTGTAGTATTCGTAGTAGGGGCTGGGGAAGATGTGGAAAAGTCGGAAAATGTGTGGAATGGTGCGGCTCCGTGGTTTTCCACCGGCTTGTGAATGCAGTGTGAAAGGCTTGTGGAAAGGGCAGGAACTGCTTTTCTTTCCACGGCGGGTGTGCAAAACAGAAGTTGAATGTTGAAAACTCGGTGGAAAGAGTGGAGAACTTTGTCGTCTGACCACAATATCTTGTTCTGTTTTCCCGGATTCCCCTGCATTTCTCCCCATATTTGGGGTTTTATCCCCTGCGAGAGTATGACTTTTGCCCCTGTTCTTCCGTCAGGCCTTGACGTTCTTGATGATGTCGCTGACGGTTTCGCGCAGGTGCTGGTCGTTCTTCATGTCCCGCTCCATGGTCTTGAGGGAGTAGACGATGGTGGAGTGGTCACGGCCCGAGAACTCCCGGCCGATCTCCTCCATGCTCATGCCGGTGACTTCGCGCAGGATATAGATCGCCACGCGGCGGGCGGATGCAACGTTTGCGTTCCGCTTGGTGCCCCGGATGTCGGCAGGGGAGACGTTGAAGGTGCGGGAGACCTCGCCCACGATCTTCTCGATGGTCACGGGCACGGGCTGGGTCTCGTTGAGGATGTCCTTGATGGCGTTCTGTGCCACGCTGATGACAGGCTGGATGCCCTCCAGCATGTAGTAGGCGTTCAGCTTTTTCACTGCGCCTTCCAGCTGGCGGATGTTGTTTTTCAGGTGATTGGCGATGAATTCCGCCACGTCCTCGGGCAGATCCAGGTGGAGCAGCTCGGCCTTGCGCTTGACGATGGCCACGCGGGTCTCGAAATCAGGCGGCTGGACATCGGCGGTCAGGCCCCACTCAAAGCGGGTGCGCAGGCGCTCTTCCAGGCTCTTGATCTCCTTGGCCGGGCGATCGGAAGCAATGACGATCTGCTTGTGGGCGTCGTGCAGGGAGTTGAAGGTGTGGAAGAACTCTTCCTGGGTGGACTCCTTGCCGGCGATGAACTGGATATCGTCCACCAGCAGCAGGTCGGCCACGCGGTACTTCATCCGGAAGTCCTCGGTGCTGCCGGCGCGGATGGCGGCGATCAGCTCGTTGGTGAACTGCTCGCAGGTAACGTACATGATAACGAAATCGGGGTGGGTGCGCTTGATCTCGGTCTGGATGGCCGTGAGCAGATGGGTTTTGCCCAGACCGGAGCCGCCGTAGATGAACAGCGGGTTATAGGCCCCGGAGGGGTTGGCCGCAACCGCCTGCGCCGCAGCAAACGCAAACTGGTTGGAGGGACCCTTGATGAAGTTCTCGAAGGTGAACTCGTAATTGCCCTGGGGCGAGGCGGGGTTTGCCTCGTACTGCTGGGCCAGCACCACCTCATGGGGCGGGGTGCTGGGCACCACCAGCGTGATGTCCACGTCAAAGCCCAGCACGGTCTTGAAGGCCTCTTTCAGCAGGCCGAGGTAGCGGTCGGTGACGATCTTGCAGATGAAATCGTTGCGCACCGACAGGGTGATATGGCTCGAGTCCTCAAAGCTGATGGGCTCAAGTCCGTCGATGTAGAGATTATAGGTCGGCTCGGCCATCTGCGTTTTGCAGTATGCCTGGGCGGCCTCTAAAACGTCCTTGAAAGAATCCATAAAACATCCACTCCATTGAATTGGTCGAAGTTTTCAACAATGCTGCTGATACCCCGTTAGTATACCACAAAAATCTCCCTGCGTCTATATTCTATAATGTAATTTATAATACATAAGAAAAGACGCTCCATCGTGCCCTCGCGGCTCTTGTGTCCAAGGCGGTTTTTGGCCACAAGATATGGTGGAAGAAAAGTTTTCCACGGAGAACCGGTGAAAAAGTTGAAAGCTTTTTCACAAAGAAATTTGAAAAAAGTTTGCTGGAAAGTGAAAAAAACGCTTGACAGAAGGGGATAGTGTGCGATATACTGTTGAATTGCAAGCCTGTCCCCAATTTGGGACCAGAAATACCCCATTACCGGGGACGAGTTTTTACGGAGGATACAACCATGAAGAGAACTTTTCAGCCCAAGAAGCGTCATCGCAAGGAAGTTCATGGCTTTCTGACCCGCATGAGCACCAAGAACGGCCGCAAGGTCATCAATGCTCGCCGTGCTAAGGGCCGCAAGAGCCTGACCGTCTGATCCCGCTTTGCCAGGGATCCGGCGCAGAATTGAACATGCGCACAAAAGACTGCTGATCCAGAATTGGCGGTCTTTTTCTTATTTTGGACGTTCTGCGCGCGGAATGACTAAAAATTTGGCAAAAGATTTGGCACAAAAAACGCCCGGACAGCCTTTTCATGTCGGCGTTTTTTTGCTATACTGAATTTTGAACTTTGTCTTTAGGGAAGTTCTGCGATTTTTTAACCGAAAAGGAGGCGACGGAGCAGTGCGCTATCGTCCCATCCGCCGCAACAGCGAGTTTGGCCGCGTGTATGCCCGCGGCAAGTCCTATGTGAACCCGGCGCTGGTGCTGTATGTGCTCAAGACCCGCGGCAGAAAGACCCGCGTGGGCCTGACAGCCACCAAAAAGATCGGCCATGCCGTCCAACGCAACCGCGCCCGCCGCGTGATGAAGGCTGCCATTGATGAGCACCTGGATCAGAACATCGGCGGCTATGATCTGGTGTTTGTGGCCCGGGGCATGACCCCCCGCCTGAAGAGCTGGCAGCTCAGCGAAGTGGTGGCCAGGCTCTTTGCCCAGGCCGGCCTGCCCGACAAGGCAAAGCAGCCGGGCGCAAAGCCCCCTGCCACGGTCCCGCCTGCAGACCGGGCCGCAAAACAGTGAATCCCGTCTCCCGCGTCTGCCGGAACGCGCTCTGTGCGCCCATCCGGTTCTACCAGCGCTTTATCAGCCCGGGGCTGGGCCGCAACTGCCGCTTTACCCCCACCTGCAGCCAGTATGGCATAGAAGCCATCCAGACCCATGGCTGCATCAAGGGCTTGCTGCTCACCGCCTGGCGCATCGCCCGGTGCAACCCACTTGGCCGCTGGGGCTTTGACCCGGTGCCGCCCAAAGGCCGCTGGGTGAGCCCGGAGCGGAGACTGTCCCCGGCAAAGCTGTTCCGGGGGCGGCACGGTTAAGCAGCGTGCTTATGATACACGGCTCCTTTGTACAACCTCTCCGTCATTGCTTCGCAATGCCACCTCCCCTGGTAGGGGAGGCTTTGGCAGCCCGATCCAGTTGACGGTTTTGCCAAGGGCTCCCCTATTAGGGGAGCTGGCAACGCCGCAGGCGTTGACTGAGAGGTTTAATCCGTTCTTATGCTTCTTGTGACGCTCCGCACTGTGGGCGGGGTGTCCTTCTCATAAAAATCTAAACGTCCCGCACCACAGGCGGGGCAGAATGGACGAAACTATGAATCCTTTGTACATCCTGGGCTGGCCCTTGGGCTATGTAATGGAGTGGATCTACAAGCTGATCCCCAACTACGGCTGGGACATCATCCTGTTCACCCTGCTCATCACCGTGATCAAGATCCCCCTCCAGCTCAACCAGCAGAAGAGTATGGCCCGCATGAGCGCTTTCCAGCCCATGGTGGCCGAGATCCAAAAAAAGTACCGCGACAAGCCCGAAAAGCAGCAGGAAGAGCTGATGAAGCTGCAGGAGCAGGGCTACAAGCCCACCGCAGGCTGTATGCCCATGCTGGTCAACTTCCTGGTCATGTTCGGCGTTATCGAGGTGGTGTACCGCCCGCTGCAGCGCATCTTCCACATTGGTGCCGATGCCCTGACCGCCGCAGGTGAGGCCCTGACTGCCATGGGCATCAGCTTTACCACCGTGACCCGCGACACCAACATCATTGCACAGGTCATTGCAGGCGAGAGCACCGTTTCCTCCTGCTTCACCCCGGATCAGGTGGCTACCATCACTGAGTTCGGCCAGCACATGGATTTCTTTGGCATCGACCTGACCCGTGTGCCCCAGTACAGCCTGGCTGCAGAGAACCTGCCCCTGCTGATCCTCCCGGTCCTGGCGATCGTGACCATGTTCCTGTCCACCCATATCAGCATGAAGGCCAGCGGCCAGGAGATGCAGGGCAGCATGAAGCTGACCATGTATATGATGCCGCTGATGTACGTCTTCTTCTGCTTCACCGTGCCCAGCGCTTTCTCTCTGTACTACGTTGTTTCCAACATCCTGATGACCGTGCAGAGCCTGTTGATGAAGAAGATCTACGACCCTGAGAAGATGAAGGCAGAGGTTGCCGCCGAGATGGCTGCCCGCAAGAAGGAGCAGAAGCGCGGTGTAAAGAGCACCACCATCAAGGTCAAGGATGAAAAGACCGGCGAGGTCGTGGAGAAAAATATCTCCGCCAGCGAAATGAACAAGCGCCGCCTGGAGTATGCCCGCAAGCTGGATGAGGAGCGCTATAAGGACGAGCGCACCGTTCCGCTGAGCGAGCTGGAAAACAAGAAGGAGGATTGACGGTTATGATCCGTACTCAGGAAGCGACCGGCAAGACGGTCGATGAAGCCCGCGCAAAAGCCTGCGCCCTGCTGGGCGTGCAGGCCGACGACCTGAATGTGAGCTATGAAGTGCTCGAAATGCCCCAGAAAACCGGTTTTCTGGGCCTGAAGACCACCCCCGCCAAGGTGCGTGTGAGCGTGGAAGAGCCTGATGCCCCGGCCGCTCCCGTGGTGGAGGAGAAGGTGGAGCCTGAGGGAAAGCCTGTTGTGGAGGAAGCTCCCGCTGAGGAACCCAAGGCCGAGGAGCCTGCCGCTGCCCCTGTGGCAGAGGAGGCCGCTCCCGTTGAGGAGACTGCAGCCCCCGCCGCAGAGGGTGAGGAGCCGGAAGTTCCCATCAACATCGAAGAGAACGCCAAGGTCAAGGCCGCTGTGGACTACCTGAAGGAAGTCATTGCCCTGATGGGTGTGGAGAATGTCACCTTCAGCGCCGTGCAGAAGGGCGAGGCTACCATCATCCGTCTGGATGGCGAGAAGCTGGGTGCCCTGATCGGCCGCCGCGGCGAGACCATGGAGAGCCTGTCCTATCTGGCAAGCCTGGTGGCCAACCGTCTGGAAGGCGATTACATCAAGCTGGGCCTGGATGTGGCCGGCTACCGCGACAAGCGTGAAAATGACCTGACCGTGCTGGCACAGCGCATTGGCAACAAGGTGCGCAAGACCGGCCGCAGCTTTGCCATGGAGCCCATGAACCCCTACGAGCGCCGCATCATCCACTCTGCCATCGGCAAGATGGAGGGTGTGCGCAGCGAGAGCAAGGGGGAAGGCCGTGACCGCCGTGTGGTCATCTACTCCACTGCTCCCGATGCCCAGACCGACAACACCTACGGCGAGCGCCGCCCGCGGGGCAATGGCCGCCGCCCCGGCGGCAACCGCAATGGCGGCTTCCGCGGCGGACGCGGCAGCAGCCCCCGGAATGGCGGTCCCCGCAATGGCCGTCCCGCAGGCAGCCGCGGTCCCCGTCCTTCCAGTGTGCCTGAGCGCACCTATGCTCCCCGTGACGCAGAAACTGCCGCACCCGTGGCACCCAAGCGCACCGAGCGCGTGGATGATTTTGCCGATTTCAGCTTTGGCAAGATCGAGCTGTAAACTCCGCTGAGTTTTGCACAATGCTGCCCCCTTCCGGTGGAAAACTGGAAGGGGGCTTTTTGTCTCTTTCCTTTTTCGTCGCTTCGTGATACAATAATTCTGATTTGAGAGCGGAGGGAGAGCACCAACATGGAACATTCAACGATCGCGGCCATTGCAACCGCGCCCGGCGCAGGCGGCATTGCCGTGGTGCGTCTTTCCGGCCCGGAGAGCTATGCCGTGGCGGCAAAGGTGTTCTGCCCGGCCAACCCGGCAAAGCGGGTAGAAGATGCCAAGGGCTACACCGCTCTGTTTGGGCATTTCATGGAAGGGGAGGAAGCCTTTGACGAGGGCGTGGCCCTCTTCTTCCGGGCACCCCACAGCTACACCGGCGAGGATGTGGTGGAGCTTTCCTGCCACGGCGGAAGTGCGGTGGCCCGGCGGCTGGTGGAAAGCTGCATCGCAGCCGGTGCCGCCCCCGCCGCCCCCGGTGAGTACACCCGCCGCGCCTTCCTCAATGGCAAGCTGGGGCTGACCCAGGCCGAGGCCGTTATGGACCTGATCTCTGCCGATGGCAGACAGGGGGCGGCACTGGCCAATGCCTCCCTGAACGGCGCGCTGGCGAAGAAGATCGGGGCTGAAAAGGATGCCCTGACCGCCCTGCAGGCCCATCTGACTGCCTGGGTGGATTTCCCCGAGGAGGACGTTCCCGCGCTGGAGGATGCCCAGCTGGTATCCACCCTGACTGCCGTGAGGGGAGAGCTGGACACCCTCATCCGGAATTACGATGCCGGTGCTGTCCTGCGGGAGGGTGTGGACTGTGCCATCGTGGGGCGGCCCAATGCGGGCAAGTCCACCCTGCTCAATCTGCTGGCCGGGTTCGACCGGGCCATCGTCACCCCCGTGGCGGGCACCACCCGGGATGTGGTGGAGCAGGCCGTCCGGCTGGGGGACATCCGGCTGAACCTGTTCGACACGGCCGGTCTGCGGGAGACCGAGGATGCGATCGAGGCCGAGGGCATCCGCCGCAGCTGGAAAAAGCTGGACGAGGCGGGGCTGATCCTGGCGGTGTTCGATGGCTCTGAGCCCCTGACCCGGGAGGATCTTGCGTTGGCGCAGCGGTGCGCCGGCCGCCCGGCCATTGCACTGGTCAACAAAGAGGACAAGCCCACTCAGTTTGACGCAGAGATCATTGCAGGCGATTTTGCCATGGTGCTCCCGGTCTGCTGTCAGGAAGAGGGGAGCCGCAGGGTGATCGCCGCTGCCGTTGCCCGCCTGCTGGGCACCAACAACATCGACCCCCACGCTGCCAGCCTTTCGGGCCAGCGCCAGCTTGCCGCCGCCACCCGTGCACGAGATGCAGTGGCCGGTGCACTGGATGCGGTCAGCGGCGGGTTCGGGCTGGATGCCGTATCGGTCTGTGTGGACGATGCGCTGGATGCCCTCTGTGACCTCACCGGCGAAAATGCGTCGGAGAATGTCATCAATGAAGTGTTTGAGCGGTTCTGCGTGGGAAAGTAACGGAGGGCAGCCCGTCTGGCAGCTTTCTCCTCGGACACGAGTTCGGATTGCGGCTCCCAGCATCCGCCGCGCATTGCTTGCGTCTTGCTGGCCGCGGCCCCAACAACAGCTTCCTGCATCCGCCACTGGCGGCGGTCGCTGTCGTTGCAGGCCATTCCATCGCCCGCCCTATTGCCTGCGGCAACAGGGTCCCACCCCAGCGGACGGTCCTCGGAGAAACTTCCAGCCGTTCTGCCGGGTAACAGCAGATTGAACCATAGAGGAAAGTATAGGAAAAGTATGAATCATCTTGGAGATTACGATGTGATCGTAATAGGCGCGGGCCACGCTGGCATTGAAGCGGCCCACGCTGCCGCCACGCTGGGTGCAAAAACGGCGGTGTTTACCATGAGCCTGGATGCCATTGGCAACATGCCCTGCAACCCCAGCATCGGCGGGACTGCAAAAGGAACGCTGGTACGTGAATTGGATGCACTGGGCGGTGTGATGGGCCTTGCGGCAGATGCCACCTACCTGCAGAGCCGGATGCTGAACAAGGGCAAAGGCCCTGCCGTTCATGCCCTGCGCGTTCAGACCGACCGCAAGCGCTACCACGAATATATGAAGCACGCCCTTGAGCTCACGCCCGGCCTTGCCATCCATCAGGCCGAGGTGGTGGGCATTGAGGTGGAGAACGGCCATGTCAAGGGCGTTGTGACCCAGCTGAACGGGGAGTACAGCGCAAAGTGTGTGGTCATTGCCACGGGTACCAATCTGGGCGGCAAAATTTTTGTCGGTGATGCGTGGTATGCTTCCGGCCCTGACGGGATGCACGCCGCCAATGCCCTGACCGAAAGCCTGAAGGCCGCCGGTCTGCCTCTGCGGCGGTTCAAGACCGGTACCCCTGCCCGTGTCCACCGGAGAAGCATCGACTTCTCCAAGCTGGAATGCCAGCCCGGCGACCCGGACAGCGAGCTGCAGCCCTTCAGCTTTCTGACGGATGCACCCATGCACAACAAAGTCGAATGCTGGATCGCCTACACCAACCCCGAGACCCACCGGATCATTCTGGACAACATCCAGCGCAGCCCGCTCTATGGCGGCATGATCGAGGGGGTTGGCCCCCGGTACTGCCCCTCCATTGAGGATAAGGTGGTGCGCTTTGCGGGCAAGGACCGGCACCCCATCTTTGTGGAGCCCTGCGGCGAAAACACCGAGGAAATGTATCTGCAGGGTGCGTCCAGCAGCCTGCCCGAGGATGTGCAGAACGCCTTTTACCGGAGCATTCAGGGCTTTGAACACATTGAGATTATGCGCCCGGCCTACGCCATCGAGTATGACTGCGTAGACCCGACCAGCCTGGAAGCCACGCTGGAGAGCAAGGTGGTGCGAGGCCTGTATGGTGCGGGCCAGTTCAACGGCACCTCCGGCTACGAGGAAGCTGCCGCACAGGGTCTGCTGGCCGGTCTGAACGCTGCCCGCAGTGCAAAAGGGGAGAGTCAGCTCATCCTGGAGCGTCAGACCAGCTATCTGGGCACGCTGGTGGATGACCTTGTCACCAAGGGGGTCATGGACCCCTATCGCATGATGACCAGCCGGAGCGAGTACCGCCTGACCCTGCGGCAGGACAACGCCGATCAGCGGCTGACCCCCATTGGCCGGGAGTATGGTCTGGTGCAGGATGACCGCTGGGCAAAATACCAGCACACCCAGAGCATTCTGGAAGCGGAGCGCCGCCGCCTGCACGAGACCCACCTGCGCACCGCTGACCTGCGCGCTGCCATGGAAGCAGCCGGGCTGACCCCTGCCGCTGAGGGCGGCATTGCCGAGGAGCTGCTCCGCCGCCCCGAGGTCAGCTACCCGCTGTTGGCGGGTGTGATCGGCTGGGGCGAGGGCATCACCCCCATGCTGGCCGAGCGGCTGGAGACCGAGATCAAGTACGCGGGCTACATTGCAAGGCAGGATCGGATGATCCGTGACGTGGCCCGCCACGAAAAGACCCTGATCCCCGCAGATTTCGAGTATGCTGACCTGACCGGCCTGACGCTGGAGGCCCGTGAGAAGCTGACCCGCATCCGCCCGAAGAATCTGGGGCAGGCGGGCCGCATCCCCGGCGTTTCGCCCTCCGATGTGGCGCAGCTGAGCATTGCTTTAACAGTGAGAGAGAAAACCTGATGCAATGCCAAGGCCTCTCCTACTAGGAGAGGTGGCAGTGCGTAGCACTGACGGAGAGGTTGACGAAGGAGAGCAGAACCTCTGTACAACCTCTCAGCCGCCTGCGGCGACAGCTCCCCTGATAGGGGAGCCATTGATAAAAAGAGAAAAGAATTGCCTCACACGAAAAGGGACAGATAAATGATCGACAAGAACAGATTAGAACAAAAATGTTCCATGTGGAACATTGCGCTGACCGGGGACCAGCTGGACCAGCTGGATACCTTTGCGCAGATCCTGGTGGACTACAACCAGAAGGTCAATCTGACCGCCATTACCGACCCGGAGGGCATTGAGGATAAGCACTTCCTCGACAGCCTGCTGTTTGCCAGCCAGCCCGAGGTGGCAGGGAAGATGGTGGACGTGGGTGCTGGTGCCGGATTCCCGGGTATCGTGACAAAGATCTACAAGCCCGAGTTGGAGCTGACCCTGATGGAGCCCACCGGCAAGCGGGTGGAGTTCTTGAAGTATGCCTGCACTCAGCTGGGTCTGACCGGAGTGGAGTTTGCCAAGGAGCGCGCCGAGGAAGCCGCCCGCAAAGCATGGCGGGAGCAGTTTGATCTGGCCTCTGCCCGTGCGGTGGCGGCTCTGCCCATGCTGGCCGAGTACTGCTTACCGCTGGTCAAGGTGGGTGGCAGCTTCCTTGCCATGAAAGGCGCTTCCGGCGAGGAGGAGCTGGCTGCAGCCCGCGGTGCCATCCGGAAGCTGGGTGGAGAGTATAAGGAGACCCGCACCCTGCATCTGCCGGGCGGCGATACCCGCACCCTCATCCTCTGCAAAAAGATTTCGCAAACTCCGACAGCCTACCCCAGAAACGGTGGAAAGATCGCAAAGTCTCCGCTGAAATAACGCAAAACCGCAAGATAAATGCCAAGCCCTGCCGAACGATTCTTCTGGCAGGGCTTTTTGATTTCTGGTACACTGGAACTGCAATGAGTGAGTTTTCCACCGTTTCCCGGGAAACAGTGAAAAACTGCGTCACATTTCAGCGAAAGGGGAAAGAATCATGTTTGAATGGAAGAAATCTGCCGGAAAGATCTACACCCTGCCTGTGGAAAGCATCCATCCCTCACCGTTTCAGGCCCGGACTGTCTTTGATGAAAAGGAGCTGGCGGGACTGGCCCAGAGCATCCGGGAAAACGGCCTGCTGCAGCCCATCTCGGTGCGGAAGGTCGAGGGCGGTTACGAGCTGGTGGCAGGGGAGCGGCGGCTCCGCGCCTGCAAGCTGGCCAAGATGGAGACCATTCCGGCCATCCTCTGCGACTGCGGCGACCAGCGGACTGCGGCGCTGGGTCTGCTGGAAAACATCCAGCGGGAAGACCTGAACCCCTTTGAGCAGGCACAGGGGCTGCGGGATGTGATCGCCCTTTGGGACTGCACCCAGGCCGAGGCGGCCAAACGGCTGGGCATGGCACAGCCCACCCTTGCCAACAAGCTGCGGCTGCTGCAGCTGACCACCGACCAAAGGCAGTTCGTGCTGGACAATGGCCTGACCGAGCGCCACGCCCGGGCTGTCCTGCGCCTGCCCGAGAACCGGCGGAGCGAAGCCCTTATCACCATTGCCAAGCGGCGGATGAATGCCCGGCAGACCGACCTGTACATTGAACAGCTGCTCAATGCCGCCGCCCCGGGCAGGCACCGCATCTCCATGGTCAAGGATGTGCGCATCTTTGTCAACACCATCGACCATGCCATCCGGCTGATGACGGACAACGGTGTGCCTGCCACGGCCCACAGGGAAGAGCGGGACGGCTATATCGAATACACGGTGCGCATTCCAACCGCAGCCGCGCAAAGATAAAACGCATCGCAATTTTCACAAAAAATGCAATTCCACAGGGTTTTTACGCAAAATAATCAGGAAACAGGTTCAAAAAGCCGCGCTGATGTGCTATACTAGTCTTTAAAGGGGCTTTGCTGGTGGGAAAACAGCGGGGCCCGGCCTCGAATGTTCCATGTGGAACAAATAATTTTCCCGGGAGGAAACAAAGAGCGTGGCTAAAATCGTTGCAATTGCAAACCAAAAAGGCGGCGTGGGCAAGACAACCACGGCCGTGAACCTTTCGTCCTGCGTTGCGGCTCTGGGCAAAAAGACGCTCATCGTCGATCTGGACCCGCAGGGCAATACCACCACCGGTTACGGCATTCCCAAGCGGAGTGTCGATGTGGGTACTTATGAGCTGCTGATCGGTGAGGCGGAGGCAAGGGATGCCATCCGCAAGACCGAGTTCCGCACCGATGTCATCGGTTCCAACACCCGGCTTGCGGGTGCGGGTCTGGAAATGATCGACCTGCCGGGCCGCGAAAGCCGCCTGCGCAAGGCGCTGGCCTCGGTGCAGAAGGACTACGACTTCATCTTTGTGGACTGCCCGCCCAGCCTGGATCTGCTCACCCTGAACGGTCTGTGCGCCTGTGACAGCGTACTGATCCCCATCCAGTGTGAGTATTACGCGCTGGAGGGTCTGTCGGAGCTCATCAGCACCCTCAAGACCATCCGCAAGAAGTACAACCCCTATCTGGACATCGAGGGCGTGGTGTTCACCATGTTCTCCGGGCGGTTCAACCTGACGCTGCAGGTGGTGGATCAGGTCAAAAAGTATTTTGGCTCCAAGGTCTACAAGACCACCATCCCGCGCACCATCCGCATCTCGGAAGCGCCCAGCTACGGCCAGCCCATCAATTTCTATGAGCCCAAGGGCAAGGGCAGCGAGGCCTATATGGATCTCGCCATTGAGTTCGTAAAGAACAACCGCCCACATGAGCCGGCACGCCGCCGCGCAAAAGGGAACAGTGCCCCCGCCGAGCAGAAAAGCGCACTGGAACAAGTGAAGCAGGGGGAAGCGTAACCTATGGCAAAAAAAAGAGGAGGACTGGGCCGGGGCCTGGAAAGTCTGTTTGAGGACACAGCCCCCAGCTTTGAGTCCGATAACCGGATTGAGACACTGCCCCTGCGGGAGATCGAGCCGGACCCGGCCCAGCCCCGCAAGACCTTTGATGAGGAAACGCTGGCAGAGCTGGCGGCCAGCATCTCAGAGCACGGTTTGCTGCAGCCCATCGCGGTGCGGCCCCACGGGGTGGACCGCTATCTCATCGTGGCCGGTGAGCGCCGCTGGCGTGCCTGCCGGATGGCGGGCCTGACCGAGGCACCCGTCGTCGTGAAGGATGTCACGGATGAGCAGGCCATGGAGCTGGCGCTGGTGGAAAACCTTCAGCGCGAGGATCTGGACCCGGTGGAAGAAGCACTGGGCATCCGGGAGCTGATGACCCGCTGTGACCTGACCCAGGAGCAGGCCGCCCGCAAACTGGGCAAGAGCCGCAGTGCGCTGGCCAACAGCCTGCGTCTGCTCAACCTGCCCGAAACGGTGCTGGAGCTGCTGAAAAGCGGTTTTCTCACCACGGGCCACGCAAAGGTGGTGCTGGGCCTGCCCACCCCGGAGCTGCAGGAGCAGGCGGCACAGATCATTGCCGACCATGAGCTGAACGTCCGGCAGGCAGAGGCCCTGTGCAAGAAGCTGGCCAAGCCCCCCAAAGAGCCTGTGGAGCCTGCCCCGCGCGGCACCCTGCCTGTGGAGGTGGAGGAGAGCCTGAAGCAGGCACTGGGCAGTGAGGTCAATGTGGCCTACCACGACGGCAAGGGCAAGCTGACCGTCCACTTCTACTCGGATGAGCAGCTGAAGGCTTTTGCAAACTTATTAGGGCAATATCAGGTTGAGGATTAAACCTCTCCGTCATTGTTGTTGCCTGGTAGGAGAGGCCTTGGCAGCCGATGGAAGCTTTTCGTATACGCCGCCAGCCCGACTGAGAGGTTGTACGAAGGCAAGCCTGACCGAGAAGAAAAACATAGCGATCCAAGGCGGCACGCCGCCTTTGAACGGCATGGGAAAGGGCTTACCTGCCCGTGCGAACCGAAATAGAGTAAGGAGAGTAAATCATGCTTGATATCAAATTTGTCCGTGACAACCCGGATGCTGTCAAGGAAAACATCAAGAAGAAGTTCCAGGATGCCAAGCTCCCTCTGGTGGATGAAGTCATCGAGAAGGACGCAAAGTACCGCGAGTGCCTGAAGGAAGTTGAGAGCCTGAAGGCTGCCCGCAACAAGCTGAGCAAGGCCAACGGCCCCCTGTTCGGTCAGCTGAAGAAGTGCACCGACGAGGCCCAGAAGGCCCAGCTGCAGGCACAGATCGATGCCAACAACGCCGCCGTCAAGGCCGACGCAGACAAGATGGCAGAGCTGGAGGCCGAGGAAGCCAAGCTGGCTGACCGCATCCAGGAGATCATGTACACCATCCCCCAGATGATCGACCCCAGTGTGCCCATCGGCCCCGATGACACCTACAACGTGGAGGCTCAGCGCTTTGGTGAGCCTGTGGTGCCCGATTTCCCCATCCCGTACCACACCGAGATCATGGAGAGCTTTGACGGCATCGATATGGATGCTGCAGGCCGCGTTGCCGGCAATGGCTTCTACTACCTGCTGGGCAACATTGCCCGCCTGCACGAGGCTGTGCTGGCTTATGCCCGCGACTTTATGATCGACAAGGGCTTCACCTATGTCATTCCTCCCTTTATGATGCACGGCAATGTGGTGCAGGGCGTGATGTCCTTCCCCGAAATGGATGCCATGATGTACAAGATCGAGGGCGAGGATCTGTACCTGATCGGTACCAGTGAGCACACCATGATCGGCCGCTTCATCGACCAGACCCTGGACGAGGCCACTCTGCCCCTGACCCTGACCTCCTACAGCCCCTGCTTCCGCAAGGAGAAGGGCGCACACGGCATCGAGGAGCGCGGCATCTACCGCATCCATCAGTTCGAGAAGCAGGAGATGATCGTGGTCTGCCGCCCCGAGGAGAGCGCCGACTGGTACGAGAAGCTCTGGAAGAACTCCGTGGAGCTGTTCCGCAGCATGGAGATCCCCGTGCGCCAGCTGAACTGCTGCTCCGGCGATCTGGCTGACCTGAAGGTCAAGAGCTGCGATATCGAGGCCTGGAGCCCCCGCCAGCAGAAGTACTTCGAGGTCTGCTCCTGCTCCAACCTGGGCGATGCACAGGCACGCCGCCTGCACATCCGCGTCAAGGGCAAGGACGGCAAGACCTATCTGGCCCACACCCTGAACAACACCTGCGTGGCTCCTCCGCGTATGCTGATCGCCTTCCTGGAGAACCATCTGCAGGCCGATGGCTCCGTGACCATCCCCAAGGTGCTGCAGCCCTACATGGGCGGCCTGGAAGTTATGGTCCCTACCCACAAGAAGGGCTGAGCCTGAGCTTTTCCACAAAGCACTCATAAAATGTTGAAAACCCCGCCGTCCGCGTGATGCAGACGGCGGGGTTTTGTTGTGTAGAAAAAACAAAAAGAAAAAAGCTCCTGATTTTTCAATCAGAAGCTTTTTGGTGACCCGTACGGGAATCGAACCCATGTTACAGCCGTGAAAGGGCCGTGTCTTAACCGCTTGACCAACGGGCCTTAGAAATACAGAGCTTCGCTAAAACCTCCGACTTCCATCGTCCACTACTGCAGACGACCGTCCCCCTAACCTTAGCGAAACTCTGTAAAAGTGGTAGCGGTAACTGGATTTGAACCGGTGACACTTCGGGTATGAACCGAATGCTCTAGCCAACTGAGCTATACCGCCATATTTATTTTGTGCACTTGAACAGTGCTTTATTATTATATCCAATCGACCGCGATTTGTCAACAATTATTTCGCAAAAATTCAAAAATTTCTGAAATATCTCCTTCTATGGCGTAAAAAAGACGCTGTAACAGAAAAAACGTTACAGCGTCTTGCGTAAATCATTCCCGGTATTTCTCCATCATTTCCTTGAACAGCACAGCCGGAGAGGGCGGTGTGTAGGTGATGGCGTTGGCACCCGCCGCAATGGTGGCGGAAATGCTCTCGCCGGTCTTGCCGCCGCTGGCGATGATGGGCACATCCGGGAACCGCTCCCGGATCTTTGCCACCACCCGGGGCGTGTCGGTGCTGCAGGCCACATTCAGGATGGATGCCCCGGAATCAATGCGGCTCTGGATGTTGGTGTCCTCTTTTGTCACTGTGATGATGACCGGGATGTCCACCACCCGCGAGACCGCCAGCAAGTTCAGGTCAGAGATGGGGGAATTGAGCACTACGCCCATGGCACCCTGGCTCTCCACGTCGCGGGCAAGGTTCAGGGTGCGCACGCCGTGGGTGGTGCCGCCGCCCACACCGCAGAACACCGGGATGTAGGATGCCTTGATGATGGCATCGCTGATGGCCTGCTGTGGCGTGAAAGGATAGACCGCGAACACCGCGTCCGCGTCGCAGTTGCGGATGATGGCAAGGTCGGTGGTGAATACAAAGCTTTTCAGCCGCCGCCCGTTGATGACGATGCCGCTGGCGGCATACACCTCCTGGGGCATTTTCAGGATGTTGTGGCGCAGGCGGCTCTCTACGTTGGGGGAAGTTTTCTTTTCAGCTGCCATGGGCAAGTCCTCCGTTTCTCAATTGTATCAAATAGGAACTATATTATAGGAAAACAGGGGAGTTTATGCAAGAAACATCCTGTGAACAGTCTGCAAATAAAAATCGACCCTCTCCGTCCGTGCTTCACAGCGCCGGAGAGGGTCGTTCCTTTAATGAGTTCTAACGTATTCTAAAATATCCTCAGGCACGCCGGCCAGTGCATCGGCTCCGGCAGCAGTCAGCTCTGCGCGGCCCCGGAAGCCCCACAGCGCCCCCATGGCAGGCAGACCGGCATTGTGCCCGGTCAGGATATCTACATCGCTGTCGCCCACAAACAGGGTGCTGGCAGGGTCTGCATGCAGGTCCTGCATCAGGCTGTAAACACCGGTGGGGTCGGGCTTGGTGGGCACGCCCGGGCGGCTGCCCCGCACCAGAACAAACCGACCTGCCCCGAAATAATGCTCGATGATCTTGCCGCACAGCGGGTCAGCCTTGTTGGAGAACACCGCGCACTGCACGCCCGCGGTGTTCAGCGCGTCAATGAGGGCAGCAATGCCCGGGTAAGGCGCGGTCTTGTCCTCCTTGTGGGCATCGTACCGGGCGGTAAACTCAGCCAGCGTAGCGGCCAGCTGCTCCGGCGTGCGGGCATCGGCGGGCGAAAACCGCTCCACGAGCTTCGGGATGCCGTTGCCCACCATGTGCTTGAACTGCTCCACCGTAAACTCCGGCCACCCGTGCTGTGCGCACACCCAGTTGCCTGCATCAGCCAGGTCGTCGATGGTGTTCAGCAAAGTGCCGTCCAAATCAAATAATACTGTATGAATCATAACGATTTTACTTCCCCTAAAAACAATAACGTTATCTTTATGCCAAGGGCTCCCCTTATTGGGGGAGCTGTCGCCGATCGGCGGCTGAGAGATTTAATTCGTTTCCATAAATCTGAAAAATTTCTCCGCATCCCGCAGCGGCACGCTCCTCACCTTGAGCTTTACCCAGCCGGGAAAGGTCAGGGTCAGGTTGGTGCGGCCCACACTGGCAGCCCAGGGGCTTTGTGCTGCGGTCAGGCAGACATCCGGGTGCAACACACAGATGCAGTGGAGGTAGAGCCCCTGCTGCCGCCGCAGGGTCATGCGGCCCTCCCGCAGCCAGAGGCCCTCCCGCCGATAGCCTGCCGCAGCCCCGGCCAGCAGCGCCCCAAAGAAGAACGTGGGGATGAGCAGGGTCACGGTCAGCTGGGGCAGCACTGTGGCCGAGACCAGCGTCAGCAGCAGGCAGAGGGCAAAGGGAATGCCTGCCGGTGCAAAAAAGATGAGACTGCGCTGCTCGGTGCGGGCCAGCAGGTCGGGCGGCATCCGGAACTCCGGCAGCAGCTCCCGGAACAATGCCTCCTCGCCGCTGCGGCAGACGAACAGCGGCAGCTCGGGGGAGCAGCCGCCCGCCGTTACAAAGACCGGCCAGCGCTTCATCAGCCGGGCGGCGGGGGAGATGCGGACATCTGCAAAGCTGATCTCGCTTGTCCGCACCCGGCACTCGAAGTGCCCCAGCCAGCCGCCCCGGCTGCCGATCTGGTCGGCTGTGTGCCAGACAGTGTAGTGCACGGTCTGGGCAAAGCTGCGCATCAGGCTGGCCCCCAGCAGAAAGCCTGCGGCCGCCAGCAGCCATGCCGCGCCTGCAGGGAGCCACCGCGCCGCGAATCGGGCCAGAAAGCTCACCTGGATCTGGGCAAAAACGGCAGGGTTCCAGTCCGGAACATCCCGGGTCTGGCGCACGGCCAGCACAAACAGGGCCAGCGTGGAGAGGCCGTTGGCCCCCAGAAAACCCAGCGCCGCCCGCTCCCCTCCGGCGGGCTGGTGCAGGGTAGGCTTTACCAGAGGCATCAGCTGGTCTGCCACCGCCTCGGCATCGGCTTTGGGCAGGCAGACCGAAAGGGTGTGCTTTTGCGCCGCGCCCACCGGGTAAAGGGTCAGGCGGCTTGCCCCGGCCATCCGGTAGAGCAGGGGCCGGTCGATGGTCAATGCCGCCAGCATCTCGCCCCGCAGGGCACGATCCAGCCGGATGCCCAGCCGCCAGTGCAGATGAAAGGCTCCGGTGTCGTCCAGGCTCCAGCTGCTCACATGCAGGATGCCCCAGCTCACGGCGCAGAGTAAAAGGAACAGCAGCGCATCCTGCCGCAGAGCCGTGTGCAGGGCTGTCCAGTTCCGCTCAAACAGCACCTGAACCAGCGGCAGCAGATAGACCACCAGCGTCTTGCGCAGAAACCGCAGAACAGTAAAGGGGTGCAGGCGGCGTTCATTCATCGGATCTCCTCCGCAAGGGCATGGGTGAGGGCAGCGGCCTGCTCTGCCGGGACCGCCGGTAAAATAAGCCGCGTGCCCGGTGCCGTGATGACGACCACCGATACCCCTGCCAGCCGGAGCAGCGGCGTGCGCAGCCGGAACAGTCCTGTTACGGCCCTGCGGCGGACCGCCCGCCGCAGCGGGAAGACGATGCCGGAATACACCGTCAGGGTCTCCGCGCCCAGCGCGGCGGCATAGCTGCAGGCACGCTGGTACACCACCGCCACCAGTGCGGCCCAGAGCAGGCAGAACACCACCCCGGCGGGCAGGCTCTGCCAGAACACAAAGGGAGCCGCCAACAGGCCCGGGATGGCGGCCCAGCAGCAGAGCACAGCCCGGCCCCGGGGCGGGATGATGAGCGCCGTGCGGCGCAGCTCCCGCTCCGTCACTTGCTGTTCAGCTCCCAGGCATCGGTCAGCAGATGCAGGGTATCGTCCTGCGTCAGCACCAGGATGCGGTCCCAGGGCAGCAGAACGGTGTTGCCGTGGGGGATGATGAACTCGGTGTCGCGGGTGATGCTGACCAGAATGGCATCGCCGGGAATGGGCACATCCATGATGGCCTTGCCCGCAAACTTGAAGTTCTCGGGCAGCAGGATCTCGTTCAGGCTGGCCGTGCCGCCGCCCAGGCTGAGCAGCTGGCGGATGGTATCCGTCTCGATCTCCCGTTCCAGAATGTGGCTCAGGTTGTCGGTGCCGCAGACCACGGTGTCCACGCCTAAGGTGTGCAGCAGCTCCCGGTTCTTGGGGTTGGAGGCCCGGGCCACGGTGCGGTCCACGCCGAACTCCCGCTTGGCAATCTGGCAGGCCACGAGGTTGTCCTCGTCCGAGCCGGTCACGGCCACAAAGGCGTTGCAGCTGCCGACATCGGCGGTGCGCAGGGTGTCCACGCTGATGGAATCGCCGCAGATCACGGGGATGTCCAGCGAATCTGCCAGCATCCGGCACTGGGCCTCGATGGGTTCAATGATGACCACCGAATGGTGGTTCGTCAGCAGGCTCTGGGCCAGATACCGCCCAACACGCCCGCCGCCTGCAATACAAACTTTCATATAAAAACCTCATAATACTTAAAGTATATAGAAACTTTGCCTGAACCAGCTCTTGGCTCCCCCTTTGGGGGAGCTGGCAAAGCCGTCAGGCTTTGACTGAGAGGGTGAGCCAGTTTCCATTATTTCGCCAGCGAACGGAACACTGCCTGTTCTGTCAGGATGGTGGGGCAGATCGTGTCCAGCTCGTAGGTCTTGTGGTAGAGCACCTGCAAATGCGGGTCGGAGACGCGGCAGATGACCTTTTCGCGCCGGAAGATGTTCTTTGCGATCTGTGCGGCCATCAGGTTCACGGAGTCATCCTCGCTCACAGCGGCCACCGCGTCGCAGTTCTCCACGCCGCCCTGCTTGAGGATGTCGGGATCGGTGGGGTCGCCCACAAGGGCCGTGCCGCCAAAGGAGTAATCATCAAAGCTGTCCAGCCGCTTGAGCTGCTCGGGGTCCTTTTCGATCAGGGAAATATCATGGCCGATGCGTTCCAGATCCCGCACCAGTGCCGCGCCCACCTGGTCGCAGCCGATCACCAGAATATTCATGGATGTCACCTCATTGTTCAAAATCTGTTGTTGTCTGGCCCGGCAGTCCGTGTCAGAAGGAAACACAGGGAAAAACGTTGTGTCCAGTATAGCATATTTCCGGCGGCAGATAAATACAGAAAAAGCAGACAGTGCTCCTGTATAAAATTTGTGATTTTTCGTGCGCAGGCTCTCAGAATATGATATACTGGAGAGCGAACCCAATCTGAATGTGTGCAGAGCGCCTGTGCCGCTTTGCAGGGAGGAGAACCCATGTTTCTTGAAATACTGAAAGCCATCCTGATGGGCATTGTGGAGGGCATCACCGAGTGGCTGCCCATCTCGTCCACCGGCCACATGATCCTGGTGGAGCAGGTGGTCAAGTTCAACGCCAGCGAGGAATTCATGTCCATGTTCCGCGTGGTCATCCAGCTGGGTGCCATTCTGGCTGTGGTGGTGCTGTTCTGGAATAAGCTCTGGCCCTTCGGCCTGCGCCATGGCCGCGTCTGCTCCAAACCTGCCGTCTGGCAGCTCTGGTTCAAGGTGGTGGCCGCCACCATCCCGGTGCTCATCATCAGCCCGCTGGACGACTGGTTTGAGACCCGCTTCTACAATTACATCACGGTCGCCGCCATGCTGATCCTGTACGGTGTCCTCTTCATCCTTGTGGAGAACCGCCGCACCGCCCCGCATGTCAACCGGCTGGAACAGATCACCTACCGCGAAGCCTTCATCATCGGCGTGTGGCAGATGCTGGCCATCATCCCCGGCACCTCCCGCTCCGGTGCCACCATTGTGGGCGGCCTGCTGCTGGGTCTGTCCCGTGCCTGCGTGGCCGAGTTCACCTTCTTCCTCGCCATCCCCGTTATGGCGGGCGCGTCCCTGCTCAAAGTGGTCAAGTTCGTCCTCTCCGGCGCTGCGATGACCGGCACCGAGATCGCTGTCCTCGTGGTGGGCTGCGTGGTCGCCTTTGTGGTCAGCCTTGCCGCCATCCGCTTCCTAATGGACTACGTCAAGCGCCATAACTTCAAGTTCTTCGGTCTTTACCGCATCGTGCTGGGCCTGATCGTCCTGGCCGTGGCCGCCATCACGGCAATCGTGTAATAACTGAACCTTCCCAGCCGCCCGCACGGGCGGCTTTTTTGCGCCCTGGGGCAATTGCACCGATCCCAGCCTTGTGCTATACTGGAGCCATAAAGAGAGAACCCGGCGGCGGGAGAGTGCCGCGCCTGAAATTGTCAAAAACGGAGGAGATCCCTATGGAAGCATCGACTGTATATTACACCGACTTCCGGTGTCCTGTGGGCACCAGCCTGACCGAAAAGCTGCGCCGCCTGTGCATTGCGGCGGGCATCAAGAGCATTGATATGGACGGCAAGTTCGTGGCCATCAAGATGCACTTTGGCGAGCTGGGCAACCTGGCTTTCCTGCGCCCGAACTACGCCAAGGTAGTGGCAGACCTGTGCAAGGAGCAGGGGGGACAGCCCTTCCTGACCGACTGCAACACGCTGTACCCGGGCAGCCGTAAGAACGCGCTGGAGCACCTGAGCTGCGCGCAGGAAAACGGCTTCTGGCCCATGACCACCGGCTGCCAGATCATCATTGGCGATGGCCTGCGCGGCACCGATGAGCTTGAGGTGCCCGTGCCCAACGGCGAATACTGCAAGACCGCCAAGATCGGCCGCGCCATTATGGATGCCGACATCTTCATCAGCCTGACCCACTTCAAGGGCCACGAAGCGACCGGCTTCGGCGGGGCCATCAAGAACATCGGTATGGGCTGCGGTTCCCGTGCGGGCAAGATGGAGCAGCACTCCTCCGGTAAGCCCGCCGTGCAGGAGGAGCTCTGCCGCGGCTGCCACCGCTGCGCCAAGGAGTGCGGCTCCGACGCCATCCGCTACAATGAGAACAACAAAGCGGTCATTGATTACGAAAAGTGCAAGGGCTGCGGCCGCTGCATCGGTGCCTGCAACTTCGATGCCATCTATTCCATCGACAGCAGCGCCAACGAGGAGCTGGACCGCAAGATGGCAGAGTACGCCGCCGCCGTCTGTGCAGACCGCCCCTGCTTCCACATCAGCCTGGTGCAGGATATCAGCCCCAACTGTGACTGCCACGGCGAGAACGATGCCCCCATCCTGCCGGATATCGGCATGTTCGCCTCCTTTGACCCCGTGGCGCTGGATCAGGCCTGTGCCGATGCCTGCCTGAACGCACAGCCCCTGCCCAACAGTCAGCTGGGCCAGAACCTTGCAAAGCCCGGCTGGAACTGCCACCACGACAACTTCAAGGATTCCAACCCCAATGTCGAGTGGAAGGCAACGCTGGAGCAGGCCGAAAAGATCGGCATGGGCACCCGCCAGTACACCCTGAAGAAGATCTGAACATAAAAATAAGCCCGACAACGTCGGGCTTATTTTTATGTCTCTTGCATTCAGGGGCAGACGGAACGATCAATACTCGCTGGAAGCCGGGACCAGTACGTCAATGACATCGGCCAGGGCTTTCCAGTTTTCCTCGGAACAGCCGGGCAGCTCTTTGGCATCCAGACCGGCATCCTCAATGCGGCCGGTCATGCTGTCCTTGTCGGTCAGCAGGGTCTCGGCATCGGCCTTGATGAGCGGCCAGGCATCGGCAAAGCTCTGCTGGTCATCGGCGCTCAGGCTGTCGAACCACTGGGTATAGGCATCTTTGATGTCGCTGACCGACTGGATGCTCATGTTGCAGCCATCGGCCCATTTCAGCAGGGAAGCCGCCGCAATGACGGATTTCAGCGAGCAGCCGGACACGCCGGGGCCCCAGCCGAGGCAGGGGGCAAAGGCATCGTCCGGGTCAGAGAGGGAGAACAGGGAGTTCTCGCCTGCGTCCAGCGGGCCCACCTTGCCAGTGTCGGCGGTCACGGTGGAAGAGGGGATGCTCTCGCTTGCAGAAGCGGAAGAGCTGGAAGCGGCAGTGCTGCCGGAAGAGGTGCTGCAGCCTGCCAGCACGCCGCACAGCAGGGCGGCGCAGACCAGCAGGGAAAGAATACGCTTGCGAATCATAGGAAAGCCTCCTTTTATCGTGTTCCGGCCCATCTGCCGGAGAAACTGCTCTGGTACATTTCTAGTATACTGTTCTGCCGGGCTGTTGTCAATCGGCGTGCGCAGGACGATTTTTCACCCCGGCTGTGCAAACTATACAAACTTTTGTCCTTTTTTTCTCAGTCGGGCGGGATTGACATTTTTTGCGCTGGCGCGTATAATCCGGCCATGGTCAAACTGGGAGAAATGAGTGAAGAACCGGAAAAAGGGGGAGAAACGGATGCAGAAATTTCTGCGGCGGCTGGAACGCTTTTCACAGTCGCTGCTGTCGCCGCTGTCTTATCTTTCGGCGGCGGGCCTGCTGCTGGTGCTGGGGGCGCTGCTCACCAGCAAGCCCCTGTGTCAGGCACTGCCGGTGCTGCAGTGGGCTCCGCTGCAGCTGGTGGGTCAGCTGCTCTATAACGGGATGATGGTGCTCATCAACAACCTCAGCGTCATTCTCTGCGTGGGGGTGGCAGCCGTGCGCGCCAAAACCGAAAAGCAGGATGCCGCCCTGCTGGCGCTGATGGCTTACCTTGTGTTCCTCACAGCCAACCACACCGCGCTGGAAGCGCTGGGACTGCTTGCCCAGCCCAACGGGATGACCGGCCTTGCGGGCACGGGCCAGACCACCATTCTGGGCATTCAGGTGGTGGACACCGGCGTGGCAAGCGGCATCGTGCTGGGCTTTGCGGCGGCGTGGCTTTTCAACCGCACCTGCGAAAAGCAGTTTTATGGCATGATCACCCAGCTCTATTCAGGTCTGCGGTGGTCGTTTTTGTGGCTGTCGGCGCTGGCGGTGGCACTGGGGCTGGGGTTCTGCTTTGTCTGCCCGCCGCTGCAGCGGACGGTCAGCGCCCTCACGGGCTGGATCGCGGCTTCAGGGAACGCGGGTGTGTTCCTTTACGGCTTTCTGGAACGGCTGCTCATTCCCACCGGCCTGCATCACCTCATCTATATGCCCTTCCAGTTCTCTTCGCTGGGCGGCAGCCTGACTGTGGGTTCTGTGACCTACACAGGCGCTTACGCCGTCTGCATGACCGAGTACACCATGGGCCTGCCCCTCTCAGACGGCATCGTCTGGATGTACACCGGCTTCACCAAGACCTTTGGCTATCTGGGCATTGCGGCGGCCTTCATCTTCACGGCCCGCAAAGAGAACCGTGCCCGTACCGCCGCCGCTATGATCCCGCTGGCGGTCACGGCCTCGGTGGCCTCCATCACCGAACCCATTGATTTTCTGTTCTGCTTCGTTTCGCCTCTGCTCTGGGTGGCCCATGCGGTCATTACGGGAGGCTTTATGGTGCTGCTCCATGTCCTGCATGTCCGGGCTTTTACCTCCAACCTGCTGGGGTCGCTGGTGTTCAACTTGAGCGCCGGGGAGCAGCTGCAGAATCTGCCGCTGCTCTATCTGCTGGGCCTTGCGGAGATCCTGACCTACTTTGCCGTGTTCAGCGTCCTCATCAAGGCAAAGGATCTGCCCACCCCGGGCCGGGAAGCAGCCCCTTCCACAGACCAGTCCCCGTACGCCGACCCGCAGGAGGTGTGCCGGTTCATCGCCGCGCTGGGTGGGCCGGAGAACATCGCCCAGCTGGGAAACTGCTTCACCCGCCTCCGGCTCACGGTGCGGGATGCCTCGCTGCTGGATATGGGGGCTCTGCTCTCCCTGCCCCATAAAGGTCTTGTGGTGCAGGGTACCCGGGTCCAGCTGGTCTGCGGCCTGCACGCCGCCCAGCTCCGCCATGCGCTTGAACAGCAGCTTGCCGAGATGGCCCCGGTGTGATTGCATTTTGATAAGAGAAACGGTATAATTGTGGCGAAACCTCTCAGTCGTCTGCGGCGACAGCTCCTCTAACAGGGGAGCCAAGAAAGGCCCCTGCCTCTCCTATTAGGCAACAACAACCGCCGCCAGTGGCGGATGAAGGGAGTTGTTGTTGGGGCAGCGGCCAACAAGGCACAAGTGCAATACTTTGCACGAAGTGAATGTTGGGAGCCGCAACCCGGACAAGTGGCATTGCGAAGCAATGACGGAGAGGTTTAGCAGCGGATAACCTGAAAATAAAGGAGAACATAAAATGCAGAATAACACCTTTTCCGTCGAAGGTCTCTTCGATTTCCTGAACGCCGGTGTCAGCGCCTTCCACTCCACGGCTGCGGCTGTGAAGCTCCTGGAAGAGAACGGCTACCAGAACTGCCCCGAGAGCGCAGCCTGGGAGCTGGTGCCCGGCGGCAGATATTACACCACCCGCAACGGCTCTGCCGTGCTGGCATGGCGGATGCCCAAGGGTGAGCTGACCGGCTGGCATGTCACCGCCAGCCACAGCGATTCTCCCACCTGGCGCATCAAGCAGCTGGATGGCGGCAAGGACACGGTCTTTGCCAAGGCGGAGACCGAGGGCTACGGTGGTATGATCATGCCCACCTGGCTGGACCGGCCCCTGAGTGTGGCGGGCCGCATTCTGGTCCGCACGGAGAACGGCATCCGGAGCCTGCTGGTCCACCCCGACCGGGCGCTGGCTGTCATCCCCAACCTCTGCATCCACTTCAGCCATGACCTGAACAACGGCATGAAGTACAACCCTCAGGTGGATCTGCAGCCCATCTTTGGTGAGGCGGGTTCCACCCTGCGGGACGCTCTGGCTGAGGAAGCCGGGGTCAAGGCTGAGGACATCGTGGATGCTGACCTGGTGCTCTGCACCCGCGAAAAGGCCGAGCGCGTGGGCCTGAAGGGCGAATACTTCATGTCCGGCCGCATCGATGACCTGGAATGCGCCTACACCACCCTGTGGGGCTTCCTGCAGGGCCGCGGCGAGGAGGAAGGCCGGGGCGACATGTGGGTCATGTTCGACAACGAGGAGGTGGGCTCCTCCAGCCGACAGGGCGCACAGGGCACCCTGATGGCCAATGTGCTGGCCCGCATTGAGGAAAAGCTGGGGGTCACCCGGGAGCAGAGCATCCGTGCCTGCACCAACAGCCTGCTGCTGAGCGCCGACAATGGCCACGCCACCCACCCCAACCACCCCGAAAAGAGCGATCCCGCCAATGTGGCGGTCATGGGCGGCGGTGTGCTGCTGAAGTACAATGCCCGTCAGACCTACACCACCAGCGGCTTTACCGGCGCTGCCTTTGCCGAGATCTGCAAAAAGGCTGGTGTGCCGGTGCAGGTGGCCGCAAACCGCGCGGATGTTCCCGGCGGCTCCACGCTGGGCAACCTGCTGGGCCACCAGATCCTGATCCCCATGGTGGATATCGGTCTGGCACAGCTGGCCATGCATTCCGCAATGGAGACCGCCAGCTGCAAGGATGCCGAGTACATGGCAAAGGCCGTGGCCGAGTTCTATAACACGCCCATCTCCCAGCCTGTGGACGGCGAGTGGAAGCTGGGCCTGTGAGCGCTGTGACCGGGCGCTTTGCCCCCAGCCCCAGCGGTCGGCTCCATCTGGGCAATCTGGCCTGCAGCCTGCTGGCCTGGCTCAGCGCCAGAAGTCAGGGCGGGCGCATCGTTCTGCGCATTGAGGATCTGGATGCCGAGCGCTGCCCCCGCAAATATGCCGACGCGCTGGAAGAGGATCTGGAATGGCTGGGCCTTGTCTGGGATGAGGGCGGCAGCCACGGCGGCCCCAACGGCCCCTATTACCAGAGCGAGTGCGCCGACATTTACACCGAGAGCTATAACAAACTGGAAGCACAGGGCCTTGTGTACCCCTGCTTCTGCTCCCGTGCCCAGCTCCATGCCGCCAGCGCACCCCACACCTCCGACGGCAATGTGATCTATCCCGGCACCTGCCGGGGCCTGACGGCGGAGCAGATCGCCGAAAAGCGCAAAAAGAAGGCCCCGGCCTATCGTCTCATGGTGCCCGATGAGGACATCACCTTCACCGATGGCTGTATGGGCCCCCACACCGAGAACCTGCTCCGCGACTGCGGGGATTTCTACCTCCGCCGCGCCGATGGCGTGTTTGCCTACCAGCTGGCCGTGGTGGTGGATGATGCCCGTATGGGGGTCACGGAGGTGGTGCGGGGCGCAGACCTGCTCTCTTCCACCGCCCGGCAGCTCTATCTCTATCGTCTGCTGGGGCTGAAAGCGCCGCAGTTCGCCCATTGTCCGCTCCTGCTGGCCCCGGATGGCCGCCGCCTGTCCAAACGGGACGGGGACCAGAGCCTGGAAAATCTGCGGGCAAAGTATACGGCGGAAGAGATCGTGGGCAGGCTTGCCTTTGCCTATGGTCTCCAACCTGAACCGGCTCCCCGCACCCCGGAAAGCCTGATCCCAGACTTTTCCTGGGACAAGGTGCCAAAGCAGGACATCTGCCTGCCGGAAAATCTGTTTTAAGCAAACCCACGATTTTTGCCATGCCTGTGCAAAGATCGTGGGTTTTTCTTTACAAAAAAACAACTTATGGTAAAATATAACTAGAGATTTTGCCGAAACAGAAAGGAGCCTGTTATGCGTAAAATATTAAAAGCCTTGAGCCTGCCGATCTGTGCAATGCTTTTGCTCAGCGCATGTGCAAGCTCTTTGAATCTGAGACCGGGGCCTTTCCGTTCGGAAATGCAGGATGTTTTTGTTCAGCAGACGACACTTACGGTTCCGGCCAGCCATGCCGAGCATGGGGAAGACTATGTCATTGAGTGGCAGGACCCTGTGATGGAAAAGCACGTCCGGAAATGGCTTGACCGCCCGAAGGGGGATATCTATCACAGCGATGTCTGGGATTATCAGCGAGTCTCGATAAATTCCGGAACCGGCGTAGGGGATCTCATCGTCAAAGATGCACCGGATGGGGTGGACATTGGAAGAAACGTCAACAGCAATGAGCAGCTGGCAGCCTGCGCAGTCAGCGTAGAGGGAACGTATGATCCGGTGACCTCTCTGGCAGATCTGCGGCATTTTGACAGCTTGCAGGTATTGTCGGTCAATAATAGAAGGGGAGCCCCACCCATTACAGATCTGACAGGTCTGGAAGAATGCAAAAATCTGATGCTTTTGAGTGTGCCCAGTGTGGAGAGCAGCGCATTCCCGACCTTTGCAAAGCTGGATTCTGTGGTAAAGCTGGAATATGGCAGTGACGGGATCCGGGCGGATTCCAATGTCTCCGACCTTTCGGCGCTGGCGCAGATGAAGTCGCTGAAGATGCTGTGGATCACCGGCAGTGAGGTCGATCTGACCCAGCTGGCCGGAGCTGACTTGCGGGTCCTGAGACTGGACGTGACCCGGATCGGTTCGCTGGAACCGCTGAAGCAGATGGAAAATCTGAGCTTTCTGCAGCTGTGCCAAGGGCCGGAGATCGACAGCTTTGCCCCGCTGGCGGAGAGCAGTGTGCAGTATCTGAGTATGTCTCTCTCTCAGGGTGCACAGGAAGCCTACAAGGACATGGATTATACTCCCCTGACCCAGATGCCGCAGCTGATCTGGCTGGATCTGACCAACAACATCACGTTTGATACGGAAACCTGCAAAAAACTGCTGGCAAACGATACGGCCCTGAAATATCTGAAAATTTCCTATACATCAGCGGCCAAAGATGCCGAAGAGCTGGATACAGCGCACCTGAAAGAGTTTACTGCTCCGGCTCCGTAATACCCCAAAATGCAAAAACGCCTCTGTCGGCCGACAGAGGCGTTTTTTCTATGTGGATTCACAGCCGCTGCAAGGCTCTTGCGTCGCTGCGTTCCAGTGCGGTCATGGCCGTATCCAGCGCCATGGCCAGCAGGATGCCCAGCAATACATCAATGCAGCTGTGCTGCTTGAGCAGGACCGTGGACGCAATGATGGAGACGCAGAGCACGGCGGAGGCGGGCCGCATCCAGCGGCGGCCGGGCGTTTCAAAGATGCGGCTGCGGTAGTAGGCCATCATCAGGGTGACGGAGTTGAACACATGGATGGAGGGGCAGACATTGAGGGGTGTGTCGGTGGCATAGAGCATCCGCACGGCCTGAGCAAAGATATCGCTGCCGTACACCCGGTAGGGCCGCAGGTCCAGCCCGGTGGGCAGGATGACATAGCAGGCCAGCGCAATGGTCATGCCCGCAAACAGGGGCAGGCAGAGCCGCCAGAAGTCGGCCCGGGGCGCTTTCCACAGCAGGTAGAACAGGGTAAACGGAATCCACAAAAACCACGCAAAGTAGGGCACGATGGCATATTTGCAAAAGGGAATCAGGTCATCCAGATGGCAGTGCACCAGAACATCGGGCACGGCAATATGGACTTCGAGCCAATGGAACGCCGAAAGGTAAAACAGGAGATAAAACGCCATGAACGAAACGGGATGGCGGGAAAACCAGTTGCGCATGGAACACACTTCCTTTTCTGGAATGGGGGCCGCAGCCCCGCCTAAAGTTCTTTGCAGCGTATGATTATACCGCGCAAAGACGAAGAAAACAAGACAAAAAGCTGACAAAATCGTGAACACATCCGCGCGGAATTTGGTATGCTTTGGGGAAGCGGATGCAGGGGAGAGAAGCTTCTGCCTATTGATACGAGACAGGATGCGGGTTTCCTGCACAAAAAAAGCCCTCCCCGCCAAAACTGCAATGGCGGAGAGGGCCGGATATACGGAAACTCAGATCACATTTTGTTCCATCCACCTGCCGCGGACAAAGCGGACGCAGAAGAACAGCGAGCGCATGGCCCAATCCAGGAACATGCCCATCCAGATGAACAGCAGGCCGCAGTGGAACTTGAGCACCATCAGGTAGCAGAAGGCCACCCGGAACACCCACATGGAGATGACGCTGACCGTCATGGTAAAGGCGGCATCTCCGGCGGCGCGCAGGATGTTGGGCAGGGTGAAGCTGGAGGGCCACAGGATCAGCGACACAGCGTTGAACCAGACCATCAGCTCCAGTGCCATGCCGTAGGCCTCCGGCGAGAGGTTGAACCAGGAGAGCGCCAGCTTGTTCAGGAAGAACAGGCCGGAAAGATTCATCGCCCAGTCGCCGGCGTAGGCGGTCAGGAGCAGCAGGCGGGAATAGCGCTTGGCCTGCACCTTTTCCCCGGCACCCAGACACTGGCCCACAACGGTCAGCGCGCCGATGCCCACGGCGGAGGCGGGCACATTCAGGAAGCTGGAGATGTTGCCCGCCACGGCGTTTGCGGCAATGGCGGCGGTGCCCAGCGTGCTGGTCAGGCTGGAGACCGACAGCTTGCCGATCTGGAACATGCCGTTCTCGATGCCGGCAGGGATGCCGACTTTCAGGATGCGCTTGATGAGGTCGAGGTCAGGCTTCAGGTCGGTGAGGTGGTCGATGCGCAGCGCACAGTCCGGCTTCTGCAGCAGGAACATCACGGTGAAGCAGGCGATCATCCGGCTCACGAGGCTGGCGGTGGCCGCACCCATCACGCCCATGCCAAACCTGTAGATCAGGATGGCGTTGCCGCCAATGTTCACCACGTTCATCACCAGGCTGGAAAGCATACTGATCTTACTGTTGCCCTGGGCGCGGAACAGAGCCGCACCGGCGTTGTACACGCCAATAAAGGGATAGCTCAGGGCCGAGAGCAGGAAATAGGTCTCAGCGTAGCGCATCACATCCGCGTCAATGGAGCCGAAGATGCCCCGCAGGATGGCATGCCGCCCCACCGCCACGATGACGGCGGTGACCACGCTGAGCGAGATCATAATGAACATGATCTGTGCGGCGCTGGCCTTGGCCCGTTTGGGTTCCCGGTGGCCGATGTACTGGCTGGCGACCACCGCGCCGCCGGTGGCCAGTGCGCTGAGCAGCTGGATCATCAGCACGTTGAAGGAGTCCACCAGGCTCACGCCCGAAACGGCGGCTTCGCCCACCGAGGAGACCATCAGGGTGTCCGCCAGACCGATGGAGATGCTGAGGGCCTGCTCTGCCACCAGCGGCAGGAAAAGTGAGATGAGCTGTTGACGGTTGAACAGCGGTCTTGATGTGGTCGATGCGTCTGTCATGGTGTCCTCCCTTGGCGCGTGGATTCAAACACACCCATGATAGCGCGGAATGACGTGAAAATCAAGATGTTGTATCCAACAAATCGAAAAATCAGGCAAACTCTTTGCTGGGGGTCAGGCTGGTGCCGTAATAAACGATGTAGTCGTAGGGGATCTGGGGGTTGTATGCGGCCAGATCGCCGTACTTGGCCAGAATGTCGTTCCGCAGGTTCTCCGGGGTGTAGGGCTGCCCGGCAGAAAGGGTGCCGGCGCAGACGGCGTTCCACATGCTCTCGGTAAAGGCGGCGCAATTGAAGTAGGCCGACCAGTGGTCAGACTTTGCAAGGTTGCGGTTGACCACGTCCAGCTGGCCCTGATCCAGCGAGGTCTGGACAGCGTAGATGTTCTGGTAGTAGGAATCGGCCAGATAGCGCTTGTAGTAGCCCTCCAGATTGTACCAGATGCCGGTGTGCTCCCAGCGGTTGCCGCGGGGGCTGAAGGTCATCTCGGTGTTGGGCGCGATCCGCAGGCCGCCCACCTCGATGTCGTGGTCCGAAACGTTCCGCACCGAGAGGAAGGAGTGGCCGCTGGAATTGATGGAGGCATCGCCCCGGTCCTCGGCCCGGGCGTAGATGCGCAGCAGGGCCACGGCACCCTCGGCGGGTTCTGCACCGTAGGCCTGCACGGCAGATTTATGGTCGGCCTGCTCAAAATCGTAGGGGCCGCCGGTGCTGGTGGTGAAACCGACGATGTTGCGGATCTGATCCTCAAGGGGGCTTACATCGGTGATGACACGTTGGTCCTGGGGGGCGGGCGTTGCGGCGGGAGCCTCGGCCAGTGCGGCGGTGCTGCCGAACACGCACAGGGCCAGTGTCAGGCAGAGGGAAAGGGCGTGGAACTGCTTTTTCATGGGGGAACCTCCAAAGAGAAAAAATTCAGGTCAAGGATAGACGATTTTTGGGACGCTGTCAAGAAAAAGATGTCTGCCGCCTTTACCCCCGGTGCCGGATGTGTTAAAATGTAGCTGGCAGCCGTGCCCGGTGTTTTGGGGCATGGGACCGATCGGAAGGTAAATGAATCTGACCCAGAGAGGGGAGCAACCTATGCCAAAAGAAGCACACAAGGTCGTGGTCATCGGGCACCGCAACCCCGATACCGATTCCATCTGCTCCGCCATTGCCTATGCGGAGCTTAAAAACCGCACCAGCACGCTGGTCTGTGAGCCGCGCCGTGCCGGTAAAATGAATCAGGAGACCGAGTTCGTCCTGAAAAAGTTCGGTGTCACGCCGCCCCGGATGTGCACTGACGTGAACCCCAAGATCCGGGACGTGGATTACCGCGAGATGCCGGGCATCCCGGGCTCCACCAGCCTGCGCCGCGCGTGGAAGATCATGCGCGACCAGCAGATCGACACCCTGTCCATCACCAGCGCGGACAACGAGCTGGAGGGCATCATCACGGTGAAGGATCTTGCCACCGCCAACATGGATGTGTTCGATACCGCAGTGCTGGCCAAGAGCCGTACCTCTTATAAGAACATCCTTGAAACGCTGAACGGCACCATGGTGGTGGGCGATGCCGACGCGGTCTGCACCACCGGCCACATCAAGATCGGCACCGCCACCCCCGAGATGCTGGAAAGCAGCGTGGAAAAGGGGGATATCGTCATTCTGAGCAACCGGTACGAAAGCCAGCTCTGCGCCATTGAAAAGGAAGCCTCCCTGCTCATCATCTGCAATGGGGCCAAGGTGGGCCGCACCATCCAGCGCATTGCCGATGAGACCGGCGTTGCCATTATGACCACCCCCGTGGATACCTACGCGGCGGGCAAGCTCATCAGCCAGTGCGCCCCCATCTCCTATTATATGACCCGGGACAACATCCTCAAATTCACCCTCGTCACCCCCGTGGCCGATGTGCTGCGGGTGATGGCAAAGGTGCGCCACCGCTATTTCCCCATCCTCGATGAGGACGGCAAATACTGCGGCATGGTCAGCCGCCGCAACGTCATTGCCCTGCGCAAGCGGCGCATCATTCTGGTGGACCACAACGAGGCCACCCAGGCCGTGGAGGGCTTTGATCAGGCCGAGATCCTGGAGATCATCGACCACCATCGCATCGGCAGTCTGGAGACCAGCGGCCCGGTCTACTTCCGCAACCAGCCCGTGGGCTGCACCGCCACCATCATCACCCAGATGTACGATGAAAACGGTGTGGACATCCCGCCCCAGATCGCGGGCCTGCTGCTGGCGGCCATCCTTTCGGATACGCTGGCCTTCCGCAGCCCCACCTGCACCCCCGTGGATGAAAACGCCGCCAAGCGTCTGGCCAAGATCGCAGGCGTGGACATTGAAGAGTTTTCCACCGAAATGTTCGAGGCCGGTGAAAAACTGGACGGCAAGACCCCCGAAGAGGTCTTTTTGCAGGACTTCAAGGTGTTCATGTGCGGCGATATCCGCTTTGGCGTGGCACAGGGCAGCTACATGACCCGCAAGAATCTGCAGGCCGCCCAGGCGCTGCTCCAGCCCTATCTGGAGGAGGCCCGCAACAAGCAGAACGTGGAGGACCTCTACATGCTGCTGACCGATGTGCCCAAGGAGGAGAGCGTGGTCATCTGCACCGGCCGCTACGCTGCCGAGGTGTTGAGCAACGGCTTTGAGAGCCGGCCCGCCGCCGACGGCAGCTGGACGCTGCCCGGCGTGGTCAGCCGCAAAAAGCAGTTCATCCCCGCCATGATGAGCGCCTATCAGGAGCTGTAACCCCCGATATAAAACACGAAGCCCCCGGAACCCTGCATGTTCCGGGGGCTGTTGTGTTTTGTAAGGGAGCGTCAGGCTGCGACTTTTAAGGGAGAGTTATCAGTCCAGATGGTGCCATCCAAAAGCTTTGTTACGGCCAGTGTGCCGTTCACGCTGACCCGCGCGGGGTCCAGCGCATAGAAATCGCTCTCCCGCAGGTTTTCGGGGTCTGCCGTGGGGGAGATGCCCACCACGCACACCCAGTGTCCGTAGGTGCTGCTGGTGGCGATGTGGGGGTAATTGACCTCTTTCCAGCCGGAGCCGGAGAGGTGGTATTCATAGCTCGTCACGCGGTTGGTGTGCTTGGACACGCCGCTGACAGCGGTGTTCTTCAGATGTACGATGACGGGCCGCCCGGCCTGCAGCTCTTCATACAGGCGGGAAAGGCAGCCGGAAAGGGAGCCGCTGTAAGCGTAGTACCCGGCGGCAGACCATACCGCGCCGTTCGACCACATCCCGCTGCCTGAGCAGGGCTTGCCATCCAGAATGGTGCGGGCGTAGCGCAGGGCGTACCAGCTGCACCGGCCCGAGGTCTGGTTGCCGATGGAGACGATCTGCTGGCTGTCGAAGGACAGCAGCGTGATGCCGTTCACATCCTGCAATTGTGCCGCCGCAGCCTTTGGCGCGGCCAGAAAGCTCAGGCACAGCAGAACTGCTGCCATGAAAACGCGCACCGGAGCGCGCAGGGAACCATGCTGCATGGGGCAAACTCCTTTTCCTTGTTCAGGAACGGCACCCGGCGGTTCCCATTGCCTTAAGTTTAGCACCAAATCGTGGTAGAATTGTGTAAACGCCGGAAATATTTTCCGGTTTTTGCCCCGGGCACGGCAAAGGATCTTTGCGAAGATTCGTTCTGGAAAAAACAACAAAAGCAGGAGAAAATGTTTGGTGAAGCTGGCAATTGACAAAAGCGACAGTCGTTGGATAAAATAAAGCCAGAAGGGGCCCTGTTTCAAAATGGAAAGGCACCCTGCATATTATGATAACAACACAACAAAACGACTGGAGGTCCCGACATGAAAATGCTGAAAAAACTGGCCGCTTTGATTCTGGCGGCGACCATGGTACTTGTTCTGTTCACCGCCTGCGGCTGAGAAGCACCTGAACGAAGATCTGCAGGCACAGATCGATTTCTTTGGCGCAAAGTTCTTTGGCAAAGTTCACGTGGATGGCAAGGAAGAAGAGTATCTGACCATTACCGTGACGACAAGATACGATTACGGGTCTTTCTTGACGGCATTCCTGAAGGCAGTTGAGAGTGAGATCAATAGAGAAGTCGGCACCAACGTCAACGTGAATGGCAGTGGCAGCTGGACTAAGCTGGGTGTCGTGGTCAAGAGTGACAATAGCCATAGCTACATGGCAGTGGCATTCCAGATCAGAAACCCCAAGAAGTAAATTAAATCAGTTTTTACCCCCGGAGCGTGGCTGAAAGGCCGCCCTCCGGGGCTTTTTGTATTTGTGGCAAAATCCTTCTGAATGTGGTACAATAAAAGATAGATTTTATCGAAAGAAAGGAACCTTTGGATGCAGCTGTTTGAACTGGTCAGCCCGCGGCTGTTCCGCCCGCTGGCGGGGCCCAACCGGGCGTTTTATGCGGAGCTGCTGCTCCTGCTGTGGGAGGAGTGCCGCCACACGGCGGATTACTCCATCTCCCGGGCAGAAGCGGTGAGCCGGGCCGAGGATTACTTTGCGGCGCTGGCAAAGCCGCTGGCACTGGATGCCGATGACGCGGGCGATGAAGCCGAACAGCCCACCCGGGATCCCCATACCCTTGCGCTGGGCTTTCTGCTCCGCCTGCGCCGCACCGGCTGGCTGGAAGAGCAGCCCGGCAGCTATGAGGAGGAGCCTGCCCTTGCCTTTGTGCCCGAGGTGGCCCCCCTGCTGGAGGCGCTGGAGGAGATCCTGAACCCGCGCGTTGTCACCTACACCGGCAAGCTGTACAAGGCCTGGCAGCTGCTGCAGAACATCGGGGAGGAAAAGAGCCCCTATGAAAATGTTCTGCGGGAGGTGGCCTCCGATCTGGAAGCACTGAACAAGTCCCTGCGGGCGCTGAATGCGTCCATCGGGCATTATATCGACCGGCTCACCCGCAACCGCACCCCGCAGGAGGTGCTGGAGCTTTTCGACCAGTACGAGGAAAAGGTGGTGGCCGCCGCTTACCACCGCTTCAAGACCAGCGATAACCTGTTCAACTACCGCGCTTATCTGGAGGAAGAGCTGGATGACTGCGAGGCAAACCATCTGCCCCGGCTGGCGCTGGATTACGCCCGGGTGGAGCACTGCGCCCCCGGCGAGGCCGCCCCTGCCGTGCGTGCCCTCATCCAGAAACTGCGGGATTCATTGGAAGAGATGAGCACCCTGATGCGCCAGATCGATCAGAGCCACATCCGCTACCGCAAGCGGGCCGTGCAGCGGGCACAGTTCCTGCTGCTGAGCGACCGCTCTTCGCAGGGCAGTGTCACCGCCCTGCTCCGCCGCTATGCCGAGGAGATCAAAACGCCCGACCAGCTGTTTGCGCCGGATGACGGCCCGGTGGCAAAGTACCTGCACCTCTACCCGGCGGCGGTGTTCGGGGCAAAGCCCCTCTACCCGCCCGCCGCGCCCCGCAGCGAAACGCCGCTGGCTCCGGTGCGGCAGGCCGGGCTGGACGCGGAGCAGCTGCGCAAAGAACAGCAGCTGCTGCTGGATTACGCCCGGATGGCCGTGACTGAGGAGAACGTGGGCCTGCTGGCAAAACAGGCCCTTGCCGCCCGCAGTGCGGTGGCTGCCTCCACGCTGGCGGAGGAATACCCCCGCGATTTTGCCCGCATCATCGGCCTGCACACCTACTCGCAGTCGCCGCGCCGGGCTTACGATATCACCCTTACCGGAAACTGGGTCGAACGGGGCGGCTTCCGGTTTGAAGAGTTTATTCTGACACCCCGCAGGGAGGACGCTGACCATGGCCGAACCGAATAAAATGCTGGAAGAGACCGCAAACTATCTGCTCAACCACTGCTTTGTGCTGGGCGGCGTGGAGGATCAGCGGGCAAAATACCTCTATGTGCAGGATCATCTGCCCGAGGTGCGGGCCGTGTTCGCGCCGCTGGGCTATGCGGTAACGCTTTACCCGGCTCCGCTGCAGGCGGCGGCGCTGGTCAACGAGCATGAGGGCAGTCAGGCCCGGCTGCTGAAATACGAGAGCATCCTGCTGCTGGTGCTCCGCCTGCTCTACCTGCAAAAGCGGGAGAGCCTTGCCGCCAGCGCCGATCAGGTGCTGGTCACGGTGGAAGAGGTGCAGACAGAGCTGCAGAAGATGAACCTGCCCCGGCGGCTGGACCAGCGCACGCTGGAGGAGCTGATGCGCACCCTGCGCAGGTACAATCTGGCCCGCCCGGTGGGGCGGCTGACCGGTCTGGACAGCCGCATCGAGGTGTTCCCCACCGTGCTGCTGGCCCTGCCGGATGCAGATCTTGCCGATGCCGCCGCCGAGAGCAGCCGCACCCGGGAGGAACTGGCCCTCTACGAGCGGCCTGACGGAGATGCCAGCGGGGAGGAAGAAGAATGATCGAATTAAAGCGCCTGAAGCTCATCAACTGGCACAACTTTGAAAATGTCACCTTTGATTGTGCCCGTCTGACTTATATGATCGGTGTCAACGCGGTGGGCAAGACCACCATTCTGGATGCCATCCGCTACTGCCTGACCACCAACCGCAATTTCAATGCCCTGGGCAATAAAAAGAGCGGCCGCACCCTGCAGGGCTCTGTCCACGCCAAGCAGCGCGGCGAGAATGCCTACCGCCGCCCGGGCCGCACGGTGGCATATATCGGTGCCGAGTTCTGGGATACCGTCAAGCGGACAAACTTTGTCATTGCTGTCCGGGTGGAATCCGAGGGCCCCATGCAGGAGCTTCACCCCGGCGACCAGACCTGGTACATCTCCGAGGACGGCATCACGCTGGAAAAGCTGCCCTTCCTTGATCCGCGCACCGGTGCCCCCAGCGCCAAGGAGGACTTCAAACCCGCCGTGGGCCGCCTGTCCTACACCCGCAGCCCCAGCGAGGCCCGGGACCGCATCTGCCGTGCCCTGGGCATCGGACGGGCTTCCAGCCCGCTGGGCAAAAAGTTCAACGAAGTGTTCCAGATGGGCACCAGCATGGACGAGATCCCCAACTTCCGGGAGTTCCTGTACCAGTACATCCTGCCCCAGCCGGAGCTGGATCTGGAAGCGCTGCAGGGCGACCGGGTGGAGCTGGAAAACCTCCACGCCGTTCTGGCCGAGGCCCAGACCCGTGCCGCCGCGCTGGAACAGATCGTGGCGTATGGCCGGGAAGCTGCTGCCAAAGAGACGGATGCCCTTGTCAACCGGGGTGCGGCCCTGCTGGCCCGCGCCGAAGCAGATGCCGGTGAGGATGCCTCCTGGCAGAGCCATCTGGATGCAGGCCGCCGCCAGCTGGCCGACCTGAACGCAAAATACGAGACCGCCAAGAACGCCGAAGCCGAAGCCCGCCGGGCCTATCTGGCGGCCCACGGTGCGGCCGGTGACAGCGGCGCGGGCCGGGCGCTGGATGCCCTGACCGAGGAGCTGGCCCGGAAAAAGAGCGCGCTGGATGCAGCGGCCCGGACAAGGAACGGTCTGGAAGCGACCGCAGATACCATCACCGGCCTGCTGACCCAGCTGAACCGCAGCGGCTTTGCGGTGGAGAAGGAGCTCTGGCCCCAGCGCCTGACAGCGGAACATCTCCCCGCCCTGACCGAGGCGCTGGCCCGCATCGAAAAGCCGCTGGAAGAGCAGTATTTCGCTGCCCGGCAGGCTTCGGCGGATCTGGCAAAAGAGCAGGAGGGCCTGCGGGCCGAGCTGAACGCCGTGTCCGGCGGCAAGTGGGTCTACCCCCACGGCGATGCCGCCACCAAAGTGAGGGATGCCGTGAACGCCGAGCTGAAAAGCCGCGGCATGACAGCGGATGCGAAGATCTTCTGTGAGCTGCTGACTGTGGCTGATGAGAGCTGGCAGGACTGTGTGGAAGCCTGCCTGGGTGACCGCCGGTTCGATATCCTTGTGCCGCCTGCCCATTATGCCGCCGCCAAGAGCGCCTTTGTGGCGCTGGGCGACCGGGTGGGGCCCATCAGCCTGCTGGATACCCCGGGCATCCGCAAGGCGGACCGCCATGCAGAGACGGCCCCCGCCGACAGCCTTGCCGCCCAGGTCACCAGCGAGAATCCGCTGGCCGCACAGTATGCGGACACCATCCTGCGCCGCATCGTCTGCTGCGACACCCCCGATACGCTGGAACATTTCCCCGACAGCGCCACCCGGGATCTGCTGCGCCACCATCCCTTCCGGCTGGAACGCCTGCGCAGGCCCCAGCGCTATATCGGCCTGGATGCCCGCAGGGAGCGTGCCGAAGCGCTGGAAGCACAGCTTGCCGCTCAGGCCGACCGCTGCCGCGAAGCCGCCCAGACCGAAAAGACCCTGAAATCTGCCTACGACCAGTACCAGAACGTCCTGCGGGGCCATGCGCTGGAACAGCTGGCCGAACTCTGGGCCAGCCGGGCCGCGCTGGATGCCGCCCGTGCCGACTACGCCGCGCAGGAGCAGAAGCTGGCGGACTGCCGTGAGAACCCCATGCTGCAGCAGCTCTACCGCGAGGAAGAAGCCCGGGAAGCTGCGTGGGAGACTGCCCGCAAGGCCGTGGAGCAGGTGGGCGGCGATATCCGCGTTTGTGAAAAGCAGATCGCATCCTGTGAGGCGGAGCAGGGCAAGGCAGTGGAGACCGCTGCACAGAGCAGGGAGGCGGCAGAGGCATTCTTTGCACAGCACCCGCTGCTGGAGCCTCTGGCACAGGAACGCAAAAAGGGCCTGATGACGGGCGGGCGTACGGCCCGTGCCGCCGCACAGACTGCCGAAAAGGCACAGACCAGGCTGGACGATACCCTGCGATCTTATCTCACTTCCACGCTGGAACCCGCCCAGAGGGATTACAACGAGCACTATGTCTGCGATTATCCGCTGGGTCTGGCCGGGGTGGAGCAGTACCGCGCCCAGCACGACAGCCTTGTCCGGATTGATCTGGAACGCTACGCCGCCCGTCTGGAACAGGCACAGCGGGATTGCAAGGATCGCTTCCGCAAGGATATCCTCTTCCGGATGAAGGATGATATCTTCAACGCCCGCCGCCAGTTCCGGGAGCTGAACAAGGTGATGGAGCAGCTGACCTACGGCGAGGAAGTCTACCGCTTTGAGCTGGAGCCCAGCCGTGACCCCCAGCTGGCCGCCTTCTATCAGGTCATTGTGGACAAGGGCAACCAGCAGATGACCGATGGCGACTCGCTGGACAACCTTGCCGCCACCGCCGACCCCGTCTACGAGCGGCAGGTGGACGCGCTGATGGAAAAGATCATGGCTGATGTGGACGAGAACACCCGGGCCCGGCAGGAGGGCCGCACCGCCTCCGGTGCCACCCTCTCGGATTATGTGGACTACCGCACCTATCTGGACTATGACATCAAGGTGACCAACACCGTTTCGGGCCAGCAGGCCTATCTTTCCCGCGTCAGCCGCGATTCCTCCGGCGGCGAGAACCAGGCTCCCTTCTATGTGGCCATCTGCGCCAGCCTGCTGCAGATCTACCAGAAGAGCGAGAACAGCATCCGCCTTGTCCTGCTGGACGAGGCCTTCAGCAAGATGACCAGTGACCGCATCCGCCCCATGATGGAGCTGTTCCACCGCCTGCAGCTGCAGGTGCTGCTTATCTCCACCGTGGAAAAAAGCACCGCCATCCAGCCCTACTGCGACATTACCTATTCCATCGTGCGCCACGGCGATGCCAACGCCATTGCGCCGTTCTACCGGGCCGGCACCCTTGCCGATGCCCCGGAAAAGGAGACTGAATATGAATAACACCCTTGCAAACATCTGGCTCTTTGCCACCCACTGGACCAAGCTGGATGCCTTTGATACCGAGGAAGAGCTCAACGATGAGCTGGAGCTGCTCCAGCGCCAGAGCCTGCCCACCAAAGTCCGTCAGGTCACGGACAAGGAAGGCAGGGAACAGTTCCTCCTTTACGTCAAACAGGCCGACCGCGATTACGCCCGCTACTGCACCGGCTGGCGGCCCGGCGGGATGATGTGATCCACCCCTGCAAAAAGGAGAATCCATGTCAAAACAGAAAATTCAACTTTCGGATCACTTTGATTATTCACGGCTGATCCGTTTTGTGCTGCCCTGCATCGGCACCATGCTGTTCACCTCCATCTATGGCATCGTGGACGGCCTGTGTGTCTCGAACTTTGTGGGCAAAACGGCCTTTGCGGCAGTCAACCTCATCATGCCCGTGCCCATGCTGGTGGGTACCGTGGGCTTTATGCTGGGCACCGGCGGCAGCGCCATTGTGGGCATTACGCTGGGCGAGGGCGATAATGCAAAAGCTGACCGCTATTTCAGCCTGTTCATGTCAACGGCGCTGATCGCTGGCATCGTGCTGTCCGTGCTGGGGATGCTGCTGCTCCGGCCGGTGGCCATGATGCTGGGTGCCGAAGGCGAGATGCTGGACTACGCCCTGCGCTATGGCCGGGTCCTGATGCTCAGCCTGCCCACCTTTATCCTGCAGAATATGTTCCAGAGCTTTTTTGTCACCGCCGAAAAGCCGCATCTGGGCTTTTATTTCACGGTGGGCGCGGGCTGCACCAACATCGTGCTGGACGTGCTGTTGGTGGGCATCCTGCACTGGAGCGTGGAGGGTGCCGCTATTGCCACCATGCTCAGCCAGGTGGTGGGCGGCCTGCTGCCGGTGTTCTACTTCCTCAACCGGAACAACACCAGCCGCATCCACCTGTGCCGTCCCCGCTTTGAGGACAAAGTTCTGCTGAATGCCTGCATTAACGGCTCCTCCGAGCTGATGACCAACCTTTCCATGTCGCTGGTGAACATCCTGTACAACTATCAGCTGCTCCGCTTTGCGGGCGAGGATGGCGTGGCCGCCTATGGTGTGATCATGTACGCATCCTTCCTGTTCGTGGCGGTGTTTGTGGGCTATGCCGTGGGCAGTGCGCCCATCGTCAGCTACCACTACGGTGCCAATAACCGCAAGGAGGTCAACAACCTCTACCGCAAGAGCCTGAAGCTCATCGGCGTGGTTGCCGTGGGAATGACCATCGGCTCCATGTTCATCATCCCCCATGTGGCCCGCTTCTTTGTAGGCTATGATGAAAACCTGCTCATTCTGACCACCCGGGCCTTCCGGCTCTATGGCCTGAGCTTCCTCATCATGGGGTTCAACGTCTATGCGTCCTCCTTCTTCACGGCGCTGGGCGACGGTGTGACCAGTGCGCTCATCTCGTTCCTGCGCACCCTGCTGTTCCAGGTGGCGGCGGTTCTGCTGCTGCCGCTCCTGCTGGGCATTGACGGCATCTGGTTGGCCGTGACTGCCGCCGAGCTGGCCGCTCTGCTGGTCAGCATCGGCCTGTTCATCACCAGAGACCAGCAGTTCCATTACCGCAAGGCAGAATAAGGATAGTGAAGAACAAAGCGGCTTTCCGCACAGATACGGGAGGCCGCTTTGTTTTTGTCGAAACATGTGTTATACTGTTTGCGCTGCCCCTTTCCATTCTGGCAACAGATGGGAGGTGACATTATGTATAATCTCGTAACCGATTTGGTTGTAGCCGTCGCAGCAGGTGTAATTGTCCGCTACATCTGCAAGTGGCTTGACGACTGGATCTAAGGGTCAGCAAGCACAAAAGAACCCCTTCAGAGTGTCCACCTCTGAAGGGGTTCGCTTTTGGTGACATTATGAATCTCGTAACCAATCCATTGTCCACTTTCAGTATATGCGAATTTGAAAAAAAGTCAATAGCTGCATAAAAAATTTACTATTTTCTGAGCGTTGAGATGAAAGTGCTTTATTTATTAAAAGTAAATTCCACGAACTCACAGTTTTTGATGCCTGCCGCCGCGTACTCCTCGTTGGTCATATCGTAAAAATAGGACTGCACCACCCGGGCAATGCCGTTGTGGGCCACCAGCAGGAAAGTCTTGTCGGTGTCGGCCCGGAGCTCGTCCAGCAGGTTGTAGATGCGCTGGGCCAGCTGCATCATGCTCTCGCCGCCGGAGTAGCGGTCGGCAAAGTGGGTCTTGGAGATGCGGAACTCTTCGTCGTCCCGGGGCGTGCCCTCGTAGCGGCCAAAGCACTGCTCCCGGAGCCGGGGCTCACACCGGGCAGGAATGCCGGTGGCCTCTGCAATGGCCCGGGCGGTGTCGGCAGCGCGGGACAGGGGAGAGTACAGGATCTCATCGATGCGGAGGCCGCTGGTCCGGAGCTTTTCGCCCAGCTCCCGGGCCTGGGCGCGGCCTTTTTCGGTCAGGGGGCTGTCGGTCATGCCGCAGATCTTGTTTTCCACGTTCCACACGGTCTCGCCGTGGCGGGTGAAATAGACCTTGTGCACCGCCTTGGCCAGCCTGTGATCCCGCAGGGTGACAGTGCTGCCCTCGTTGATGTCCAGCCGGGTCAGCTCGGCATCCGGGTAGGGGAGAACCCGCTGCGTGCCGTCGGCAGCTTCCAGCAGGACATCACAGAGCACGGGCTGGCCCTCGGGCAGCTCCTCGCAGCCATAAAGCTGCTCCTCAATGCGCAGAACGCGGTAGTTTTTTTCTTCCATCCTCTTCGACCTCTTTCGGGCAGATTGTTTCTTACATTATAAAACGGCAGCGGGGCCCCGTCAACGCTTGACAGCCCCGTGTGCCGCCTGATAAACTAGGCGCAAGGGAAAAAACGCCAAAAGGAGAGAAAAAGTTGAACATTACAGAACTGCGGTATCTTGTCGCCATCATGGAATGCGGATCTGTGAGTGCGGCGGCAAAGCGGCTGTATGCCGCTCAGCCCAACGTGAGCAAGGCGCTGAAAAATCTGGAAGAAGAATATCATCTCCGCATTTTTGAGCGGTCATCCACCGGCATGATCCCCACGGAGCAGGGACGGCATTTCATCGAGCAGGCCGAACGGGTGCTGCGGGAGGTGGATCGGCTGGACCAGAGCGTGCAGGAGGCGCAGGAGCGCTGCGCCGAGCTGCGGGTAATGATCCCCCACGCCACCTATGCCTCCTATGCGGCGGTGGATTATCTGGAGAAGGTGTCCTCCATAGAACGGCTCCACATCCACATCCGGGAGGGCGGCTCCATGGAGGCACTGGATCATGTCCTGCGGCAGGGGTATCATCTGGCTCTGCTGCGGTACGCCGTGGAGGATGACGAGCACTATACCCATTACTGCGCCCGGCGGGGCCTGAAAATGGAACCCATTATGGATTTTGAATACAGCCTGCTGACCAACCGGGACGGCCCGCTGGCCCGGAAGGAGATCCGCGACCTGTCTGAGCTGGACAAGTATATGGAGATCCTCCACGATGATTTCCAGCTGCCCGGCGAGGAGGGCGGCGACGGTGTGCGTTGGCATGTCAACCCGGAGCGCCGTATCCATGTGTATGAGCGGTGCAGCCAGTTCTCGATCCTGCAGCGGCTGCCCACGGCCTACATGTGGGCATCGCCCATGCCCCGCAGGGCACTGGAGCAGTACCATCTGGTGCTGAAGAAGTGCCCGGCCCAGCGCCAGCAGATGCGGGATGTGCTGGTCTACCCGGACAAGGGCCGCCTGCGCCCCGAGGAGCAGGCCTTTGTGGATCTGCTCCACAAGGAAGCGGCTTCCACCGTAAAATAAAGGGGCTTTCCGGCTAAGGCACGGCAAAGGTTGCTTCTTTTGGAATTGACAAAAAAACCAATAAATGGATGCAAAACCGGGCGAAAATGAGCGCCCGGTTTTATTTTTGCTGATAAATGGTCAAAAAATAAACGGAAAAGCGGCAAAAATTCTTTGCAGCTATATCGGAAACCATATGGCCCCATGCCAGAAAGATATTTCTCCGCTGGAAAAAAGTGTGCTACCATGAGGCCAGAAAAGAGCCCCGGGTATGCGGCAGAATGGGGCCGCGGCCGGCAGGGGCAAAAAGGAGGTTTCTGGTATGATTAGTTTTCTGCTCTGTCTTGCGATCCTGGTGGGCGGATATTTCGTCTATGGCAAGATCGTGGACAATACCTTCGGCCCGGACGACCGTGAAACGCCTGCTGTGCGCATCAATGACGGCGTGGACTATGTCGTGATGCCCCAGTGGAAGCTGTTCCTCGTCCAGCTGCTGAACATTGCGGGCCTTGGCCCCATCTTTGGTGCCATGCAGGGCGCTCTGTGGGGCCCCGTGGTGTTCCTGTGGATCACCTTCGGCACCATCTTTGCCGGTGGCGTGCATGACTACTTCTCCGGTATGATGAGTGAGCGCAACGACGGTGCTTCCATCGCGGAGATCACCGGCAAATACTTAGGCCCCGTGATGCAGAACGTGATGCGTGTGTTCTCTGTTGTGCTGCTGATCATGGTGGGCACCGTGTTCGCCGTCGGCCCTGCCGGACTGATCGTTGAGCTGTGCAGCCAGAGCGGTGCATCCGGCGTGATGACCTCGCTGCTGTTCTGGCTGGTCATCATTCTGACCTACTACTTCATCGCGACCTTTATCTCCATTGATGCGGTCATCGGCAAGATCTACCCCGTGTTCGGCATCTGCCTCATCATCATGGCCATCGGTGTCATCTTTGGCATCTTCACCAACCCGGCCTATACCATCCCCGAGATCTGGGATCACTTCGGCAGCATGCACCCGTCGGGCACGCCCATCTGGAGCTTCATGTTCATCACGGTTGCCTGCGGCGCGATCTCCGGCTTCCACTCCACCCAGTCGCCTCTGATGGCCCGCTGCATGAAGAGTGAGAAGCAGGGCCACTTCGTGTTCTACGGTGCCATGGTCTGCGAGGGTGTCATTGCCCTGATCTGGGCCGCTGCAGGCTGCTCTCTGTACGAGGTCACCGATGGCCTGAACACCGGTCTGGCACAGGCACTGGCAATGGGTCAGTCCAAGGCCATCTATGATGTCTGCTCCAAGACCATGGGCGGCGTGGGCATCGCACTGGCCATGATCGGCGTGGTCGTCTGCCCCATCACTTCCGGCGATACCGCCTTCCGTTCTGCCCGCCTGACCCTGGCCGACTGGTTCAAGATCGATCAGGACAGCTACGGCAACCGCCTGAAGCTCTGCATCCCTGTGCTGGGCGTGGGCGCTTTCCTGGGCATCGGCAACGCGCTGGGCTTTATCAACTACACCGTGATCTGGCGTTACTTCAGCTGGACCAACCAGACACTGGCCATGATCGTTCTGTGGGCCGCTTCCATGTACCTGTTCAAGGAGAAGAAGAACTACTGGATCACTGCAGTGCCCGCCACCTTTATGAGTGCCGTGTCCTCTACTTACTTCGTGCTGGCTCCCGAGTGCCTGGGCGGCCTGCTGAACCATAAGACTGCTGAGGGCGCTACCGTCTATAACACCGCAGTTGCTTACCCGGTGGGCATCCTCTTTGCGATCGCCATGCTGGCGCTGTTCATCTATGCAACCAAAAAGCAGACGGTGAAAAAGACTGCATAATTGACATTTCCCCCTCTTCATCCATCCCGATACCCATTCGCAACCGCAAAAGCCGCCTGCCGGGCCGTCCGGCAGGCGGCTTTTGCTTGTGCAGAAAAACAACGAATTGCGGCAAAAAGAACAGGAATGCAGACAAGATGCACAAAAATATGCCCAAAAGTTTGGCAGGGTGCACTGAAAACGGAAAACCACCCGCTGAAACGATTTCGGCAAAGAAGTTTTGCCGAGGATACGTTAAAAAATATTTGCCGGGATTCCCGGGAACGGCTGACTTATATAGTTTTTGATATAAGGGCCATTCTGGAAGGATATTACCAGATTTATGAAGATTGTGTTAACATAGGGCCAAGGAATGGCCGTGACGGGGCAGAATGGGGCTCCGGGCACGGACGATAAAAGGAGGTTTCTGGTATGATTAGTTTCTTACTCTGTCTGGCGCTCTTGATCATCGGCTACTTTGTCTATGGCAAGATCGTTGACAACACGTTCGGCCCGGACGACCGCGAAACTCCTGCTGTGCGCATCAACGACGGCGTTGACTACGTTGTGATGCCCCAGTGGAAGCTGTTCCTCGTCCAGCTGCTGAACATCGCAGGTCTGGGACCCATCTTTGGTGCACTGCAGGGTGCTCTGTGGGGCCCCGTGGTGTTCCTGTGGATCACCTTCGGCACCATCTTTGCCGGCGGCGTGCATGACTACTTCTCCGGCATGATGAGCGAGCGCAACGATGGCGCTTCCATCGCAGAGGTCACCGGCAAGTACCTTGGCCCTGTGATGCAGAACATTATGCGTGTGTTCTCTGTTGTGCTGCTGATCATGGTCGGTACCGTGTTCGCAGTGGGCCCCGCAGGCCTGATCGTGACCCTGTGCAAGAACAGCGGCATGAGCGGTATGCTCACCACCACCCTGTTCTGGCTGATCATCATTCTGGTCTACTACTTCATCGCAACCTTTATCTCCATTGATGCCATCATCGGTAAGATCTACCCCGTGTTCGGCATCTGCCTGATCATCATGGCAGTGGGCGTTATCTTTGGTATCTTCACCAACCCCGCCTACACCATCCCCGAGATCTGGGCAAACTTCAGCAATATGCACCCCTCCAACACTCCCATCTGGAGCTTCATGTTCATCACCGTTGCTTGTGGTGCAATCTCCGGCTTCCACTCCACCCAGTCGCCTCTGATGGCCCGCTGCATGAAGAGTGAGAAGCAGGGCCACTTCGTGTTCTACGGTGCCATGGTCTGCGAGGGCGTTATCGCTCTGATCTGGGCCGCTGCAGGCTGCGCACTGTACACCATCACCGACGGCAAGATGGCCGGTCTGGCCGAGGCTCTGAGCGCCGGTCAGTCTGCCGCTATCTATGATGTCTGCTCCAAGACCATGGGCGGCGTGGGCATCGCACTGGCTATGATCGGTGTCGTTATCTGCCCCATCACCTCTGGTGATACCGCGTTCCGTTCCGCTCGTCTGACCCTGGCCGACTGGCTCAAGCTGGATCAGGACAGCTACGGCAACCGCCTGAAGCTCTGCGTTCCCGTTCTGGGCGTGGGCGCATTCCTGGGCATCGGCAATGCACTGGGCTTCATCAACTACACTGTGATCTGGCGTTACTTCAGCTGGACCAACCAGACGCTGGCCATGATCGTTCTGTGGGCTGCTTCCATGTACCTGTTCAAGGAGAAGAAGAACTACTGGATCACTGCAGTGCCCGCTACCTTTATGAGCGCTGTGTCCTGCACCTACTTCGTGCTGGCTCCTGAGTGCCTGGGCAAGATGATCAACACCTATGCAGACGGCAAGCTGGTGGCTTACAACACCGCAGTTGCATATCCCATCGGTATCGTCTTTGCAATTGCCATGCTGGCACTGTTCATCTATGCAACCAAGAAGAACACCGAGAAGAAAGCCGCATAACCCATTCATAGCGGCAATTTCTCAGTAAAACAAACCGGCCGCTGTCAGCTCAGCGGCCGGTTTCCTGTTTTTTGGCTAAGAGTGCGGGCTGGGCCTTGCATTTTCATTGCCGGAGTGGGAAAATGGGTACAAACAAAAACGCAAAAGAGGGATGAACGTTATGCTCTTCAAACCTGCACAATTGGGCCTTGCCAGGCTCGACTCTGCCGAGCTGGAGGCCGACCGGAAGGCCTGCAAAAAGATCGGCCCCTGCGGCGTGGGCAAAAAAGCCCTGTATCTGAACAGCTTTTACATCGACCGCCGCTACTACCTGCCCTACACCAGCATCACCCGCGTGTTCAAGCGGGTGGCCATGAGTGCGGGCGGCTTTACCGGCAAGGGAATGTTTGCCTCCATGGCTTACCTTGTGGTGGAGTACGACGGCGGCAAACAGAAGCAGTGCAACTTCAAGGACGAGCGGGACGTGGATGCCCTGCTGGAGCTGCTGGCAAAGCAGCAGCCTCAGATCCGGCTGCTGAGCGCCGCCGGGGAACAGGCATTGCAGAAAAAGGCCGAGGAAAAGGCCGCCCGCAAGCTGCCGGAGCTGTCTGAGGATGCCAGACACACCGTGACGATCCTGCGCAGGGCGAAGGAGTATCTGGATGCAAAGCCTGAGCTTTCCAATGAGCTCAGTGCTGCCCAGCGCCGCAAGCGCGCCCAGCTCAAGAGCAAGCCGGTCTATCGCTATGTGGCCCTTGCCATCTTCCTGTTCGGCACGGCCGCCGCGGCCTACGGCCTGTACGCGGTGTTCACCCACACCGGCAGCTACGGCGTGTACTTTGCGCTGTTCGGCTTTGCGGCTATCTTCCTCTTTTCCAGCTATAACATGCTGCCCACTGCGCACAATAACAACAGCGCCATTATGAAGCGGGCCGATCAGGCCGATGCCGCCATGGCGGAGTATGTGAAGCACTACCCCAACGGCAGCTTCCCGGTGCCCAGCTGTTATGCCCACCCGATCGTCCTCAAGCGGATGATCGATGCCGTGGAGGAAGGTCAGGCCGTGACCACCGCCGAGGCGCTGGATGCCGTCAAGGCCCGCCTGCAGGCCGTCAATGCGGATGTGCAGGTGGAGCAGGAGGAGTACGACGAGATCGTCGCCATCAAAGCGCTGTTCCTGAACCACGATTATCAGTAAAACTGACCCTCTCTGTCATCGCTGTGCACTGCCACGCTTTGATGGAGAGGGTTTTTCTTGCGTTGTGGGGCAATTCGCCCTATAATGAGCACAGAGAGTATTTTTGGAAAAAACAGGAGGTTCCCTATGGATATGGTCACATTGGGGCGCACCGGCATCGCCGTGAACAAAAACGGCTTTGGTGCCCTGCCCATCCAGCGCATTTCCCAGGAGGACGCGGTCTTTCTGGCCCGCAAGGCTTACAAGGCGGGCATCCGCTTCTTTGATACCGCCCGCGCCTACACCGACAGTGAGGTGAAGCTGGGCGAAGCCTTTGACGGCATCCGCTCCGAGGTCTACATCGCCACCAAGACCGCCGCCCAGAACGCGGAGGAGTTCTGGAAGGACCTGCACACCTCCCTGAACAATCTGCGCACCGACTATGTGGACATCTACCAGTTCCACAACCCGTCCTTCTGCCCCAAGCCAGGTGACGGCTCCGGCCTGTACGAAGCCGCGCTGGAGGCCAGGGAAAAGGGGATGATCCGACACATCGGCATCACCAACCACCGCCTGTCCGTGGCCAAAGAAGCCATTGAGAGCGGCCTGTACGAGACCCTGCAGTTTCCGTTCAGCTATATTTCCGGTGAGCAGGAGCTGGAACTGGTGCAGCTGTGCAAAGAGCACGAGATGGGCTTTATCGCCATGAAGGGTCTGTCCGGCGGTCTCATTACCAACAGCGCCGCCGCCTATGCCTTTGAAGCGCAGTTCGAGGGCGTTCTGCCCATCTGGGGCGTTCAGCGGGAAAAGGAGCTGGACGAGTTTCTCTCCTACATTGATACCCCGCCCCGGATGGACGCAGAGCTGTCTGCGGTCATCGCCCACGACCGGGAGGAGCTGTGCGGTGAGTTCTGCCGTGGCTGTGGTTACTGTATGCCCTGCCCGGCTGGCATCGAGATCAACAACTGCGCCCGCATGAGCCTGCTGCTCCGGCGCTCGCCCTCGGCAGAGCATCTGAGCCCTGCCGGTCAGGCCAAAATGAAGAAGATCGAGGGCTGCCTGCACTGCAACCAGTGCAAGGCTAAGTGCCCCTACGGGCTGGATACGCCCGCCCTGCTGGCCCGCAACTATGAGGACTACAAGCGGGTCCTGGCCGGGGAAGTCAAGGTGTAACAGAAAAAACAAAAAAGATGGATGCCGCACGACATCCATCTTTTTTGTTTTACAGCGAAGAGGGAATCGGCTCCCGGAAGATCTTCATGGCCTGCTTGTAGCAGCGGATGAAATAGAGGATCTCCGCAATGGCGGTCAGAGCCCAGGAGCAGGGGTAGAGCAGGTAGAGCGAGGGAATGGTGTGGAAGTGGGCGAAGATGGTGTATACCCAGATCACCCGGAACACACAGGAACCCATGATGACGATGACAGTGGGCACCACGGTCTTGCCCAGACCGCGGGAAGCAGCAATGGTGCAGTCCATAAAGGCGGAAATGCAGTAGGCCAGCGCCATGACACCCACACGCTTCATGCCGGCATCGATGACGGCGCTTTCGGTGGTGAAAAGGGCGAGGAACTGCCGCCCGAACAGGAACAGGCCGCCGCCCAGCGCCAGACCCACACCGAAGGAGTAGGCCAGCGAGATGAAGTAGCTTTTTTTGACACGGTCGGGCTTGCCTGCGCCGTAATTCTGGCTCATAAAGCTGGCACAGGCCATGTAGAAGGCGGCCATGCAGTCGTAGATGAGCGGGTCAGCGTTTGCAGCGGCGCTGTTGCCCTTGACCATGAGGGAATCAAAGGAGTTGACACCGGCTTGGATGAACAGGTTGGCGATGGCGAAAATGGCGTTCTGGAACCCGGCGGGCAGGCCCAGCGCCAGAATGCTTTTGGTCATGGCGGGATCGAGCTTTGCTTCCTTGAAATGGAGGGCGTAGCAGTCCTGCACTCTGGTCAGGGCGTGGAGGATGAGCCCGGCGGAAACACACTGGGAAATGGCACTGGCCAGCGCCACGCCTGCCACGTCCAGGTTGCAGACGATGACAAAGAACAGATTCAGAAGGATATTCAGCACACCGGCAAAGCTCAGGATGTACAGCGGCTTTTTGGTCTCACCGATGGCGCTGAACACGGCGTTGCCGAAATTGTACAGAGCCAGTGCCGGCATACCCAGGAAATACACCCGCAGGTAGAGGATCGCACCCGGCAGCAGGTCCTCCTTGGTGTTCAGCAGCCGCAGCATGGCAGGGGAGCCCAGCAGGCCCACAACCAGCAGGATCACGCCTGCGATCAGGCTGACGATCAGGGCCGAGTGGACGGTGTCGTGGACATCGTTCGGGTGTCTGGCTCCGTAGAAGCGGGCCACCAGCACGTTGATGCCGTTGCCCAAGCCGATGAGAAAGCCGGTGAACAGTGTGACAAAGATGCTGGTGGAGCCCACCGCGCCCAGCGCTGTGGAGCCCGCAAACCGCCCCACCACGGCCACGTCCGACATGTTGAATAAGACCTGCAGCAGGTTGGATAATGCCAGAGGCAGGCTGACCAGAAGGATCTGCTTTGCCAGCGGGCCTTCTGTCAGGGATATTGTGCTAGATTTCATGTTTTCTTTTTTCCTTTTCCAGTCCTAAACCGTGCCCGCGCACACCGGGGCACAACACCTATTATAAGAGATGCGCACACTTTTGCAAGATGAATCCTTCAAAAAGGAAGAACAGAATGCGTCAGTGACTTGCTGGCGCGGGATCGGGCACGGAATCCGGATACAGAGCCGCCAGACGGCTTGATTTTTGCCTCCGGCTGTGCTATACTACATTACACTGGTTTGCCAGTAATGTGCGATCGTAGCTCAGCTGGATAGAGCGTTCGGCTCCGACCCGGAAGGCCAGAGGTTCGAATCCTCCCGGTCGCATGTGTTAATAAAATCCCCGGTACACAAAAGTGTGCCGGGGATTTTTCTTTGTGGCCGGGCGGGCCAGAGTTTTACTTTAGATTCTCCATAAGTTTTGCCGCCAGCGTCTCGGCTTCTTTGGCTGGGACCCAGATATCCGGAGAAAGGCCACGCATTTCTTCAAAATAATCTGCACCCTCCGGCAGCAGATAGACACATACGGATGTCATTATAACCGAGCATTTGCTGTTCGGCAGTTCCACATGCCCACCATTTCCGATCATACATCCATTTGTGTTTTCTCCGATAATCAGGCTGTTTTCCAGATTATAGGCAAGGTCCATTGTGATTTCTGCAGAAGAGGCAGAGCATTTTCCGCTTAAAAGAATCAGAATGTTGTCGTGCGTTTGCCACCGATGAGCTATCGCTACGGATACCGGATTAACAACGTCATAGCGGACTCCATTGCCCTGTACACGCTGGCGGCTGTATCGGGTGATCCACTGATGAGCTACTTCTTCATATCCGCCGACATTGGAGCGCAGATCCAGCATGGAGATTGCAGCATCACTCATTTGTGCCGCCGCAGCATTGACCTCCTGCAGGAAAGAGCCATCAAAGCTGTTGAACTGGAACACCGGGATCCCGTCCGTCTGGCGCAAGTCGGTATTCTGCCCTTTGGGGAGATCTTTGTAATACTGGCTCCAAGTGTCTGCCGTCAATACATCCGTACTGCCATCGGCATAGTGCACGGTCAATTGCTCGTCGCACACATGCTTGTCCCACTCGGTTCCATCAAATTTTGCTTCTTTCAGCAGCACAGGATAGTACACAAGATATCCTTCTTGGGAAATGGAGCGTTTGAACAGCGTATCCAAGTCTGGATGGCCGTCTACCGATACGACCGTCTTACCTTTGGAATCCTGATATCCGCTGTCGGTTTTAACGAACATCACCTGCCGGAAAAAGAAGGGAATCTCCTTTTCCGCCGGGAAGTTGTGATTGATATTGAAATGGCCGTCCTTGATAAAGGTGAGGTGTTTCACCAAAACCTCCTGTAAGTCTTTGCAGGTCAGGTTGTCTTTTGCTTGAAGCTCTTGTAAAATCTCTGCTTTTGTCTGATCGAATACAGTGTGCCCGCCAAAATAGTCATAGAAGGCAAAATCATAATAGAAGGCATCGAAGAGATAGTTCACATCCTCTTTCGCTTCTTCTACGGTCAGTTCTTTTTCGGCATCGTATTCGCTGTAGGTATCGGTGACGTAATCAAAATATTTCTGTGCATCGGCGGGGTCATCGTAATGCCGCAGATAGGGTGTCGGGTCGGCGGCAGGAGCCGCTTCCCAACGCTGATGCTCTTCGTTGATTTCTGCGAGCAGTTCCGCTTTGGTTGGTTGATTGTCTTTTACAAGCTGTGTGACCTTGGTACAGCCGGAAAAGCTCACGAGCATGATCAGACAGCAGAACAGAGATACGAGTTTGGAATTCATGGTGTGGCACTCCTTTTGATTTTGATATTACCCTTTCCGATTTTTCTGCCAGATGCGGTACAAGCCATCGGTGATGAGGGTCTCGCGGTAAAGAATGTTCGTGTGGCAGGCTTCGCGGATGGTGCGGGGCAGGTTGCCGGTGGCATAAAAGCGGATATCCGGGCCAAGCTCTGCCTGAAAGCGCTCGGCCAGCCCATCCAGCAGCCCGGCGGTGCCCAGCACAAAACCGTTTTGTAAGCAGGCAGAGGTGTTCTTGCCCAAGATCGAGGAGGAAGCCGGAGCGGAGAGATCGATCTGAGGCAGCTGGGCAGTCCTTTGCACCAGTGCGGAGAGGGAAAGCTGCGGTCCGGGCAGGATGACACCGCCCACCAGCTCCTGTTTGGCGTTGACTGCCATGATGGAGATGGCGGTATCTGCCGAGATGACAGCAAGCGGGCCGGGCCCCTCTGCCAGAGCGGCCACGGCACCGCACAGCAGCTCTGCGCCCAGCTGGGCCGGATTGTCCAGCCGCAGCTTGATGCCGCTTTTCAGGCCGGGGCCAACGGTCAGGAAGCGGGCAGAGCAGAGCATCTGCAGCGCGCCCAGTACCCGGCCTGTCAGCGCGGGCACTACACTGCCCAGAATGCCGCCCTCGATCCGTTCGGGGGCAACCTGATATAAGGAGAGCAGATTCAGCAGGTTCATGGCGTATTCGTCCACCGTTGCGGATGGGCTGGAATGCAGCCGCCCGCTGAACTGCAGGCTGTCGTGTTCGTAACCGGCGATCGTGATGTGTGTGTTGCCGATGTTGACCGTAAGGATCATGGTCGGGGCCTCCTCCGCTCTATAATGTAATTATATAATATAACACTGCCCCGGAAACTGCAAGGGCTCTCCCCCTTGGTAAAGGGGAGACGAAATGGCCGTGGCCATTTCGGAGGGGTTCAAAACCTGCCCGGAAGCACTCCTTTTGCGAAATATAGAAAAAACTCAAAAAAGATGCAAAAAAGTGTTGACAGAAGGCTGGGGATGTGGTATTATACTTGAGCGCCAAGGGCCGCCGGAAAGAATGACTTCTGAAAGCGGCAGAAGCAAAGCGAAAGAACCAATATGGATACGTTGAAAAAACGAACCACATGTTCGAAAGAATCGAAAAGCTTCTGAAAAAAGTGCTTGACAAAAAATCACATCTGTGGTAAAATAATCAAGTCGTCAGCCGCTAAGGCTGAGGCGCACAGGACCTTGAAAATTGAACAATATCGAAAAACTTGTAACGGAACCTATTTTCG
>ERZ833963.402-NODE-402-length-65026-cov-129.270044_pt1 | contig 65026 bp, 42 predicted proteins | sample MGYA00519693_ERZ833963 | MGnify/ENA primary metagenome ERZ833963 (study PRJEB31850, sample SAMEA3708748) | human gut metagenome | biome: human gut; feature: human-associated habitat; material: faeces | place: China | collected 2014 ...
GATATCAAAGCTATATGCATAACCCCACCTTTTTCCTACTGAGCCCTTTTCATCGCCCACCTTTCCTCCTTGTTTTCTTTCTTTTCTCCTTTTTAATCATCTTTTTCACTACACTTTTATTAGATGTCGAAATAAATTAGTAATTTTGCAGGATAGAATATAATACGTATTATCACAGCTTATTAACAGCATTATGAATCTGGATACATTGACGGCCATCTCGCCTATCGATGGTCGCTATAGAAGCAAGACCGAGCCTCTGGCCAACTACTTCTCTGAATACGCACTGATCCGCTACCGCATTCGTGTGGAGGTGGAGTATTTCATCACTCTGTGTGAGTTGCCCTTGCCGCAACTGAAGGACTTCGATCACAACCTTTTCGAACGTCTGCGTGACATCTATCGCAAATTCGACGAGAAGAGTGCCCGGCGTGTCAAAGACATCGAGAAAATCACTAACCACGATGTCAAGGCTGTGGAGTATTTCATCAAAGAGCGCTCCGACGAGATCGGAGGCTTGGATGCCTATAAGGAGTTTATCCATTTCGGTCTGACATCTCAGGATATCAACAACACCAGCGTACCCCTCTCTCTCAAGGAAGCGCTGCACGATGTCTACTATCCTTTGGTGGAAGAGCTCATCGCTCAGCTGCAGCAATATGCCGATGAGTGGAAAGACGTGCCTATGCTTGCCAAGACACACGGTCAGCCTGCATCACCCACACGTTTGGGCAAGGAGATCATGGTCTATGTCTATCGTCTGACCGAACAGCTCAACAGCTTGAAGGCCTGCAAGATCACTGCAAAGTTCGGTGGCGCTACGGGAAATCTCAATGCCCACCATGTGGCTTATCCCAACTACGACTGGAAGGCTTTCGCCAACCGCTTCGTCAGTGAGAAACTCGGATTGGAGCGTGAGCAGTGGACCACACAGATCAGCAACTACGACTATCTCGGCGCAATCTTCGACGCCATGCGCCGCATCAACACCGTCATCATCGATCTCGACCGCGACTTCTGGATGTATATCTCCATGGACTATTTCAAGCAGAAGATCAAGAAGGGAGAGGTTGGATCCAGCGCTATGCCGCATAAGGTCAACCCGATCGACTATGAGAACAGTGAGGGCAACCTCGGCATCTCCAACGCCATCCTGCAGTTCCTCGCCGCCAAGTTGCCGGTGAGCCGCTTGCAGCGCGACCTCACCGACTCTACAGTGCTCCGCAATGTCGGCGTGCCTATGGGTCACAGCGTCATCGCCATCGAGAGCACGCTGAAAGGTCTTCGCAAGCTCATCCTCCACGAGGAAAAGATGACAGAAGACTTGAACAATACTTGGGCTGTGGTGGCTGAGGCTATCCAGACCATCCTGCGCCGTGAGGGCTATCCTCATCCTTATGAGGCACTAAAGGCTCTGACGCGCACCAACAACGTGATGACGGAACAGACTATCCACGATTTCATTCAGACGCTCAACGTCAGTGATGACGTGAAGGCAGAGCTGATGGCGATCACACCGATGAACTATACGGGTATGTAATCGCACGGGAAAAGATTTGTTTTCAAATTACACATTATTAATAATATCATTTTTAGAGTTTTGTTTTTTTAAGTATTAACAAGTAAGCCGAGAGGCTACACAATGTAACGATTATGGCAGAAGAATTAGAAAAGAACACACAGGATTCGTCCGCACAACCTAAGCAGAGTAGCGATGCAAGCCGTGAAGGCTATCGTCCACAACAGGGTTATCAGAGAGATTATGTCAATGGCCGCGTACAGCGTCCACGTATTCATACACAGCGCGCTTACAGTTCTGACAAGAGTGCCAGCCGCGATGAAAGCAGCAGCTTCCGTCCGGAGGGCTTCGGTGCTGGCTTGATGGGTGGCGAGCAGCGTCCCCACAACGGCTATCAGCAACGCCAGGGTGGCTATCAGCAGCGCCAAGGCGGTTATCAGCAGCGTCAGGGTGGCTATCAGCAGCGTCAGCGCTACAACAACAATAATGAGGAGGGCGGCTATCAGCAGCACGAAGGTGGCTATCAGCAGCGCGAAGGCGGTTATCAGCCTCGTCAGCAGGGTGGCTATCAGTCTCGCCAACAGGGCGGCTATCAGCCTCGTCAGCAGGGTGGCTACCGGCAGCAAGGACAGGGCGGCTATCAGCCTCGTCAGCAGGGTGGTTATCGCCAGCAGGGACAAGGCGGCTATCAGCCTCGTCAGCAAGGCGGCTATCGTCAGCAGGGACAGGGCGGCTATCAGCCTCGTCAGCAGGGCGGCTATCGTCAGCAGGGCGGCTATCGTCAGGGTGGTTATCGTCAGCAGGGTCAGGGTGGCTACAATCGTCAGGGTGGCTATGGACAGCATCGTCCGGGATACGATCCCAATGCTAAGTATAGCTTGAAGAAGCGTATCGAGTACAAGGAGGAGAACATCGACCCGAACGAGCCAATCCGTCTGAACAAGTATCTGGCCAATGCCGGTGTCTGCTCTCGCCGTGAGGCTGATGAGTTCATCCAGGCAGGCGTGGTGACAGTCAATGACAAGGTCGTCACCGAGCTCGGCACCAAGGTGCTCCGCTCCGATGTCGTGAAGTTCCACGATCAGCCCGTCACACTTGAGAAGAAGGTCTATGTCCTGCTCAACAAGCCGAAGGACTATGTCACCACCAGCGACGATCCTCAGCAGCGCAAGACCGTGATGGATCTCGTGAAGGACGCTTGCCCGGAGCGCATCTATCCTGTAGGCCGTCTGGACCGCAACACCACCGGTGTGCTGTTGCTGACCAACGACGGTGAGCTCGCCAGCAAGTTGACACATCCTAAGTTCCTCAAGAAAAAGGTGTATCACGTCTTCCTTGACAAGAACGTGGCTCCCGGAGATCTGCAGAAGATCGCCGAAGGCATTGAGCTGGAGGATGGCGAGGTACATGCCGACGCTATCGAATATGCCGACGAGCGTGACCACAGCCAGGTGGGCATTGAGATCCACAGCGGTAAGAACCGCATCGTGCGCCGTATCTTCGAGAGTCTGGGCTATCGCGTTGTGAAGCTCGACCGCGTGCAGTTTGCCGGACTGACCAAGAAGAATGTACGTCGTGGCGACTGGCGCTTCCTCACTGAGAAAGAAGTGGAGATGCTGCGCAGCGGCATGTTCGAGTAATGAGAGTGAGTGAACAGTATGTTTGAATCAACAAAGAGAGACAAATCATGAGTAGAACAAAAGTGGTTGATGCCCTGCGGAGCACCGACTTTGGAAAAGAGATGACTGTCAAAGGCTGGGTGCGCTCGCATCGTAGCAGTAAGGCTGTGGACTTCATTGCCTTGAACGATGGTTCGACCATTAAGAACATTCAGATTGTCGTTGATCCCTCGACGGTGGATGAGGAGTTGCTCAAGAGCATCACTACCGGTGCGTGCATCCGTGCCACCGGTAAGCTCGTGGAAAGCCAAGGCAAAGGACAGACCTGCGAGGTCCAGGCTTCTGATCTGGAGCTCTACGGCGGCTGCCCGAGCGACTATCCGATGCAGAAGAAAGGTCAGAGCTTTGAGTATATGCGCCAGTACGCTCATCTGCGTCTGCGCACAAACTCTTTCGGTGCTGTCTTCCGCATCCGTCACAACATGGCCGTCGCCATCCATAAGTATTTCCATGACCACGGCTTCTACTATTTCAACACGCCGCTGATCACTGCCAGTGACGCTGAGGGTGCCGGATCGATGTTCCAGGTGACTACCCTCGATCTCGACCGTGTGGCCAAGAGTGGCAAGGTAGAGTACGACAAGGACTTCTTCGGACGCAAGACCAACCTTACCGTGAGCGGACAGCTCGAGGGTGAGCTCGGTGCAACAGCCTTGGGTGCTATCTACACCTTCGGTCCTACCTTCCGTGCCGAGAACAGCAATACGCCGCGTCACCTCGCTGAGTTCTGGATGATCGAGCCGGAGGTCGCCTTCATCGACAAGGACGAGCTGATGGATCTTGAGGAAGACTTCATCAAGTACTGTGTGAAGTGGGCTTTGGACAACTGCAAGGACGACCTGGAGTTCCTCAACAAGATGATCGACAAGACGCTGATCGCTACGCTTGAGTCTGTCATCAAGGAGGACTTCGTACGCCTGCCTTATACCGAAGGTATCCGCATCCTCGAGCAGGCTGTCAGGGACGGACATAAGTTCGAATTCCCTGTCACCGGTTGGGGCATGGATCTCAGCAGTGAGCATGAGCGCTTCCTCGTAGAGGAGCACTTCAAGCGTCCGGTGATCATGACCGACTATCCTTCCGAGATCAAGGCATTCTATATGAAGAAGAATGCCGACGGCAAGACGATGCAGGGCACCGACGTGCTCTTCCCACGTATTGGCGAGATCATCGGCGGTTCGGTCCGTGAGGAGAACTATCAGAAGCTGCTCGACGAGATCGAGGCACGCGGTATGGATGAGAACAACTATAAGTGGTATCTCGATACACGTAAGTTCGGTTCTTGTCCTCACGCTGGTTTCGGTTTGGGCTTTGAGCGTCTGATCCTCTTCGTGACGGGTATGCAGAACATCCGTGACGTCATTCCTTTCCCACGTACGCCGAAGAACGCTGAGTTCTAAGCTTGTTGAAACATAGATAAAAGCCTCAGTCGACGATATGTGTCGTGGACTGAGGCTCTTTTTTGATGAATTCTGCCAGTAAGAAAGACAAACCTGCAAACTGAGCGGCTCATTTAATAGAGACAAGAAGATGATAGAAGAAAATAACGTGAAAACCAATTCCTTTCGTGCCTGGCTGCTGGCTGCACGTCCCAAGACATTGACGGGAGCTGCTGTGCCGGTGATGATCGGTACGGCATTGACGATTGCTGATCATGGCTGCGCGATAGCGTGGTTGCCTTGTGTGCTGTGCTTTCTCTTTGCGTTTATCATGCAGATTGATGCCAACTTCGTCAATGACTATTTCGATTTTAAGCGTGGCAACGACGATGCGGCAACGCGACTCGGCCCACAGCGTGCCTGCTCAATGGGGTGGGTGACCGAAGGTGCTATGCGCAAGGCACTGCTCATCACCACGGCACTCGGTTGTGCTGTCGGCTTGCCATTGGTGTTGTTTGGCGGACTGGAGATGATTCTCGTCGGTGCGCTGTGCGTGCTCTTCTGCTTTCTTTATACCACCCGGCTCTCTTATTTGGGCTTGGGCGACATGCTCGTGCTGGTGTTCTTTGGCATCGTTCCCGTTTGTCTGACCTATTATCTCTGTCTGCCGGAAGGTCCGCGAACGGTGACGCTGACCGTGTTCCTGGCTTCGTTGGCCTGCGGCTTTGTCATCGACACCTTATTATTAATCAACAACAATCGCGACATCGACAACGACCGGCGCGACGGAAAGATGACGTTGGTCATCAGAGTCGGCCATCGGGGAGGTGAGATGCTCTATCTCCTGTCCGGCGTTGTGGCGTTGCTGTTGAATGTCGTCTTCATTGTTGAAGGTCATCTATGGGCTTTCCTTCTTCCGTTGATCGTCTATCTGCCTTTGCATACGCTGGCTTTCGTCCATTTGTTGAAGATCGATCATGGACGGGAATTAAATAAGGTGTTGGGAGAAACAGCCCGAAATATGTTTCTCTTCGGCATTACTACTTCCGTAGGACTGATTCTCTAATAGAAATTTGTTTTGCGCGGTTAACGGATCATCTGACAAAGTGCGGATGATCAGTTAACCACGAAGCTGTTTCCTTTGACGCTTACGTCGAAGGCACCCATGCTGTTGAGCAACTCTGCGGCACGCTCCGGAGAGTCACTGCCTCGCATATAGAAATGGATGCGGCGCCCGGCATTCTTGCGGTCGTTATAGCTTACGCTCATGCCATACCAATGGGCCAAAGAGGTCAGCACGTTCTCCAGGGGCGCATCGTCGGCGTAGATGAAACCACGCAAAGCATAGGCGTAGACATCCATGTCCTCCTCCCGTTTGAGCAAGTTGGATCCTTGCAGTGTCACACCTTCACCAGGTTTCAGTCGGCAGACATCGTTGCCGCCGACAACTTCCGCCACGCCGGTGATGAGAGCAACGTGTAGTGGTTCGCCATGAAAGGCGCGCACGTCCAGCTCTGTACCGAGCACGCGGGTCGTGGCGTTGGCGGTGTGGATGATAAACGGATGCGAGGCGTCGTGTGTTACCTTGAAGTAAGCTTCACCTTCCAGTACGACGTCACGCGTGTCGCCGACGAAAGATGATGGATAGGTAAGTTTGCTTGAAGCGTAGAGATAGGCTTCCGTGCCGTCGGGAAGTACGACCTTACCCAACTTGCCCGGTTGTACAGGCTGCGAGGAGCGCTGCACCTGACCGTCAACAGCGTATCCTTGATTTTGCAGTTCCATGATCAACTGTGTGGCATTGCCTAAACTGCGGCGTGCCATGGCCGTACAGGTGACTGTTGCTGTGGTGTTGCCCTTTGTGGCAGACTTGGAGACTGCTGCTGCTGTGTCTGCCTTCTTATTTTCTTTGCTTGCGGAGATGCTCGCCTTTTGTGTCAATGTTGCTACAGAGCGCAAGCCTTGTCCGCCTTCTTCCGGTTTTGAAATGAGGAAGAGCAACAATAGGGCTGCGGCCATGGCAGCTATTGAATAATAGGCAATGCGGAGTTTCCTTGTCTTTGTATTCTTTTTCTTTTTCTTGTCAAGCTGAGTTTCTTTAGTCTTTTTCTCTTTTGTGTATACAGGCTTGACTTCTATCTCCTTAACTTCTTTTTTCTTTTTTTCTTCCTCTTTTGCTTGGGCCTCTTGCTGATGGCCGTTGGCCATCTTTGCTTTCATTCTTTCCCAGGCGAGATCGGTATCGGCATCGTCTGCCTGAGAAGGCTCAGAAATACGGCACACAGCTTCACCGATTTCATCAAGCAATGTGAGGTCGTCCTGAACGTCAGCGCCCAGGTCGCTCCACTCCTTGTCGGTGAGCTTGCAGTCAGCATCGAACTTATCGATGGCCTCCTGCATGTGTTGGTCTATTTCTCTTTTCCTTTCTGGCATTTGATTCCTTGTCTGTATTCTTATCGGAAACACCTTATGATAGGGTACCCCCTTGATCACTCTTTTTAGACTCTTTAACCATGTTTTCACGGAAGAATTTCAGCGCCTGCATCATGTGCTTCTTTACAGCACTCGTCGAGATGCCGTATTTCTCCGCCACCTCGTTGTAGCTGTGGTGGTTGAAATAGCATTCGGTGAGGATCTCCCTTGTCTTGGGCGACAGCTGCTCCATGAGCGTCATCATCTTATTGATGCGTTCCTCCCGTGGGTCTGTAGCGTGTGGGTTTGTGGCTTCCGACTGTTCTTGCAGGTAGCGCTGGGCGTAGAGTGTGGTCGTCTGACTATGCCGCACATGGTCCACGCACCGGAAGCGAACGAGTCGGAAGATGAAGGCAATCCGTTTGTCCGGTTCTATCTCATTGAAGTGCTTCCAAAGAATTTCAAAGGAATCCTCCACAATGTCGCGACACGTCTCCTCGTCGCCTATCATCTGACGGGCGAAGTGGCGGGCGTGCTGGTAATGCGCCTTGAAAAACTCCTCAAATTCTTTCTCTTTCTCCAAGATGTTTTTTCTTCTTTCTCAGTTTACAAAATTACGAAAAAAAACGAGAAAAGAAGCAATGGCTGTGTTTTTATTATCAATAATCGTTGAATAGAGAACATCGTAGAGGATGATTAGACAATTCTCCATTCGTCTATCGTGTGTTGGCTGGGTTTGAAGTGGATGCCTGCAAATGGATGTAAGAAATATATGAAGAACAAAAAATCCCTCCCGCCATCACTACGGCAGGGAGGGACAAGTTAGAATCTGTTACCTAAAGTTTTGGACTCTGAGTGTTATCCTTCAACAATCCTGAATCCACAAACTGGATACCTTAATAAATAATCACTATACTTCATGCAAATCTTATGTAGAATGCTTTTTATCCAAATGTGGAATGAAGCTCACTTTTATCTCTTTATCGGAAGATGAACTTCACTACGTTCTTCGCTGCATCCATCTGTCGCAGGAAAGCGTTGACGGAAGCGGTTGTCACCTGACGGGCGCTCTCGGCGTAGTTGTCATAGTTGAGCAATGCGCAGCCATCAACGACTTCGTTGCCAAGTTTGTCGGCCCACTTGTCAGCCTTGTCGCCATCCTCAAGATAGCTCTTGTTGAAGTAAGCCAAGGCTTTAGTGAGTTCTTCCTGAGTGATGCCGACCTTGACCAACTGCTCCCAAATGCCATAGACCTTGTCACGAAGCTGTGCGGCGCGCAACGTGTCGGCCTGAAACTCGGCAGAGACCTCAAACGAGCCACGAGGAACGGCTTGGCTCTCCTGATTGACATTGATGGTATAGACATCGCCGTCCTTCTCGCGCATTACGTCCATGGCGCGCTCCTGGAAGACACGGCTGACGATGCGGTTGGTGAGTTCGTTGACGGGCGAGTAGGGCAGAGGTGCACTCACGCCGAGAACCACCATGGCGTAAGGCCCCATCGCACCAGTCTGCACCGTGCGCTCGGTAACTCCTTGGTAGCCGTACATCTTGTTGTCAACCCAACGTGTCGGCTTGCCGCCACCATTGATAGAGGCAATATACTTCTCCACCAAGGACTTCAGCTCAGAAGCAGGCTGTGCGCCAGTAATAATAAAGGTGTAGCCATTGGCCGAGCCAAAGCAACGGTTCCAGGCTTCTTCTATTGACTTGGCATCGATATGGTCGAAGTAGTCGCCGTGTTGACTGAGGACACGTGGATTGTTGCCACTACGCAGTTGCCCCACAGCATCTTGCAGACGCTGCTGCGGGCGCATCGGGAAGTGGGCATAGATGCGGTTCTGCTGCATCGAGCCGTTGATGAGCGTTGTGTCGATGACGGGTTGCATGAAGCGGAGGTATGTGAGCTGCATCATCTGTTCCACACTGTTGGGCAGCGACGTGCCTTCCATGCGCTCGCTGTAGCCATAGATATGGCTGTCCACTTTAAAGCCTTTGACTTGCTGGATGCGGTTGAGCTGCTGCGAGGAAAGTTGTCCGGCACCACCTGCCTGAACAAAAGTCGTGGCCACCTGGGCGGAAGGAAGCTCCTGCAACGAGAACATCGACTCACCACCGGGGCGCACGGCACGCAGGCATACTTTGGAACGATCCTCAGGCACCTGCTTGTAGACGACGGTGGCACCGTTGGCGAGTGTCCAGGTTGTCGTGTTATTGGCCTTGTCGACCATCTCTTTCTTGATACGGCCCGACTTGGGAGAAACGGAGAACTCCGGCAGTGGAGCCTCGGGCTTCAGCTCGAAGGCAAAGCCTTTATAGTTGATCTTCTTCACCTGGTCGAAGATGTCAAGGACATCCTGTTTGGAGGGATAGTCCAGTCCATCGGGCCCCGTAATGATGACCGACATGTTCTTATCGGTGCTCCATGAACGCATCAGCGCATTGACGGAAGCTAATGATAAGGTGTCGAGGACGGCACGCTCGTAGGGATAGAGCACTTTGTAATCCACGATGGGCTCGCCTTCGAGGAAGTGCTGCTCAAGCATCTTGGCCACCTCATCGTTTGTTTTCGAGACAAAGGTGCTCTGCTCATTGTCGTTGAGCATCTGAGCTTTTGCCTTGTCGAACTCAGCTTGCGTGAAGCCTACCTGCTTGAGACGCTCATATTCCAAGAGCAGCATGCGCACGGCACGGCTTTCATTGCCGGGCTGGTTGACACCGGCACCAATCTGATAAGTGAAGTAGCCACGCTTCAGTGGCATCACCACTAAGCTGGCTCCGGCAAAGGGAGAGCCCTGCTCGTGGGCTATCTGACTCATACGGGTGGCTCCCATATTGTTGATCATGCGTGCCATGATATTTTTGACGAGATAGTCGGCAGATGACTTCTCAGCCTCCGGCGTATCGCGGATGAGATTGACAATCATCGCACTCTCGCTCTGCTTGGCCTTGTCGGTGGCTAAGCAGTAGTTGAGTGTGTCGCGCTCGGGCACAGCAAAGAATGGCCTCGACTGACTCTTGTCGCCCATAGGCGCTTCGCTGAGGATGCTTCGCAGGCGCTGTTCCATCTGCTTCACGTCGAAGTCGCCGACCACCACCACGTCGACCATGGCGGGATTGTGCCATGAAGCGTAGAACTTGCGGAGGCCGTCGGGCGTGATAGCCTTGATGTCAGCCATCGTGCCGAGCATGTCGTGGTTCTCATAGGCCGAGCCACGCAGCAGCGAGTTGGCCCATTGTATCTGTATGCGCGTGTCGGCATTGTCGCGCATAGCGAGCTCACGGAGGATAGGTCCGCGCTCGTGCTCGATGCGTTCATCTTTCAGTTCGAGGGCATAGGTCCAGTCAGCCATGACCATCAGACAAGAGTCCAAGAGTTTGGGATCTTGTGTGGGTACCTTACTGAGTGTGTAGACCGTCTCGTTTTCTGAGGTATGTGCGTTGATGTCGTAGCCATAGAGTACGCCGTGGCGCTCCAGCATGTCGATCATGGCGTGACCAGGGAAATGCTTGGTGCCCTGGAACATCTGGTGCTCTAAGTAGTGTGCCATGCCATGCTCACCCGGTTTCTCGGCCAAAGCGCCGATGCCATTGACAAGATAGAAACACGCCTGATGGCGCGGTGCGGCATTGTGGCGGATCATGTAGGTGATGCCATTGTCCAAGCGTCCTGTCACCACATTGTTGTCAAGAGGCAGGGATGAGGACTGGGCGAAAAGGGTTGCCCCACAGAGGAGGCAACCCATAAAGAGAGAGAATTTATGAAGTTTCATTGGTAACGGTTTATTTCAACAGTTCAGCGACCTTCTTTTGTAAATCCTCCCCACGCAGGTTGACGGCGAGGATGGTATCGTTCTCGTCGAGGAGTACTGTGAAGGGAATGGACTGGAAAGCGTAGAGTGCCACGACGGGCGATTGCGGGCCTTTGAGGTCGGAGAGGTTCTTCCACGTCATGCCTTCCTCGATCATGGCGTTCTGCCATTTCTGCTTGTCGGTATCGAGTGAGACGCTGACGATTTCGAGTCCGCGTGTCTGATAATTCTTGTAGAGCTTCACGAGGTTGGGTATCTCCTGTCGGCAGGGACCGCACCACGAGGCCCAGAAGTCGAGGAGCTTGAGCTTGCCCTTGACCTTGGAGAGTGTCACTGTGTCACCTTCGTTGTTGAGCATGGTGAAATCGGGAGCCACGCGGCCTTCGGAGATGCGCTCCACAGTCTCAAGGTATTTGGAAACCGCAACGCCCATGTTGGAAGCCTTCACCGCGTCGGATAACTTGTCGTAGCGCTCGCGCAGCATCTTGGCTGACATCTGCCGCTCGTGTGAGGCAAGGATATAGGCACCGACGAATGAGTTGGTGAGTTTGCTAAACTCCTCCTCTTCTTTGGCACGTGCCTTCTCCACATATTTCATGAATTGGTTTTGAATGCCCTGCATCTTCATCTGGTTGCCTTCCTGATAGGCAGCCTGCATCTCCTGCTGCACCTTGTTCTGTGCGGCCTGCGTGCTGTCCACAAGGGCATTGTACTGCTCATAGGCTTCCTGAGCGGGTCCGCCGACGACCTTCACGCCGGACGGCCCGGCGAGGATCTGGAAGTTGGTGTTCTCCAACATCAGGGGAATCATGCCCGTGCCCTTCTCCGTGCGGATGTAAGCCACGTCGGGTGTCTTCACCGAGCCGGTGAAGACAAACATACCTTTCTTCATGTTGGTTGTGCCGAGGGTGTCGGTATTGCAGCTGATGAGGTAGACCTTGCCGTCGTCGATGCCGGAGGTCTTACCGGTAATCTGATAGCCGTCCTGAGCCTGGGCACCAAGAGAGAGGGCGAGGAGGGCGAGGGTGGAAAATAGTTGATGCTTCATTGTTTTTTCTTTTTAATGGTTGGTAATTGTTGGAGAGGGGTAGGGGACGCTGCAAAGCAGCGTCTTACTGAACCCAGCCCCACTCTTTACTCTTAGTAGACCTTGATGCCGGCGAGGGCCACGCGAATTACATTCTTATAAATGCTCTCCTTGACGGTGATACGCAAATAGCGAGCGTTGACGGCCTGCGCAGCCTTGACGATGGTCGTCTCGCCCTGAGCGTTACCGAGTGTATAGTTGTCGATGCCATTGAGATAATGCCAGTTTTCGGGCTCATCGGCGGTAGCATATTCCACCGTGACATTCTCGGGCAGGAAGTTCTTCACATCGGAGCTCTGGCTCTGTACGATAGCCACGCCATGTACGGCCTTGTCGGCCTTCATATTGATAATCAAGTCGAAGGAACGTATGCCCACCTGTGAAGGCCATGACTTCCAGTCCGTGGAGTTGTTGCCGTCAATGACATTTACAAGTTCACTATTGTTGGAGTCATCTGTTGACGTGGTGATGCTCCAGCCTTTGCTGCTATAGAACTCGCTGACGGGAATGGAAGCCACACCGTGCTTGTTGACAAACGAGGGCGCTGAGGAGCCGAGGTAAGCGTTGGCGTACATGTTCACCTCTACGCCCCCAATCTCGTGCAGCTTCTCCAAAGCCCACAATGAGCGTTTTGTCTCGGTCACCGTGCTGGCCACCAGATTGGAGGACAACATATAGCGGCGAGAGCCAAGGTTCAGTGTCTTCAGGTTCGTGAAGTATAGCAGGTCCTCCAAAGAGTAGAGGTTATAGTCCAAGTCCACCGTCTGTGCTGATGCAGCAAAGTTCTCCACATCGTCGTTGCCAAGACCGTAGTGCTGTCGAAGCTCCTTTTTAAAGCCAGTGTTCATCAAGAAGTTCTTGGTGAGACTAACGGGTTGGAACTTAATGGTATCGGGACAGCCCTCAATCAAACCAGTACGTTGGAGCGTGATATCCTTGCTGAAGTCGACATCAGCTACATCTACGTACTGTTCTTTGAAGACATCCTTTGTTAGTACGAGTGAGTCGGCCTTACCCTCCTTGTTCGTATAGTTGATGGCGAAATGAAGGATATTGTCGCTCCAGTTGCCCATGAAGAGCAAGAGATGACCTTTATAGAGGTAATACTTGTTGAATCCTTGTGTGAAGGCCGTCACAGCCTCATGCTCGTAGGTATAGGGACGGCGAGTGAAGCCATCATTGAGTGAGGCGGAACCGTCCTCGGCGATGGACTGCACCATGACACGATAGTTCTCGTTGTCAAGTCCACTGATGGTATAAACCGTGTCGGTAGGTGCGAGTAAAGCTTGTGCAGAGTCGCCGTCTTCAGAAATCCACGTCACTCTGATGTTCTTCACTGCCGGGTCTTTGCTGAGCGTCCACTTGGCACGCAGGCATTCCCATCCCGGGTTGACACTGACATTGGTCACCTTGCCGGGATAGCGGATGGGGCCGTCGCCCGCATAGTCCTTATATGTATCTTCCAAGCTGTCACCGCACGAGGAAAGCAGTGCCAGGGCGGCAGCAAGTATATAAATGGTTTTCTTCATGGTTCTTTATTTTTTTGTGTAAACCTCTAATTCTTGCATCGTCACATACTCCTGCGAGTTGGCGAACATTGGAATGGTATTGTGCTTGAACACTGCATTGGGCTGTACTCTCAAATAGCGGTAACTGTCGTCAGAGATGCTGAAAGTAACGTCAAGGTATACGGGAGACGGTATCTGGGTGAGGTCGTCATAGGATAGTTCGTCAAAGCGTTGTACGAGTCCGTATGTCGACCACCATTGGCCGTTGTCTACATCGTCAGCCTCATAATGATAACCAATTTTCTTCCAATTTGTACCATCATTAGAACCATAAACGGTCACCTCGCTGGGTAACAAGTTGGGATAATCGCTTTTGAAAATACCCCCGTACAACTCTTTCGTCTTGCACTGCGCATAGATTCTCACACTGGCCAGGACTTTCGGTTGGCCGAGGTCGATGTCGATAAACTTGCCTAATGCGTAGGGTCCCATGGCAAAGGTATAGTACTGGCCATATTTGCCTCTTGCAGATTTGTATCCACGGTCGTCGCCGTCGGTAAGGTATTCCAGTCCTATCTTGGCGTCGTCATCCTCGACGGAAGCATCGCAAGTCACCTTGAGCTGGTCTTCGGGGAACTTCATGGTTTGATAAGACTTGACGTCTTTCCACTCCTTCGACTGCACGAAATAGCCGCCGTAATCCTCGGTCTTGATCACGATGTCGTAGTTGTCCATCGCCCGCTCAAACTTGATGAAGCTACTGTTCTCGCCTTGTTGCAAGTTGATGGTCTTGGCGAGGATGGTGTCGGGTTGGTTCGTTACCGAGTCTGTACCTATATAGAAGATGTGTGCGAAGCCTTTCATGTCTGCATCTGGAAGGTTGTAGGAAAGCTCCACGCCGTTCCATGCCGACTTCACATCAGCCTCCTTGAAGAAAGCACAAGGGCCACTGTCCTTGGTAGAGAACGAAGTGGGCGTTTCCTCTGAGACATCGCCCTGTCGGTTGACATAGGAGATAAAGGCAGGTACGTCCGTCCGTGCCTCGTTGAAACCGACCAGAGACAGCGTGTCGTTGAGGTAGGAGCCTTCTATAATGTTCTGCTTGCCCTGTGCGTTGGTATAGCGTACACGGATGGATTGTATGTCACTATTGTTGGGCAAGGAGTAGTGCATGATGGCACCGCCCGACTTCGGCGTGAACGAGACACTGGAGGCCTCGGGCGTCACGCCGAATGTCTTGTCGTCGTCGCTGCTGCAACTCGTCAGAGCGAGCGCTAACAGGCAGACGGCGGATATATTGATAAGTGTTGTTTTCATGTTTATAGCTTATAATTTATACATTATACATTATTACCATCCCGGGTTCTGCTTGCAGCCTGAGATTTGGATTTCCTCGGTGCGGATGGGATGGAAGTAGTCGCGCGGCGAAATGAACTTATGCTTGTTCCACACGATGATAGGTCCGTGCCAGTTGTTGTAGAAGCTGGCAGCATCCTCACCGACAATGTTCCAACCGTAGACCGGCTGACTTAGCTCATCACCTTTCTTCCAGCGGAGGAGATTGAAGTAACGCTGCCCCTCAAAGCTGAGCTCAATGTTAGTCTCCTGCTGGATGATGGAACGCATGCCCTCCTTGGTCTGAATCATGTTGGGATGCTTGGACATTCTCCAGGAAGTCTGGACATCTGGAATGCCGGCGCGCTCGCGCACCTTGTTGAGTTGCGTGTAGACCTTCTCGCTCGGTCCCTCGTACTCGTTCCAAGCCTCTGCATCCATGAGGTAGAGCTCAGAGAGACGGATGAGTGCGAAGGGATCGTCGCTGCCTTTGGAGACATAACCACTGGCATAGCTCTTGCCGGCAATGTCTGAGTAGAGGGTTTTCTTCACCCAGTAGCCAGTAAGGTTTTGAGGGATGTCCTCACGAATAGAGCTGGCCGCGGTACCAAAGCTCTCTCCCTTGTAGGCTTTTACCAGCAGATTATAGTCCTGAGACCATGCATTCTTCTTTTCCGGTCCACGCTGGAAGTAAGTGCGGTCGGCAGCTATGTCGGCATAGAAGCGCGGCTCACGGCGCAGGTGCAGGTTAAGCACCGGTGTACCGGCAGGGATGACCTTGTCATAAGTGGTCTGGTCGCTTTCCTCGCTCATGCCTGTATAGCGCGAGGCGTAGTCCCATGACGGATCCTCATCGATGGGAAGGCCTTTGTCGGTGTAATACATCTCAACCATCTTCATCGACGGTGCCAGACAGCCAAGGTTCTGGGAACTGTAGTTGTAATAGTCAGAAGACTGCATATATGGAAGAATCCATGTGAACAGCTTCTCAGCATAGTACATGGTCGTATTAGGGCTCTTCACCGAGAAGATAGCCTCTTCATTTGTATAGCTGGGATTCTGTGTGCGCTCTTCCAGATCCATCATAGTGTTGAGCAGTTTTGTGGACTTTGATGACGACCCACTGACGAGCATGTAGCCATTTTGCTCGCATGCCTTGATGGCCTCGTCACAGGCAACAGCAGCCTTGTGCCACTTTTCAGCATCATACTGCTGCGGGAAGAGTTGCTCGCCATTCTTATTCTTAAAGTCCGCATAGTCGCTGTTGCCATTGAAGAGCGGTGATGCGGCATAGGTCAGCACGACGGCCTTGAGAGCCAAGGCACTCTCATGGTTGAAGTAGGCCTGATGGGAAGTTTCTTGCTGGGCTTTGGAAGCCAAGCCGTCGCTGATGGCCTCGTCAATCAAAGAGACGATGGCATCGAAACACTTGTCGATGGGTTGGCGCGGCTGCTTCATATCCTCAAGAGTGGCATTGGCCTCAATGTTCTCGGGAACAAGGATGATAGGACCATAACGCTTGACGAGCTGGAAGTAGACAAATGCCTTGAGCACCTTGATTTCTGCCATCCACTCTTTCTTCTCACTGTCAGTCATATCATAGGTGCTGGGCACATATTTCAAGAAGAGGTTGATATATCTGATGGCATTGTAATACGAAACTTGTGTCCATTTGTTATCGTAAGGCGTTTGCACGTTTTGCGAACCATCAGCCACGTTCATCAGCGAGAGCGTGGTCTGACCCATGCCTTGGCCATAGTTGCGCGAATACTCATTGCCAATCCATTCATCGGAAGCCATCATGCCGATATTGGCTGTAGGGTCGGCAAGGCCTGAGATATAGGAATAGCAGTCAGCCTCCTGCTCCTCTACGTTCTTACGAACCTCGTAGACGGAGGGGATGGTGGTAATATCTTTTTCAGGCACCAGGTCAAGGAACTTGTTGCAGGATGCCAATAATGTCAGGCCTAATGCTAAAAGCAATATGTTCTTCTTTTTCATTGTGTGTTATATTTTGTGTTGGAGGACGCTGCATAGCAGCGTCTTACTGAACGGAGCACACCCTTTTGGGGGCTACCTCCGGGCTGCGTGCTTAGAAGCTAAAGTTGAAGCCTGCGGAGTAGGTGCGCTGGATAGGATAGTTGAAGCCGTTGCTGCCGAGCTCGACATCCCACAGCTTGAAGTTGGAGATAAGGAAGGGGTTGTTGGCACGCACATAGATGCGCAGCGACTTGGCGCCCATTTTGCGCAACAACTTGGATGGTACATTGTAAGCGAACTCCAAGGCTGTGCAGCGCAAGAAATGGCAGGAACGCATGAAGTAGGTACTGTAGGTAGTTACCGAACTATTAGCCCCTCGTTTTTCCTCAGCGTTGTGATAAGTAATATCTCTCAGCGACAGACGGGGCCAAAAGGCATGGCTGTTCATATTGTCAGTGCTCCAATGGTCATCTGCAATGGCTTTCAGCATAGCAGTGTTGCCCCAGAAAGGAGAAATTGACGATGGGTCGATGAAGAACGAGCGCTGACCGGAACCCTGGAAAGCGAAGAGGAACTCGAACTGCTTGTAGTTGATGTTGCCATTGAAGCCATATATGACACGCGGCGTGGTCGGGTAGCCGATGTGTACGGCATCGTTGATGTCAATCTTGCCATCGCCGTTGACATCACGGTAGCGGATGTCACCGGGGCGCACGTTACCACTCTGTGTCGGCGCATTGTCTATCTCGGCCTGGTCATGGAAGAGTCCCTCGGCGATATAGCCAATCTGCTGGCTGATGTCGTGACCAACCTGGCGCTGCCAGGCAGGCTTGTCGGTAGCCTCCTCTAAACTCTTGTATTTGGCGCGGCTATAGGTGAACGTGGAGTTAAGGATAATCCAGAAGTCGGGGGTAAAGGCTTTCTGTATCTTGCCCGAGAAATCGAAGCCGTGGGCAGAAACCTCACCGACATTGGCGAGCTGATAATAGTCGAGACCAATGTTGGCAGGCACCACACGACGGTAGTCAAGGATGTTGTGGCGCACCTGCTTGTAGAAGTCCATCTGAATATCAAAGAGGCCATTGAAGAGTTTGGTCTCAATACCTAAGTTGTTCTGCTCGTTAATCTCCCACTTGATGTCCGGGTTGGCGTAGAACTTGATGTGGTAGCCTTTCGTACTGGCAAGTCCTTTACCGGGACGGGGGTCGGTACGCCCCTGTTGGTCTACTTGTTCGAGATAAACGAAACGCGGCTCGTCGATAATACCATCGTTACCGACCTTACCCCAGGAATAGCGGAACTTGAGGAAGGGAATGATTTTCTCCAACGGCTTCATGAACTTCTCCTTGGAGAGTACGTAAGCAGCACCCAAAGCTGGGAAGAAGCCCATCTTATGCTTCTTAGCGAAGCGCTCAGAGCCATTGTAGCCAAAGCTGGCCTCAACGAAGTAGCGGTCCTTAAAGCCATAGGTGCCGCGCATGGACAGACCCATGTTGCGATGCTCCATAGAGTTGAGCACTTCATTGGAGGTGTTGTCCGATTTCTGCTCGGCATTAGCAACCATGGTCAGACTGGTCTGGTGGTCACCCCAGGCAGCGGTGTGATAGAGGCGAGCCTCGTAGGTAAGCTGTGTGCTGCCATAGCTGGTCTTGCTATCGGTGTCTACCTTTAGCGTGCGATTGACCTCGGTCTGGTTCTCCGGATTCAGCGAGAAAGCTCCCGTCTGTGTGTCGTAGCTCTTCAGTGAATATAAATAAGGTGTCAACTTGTAGGGGGTGGAATAGTAGCCGGTCTTGACCAGCGAGACATTGGCACGGAACTCCAAGCCCTTAATCAGTTTGGAGAGATTGTAGATATACTCTAAGCGGTTGGATGTAGAATAACGGTTACGCTCCATGTAGCCTTGGTGGATTTGGGCGTATGGGTTGTAATTGATGGAACCACCCGTGGACACACCGAAGCGGATATGTGGCCAATTGTAGGTATCATCAGCAGGATATGTCGGTGCGAAGTCAACGGGTGAGGCCTCGAAAACATATTTATAGGCCTCCTGCACGCTGACTAACGGGCCATGATACTTGTCCCAGTTGGTAGCCGAGCTCAGGAGCAGACGCATACCGGGCTTCAGGTCAATGGTAAGGTTGGTACGGAACGAGAGTTGGTTGGTATTGATATTCACGTCGAACTGATTGAGCTTATCGGTCTTGATCATACCTGAGTCATGGTTGTAGTTCAACGAGACATAATACTGCATGATTTTCGAACCGCCTCGGATGTTCACGCCGACGTGGTGGTTGATGTTGCGACTCTTGAACAAGGTCTTGTACCAGTTGTTGGCAGGATAAGCCCACGAGGGATACTTTCCGCTGGCCGTCCTAGCGATGTATTCCTGAGAATATTTCGGGGTGGCGTTGGGATTGTCGTCGAGCTGAGCCTGGTTGTAGTACTTCATGTAGTCAATGGGGTTGACGACATTGATGTCCTTTGTAGGCTCACTCATGATGGCCTCGTAACGAACCGAGGTATAGACGGTACCCTCCTCACCTTTCTTCGTGGTGACGAGGATGACACCGTTGGCACCGCGGGCACCGTACATGGCTGTGGCGGAGGCATCCTTCATCACGTTGAAGGTCTCGATGTCCTCAACGGTCAGACGGGCGAGGTCAAGCTTGGTCGACTCCACGCCGTCGATGAGAATCAGCGGGTCGGTGTTTGCACCGGATTGGAAAGACGTGATACCACGGACGTAGAACTTGGTGTTCATCTCATTTTCGGTCATCGCACCGGGCATACCGCCGGTCTGCCACGCCACCATGCCGGGGATACGGCCGGCAAAGCTTGTTGTGAGGTCAGAGCTGGAGGTCTTCAGGTCGCCCGGGCGGATGGAGGTGATGGAGCTCACCACGCTTTCCTTCTTCTGTGTACCGAAGGCGACGACTTGCACATCCTTTAATGTATGAGCGTCGGGACGCATGTCAATGTTCAGGACTTTCTTTCCCTTGACAGCATCAATCTCCTCGCGGTAGCCGATGAAGGTGAAGCGGAGCACGTCGCCGCTGTGCACCTGGATGGTATAGGTACCGTCCATACCGGTCACGGCGTAGTTTTTAGTGCCTTGTACACGGATGTTGACACCCGGCAGCTCGTCACCGTTCTCGTCGACGACCTTGCCGTGGAGGATATAGGTGCCGTTGGCGGATTGAGCGCCTTGCTTGGAGATGGTAATGTACTGCTGGTTGACAGTGTAGCCGAGCGGCTTACCAGCCAACAGCTGTGTCATCGTGGAGTTGATGTCTTTCAGCGTCAGATCGCCTGAGAAGGTGTAGCCTTTCAGGTCGTCGTTGATGTAGAGGAACCGATAGTCGGTTTTCAGCTCCAACTGTCGCAGCACCTGTGGCAGCGGCTCATTTTGGACTTTCAGCACCGCGTCGCTTCCTTGTGCTGTGACCGAAGTGGTCCACAGGGTGAGGAAACACGCTAACAGAAAAGTCAGCCTTAACATTTTACTCATAACCTTTTAGTTTAGTCAATTTTAAATTCTCTTACATTATCAAATCGTAATGCGAATGAAAAAGGGTACCTCAAAATTGAAAAAAATTTAGATTTTCTCTAAATCGGGTGTTTCTGCTTCCGATTTTTAATCATTTGGAACATTTGGAGAAGGTTGCTAAATGCTGCTCTGCCGGTTTGCCCGCTTTTGTTGGTAATTCTATGTTTTGTCGGATAAACTGACAAAAAAACGGGTCTGAGAATGCGATCTTTTCGAGCGAGACATCCTTCGTCCGGATTTTCGCGATTTTTAGGTGGTTTTTCGTAAATATTTGATAGTCAGTATGGTACGTGGATTTAAGGGCTGGAGGGGAAATGAGAAAGGTACTTTGAGGGAAAATTCTCTAAAGAATTTCTCCTCAAAGTACCTTTTTGATGCTGTCATCACGCCTTTTTGATGTGGTCATCTCACCTTTCTGACCATGTCATCTAAGCGTGATGATATGGTCAAAGTACCTTTTTGATGATGAGAAGACGGCTTTTTGTTTGTTTGAAGACGTTTTTTTCGTTTCCAAGGCTCAGCCGCTTCTCTAGAATGAAAGTGCGCGGTGATGTGCTTTTGTCAAGAACTTTAAACCTATTCTACCACAACATTAGTTGAAGAAGTTCCAGCTGATGCCAAAGCGGAGCACGCTGTCGTTGAGCGGATAGTGCGGAGCGAAGAAATAGTTTTTCTTGCCCATGCTGGCGTTGACATGGCTCATCATCACGAAGAAACGGGTGTGCTGGAGGTGGAAGTTGGCATAGACGTTGATGATCGGGCAGTTGCCGACCTTCACCTTGCTGTCGTTGTCCTGCACGGCATATTGTCCGATACCCGGCACATACTCCGGCGCGTTGTATTCGGTGAAGTAGCGGAGGTCACCGCCTAAGTCGCATTTCAGCACGTGGGCGATCTTGAACTTCAGATAGAGATTGGTATAGACATTCAGCAATGGCAGGGGCAGTGCGTCTTCATCCGTCGATTTCTGCACGGTGGCCACGGTTTCCCAGTTGAGGAGGCCAAACGTGAGGCTTTGTCGGGCCTCGGCCGTGAACACGCTGATGGGCGAGCCGGCTTGTTTGACCGACACCTTATTATATAGGCGCTGATCGTTCTCGGTGGTGTAGCCTGTGGAAAAATAGGTGTAGTTGTGCAGCTCGTCGAAGGCGAAGCGCAGTTGCGTGCGTGTCTTCTGATAGTTGAGCAGTCCTTGCAGATGGAGGTGATCGACCATACTCATGTCCTCATCGTCCCACCAGTAGTGGCGACTCTGATAGTGACGATAGTAGAACGACGGCTTCTCGTGGGCATAGAATCCCGAGGCGGCGAGCGTCATCGTATCCTTGAAAAGCGGGAAGTTGAGATCCACGCCACCGTTGACATGTATTTCTCCGGCGTTGATGCCTGCCACGCCGAGCATTCCGGTCACGTTGTAGTGGAGCGTCTTGCCCTGCGTCTTGCTGAGTTGTGCGCCAATGCTCAGCGCATTCTCGTTCCAAGAGCTGACACCTGCGGAGTCGGGAAGCGTGAAATGGCGCAACTCGTGCTCGGCGAAGATCTTTGCTCCCGTCTTGACCCATTTGTTGAAACCCTCGAGCAGCGAGATGGCTAACGTGTTGCGCAGCGTCCAACTTTGGGTTTTGTCGTAGATAGAGTCACCGGTGAACTTCTCAGCTACCGTGTATTTGTCGAGATAATAGTTCGGCGGTGTCTGATAAGCCTCATAGATGCGACGGTAGTTGTCGAAGGCGATGGTATGGATGAAGCTGGTGACAGGTACGTACTCGTTCTTGAGCCATGACGTGTCGGCCTTGGCTTTTTTCTCGGCAGCGATGAGGCTGTCGGCTACAGCCTTGCTGCTGACGTTGATGCGTCCGCCTTTGTCGATGGAGTCAGTTTTGACAGGCCCTTCGGCAATCTTTGCGTCGTCGGGCCTTCCGGTGAACTTCTTCTTGTTCTTCAGTTCCTTCTCAGAGAGTTTCGCTCCACGCTTTGCGGCCTCTTTCTCGAGTTTTGCCTTGTCCTTCTGCTCCTGTTCCTCTTTCTTCGACTCCATGGCGAACTTCTTCGCCTTGATCTCTTCCGCAGTCATCGGCACCTTGCGGTTGAATCCGATGCTGTAGCGCTGGGAGAAGAAGACGTGCTGGTTGTCGTTACGGTTCCAGTTCTGCGTGAGCATCGTCGGGATCTCGTTTTCGGCATAGTTGTCGGTGAAAGCCTCTGGATGCGTGATATAGTCGTCGTTGGTGATACCGCCGTTCTCGGTCACCTTCTCGTGGTTGATGGAGGCGAGAAGGTGGGCCTGATAGCGCTCACCAAGGTAGGAGCCGTACATCGTATAGTTGAAATGTGAGGCCGCCTGACTGTCGTAGTAGCCACGCGCGTAGAGATAGTCGAAGTTGAAACCGACGTCGATCTTCTTGCCCGCGTTGATGCCGAACTTCGCGGTGAAGTGATCCTCGCCGTTGGTGCGGTTGCCACAGTTGTTATACGTGAGGTTGGTGAAGGGCGAGAGCGTGTTGGTGAAGTGAAACTCGCTGACGGGCTTCACGAAATAATCGTAAGGCTGGGTGAAGATAAACTGTCCCAGGTTGCGCCGGTCAATGAAGATGCGGGCCTGCCGCGCCGATCCGAGGTTGCCTGTGGTGTTGTATTCTCCACGGAGTCCCGTGGCGAAGACAGTGTTGGGAAACATGTGCGACATGGTGTCGAGCGGCGCGGGCGTACGATCGCCAAAGCGCTCGTCGACGGTCCAGACATAGATGCCCTTGGGTATCTCTTTGTCCGATCCGAGCGAGTCGGTGTTGTTTCTTCCGTTTCTTCGGCTGATGTCTCCGTTCTCGTTGATTTGGTTGTAGCTGTTGTTGCTTCGGGTGCTTTGTGCCATGGACAGCGAGAAATGCAGAGCGAGGAGGAAGAGCAGTGAGAGTATCTTCTTCATTTCAGGAATCTTAGTCCGCATTCAATGATCTTGAAAACCATGGAAGCGAGTATGATGATCGTGCCGACGGTATTGTCGGACCAATAGAACACAGCGACGCCGATGAGCGCGCCAACCATGAAGGTGGCGTTGAGCCAGTTGCGCAATACGGGATACTGCCCTCGGCGCTTGATAGGCTCGAGCCTGCTGCGGTGTTCAATCTGTGAGTTGTCGTCCATCTGTCAATCTTTCGTTTTTTTGTTGCCGACATGCGGAATGGCAGTGGCGGCAAGGGGCGCAGGGACATGCGGGGTACGGGTGCCGCGCCTGGTTATAACCAGGCGGACAGAACTGAGGGATCCAATGGCTGCGCGGGGGGTTCTTTTTATCTTTTTTGAGGGGTGAGGGGGACTTTTTCGGAGGGTGAGGGGGAAGGGATCAGTATTTGATCTGCAGGGCTTTGCAGATCTTGCCGAAGATGTTGTCCTTGCGGTCGATGGTCTTGCGGCGGAACTTACCACTGCCTTTGAGCAGTTTGGTCTTCTTTTTGTTCAGTGCAATTTTGTCAGTGATCCAGTCGTCGGCCTTGACCGACATGCCCTCGGAGTCACCGCGGTCCATCTCATACTGGTAGGAGATGCGCTCCAGCGTGCAGTGGATGTGACCGTCGGTAGCGTTGGCGATGATCGTATAGTTGAACACGGTGCGGTCGAGCGAGAGGAAGGAGCTCTGGAAGACCAGCCACTCTTTGTAGCGGGCGGCAATGGTGTGCTCGCCTTTGTTGACAACGGATATCTTGCTGTTGGGGAATTCGCATTGCTCCTGGGTGAGCGCCTGCAGGGCAGCGTAGACGGCGGAATAGATCTGGTCGGCAGTCTTTCCGGGTACGTCGCGGTCGAGGGTGAAGACCACCTTGCCGTCGATCTCGGGTACGGCGCCGACGAGATATTTGGCATCCTCCAGTTTTTTCTGCGCTTCGGCCTTGGCCTTTTGAGCCTGCTCAGCCTTGATCTGCGTGGAGTCTACGGCAGGTGCTTCCCATGTGTTTTGGCCCATACATGCCAAAGGCAGTAAGGCCAGCAATGCGATGATGATTTTCTTCATAATCCTAAGTTTGCCTATAATATTGCAAAGTTACGAAATAATGTGGTATTACAAAGGCGGGGTGTTGGTTTTAACGTTTGTTTGGTATAGAGGCTCTCTCCTTATCCTTTCATCTCCAACTGCTTCTCGAGCCTTACGACCTCGTCGCGGTACTGAGCTGCCTGTATGAAGTCGAGGTTCTTGGCAGCCTGCTCCATGAGGGCCTTGGTGTTGGCGATGCTCTTCTCCAACTCCGGGCGTGTCATGTGCAGGATGATCGGATCGGCAGCCACCATCGAAGTCTCCTCCGGTCCACTGTAGGCTATCGGCTTGTCGGTGGCGCGGCGCATACTCGTCTCCTCGCTCTTGGCCTGCGGCATGGAGCTCTTGATGGCCTTGACGATCTGCTTGGGCGTGATGTGGTGATCCTCATTATATTTGAGCTGGATGCTTCTGCGGCGGGCCGTCTCGTCAATGGTCTTCTGCATGCTGTCGGTGATGGTGTCGGCATACATGATCACTTTGCCGTTGACATTGCGGGCGGCACGGCCGGCAGTCTGCGTCAGTGAACGGTGAGAACGCAGAAAGCCCTCCTTGTCGGCATCGAGGATGGCGACAAGAGAAACCTCCGGCAGGTCGAGACCCTCACGCAGAAGGTTCACGCCGACAAGTACGTCGTAGACACCGGCGCGCAGGTCGTTCATGATCTGCACACGGTCGAGCGTGGCCACGTCACTATGGATGTAGTTGGCCTTCACGCCATGGTTGAGCAGGTATTCGGTGAGTTCCTCGGCCATACGCTTGGTCAGCGTGGTGACGAGGACACGCTCGTCGCGGTGGCCGCGGGTGAGGATCTCGTCAAGCAGATCGTCGATCTGGTTCTCCGAAGGGCGCACCTCTATCTCCGGGTCGAGCAGTCCCGTGGGGCGGATGAGCTGCTCCACGACAACGCCGTCGGCCTCCTGAAGCTCATAGTCGGCCGGCGTGGCAGAGACATAGATGACCTGGTGGATCATCCCGTGGAACTCCTCGAAGCGCAGCGGACGGTTGTCGAAGGCAGCCGGAAGGCGGAAGCCATACTGCACGAGGTTTTGCTTGCGGGCACGGTCACCGCCGTACATCGCGCTGATCTGCGGTACACTGACATGACTCTCGTCGATGACCATCAGATAGTCTTTGGGGAAGAAGTCGAGCAGACAATAAGGACGTTGCCCCGGCTCACGGCCGTCGAAATAGCGGGAGTAGTTTTCGATGCCCGAGCAATGACCGAGCTCTTTGATCATTTCCAGATCGTACTCCACGCGCTCCTTGATGCGTTGTGCCTTCAGGTCATCGCCCATCTCCTTGAAGTAGTCGATTTGCTTGGCGAGATCGTCCTGAATATGACTCACGGCGCTGTTGGTCTGCTCCTGAGTAGTGATAAAGAGGTTGGCGGGATAGATATGGTAGTCTTCGAAGCGCTGAAGGGTGTGCATGGTCACGGCGTCGCATTCCTCAATGCTGTCGACCTCGTCGTCCCACCAAGTCACGCGCAGGATGTTGTCGCTATAGGCCATGGCGATATTTACCGTGTCGCCCTTCACCGAGAAGCAGCCACGTTGCAGGTCGATGTCGTTGCGGACATAGAGTGCGGTGACGAGCTTGCGCAGAAACACGTTGCGGTCGATTTTCTCGCCCTGCTTGATGTCGATGATGCTTTCCTGCATGGCCACGGGACCGCCCATGCCATAGATGCACGACACCGACGACACCACGATGACATCCTGACGGCCTGAGAGCAGGTCGCTGACAGCGGCCAGACGCAGCTTGTCGATTTCCTCGTTGATGGATAGATCTTTCTCTATATATAGGTCCGTTGTCGGCAGATAAGCCTCGGGCTGGTAATAGTCGTAGTACGAGACATAGTAGTCCACGGCATTATTGGGGAAGAATCCTTTCATCTCCTCATAGAGCTGTGCGGCCAAAGTCTTGTTGTGGCTCAGCACCAGCGTGGGCTTGTTGACGTTGGCAATGACGTTGGCCACGGTAAATGTCTTGCCCGATCCGGTGACACCGAGCAACACTTGTGCGGGGGCGCCTTGTCGGATGCCTTCAGTGAGCTGGTCGATGGCCTGCGGCTGATCGCCTGTTGGCTTGTATTTTGAAGTAAGTTGGAAATTCATAAGTGCAAATATACGACTTTTATGGCGTTGCACATACATTTTATGCTAAAAAATGTTCTGTGCCTTTGTGAATAAAATATTTATATGTAAATTTGCAGTTCAAAAGTGTAGATATGAAGAAAACGTGTCTCCTTACATTAGGTTTCGTCTTGTTGTTCACCAGTTGTGCGCAAGAATTCAACCGAGTGTATAAGTCAACTGACTACCGCTATAAGTATGAATACGCCAAGGAGTGCTTTGCCGAGGGTAAGTATGTCCGTGCCACTACGCTTCTCCAGGATCTCATCGTTCCGGAAAAGGGCAGCCGTGACGCCCAGGAATGCCTCTATATGTTGGGCATGGCAGAGTATTGCAGCCGTGACTATGTAACGGCATCCGAGACTTTCAGCAAGTACACCAAGAGCTATCCTCGCGGCTACTTTGCTGAGATGGCCTACTACTATGTCGGTCAGAGTCTCTATATGTCTACGCCTGAGCCCCGTCTCGACCAGAGCCAGACCTTGCAGGCCATAGCGGCTTTTCAGGCTTATCTCGACCTTTTCCCCGACGCCAAGATGAAGGAAACGGCACAGAAGCGCCTCTTTGACTTACAGGACAAGCTGGTGGAGAAGGAACTCTATTCGGCTCAGCTGTATTATAACCTCGGTACTTATTTCGGCAACTGCTCCGACGGTGGCAACAACTATGAGGCTTGCATCGTCACGGCAGAGAATGCCTTGAAGGACTATCCCTATACCAAGCGGCGCGAGGACTTCGCCCTGCTGATCATGAAAAGCAAATATGAACTGGCACAGCAGAGCGTGGAGTCGAAGAAGATGGAGCGCTTCCAAGATGCAGAGGACGAGGCCTACGGTTTTGTCAATGAGTATCCAGACTCAAAGGAGCGCAAGCTTGCCGAAGAATATATTGCTAAGTGCAAGAAGATAACCGACACGGCGAAGGACTGATCGCCGGTCACCCTATGGAATGTCAATACAAGATAAACAACAATAGATAATACTATAGATAGAATGGATTATAGAAAATCAAATGCTCCGACCAACACCGTTACACGCAATGTGATGGACTTGTGCAAAGAGACTGGTAACATCTACGAGAGTGTCGTGATCATTTCGAAGCGTGCCAACCAGATTTCTGTTCAGATTAAGGAAGACTTGAGCAAGAAGCTCTCGGAGTTCGCTTCTTACAACGACTCTTTGGAGGAAGTGTTCGAGAACCGCGAGCAGATTGAAATCAGCCGCTATTACGAGAAGTTGCCAAAGCCGTCGTTGCTGGCAACACAGGAGTTTATCGAAGGTAAGATCTACTGGAGAAATCCAGCTGACGAGGTAGCCGCTGACAGCGAGCGTAAAGATGATCTGATCTGATGATACAACGCAAGCAAACTGTTTTCCTGTTGTTGGCACTGGCAGCCATCATTGTCTGTCTCTGTCTGCCATTGGGAGCCATCGAGCCAAAGGGCATGGGTGTTCCGGCGCTCTTCTATAACATTGGGCTCTACGCCAACGGTGGCTATCAGGTTCATCCGCTGCTCTTCGTCGACTTGGTCATCACGGGCGCGCTGACGCTGGCCTGTATCCCTCTGTTCAAGAAGCGCAAGATGCAGATGAAGATCTGTGTGGCGAATATCGTGCTGAGTCTGGTGTGGTATGGCTATTATGCTTTCTGTGTTCTACACCTTTTCAAGGATATGGGCACGTTCCATCCTCGCTTTGCCGGCTGCCTGCCATTGGTGGCGCTGATTCTTTTCGCTTTGGCCTATCGTGGCATCAAGGCTGATGAGGAACTGGTTCGCTCGATGGACAGAATCCGATAACGACTACACATTATTATATATATAACATACAAGCCCCCTTGCAGCATATTTGCGGCAAGGGGGCTTTGAAGTTTATGTGATGAGTTATGATGGAGCTGTGATTACAGTCCCAGTCCTTTCAGTGCCTTTCCGGCAGCTTTGTTGACAGCGTCGTTGGCCTTGTCGGCAGCCTTGTTGACTTTCTCGGCGGCTTTGTTCTGAGCTTTGGTCACAGCCTCGTTGGTTTTGGAAGCGGCTTTGTTGCCCTCTTCGTTGACCTTGTTCTCAGCTGCGGTCTTGGCATTGTTGGCGGCTTGCTCAGCAGCAGCCTTGGCTGTGGCGGGAGCGGCATCGATGGCGGCTTTGGCAGCAGCGGGGGCATTCTTCAGCACAGCAGCGGCTGCTTCAGCGGTGGCAGTAGCAGCGGCACCCTTCTGCAGGTAAGGAGAGGCGAGGTTCACAACATCTTGAGCCACGGCTTTCTTGGCTTCGTCTGCTGTAGTGGCTGCTGTTGTGGGCAGGTTCTCGATACTGTTGATCAGGTCGGCGATAGTTGTGTTGTTGGTGGCTACGCTCTTCAGGGCCTGCTCATTGTCCTTGACGAATTTCTTGATGGCGGCACCGTAGGTCTTGGCATCGTCGAGTTTGCCGGCATTGACCAGCGTCTTGTAGGTGGTTGCCAGGTCTGCCAGTGCTGTGGTTACCTGTTTGGGCTCTTTCTTTCCGATAGCACTTGAGGCCTGAGCAGTCAGAGCGCTGAGTGTTGACTTGATCTCAGGAGCAAGAGCTGTGGTGTCTGCCTGTTCCGTACTGTCGGCTGTTGCCGTTGAGTCTGTAGCCTCGGCAGCAGACTTTGTCTTGCTTCCTCCGCAGCTGGCAAACAACATTGCAGCTACGGCCATGACTAACATAATGTTCTTTTTCATGATTTCGATTGTTGAAAAGTGATTAATGTTTTATGTTTAAGACTTGTCATTCTTCATAGTCATCAAGTACTTTCTTCATTCTTGCACGTCCGATGGCAATGAGACGCTCGGATTTGTCATAGTCAGAACCACTGAACCTGCGCATGGGGATATCTAAAAGAATATCAGGAGGACAGAGTCTGAGCATGAGCTGTGCGTTTTGATGAATCATGATGCTGGCGGTACGGTTTAATAACGTAAAGTAGTTTACGTCTAACTTTAATCCGCCCGGTACTATTCTGCTGAGAATCTGCAGTGCTCGTGAAGAAGCCACACGCTGACGCTCTGCGGTGCGCTTTAGCTCTAATTCTCCTTCATAGTCATGCCCGCAGACGTTGACGGCCACGAGCAAATCGCCTTTATGCTGCTCCACGCGGTTGAGAGGTAATGGATTGGTTGTGCCCCCATCGATGAGCAATTTGTTGCCGAGGTGCATGGGTTCGAAATAGGCTGGCAGGGAGATGCTCGCGCGGATGGCCTCATAGAGGGAACCGTGGCGGAAGACCACCTCATGGCCGCTTTCCCAGTCTGTGGAGATGGCGGCATAAGGAATGGGCAGCGCGTCGATGTCAGTGTCGGGGACGATGGTTTTGAGCGTGTCGATGATGCGCTTGCCTTTGACGAGATGGTTCAAGCTTGGCGAGTAGTCAGTGAGCTCCCGAATCTTTCGCTTGTCGATCGTCTTCATCCATGAGCGGAAGGTCTCGAGGTTGCCGGTCGCATACATGCCGGCGACGAGCGCGCCCATCGATGTGCCTGCGACGGAGCGGATATGGTAGCCACGGTCAAGGAGTTCCTCGATGGCACCGATATGCGCCAGCCCGCGTGCGCCTCCACTGGAGAGCACAAGCGCTACCTCCTTCTTCCGACCACGTATGCGGCGGATGACGGTATCCTTCACCTCTGTGAACAGGTCAAGCAGGTTGCTGTTTTCTGTTCTCTCTGTCATATTTGCTTCTGTTTCTTCTTGGGTCTTTATGATATCTAAACCATTTGTTTGCGTCTATTCTTTGATCTTCCACTCGTCGATACAGCGGTGCTCGCGCGAGAAGTTGACGCTGATCTTCACGATCTTGCGGCTGTCTGTGGCAAAGGGCTTGGCGTAGTCTTTGTCCTCAATTTGCTGCAAGGCGATGTCTGCACTTTGGTCGTATTTGAACTCAAAGATATAGATATAGTCCTTTGTCTTCACGATCATGTCGATGCGACCGTCGGAAATCGTGCGCTCCACCTCAGTGTAGAAGCCGAGCAACTTCGTGACGATGTAGAACGCATTTTGGAAATAGAGCTCGGCGTCGCCTACGATCTTGTAGTCCGTGTCGGCGAAGAGCACCTGCATGCGCTTCATAAATTCTTCAGGCTTACCGTTGCGCAGGGCAAGTACAAAGTTGCGGACATACATTGGTGCTCCTTCGCTGCCGGTATGAGCATAGTAGGGTAGGAGGTAGCTGGCAAAGCCCTCTTCCACCTCTTCATTGGGGAAGCCGAGGGTATAGACCTTGAATTCCTCGTCGTAGTTCTTGATCGTCAGGTAGCCGCTTTGGTAGATGACGGGAATAGGATTGCGGTCCATGGCATCGATAGAGTTGAGCATGTCCGCAGATACTTGTTGTTGAGTCAGGTCAGGGAGATAAAAATTCTCTCGTTGCAACAGTTGTACGAGGAACGTCGGCGTGCCTGTCTCGAACCAATAGCTGCCGAATTTGCCGACGCGGAAGGTGCTCAGAAGACTGAAGGGATTGTAGACGCCCGTGCCATATTCGACGAAGTGATAGCCGTCGTAGCGCTTTTTCAGTCGTGCACAAGTCTCCTCATAGCTGATATCGTAGCGGTCGGCGAGCTTCTGAATACCCTCTTCGAAATAGCGGTGCATCTCTTCTTCGGTGATGCCGCACAGCGTGTCGTAGCTCTCGTCCATGGAGATGTCGGTCAGATTGTTCAGGTCTGAGAACACGCTGACCTTTCCAAACTTCGTCACTCCGGTGAGAAGTGCGAAACGAATGTATCTGTCCTGTGTCTTCAGTGCACCATAGAAGGCTTTTAAGGTATTGCGACAGACTGTTTGCAACTTGTCGTTGTTGATAGCCTGCAACATTGGCTTATCGTATTCATCGACAAGGATCACAACAGGTTTCTCCACTTTTGTAGCGACTCGACTGATGATGCCTTCAAAGCGCTGGGCAAACGTGACCTCATTGGGATTCCTTCCATATTGCTGTTCCCAGTGAGAGAGGAAGAGATTCAGACGACTTTCTAATACTTCCTTCGAATCATATTTGTCAGTGTTGAGATCAAGATGCAGCACAGGATAAACCGTCCAGTCCTTCTCAAGCTTATCAATGGCTAAGCCATGAAACAGTTCCCGCTTGCCGCTAAAGTAGGCAGCAAGCGTGGACATGAGCAGTGATTTCCCAAATCGGCGTGGGCGGCTTAGGAAATAATAAGTCCCCTCATGTACGAGCTTGTATATGAGTTCTGTCTTATCGACATACTCATATCCATTGCTTCGTAGGCTTTCAAAGTCTTGTATTCCTATGGGATATTTCATGGCTTAAATCTTTTTGTTGACGACTCAACACGTTCTCGTCCTTGCAAAGCTACAAAAAATATTTTATGTAGCAAACGTTTCGTGCCGCTTTTAGAATAATAAAAGGTGATTATGGAAACAAGTTATAGAATAGGAGAATAGAAGGAAGATAAAAAAGCATGAGACTTGCTGATGAAAACAAGTTCCATGCTTCTAATAGGATGACTTCCGATCCCTTGTAAAGTGGAATTGAAGATTATTTCTTGATGTTGGCGTCCTGCAGTCCGTAGTGCTTCTTCTTGTCCACGGCAATCAGCAGGAGTGAGATGATGACGGCAGCAACACCGAAGCCGCAGAAGATACTCATGCTCGTGGTGTAGCTCGGATCAGCGCCGTTGACCTTACCGATGAACATAGGCACGAGAGCCAGTCCGATGTTCTGAATATAGAAGATAATAGCATAGGCAGAGCCCAAAAGCTTCATCGGGATGATCTTCGGCACACTCGGCCACATGGCAGAGGGCACCAAGGAGAAAGCTACGCCTAACGTGATCATGATGATCACGGCAAACCAACCATAGGGCAGGATGTGGATGGCAAAGATGAAATGCACGGCAGCCAACATTGCCGAGCCGATGAGCATCAGCGTCGCTCCTTTGCCGATACGGTCGTAGAGTGAGCCGAAGAGCGGTGTGAGCAGGATGGTACCGAAAGGAATCAAGCCAGGGATGCCGCCTGCCATATCCTCAGGAACACCGTAGTTGGCAATCATCAGCTTGGTTGCGAACTTCAAGAATGGGAAGACACCACTGTAGAACAGCAGGCAGAGCAGACAGATGCACCAGAAGCCTGGGTTGGAGAAGATGTACTTCAGATCGCTGAAGTGGAAGTCGTCGTCAGACTCCTCGTCGAGCGTTTCTTTCTCTTTCTCGAACTCTTTCTCGCCCTTGGCTTCCTCTACGCTCTTGTCGAGCTTCTTGTCCATGACAGTGTAAACGATGAAGGACAGGAAGCCAATCACCAACAGCACCAGACCGAGGAGCACGGGAGCACCTACCTTGCCGCCGAAAGCTTTGGCAAAGGGCAGCGCACCCATCATGGCACCTGCTGTTCCCAATCGGGCGAGAGCTACCTGAATACCCATGGCGAGGGCGAGCTCGTGACCGGTAAACCACTTTGTGATGATCTTCGACACGGTGATACCACAGATTTCGCAGCCTACACCGAAGATGGCAAAGCCCAAAGAAGCTACTGCCGCAGACATAGGCAGGGAGAAGTTGACAAAGCTCAGGGTGAAGCGACTGTCGCCGAAGTCACCTGTCACACCATAGTATTTGATAAAGACACCAATCACCATCAGACCGCAAGCCATGATACCTGTGAAGCGGATACCCATCTTGTCAAGGATGATACCGCCAAAGAAGAGCATGAGCAGGAATACGTTGATGAGGCCGTAGCTGCCGGCAAAGAAACCATAGTCGTCTGAGGTCCATCCCAGACCACCGGCTGCTATGGGTTTGTCAAGAAGCACTTCCAGTGGCGACATCACGTCGGTGATGAAGTAACCGGTCATCATGGTGAAAGCGACAATGAAAAGGGCTGTCCAGCGGGCACCTTTGCTGTCGCTGAGAATACGTTGAAGTTTTTCTGTCATAATGGAATTCTCTCTTTTTTTCTGAATCCGTGAAAGAGGTAAAGCGCTTCTTTCACGGATGTCGTTTTATATGTCTTTTGTAATGATTGCGATCTATTTCTTTTATATGATTGCGATCTATTTCTTGTCTTTCAACCAACGGTCGAGCCAGTTAAAGAACGTGCGTTGCCACAGGATACCGTTCTGTGGTTTGAGTACCCAGTGGTTCTCGTCGGGGAAGATGAGCAGCTCTGCGGGGATGCCACGCATACGTGCTGCGTTGAAGGCTCCCATGCCTTGGTTGGCATTGATGCGGTAGTCCTTCTCGCCATGGATGCAGAGAATAGGCGTGTCCCACTTGTCGACGAACTTATGCGGACTGTTGTCGTAGGTACGCTTAGCGTTGGCTGTCATGTCCTTATTCCAGTAAGCATCGTCATACTCCCAGTTCGAGAACCAGTCCTCCTCGGTGTCTGTATACATCGATTCGAGGTTGAAAGCACCGTCGTGAGCGATGAAACATTTGAAGCGCTTGTCGTGATGACCGGCAAGATAGTAAACAGAGAAGCCACCGAAAGAAGCGCCCACGCAACCCAAACGGTCTTTATCGACATAAGGCAGGTTGGCTGTTGCGTCGTCAATGGCGCCGAGATAGTCGTTCATGCACTGGCCTGTCCAGTCGCCACTGATCTCCTCGTTCCACTCAGAACCGAAGCCGGGAAGGCCACGACGGTTAGGTGCTACGATGACATAGCCGTGAGCGGCCATGATGGAGAAGTTCCAACGATAGCTCCAGAACTGTGATACAGGACTCTGAGGACCGCCTTCACAATAGAGCAGTGCGGGATATTTCTTGGTAGCGTCGAAGTGCGGGGGGAGGATAATCCATACCAGTTCCTGCTTGCCGTCGGTGGTCTTCACCCAACGCTGCTGGATGGTGGGCTTGGCAAGCTGGTTGAGGATGTGGTCGTTCTCAGCGGTGAGGCGGACAGCAACGCTCTTTTTCTCAGTTTTGTTGATGTTGACTTGATAGATGTCATCAGGGTCTGTCATGGAGTGACGCGTAGCGATGAGCTTACCGGGAGCCAAAAGTTTCAGTGAGCCATAGTCGTGCCAGCCGTCAGTGAGCTGCTTGACGTTGCCGTTGAGATCGGTAGAATAGATATTCACGCAGGCGTGCCAGCAACCAAGGAAGTACAGCGTGCGGCTGTCACTGTTCCAGATATAGTCATCGACATTGGAGTCGAACTTCTCGGTGACATAGCTCTTCTTGCCTGTAGAAAGGTCCATGACACAGAGCCGGTTGCGGTCGCTCTCATATCCGTCGTTCTTCATACTCTGCCAGGCAATGTATTTGCCGTCGGGAGAGAACTTCGGGTTGACGTCATATCCGACCTGCATGTCACCGGCCTGATGGTTGACGGCCTGGTTGCGCATGGTCTTTGTCGGGTCGATCTTCGGCTCTTTATAGCCTTCGGGCTTGCAGAGGTTGCGCGTCGCGCGCGTACCTATATTATATAGGTATATGTCCGCATCGGTAGAGATGGCGTATTCCACACCCTCCTTCTTGCGGCAAGTATAGGCCACCTGCTTGGAATCCGGACTCCATGCCAGTTGTTCGATACCACCGAAAGGAGCCATCGGGCATTCGTAGGGTTGTCCCTCAAGGATGTCAACGCCGTCGTCTGCCTTGTCACCGTTGACGTTGGCTACGAAGGGATGCGGCATGCTCTCTACGTAGTGGTCCCAGTGACGGTAGTTCAGATCTGTGACGAGACGGCCTGTAGCCTTTGGCAGGTCATCAGGATTCTTCCGGATACTGCCGTGATAAGGGAGACTCTTGATGAGGATCACCTTGCTGCCATCGGGTGAGAAGAGAAAGCCCTCGATGTCGATCTTACTGTCGGTCATCTTCACACGGTCCGTTCCGTCGGCATTCATCTTCCACAGCTGTCCGTCACGAAGGAAGGCAATCTTCCTGCCACCCTCGATCCATGCGGCATCCGTCTCGCTTTTGCCGTCCTTGGTCAGGGCTGTAGCCTTGGCAATCGTCTTGCCGGCTTTCAGCGGCTGCACGAAGAGCATCGTGTGGCTTTTGTTTTCCTTGACACTATAGTAGCTCACCTGATAGGCCAGCGTCTTGCCGTCGGGAGAGACTGCATACGAGCCGATGCGTCCCATAGCCCAAAGAGCTTCTGGCGTCATCTGGTCGCTGGCGAGCGTGATATTGTTTTTTTCAATCATCGTCTGTGCTTTCATCGTTGGGGCGCCAAGAAGCATGGCACCCAGCACCATTGCTATTGCTTTATTCATGAGAATAAGTTGATTATTGGAATAAACAAACTACATCTCTCGAATCAGCCTCCTGCTTATTGTCAAGACTGTCGGCTGTTTCGTGAAAAATGAGTAACGACGCCGGATGTTAGCGGACTGCCAAGATCCTCATCGTTACTCATTATATATTATATAGTCTGCCTCTATTTCATTATATAGTCCGCATCTATTTCTTTCCGTTTCTCTTGTTCTTCATCTCCTCCTGACGGCGGCGGTTCTCCTCCATCTGTTTTTGCTGCATCTCCTGGAGTGCCTGCATACGTGCCATCATTCCCTTCATCTTCTTCTGTGGGTTGGCTTGATTCTCTTTATAGCGAGCCTCAAGGATAGCCAGCAACTTCTCGTCATTGGTGGTCTTGCGCAGCACAAACATGATGCCGGCCGACATGATCAGTGAGACGAAATAGTAGAAGTTCAGACCAGAAGAATAGTCGTTGAACATGAAGAAGAACATCACTGGCATGAGATACATCATCCATTGCATGGCCTTCATCTGCTCGGCCTGCTGACCAACCATCTGATCTTTCTGCAACTGCATGGTGAACCAAGAGTAGATGATCTGTGCGCCGCAGAAGAGAATACACGTCAGGCTCAGGTGGTCACCGATGAGCCAGATGTTCTTGTGCCATTGTATGATCGGGTCATAAGTCGAGAGGTCGTGCATCCAAAGGAAGCTCTGACCACGCAACTCAATGGCGTTAGGCACAAAGTTGAACATCGCAATCCAGATCGGCATCTGAATCAGCATTGGCAGACAGCCCGAGAGCGGGGATACACCGTACTTGGCGTACTCGGCCATCATGGCCTGCTGCTTCTGCATAGCGTCCTCGGGCTTGTCATATTGTTTGGTTGCCTCGTCGAGTTTTGGCTTGAGTACGCGCATCTTGGCGGAACTCATATAGCTCTTTTTCACCATCGGATAGGTGATCACCTTCAAGAGCAGGGTGATGAGAATCAGCACCACGCCCATTGGGAACCACTTGCTCAGCCAGCTGAAAACGTAGATCGTGAACCAGCGGTTGATGATCCGGAAGAGCGGCCAGCCCAGGTAGACGAGACGCTGCATCTGCAGGTCGTGACCAAACGTGCTTTCCTTCTCTACCTTTTGCAGCAGGCGGAAATCGTTAGGACCGAAGTAGAACTCAAACTCCGACGGCGTCTTACCGCTCGGGTCAAAGAAGGTCTTCATCTTAGCCTCGTATTGCTTGAGGTATCCGGAGCCTTTCTCCTGTGGGATAGATGTCATCAGCGAGTGACCTCGGAAGTTGTTCTTTGCAATCATCACGGCAGAGAAGAACTGATTTTTAAAGGCCACCCAGTCAATGCTGTCCTCGATGTCCTCATCAATCTTCTGAGATGTCTCGCTCAGCTTATCGGTACCACCCTCTACGTTGTGGTAGGTGAGGGTAGCATAGCGGTTCTCGAAGTTGAAGCCTTTCTCCTGCTGGCGGCACTTGTCTTTCCAGTTCACGTCCATAGTGCTGGTACCTGGCGCGAAGAGTCCCTCCATACCTTTGACAGCCATCTGCATGTGGAGCATATAGTCCTTGCCGAGGCGGTAGGCCAGTGTGACGGTTTTACCCGGAGCGGCAGTAGCCGTGAAAGTAACAGTAGAGTCTGTTATATTGGAAGGCTCAAAGTAGAGATCGGCCGTGGAGATGTTTACCTCCTTGGCAGCCATGGTGTAGGTGAGGCTCTGATCCTTTCCCTGGAAAAGCGTGACATGGTTTGCCTCGGTGATGTTGTCCTTGTAGTTGTTGATGATTGCCTTGGAGACAGTGGCACCTTTCGTCGACAGCGTGATGGCAACTTTGTTGTTCTTCAGCACGATGTCCTTGGCCTGTCCGGTCAAAGCAGCGTGGAAGAGCGCCGTCGTGTCCGCTGCGATCTTCTGCTTGGCAGCCTGCTGACGGTTGAAGGCAGCCGTCTTGGCGTCCTGCTCAGCCTGTTGTCGCTTGGCCTGGGCGATGGAGTCTTGCACAAACTGCGCACGCTCCTGCTCTTTAGATGGCTTCGCATACCAGCTGTAGCCAATAAGCACAAGCGCGATGAGCACGAAGCCGATAATATTGTTCTTATCCATAAATTTTTTCTCTCGGGCTTTGGCCCGAATCATGTTTAGTTCAAAAGGAGATCAAGAATTAGAGAATTATAGAATCATTTTCTGATTCTCTCATTCTCTAATTCTTAATGTATGAAGTGTTACACGCACTTCTTCTCAGTACTTATTTCTTCTTCTGGTTGGCGATAGCCGTCTTGATGAAGTCGACGAAGAGCGGATGCGGTTTGAGCACCGTACTCTGATACTCGGGATGGAACTGCGTGCCGATATACCATTTCAGCTTCGGAATCTCCACAATCTCGACGAGATCGCTGTCCGGGTTGCGGCCTACGCACATCATACCCTTGGCTTCGTATTCTTTCTGATAGTCGTTGTTGAACTCATAACGATGGCGGTGACGCTCACGGATGTTCTCCTGCTTGTAGATCGAGTAGACTTTTGTGTCTTTGCGGAGCACGCAGTCGTAGGCCCCAAGACGCATGGTACCACCCATGTTGGTGATATTTTTCTGCTCCTCCATGATGTCGATGACGTTGTGCGGCGTCTTTTCGTCCATCTCGCGAGAGTTAGCGTCAGCATAGCCGAGCACGTTGCGGGCGAACTCGATGACCATCATCTGCATACCCAAGCAGATACCGAAGGTCGGCATATCGTGTGTGCGGCAGTACTTAGCGGCAATGATTTTACCCTCAATACCGCGCTGTCCGAATCCCGGGCAGATGACGATGCCGTCCTGCCCTGCCAGTTTCTCAGCGACATTGTCGGAAGTGATATACTCCGAGTTGATGAAGGTGATGACGGTCTTATGGTCGTTGTAGGTACCGGCCTGCGAGAGGCTCTCACGGATACTCTTGTAAGCATCCTGCAAGTCATACTTACCGACGAGTCCGATGTGCACTTCCTCTGTGGCGTTCTTGCGGCGCTCGAGGAAGGAACGCCAGGGACCGAGCCCCGGCTTCTCGCCGATGGGCTCACCGACTTTGCGCAGGATGGCAGCATCGAGGCCTTGGCTCTGCATGTTCACCGGCACCTCATAGATGCTGGGCAGATCCTCGCTCTGGATGACACAGTCGAGATCGACGTTACAGAAGGCAGCCACTTTTTTGCGAACCTGGTCAGGCAGGTGTTTCTCAGTGCGCAGCACGAGGATGTCGGGCTGTATACCTACGCTCTGCAATTCCTTGACGGAGTGCTGTGTCGGCTTCGTCTTCAGCTCGCCGGCAGCCTTGAGGTAGGGCACATAAGTAAGGTGCACGCAGACGGCGCGCTTGCCGAGTTCCCATTTCAACTGTCGGATCGCCTCCATGAACGGCGCACTCTCAATGTCACCGATGGTACCTCCGATCTCCGTGATGACGAAGTCGTAGTGGTTCTTCTGTCCGAGGAGCTTGACATTACGCTTGATTTCGTCGGTGATATGCGGCACCACCTGGATCGTCTTGCCCAAATAGTCGCCGCGGCGCTCCTTGTCGATGACGCTCTTATAGATGCGTCCTGTTGTCAGAGAGTTCGCCTTAGTTGTCTGGATACCTGTGAATCGCTCATAGTGTCCAAGATCGAGGTCAGTCTCCATACCGTCAACAGTCACATAGCATTCGCCGTGCTCATAAGGATTGAGCGTTCCTGGGTCGATGTTGATGTAAGGATCGAATTTTTGGATGGTGATGTTGTAGCCTCTTGCTTGTAGAAGCTTACCTATTGAAGACGAGATGATGCCTTTTCCTAACGAGGAAACCACACCGCCTGTGACGAAGATGTACTTTGTTTCTGCCACCATTGTCAATATTTTGTTGGATTTAATTATTGAATACGAAAGAGTTACTCGATCTATAAAAGATGTTGCAAAGTTAGCATATTTTTATGAGATGTACAACAAAAATAAAAATTATTGTTATCTTTGCAACGTTAAGACAATATAACGAATCATTAAGAGAAATAAGGAGTTCAAGAAACGATGTCGCTTAGAGGAAGTCATTACCAGTTCCATTCAGCTGTCTGCTTGTTGATGATCGCTCTGTTTTTGTCGGTTGTGGAGCCGATGGTTGCCCGTCCCGTGACCTATCGCCATACGTTGGTGCATGGCCGTAACAAGTTGGTGAATGCTTATATGGACTCCTTGCGCCTGCTTTCCGATTCTCTCTATCACGACAGCGTGAAGGTGTCACGGCCGCTCAATGCGAGTTCCATGGCGCCGCTGTTTCTTCCGATGACCTTCTATCGTGGTGTTGCTCACCGCGCATTCTCGCTTGACGGGACGCTGACGCCTGTCGATGAGTCACTGCTTTGGGCCTATCTTCATCGGCCGGGGACGGTCAAGACGACACAGCGCGACTTGGAGAAAACGGGACCGGTGCTCAAGCCCACGACGATCACCGAGCATCCTGCGTCCGTTGTCAAGCTGACCAAACCGGATGAACCGGGGTATGTACCTATGGACATGGTCGTGTTCAAGCCCAATTTCTGGATCTTCGGCGGTGATTATTATTTGCAGTTTCTCCAAAGCTACATCTCTCCCAATTGGTACAAGGGTGGTGAGAGCAACTACTCGGCTGTGGGTGCCCTGACGTTAGAGGCACACTACGACAACAAGCAGAAGCTGCGATGGGACAATAAGTTGGAGATGAAATTAGGCATACAGACCACCAGAGCCGACTCGCTCCATAAGGTCAAGAGCACAGAGGATCTCCTCCGCTATACCGGTAAGTTGGGCTTGCAGGCCACCAAGCATTGGTACTATACTTTCCAGTTGATTGCCACAACACAGTTTCTGCGGAAATACGACACCAATTCGCCAAATGTGAAATCCGACTTTATGAGTCCTTTCAACTTGAATGCCTCTCTCGGTATGGATTACAATGTCAGTTGGCTGAAAAACCGCCTGACGGGTTCCATCCACCTGGCTCCTGTCGCCTATAACCTCAAGTATGTGGGTCGCCAGAGCCTTGCTCAAGCCAATGGATTGGAAGAGGGGCACCACACTCTCCACGACTATGGTTCGCAGTTTACGTGCGACTTGAAGTGGAAGATCCTTGACAACCTCATGTGGCAGACCCGCCTTTACGGCTATACTACGTATAAGCGCTCAGAGCTGGAGTGGGAGAACACGTTCACCTTTTCGTTCAACCGCTATATCTCTGCCAAAGTCTATGCCTATCCCCGTTTCGACGATGGTGTGAAGCATGACAAGAGTTTTGGCTACTGGATGCTCAACGAGTTTGTCTCCTTCGGCTTTTCCTATGATTTCTAATCGCTTTATCGAAAAGACGCCTTGCTGAAGAAGCTGTTGTCTTTTAGCATTTAGCAAGAAGTAAGCATCGGGTGAGTTGCAATGATGGCAGCTCACCCGATGCTTGTTTTATGTCTTTGCAGTTCTGCTAAAATCTGTAGAGCAGTCCCAGTCTGTTTTCGAAAGTATGCGCTTTGACGTTTGGATGATATTTATAATAGGTGTATCTTCCATAGTAAGCATCTTGCCACTCGATACCTACGTTGTTTTTCAGTTGGAAGACAAACTTCGGACTGAAGACCAGCAGCTGTGCGTCGCCCTTGTCGCCCTGCGCGTTGAGGTATAGTGGATCGGTGTGCTCCAGGTCTTTGCCTTCATATCCTTTCCACGTATAGATATGGTAGTAGTCCACGAACAACGAGAAGTATCCGAGCCGCGGGAAGATCATCTGCGTCCTGGACTTGAGGCTGAATCCCGATCCCATGTTATAGTCGCGGTCGATGACGTTGTAGTAGTCGCTCTTCGTACCGCCGAGAAGGATGAGATCAGCAAAGATGGCCTGCTCCAGTCGCTTGAGATTACCCACTTGCGGGAATTGCCACATCATACCCGGACCGAAGGAGGCCGCCTCAGAGATGCGGTATGGCGTTTTGTCGGAGCCGTCTTTCACGGGCTTGGAGTCGTAGTAGTTGAAGTGCTGGAAGAATCCTACGATCGTCTTTCCCTGTTTTTCGTCGTAGACAGTGTGGCTCCAGAGCTTGCCGAGCAGGTGGAGATTGTTGATGAGCGGCTGGTTGCCGGTGAAGCCCGCGCAGAAGTTCAGCATGAAATAGTCGTAGGGCTGCGTGTTGCTGTCGTCGAAAGCATCGCCATAGAGCAGGTTGAAGGTGAGGTAAGGCTGGTTCTCGCCACGGAAGATACCGCCTTGATCAGCGAGATAGCGGTCGCCCACGCTCATGGCAAATTCCACGGGTATGCGGCTGAAGTCATGGTACATATACTTGTCCTGACGCACGTTCCGGGCATCGCCGTCGATGAGACGGTTGAGTCCCTGCATCGGGTTGGTGACGAAAGCAGCCGCTTCACGCAGGAAACGGCGGAAGCCGCGTGTGTGGTCATTCAGCACGAGCGCCGACACGCGGTGCATGACTTCCCCGATGCAGATGCCGCCGAAGGTGGTAGCCAGCACGTCGTTGATAGCCGGCGGCTCCACTTCGCCGCAGAACTCCCACATCAGGCTGCCGCCCAAAGCGTAGGGCGCACTCTGCCAGAAGGTCAGTCCGTTGCTGCGGCCCGAGTTGAAATAGAGGTTGCCGTGGTAAGGATGGGCGAAGAGATTGGTCGAGAACTGATCGTTGTCCCATACGAAGGCATGGTGCCAGTTATGGGCGATGCTCTTGAAGGTGACCTGCGCGAAGTCCTCGTTCATGACGAAACGGTCGAAACAATGCACAAAGACGTTGATACCCGCTGCCTCTGCTGCCGCGCGCCACCACCGTTTCTTGGTATAGCTCGGATCGCTCCATCGGTAGAGGCTGTCCTCCGGTGTCAGTGCCAGCTTGCTGAGCATAAACTCTTGGTCGCGTTGCCGTTCCTCTTCCCATTGTGCCTGATGGTCGGGATCGTGGTGATAGCGGAGTGCCAGTCCGGCTTCAATGATTGGGCGCGAACGGAACTTGGTGTTTGAGCCATAGCGCCGTGTCGTACCGTAACCGGCGGCGACGAAGGCGCCGAGATTGTCGTTGAAGGCATAGTCGGCCGTCATGCGGGCTTGCAGCGAGTACATACGCCGTGGCGTGTCGCCTTTGTTTTGGAACGTCTCCACATGTCCGAAGCCCACGTCGCCGCCGAGCGTCCATCGTGGTGTGATGGTCCGGTAGCGTCCCATGCGGTAGAAGAGCTCACCCGAGAAGTCCTCGTCGAGTCCTAAGAAATGCGAGCCGACACCGATCATCGTGTAGGTATGGGGATTGCGGAAGCGCATTGGCGAGGGTTGCCAGCATGACGCCGTCGGCATGTCCGCGGGCAGCGCCTAAGAATACGCCATATTGAAAGCCGTGCAGCGTGTCTGCCTCACTGAGCAATCCAATGTTTAAAGGGGAGCAGAGGGTGGAGTCAGGGTGATGGTGGTGAATGCCGACCGCCACGTTGGGCAGCCGGTGGCCTTTTGCTGTCTGAGCTTGCGAGGGGCAGACGCTGAGCCAGCCGATGGCCATAGCGGCCGTCCAAATCATTTGTTGGAAAAGATGTTTTTTCTTTCCTCTGTCATCCATGTCTGATATTATTTTATCTTACAATGCTGATGCCTATTCTATCAAATCTTACCATATCTTATATAGTAACCATGCAAAGATACGTTTTTTTATCGTAATCACGGGTCATTGCGAGCGTTTTCTCGATTAAATTTTGCTGTGAGTTTTTTTTTTTGTACTTTTGTCCCAAATAAGGAAATATAATCAATATACAGCTATATGCTTACACTTAAACTCATCAGTGAGGAAACTGAACGCGTGATCAAGGGCCTGGAGAAGAAGCATTTCGCCGGAGCCCGCGAAGCTATTGAAAAAGTATTGGAGTATGACAAGCTGCGTCGTGAGAGCCAGCAGAAGCTTGACAGCAACAAGCAGCACCAAAACCAGCTGTCGAAGCAGATTGGCGGCTTGATGAAGGACGGCATGAAGGACGAGGCTGAGAAGGTCAAGGCTGAGGTTGCCGAGCTGAAAGCTGCCGACAAGGCTTTGCAGGAGATCATGGACAAGGCTCAGGCCGACATGACCAACGAGTTGTTGCAGATACCAAACATCCCCAACGATCTTGTTCCTGAAGGTAAGGATGCCAACGACAATGTTGTCGTCAAGGAAGGTGGTCCTATGCCAAATCTTGGTGAGGACGCGTTGTGCCATTGGGATCTGCTCAAGAAGTTCCGCCTTGTAGACTTCGATATGGGAGTGAAGATCACGGGCGCCGGCTTCCCGATCTATGTGGGTAAGATGGCCCGCTTCCAGCGCGCTTTGGAGGCTTTCTTCCTCGATGAGGCCCGCAAAGCCGGTTATCTTGAGGTACAGCCGCCGTACGTTGTCAACGAGGCATCCGGTTACGGCACGGGTCAGCTGCCTGATAAGGAGGGCCAGATGTACCACTGCAACCTCGACAACCTCTATCTCATTCCTACAGCTGAGGTTCCCGTGACCAACATCTTCCGCGATGAGATCCTCGACGAAAAGGATCTGCCCGTCAAGCGTTGTGCTTATTCAGCTTGCTTCCGCCGTGAGGCTGGTTCTTATGGCAAGGATGTCCGTGGCTTGAACCGTCTGCATCAGTTCGACAAGGTAGAGATCGTTCGCATCGACACGCCGGAGCACTCTTACAAGAGTCTCGACGAGATGCTCGCTCATGTCGAGGGACTCGTACAGAAGCTTGAGCTTCCTTATCATATCCTCCGCCTGTGCGGTGGTGACATGAGTTTCACTTCCTCTATCTGCTATGACTTTGAGGTATGGAGTGGCGCACAGAAGCGTTGGCTCGAGGTCAGCTCTGTGTCTAACTTCGAGAGCTATCAGGCCAATCGTCTGCACTGCCGTTTCCGTCGCTCAGACACTAAGAAGACGGAGCTCTGCCACACGCTCAACGGTTCTGCCTTGGCGCTGCCGCGTATCGTTGCCGCCATCATCGAGAACAACCAGACGCCGGAGGGCATCCGCGTGCCGAAAGCCCTCGTGCCGTACTGTGGCTTTGAGATGCTGGATGATAAGAACTTCGAGTAATAGCAGCCTCCCCCCCCTCACCCCCTCTCCAAGGGGAGAAGGGGAGTGAAATGCTGGATAAACAATTTCTATACACCCATTCTGAGGGTGGTAATGTAGGGGCGGCCCGCCCCTACATTACCACCCTTTTTATATGTCGTAAAGGGAAAAGATGGAGAACATATTCCGGTTTTGAATATATGTCTTTTATGTCTTTCTGTCTATAAAGACGGAATATGTCCCTCTGTTACCCTGTCTTTACAAATATGTCTTTTATGTCTTTTTGTCTATGACTTCTCTTTTTCTGTCTCCTCGCTTTGTGTCTCGTCTGTCACCTCTTCCATCTCTCTGTCCAGTCGTCCCCGCCACAGATACTTGCGTGTCTCGTGTACGATGACGCCACTGAGGAAGAGCAGGGAGAGCAGGTTGGGGATCGCCATGAGCGCATTCATGCAGTCTGCGATGTTCCAAACCAGTTCCAGACTGATCACACTGCCGATGAACACACACACGATGTAGAGCAGGCGATAGCCCAGCATCCAGCGGCGGCCACCCAAGTACTCCACGCAGCGCTCGCCGTAGTAGCTCCATCCGAGTATCGTACTGAAGGCGAAGGTCAGCAGTCCAAAGGTCAGCAACGGCTTGCCGACGTAGGGAATCTTGCTGAAAGCGACCTTTGTGAGCTGAGCGCCGTCGTGGAACGTGATGTCGGGATAGGCGATGATGCTGCTCACGATGACCAGTCCGGTCAGCGCACAGATGACGACGGTGTCCCAGAACGTCGCCGTACTCGATACCAAAGCCTGTCTTACCGGGTTGCGCGTCTGAGCGGCTGCGGCTACGATCGGCGCTGAGCCCAGTCCTGACTCATTGGAGAACAGGCCGCGTGCGATGCCGTAGCGTGCGGCCATGATCACCGTACCGCCGACAAAGCCGCCTCCTGCTGCCTGCGGCGTGAAAGCCGAACGGACGATCAGTTCGATGGTGGGCCACAGACTGCCGTGGTTGATAAAGAGAATATAGATGCAGCCCAAGGCATAGAAAACGGCCATGAACGGCACCAACATGCTGCATACCTTGGAGATGCTCTTCACGCCGCCGATGATCACTGCCGCCGTGAGCAGCGTGATGATGGTTCCGACGATGGCCGGACTGATGCCGTAGCTCTCATGGGCTATCGTGGCGATGGCGTTGGCCTGTACGGTGTTGCCGATGCCAAATGAGGCGCAGGCGGCAAAGACAGCAAAGAGCACCGCCAGCCATTTCCATCCCAAGCCTTTCTCAAGGGCATACATCGGACCGCCCAACATACGGCCGTCGGGTGTCTTTACGCGGTATTTGATGGCGAGCAAGCCCTCGGAATACTTTGTCGCGATGCCGAAGACACCTGTCAGCCAGCACCACAGCACGGCACCGGGGCCGCCGAGCGAGATCGCCGTGGCCACGCCGACGATATTACCCGTGCCGATCGTCGCTGCCAATGCCGTGGCCAACGCACCAAACTGCGACACGTCGCCCGTGGCACCAGGGTCACGCCTGACCGACAACTTGATGGCTGTCCACAGATGGCGCTGCGGAATGTGCAACCGAATGGTCAGGAAGATATGCGTGCCCAGCAATAAAGTGATCATTGGCCAGCCCCACAGTAGTCCGCTGAGAGCAGTGAAGAATTCGTTAACTTGACTCATGCTGTCATCAATGCTACTTGTTTTCTATCCTTATGTTTTTAAATCCCAGTGCGCGGAACATTGTCCAAAGCTGTGCCCGTGCGTTTTTCCGGGCCGATGCCAGATTGGCTTTGCTCAGGCAGCGTTGCCGCATCTTTGTCTTCGCCTGTTCCGCCATGGCAGCGCGGTCTTCCTCACTCCATTTCCCACTCTCATAAAATGATCTCGTGCGCGCCTCGTCGAGAAAATTGTCGCTCACCAGTCCGATGGGTGGCAGTGTGGCGATGAGCGTGTCGCCTTTCACCTTGAGCCACTCCTCTTTATACTGTTGCATGTCGAAGCCCAGGCGCAGCGTGCCGTAGTAGACGCGTGCCAGCTCGTCGTCGCCGAAGAAGCCGTGGCGCACGGTGTCGACGAGTTCCTCGTCAGCGATCTCCAGAAACACCCATTGTCCCGTGTTGCGGATGCTCTCCATGACGACGGGCGTGACGCTGATCCCCTGGTTGTGCGAGACCGAGACATGTTGGTCCGACAGTGTCCGTTTGATGAAGAAGAGGGCAGCGACAACCAGCACGATGGTGACCGTAGCCGAGATGAGCACCAGCCGCAGGTCGGTACTTGCGCGACCCAGCAGTCGGGAGAGAAGGGAGTGCTTTGTTGTCATGGCTTAGTTGCTTTTACGGATAAGGGTTTCAAAGGGGCTGTTGCCGAGATCATCGCGGAAGGTGATCACCACATCCTCGTCGTTCCAGCCCATCTGCCGCAGCATCGGCATGAGCTGCTGTACGGCACTCTGCCGTGCGCTCTCTGTGAGATTCATCTTTTCCAGCGACCTGACGATGGCCGTGCGCCCCTGTTGCTCGATGCGTGAGCGCTCTTCGTCGGAGAAGCGTGTGCGTAGCAGTGCCACCTTCTCTTTGACTTGCCCGTGGTCGATGGCCGTCGCGGTGAGCGTCACCTGCGGGTCAGGGAGGATGATCTCCAGCCTTCTGCCGTTGCGGCGTACCTGCGAGGGAGAGAAGTGAGAGAAGTCGATGGAGGCCTGCGCCGTGGCTGTCATGGGGATGGCAATACGGCGCTTGCCCAGTGGCAGGTCCATCTTGATTTTTTTTCCTAACAAGTGCCCGGTGAGCGTCGCGGTGTCGTCGTAGACGACGATCTTGCGGAGTTTGTACTCCTGAGTATAGAGTTTTGCGCAATGTTGTATCTGATAGACCATCATGGCCGTCGTGTCCGTGGCGGTCTCCTGTGGCTTGCTGACATTTTGATGTCGGCAACCCATCAGTAAAGGGACAAAAAGAAACAGTGCAATGACTTTTCGTATCATCAGTTCTCTGTTTGTTGAGGTTCGTTACATGTTTGTAAATGCAAAGTTAGTGTAAACGAGTGGAATATCAAAGAAAAAGCGTCTTTTTCTTTGTATTCTTATGTGCATTCTGTCGCTTTTTCGTAGTTTTTTCCTACCTTTGCACCGGTAAATACAGATAAAACGATGAAAATATACACTTCATTGACTTTGATGCTCCTGACGGTGATGCTGTGTTTCAGCTGTAAGGAGGAGAAGAAAGCGCAGACCGTGCGCAAGGTTCAAAAGGTTGTCGCACCGGCGGGTCCCCGTGCGATGGGCGACAACACCGTGTCGCGCAAGGTCGGCTGGGTCGGCGGAATCTATACTGTCGAGGTCAAGCGCCGTGCTGATAAGAGTCTGGCCAAGGCTTCGGATGGCAGCCACGATTATTACGACAATAAGATCAGCGTGCGCATCCTGCGGCAGAACGGCTCTGAATTTTTCAACCGGGAATTTACCAAAGCTGACTTCAAGGCTAAGGTCGATGACCAATATTATCGTGAAGGGGCACTCCTGGGCATTGTTTTTGTGCGTCCCGAAGGCACTGATCTCGTCTTCGCGGCCAGCGTGGGCAATCCCGATAAGTCGAGCGACGAGTACGTGCCGCTGGTGCTGAAGATCAGCAAACTGGGAACGGTGACGGTCACACAGGACGAAGATCTGGAGTAAAAAGTAGGAATAAGGCCTTGCACCGTCCATCCCCTTCGGGGACATGATACGTGGTTAAGCTTAGTTGCTTACTTCCCTTAAATGTTGGATTAACTGACATTTTTCGACCCATTTCCTTGCGATTTTCTGCACCAAGGTGTCCTTTGCTCCAAAAGAAGCCAAAAATGATGAGTTTTCTATAATTAGTTGTTGGATAGATAATTACGATATAATTTGTGCCTGTCATCATCCTTTGGTTTTCTTTTTCGCTTGTTTCAGCCCTCAGAAACCGTCGTTTTTGCGCATAAAATGTCACTTTCTTGTTGTCAAAACGCCTTTTTGATAGTGTCAGAAAGGCTTCCTGACCTGGTCAAAACGCCTTTCTGACCTCCTCATCTCACCTTTTTGATAAGTACAAAGTACCGAGATGACAACCAACCCTCGGTTTTCCCGTTTTTTCTTCTCTCTAGAATGAAAGTTTTCGTGGACGTGTTTTTGTCAGAAAATATCGACTTGTACGGTTGAATTTAGTGTCTGATTCTGATAAAAACCAGTTAAACCCTTGCTGCGATGCAAGGGCTGCGCCGTCTCGACAAAGTCGCAGACCGCATCAACCGCGCCGAAGGCAAGGATACCCTCGTCCTCGGTTCCCGGCAGTATACCCGTCCTCATGAGAAGGGTAAGACTGCCCATTTTGCCGATGCCATCCGACGTGACTGGAAGAGTCCCAATTACACGACACGATGGGAAGATATTATTCATGTAAGGTAAGGAATAAGTAACACGTACTTTTTCTTTTGTGATTTCTTGGTGTTATGGTATATATTGCAAAGAGTTTGTTACATGTTACAAACTCTATGCGCTTTTTATATATTAACTTTGCAGCGTGTTCAACCTAAATTTTATTTAAGGTTAACACTGTCGCAAGACACATGGTGATATAGATCCTAATAATAAAAAGCTTAAATAATGAAGAGAACATGAACAAACTATTGTTAAGAACACAACGATTAGCCACCACGCTGACGTTGGCTTCACTCTTTGCTGTGGGCATGCAGGCCCAGCAGAAGTATACGGTCAAGGGTAGTGTGGTAGACGAGAAAGGTGAGCCGGTCATCGGCGCCACCATCATGGAGGGCGGTTCTTCCAATGGTACCGTCACCGATTTGGACGGCAACTTTGTCATCAATGTCAAAGGTGCCGGTTCCACGTTGAAGGTATCTTATGTCGGCATGTTGCCACAGGACGTGAAGGTAGGAAGTAAGCATACCATGCGCGTCACCCTGCGCGACGATGACCAGAATCTCGGTGAGGTCGTCGTCGTCGGCTACGGTCAGCAGAAGAAAGCCTCGGTGGTCGGCTCCATCACCCAAACCACAGGTAAGGTGCTTGAGCGCGCCGGTGGTGTGAGCAGCATCGGTGCCGCCCTGACCGGTAATCTGCCGGGCGTGGTGACGATGAGCTCCACGGGTATGCCGGGTGAGGAAGACCCGAAGATCGTCATCCGTGGCGTGAGCTCGTGGAACAACAGCGACCCGCTCATCCTCGTCGACGGTATCGAGCGCCCGATGAACAGTATCGACATCTCCTCTGTACAGAGCATCTCTGTGTTGAAGGATGCCTCGGCAACTGCTGTCTATGGTGTGCGTGGTGCCAACGGCGTCATCCTGATCACTACCAAGCGTGGTCAGGAGGGTCAGGCCAAGATAGAGGTAGGCATGAACGCCACACTGAAGTTCGTCAGCCAGCTGCCCGGATCGCTCCACAGTGCCGACGCCCTGATGATCCGCAACCAGGCCGCCGAGCAGGAGCTCGGCTTGAAGCCTGACTCATGGAACAAGGTGCTGCCCATCGACATCATTGAGAAATACCGCCATCCCGCCAATCTTGAGGAAGCCGAGCGCTATCCCGACGTGGACTGGCAGAAAGAGGTGTTCAAGAACCACGCCATGGCCTACAACCCACACGTCAACGTCAGCGGTGGTACGAAGTTCGTGAAATACTTCGCTGCCGTTGACTACCTGCATGAGGGCGACCTCTTCCGACAGTGGGACAACAACCGCGGCTACAAAGCCGGCTATGGCTATGACCGTATCAACGCACGTGCCAATCTCGACTTCGCGCTCACACGCACCACTACTTTAAAGGTGAACCTCTTCGGCAGCCACGGCGAGCGCAAGGGGCCTTGGGGCACCGCTACCGGTTCGTTTGGTGAGAGTCAGCTTTGGCAGGCCGCTTACAGTGCACCGCGCGATGCCTTTATCCCAAGATACAGCGACGGTACCTGGGGCTACTATCCCGCCGACTCGCAGGGAGCACCGAACTCTATTCTTAACCTCGCCCTTTCCGGAACAGAGAAGCACACCACCACACGTATCAACACCGACTTCACGCTGACACAGAAGCTCGACTTCATCACCAAAGGACTCTCGGCAAGCGCACTCGTCAGCTGGGACAATGTGTTTCAGGAGGACGGACGCGGTATCAACGACCTCTACCACGGCACACAGGAGAAATGGATCAATCCTGATACCGGTCAGACTGTCTATTTGCAGCCACAGCAGGGCAATACCAACTTCGACTTCCAGGAGGGTATTCTCTGGACTACGGCTGGCGGTACGGTCAACAACGGTGCCACCGTGCGTAACCTCTTCTATCAGGCACAGCTCAACTACGCACGCAAGTTCGGCAAGCACGACGTCACGGCTATGGGCGTATTCAACCGTACGGAGAATGCCTACGGCAGCGACTTCTCACATTACCGTGAGGACTGGGCCTTCCGTGCCACTTATAACTACGACGGCCGCTACTTCGCTGAGTACAACGGTGCTTACAACGGTTCCGAGCAGTTCGGTCCCGACTACCGCTTCGACTGGTTCCACTCCGGTGCTGTGGGCTACACGATCAGCGAGGAGAAGTTCTTCAAACCGCTCAAGAAATATGTCGACCTGCTCAAGTTCCGTTACAGTATCGGTCAGGTCGGTGACGACGGTGCCAACATCGGCCGCTGGCTCTATGCTACACAGTGGGCCTACGGTGGCAGTTCGGTTTTGGGCCTGAGCGGCGACGCCAGTCCTTATACATGGTACAAAGAGTCAAAAATTGGTAACTCCAATATCCATTGGGAGAAGTCTACCAAGCAGAACTTTGGTATCGACTATGGCTTCTTGGGCGGACTCATCACCGGTAACATCGACTTCTTCGTCGACAACCGCCACGACGTGCTGATCTCCGGTGGCAACCGCGCCATTCCGTCTTACTTCGGAGCCACTGCGCCGACAGCCAACCTCGGTAAGGTGCGCACCAAAGGTTATGAGTTGGAGTTGCGTCTGAACAAGACATTCAACGGTCACCACTTCTGGGGTAATTTCTCCATGACGCACGCTACCAACAAGATTCTGAAATACGACGACCCCGCTCTGCTGCCTGCTTACCAAAAGCAGCAAGGCTTTGCCATCGGACAGGACCACGCCAATCTGACCAGCGGCTTTGCAAACACCTGGGATGACGTCATCGGCATCACCCGCTACGACACCAACGACGACCAGAAGATGCCGGGCATGTATGACGTCATCGACTACAACGGCGACGGTGTCATCGACAGCAACGACAGCGCACCCTACGGCTACACGGGTACGCCCGAGAATACCTATAACGCTACCATCGGTTGGGACTGGAAAGGCTTCTCGGTCTATGTGCAGTTCTACGGTGTGACGAATGTCAACCGCTATGTGGGCTTCAACTCACTGGGCAAGAACCTCGATACCGTCTTTGACGAGGGTACCTTCTGGACCAAGTACACCCAGAACGCCGACGCGCCGATTCCCCGTCTGAACTCGCAACCCTCCTACTACGAAGGCACGCGCTTCCACTACGACGGCAGCTTCATCCGCCTGAAGAATGCCGAGGTGAGCTACACTTTCACACAGCCATGGGTGAAACATCTCGGACTCAGCAGCCTGATGGTCTATGTCAACGGCAACAACCTCTGGGTGTGGAGCCGCATGCCGGATGACCGTGAGAGCAACTATGCCGGTACGGGTCTGGCCTCGCAAGGCGCTTATCCTACTGTCAAGCGTGTCAATATGGGTATTAAAATCAATCTGTAATACTGTCTTCAACAATGAAAAAGATAAAACTATATATAGGGGTGTTGTGTGCTTCGCTGTCTTTGACACTCGCGCAGACCAGCTGCACCGACTACCTCGACAAGGCACCCGACAGCGACATCTCGGATAAGGATGCCTTCAAGGACTTCCAGAATTTCCAGGGATTCACCGAGGAACTCTATAACTGCATTCCTGAGTTTGACAAAGGCTATTGGACCAACTCATGGAACTGGGGCGAAGATGAACTGCAAAATGTAGGTATCAACTACCACATGGTCTATAAGATTGACCAGGGCGACTTCTGGGGTTGGCAGAGCAGTCACGACGGTTGGCAGAGTGGATGGATGGACCGCAACAGTTTCAACACATCCGGCGACCGCTTTGCTCATTCGCTGGTGCCGGGATGCTGGTACGGTATCCGCAAGGCCAACCTCGGTTTGGCCAACATCGACAACTTCGTGGGCACACAGGAAGAGAAGAATCTCATCATGGGACAGCTCTATTTCTTCCGCGGCTGGTTTCACTTCCAGCTCATGCAGTACTTCGGTGGTCTGCCTTATATAGATAAGGTGTTGCCCGCCGACCAGGAGCTCCGCGAGCCGCGCCTGAGCTATCAGGAGTGTGCCGAGAAGGCTGCTGAGGATCTGCGCAAGGCCGCTGACCTGCTGCCCGTGAACTGGGACAACACGACAGTGGGTAAGAACACACTCGGCAAAAACCAGCTGCGCGTGACCAAGATTGCCGCTTTGGCCTATTTAGGCAAGGATCTGCTCTGGGCCGGTTCACCGCTGATGAACAAGGTAAGCACAGGCAATGCCAGCTATAACCAGGATTTCTGCAAGCGTGCCGCTGAGGCCTTCGGCGAGGCACTCGCCATGGTGGAGAGCGGACAGACACAGTACGGCCTGCTGCCGATGAAGGACTATGGCAAGAACTTCTATTCCATCGACGACAATGGCAAGATACCCGGACAGATCGCCGATGGCTCCGTCACTGAGGCCATCTTCCGTGGCCCGCTCTTCAACGGCGACTGGAACGTGACCAACTGGGGACTCTCGAAGCAGTTTTGTGCCGTCAACAGCGACCTCGACAACACGGGCGTGCTGACGCTCCCCACTGCCAACTATGTCAACTATTATGGCATGGCCAACGGACTGCCCCTCGATGATCCGCAGAGTGGTTTTGATCCTACTCATCCTTGGAAAGGCCGTGACCCGCGCTTCTACAACGATATTCGCTTCGACGGTGAGAAGATCTTCAAGAGCAACGACATTGCCAAGCACGAAGTGCACACGGCAGAGGCAATCAGTGCTGATCCCGCCAAGTCGATCCGCTACGCTGACCTGCAGACAGGAGGCATGTACCGCAGTGTCGACAAGGGCAGCCGTACGGGCTATCTGCTCTATAAGTTCATTGACAACAGCTGCAATAAACTCGACGACGGCTATGGCTGGAGCCACCACTTCCTGATTCATCTGCCTTGGATGCGCCTGAGCGATGTCTGTCTGATGTATGCCGAGGCTGCCGCAGAGGCCATGGGTTCGGCAAACGCAAAGGTGGGACAGTGCCCGCTGACGGCTCTGGAGGCTGTCAACAAGGTGCGCGCCCGTGCCGGCGTAGACCCTGTGGCTGCCAAATACGCTTCTTCTCTCGATGGCTTCATGAGCGAGATTCGCCGTGAGCGTGCCGTGGAGCTGGCCTATGAGGGGCACCGCTTCAACGACCTGCGCCGCTGGCTTCTCCTCGACAAGTATCCTTACACCATCAAGACCTCACAGGAGTTCAAGCGCGTGAAATGTGACCTCGAGCACCCGGAGAACAACGAGGTGTCGGGCTTCACACAGAAAGTCATTCTCACCCGCAACTTCTCTGAGAAGCATTACTGGCTGCCGCTGAAGAAGAGCGACGTGAGCATCTATCCGGAGTTTAAGCAGAACCCAGGATGGTGATTCCCTATAAGAACTGAAAAAGTAAAAGGGTAAAAAAGTAAAAAGGTAAAACTTCAAACCTTAGCGTTCAATGAATAATCCAAAAACATATAAGACAAATGTTCTGACGGTCGCCATGCTTGCCATGTCTGCTACGGCTCTCGGACAGACCGTTGCCGACTCCACACAAGTCAACGTGGCCTTTGGCTCCAAGGCGAAATCAGAACTCATGGGCGGTGTCTCGGCCATTGACATGGTGGACTTGACTCGCAAAAACTATAACACCTACAGCTTTGACGCACTTCAGGCCTATGCCGGTGGCTACACGGGGCAGTTGTGGAACATGGGCGATGCCCTCGTGATCGTCGACGGTGTGCCCCGTGACGCCAACAACGTGCTGCCCACTGAGATCGGGCAGATCACCTTCCTCAAGTCGGCCAGTGCCGTGGCCCTCTACGGCAGCCGGGCTGCCAAGGGTGCCGTGCTGATCACCACCAAGCGTGGGCGCACCGACGGACTGAAAGTCAGTGTTCGCGGCAATGTCAGTCTCTTCACGCCGAAAGAGTATCCTACCTATCTCGGTGCCGCTCAGTACATGAGTCTCTACAACGAGGCCTTGGCCAACGACGGCAAGAGTCCGGTATACACTGACGAGGACATCTACAACCATGCCTCGGGACGCAATCCCTATCGCTGTCCCAGCATCGACTTCTTCTCAAAAGACTACCTCAAGAAAGCCTACACACGCTATGACGGCAACGCTGAGTTTGAGGGCGGCGGCAAGTTCGCACACTTCTATGCCAACATCGGACTGTATCATATCGGCGACCTCATCAAGTTCGGCGAGGGTAAGCACAACCATACCAACCGACTCAACGTGCGTGGTAACATCGACCTGAAGCTCAACGATTGGATCACAGGTTGGGTAGATGCCAACGCCACCTTCTATGACCTGCGCACCGACCGCAGCAATTACTGGAGCCAGAGTGCCTCTCTGCGGCCCACAAGCCAGTATCCGCTCACACCGCTGATCCCCATCGATCTGATGAATCCCGACGTGATGGAGATGCAGAAGATGATCGCCAACAGCAACTATATCGTTGACGGAAAGTATATGCTCGGCGGTACGCAGAGCCAGCAGACCAATCCTTTTGCCGCCATGTATGCGGCCGGATACAACACCTATACCAGTCGTCAGCTGCAGTTCGACGCAGGCATCAACTTCAATCTCGACAAAGTGCTCCAAGGACTGAGCTTCAAGACACATGCTGCCATCGACTACGCTACATCGTATAATAGTAGTATACGGAACGACTATTCCACCTATGAGCCCGTCTGGACAAACATGAATGGCAAGGATGAAATCATCGGGCTGAAAAAATACGGCATAGATAAGCACACGGGCACAAAGACGGTGAGTGACTCCAAGACGGCGCAGACCATCTTCTTCTCCGGTCAGTTTGACTACAATCGACAGTTTGGACTGCATGCTGTAGACGCTACGTTACTGGCCCATGGCTATCAGATGACTACTACGGGAGAATATCACCGCACAAGCAACGCCAACCTCGGACTGAACGTAGACTATAACTACGACCGCCGCTACTACGCCAATCTGGCCATGGCTGCCATCCACTCCGCCAAGCTGGCTGCGGGACATCGCGAAGCCCTCTCACCTGTGGGTGCCATTGCCTGGCGAGTGAGCCGTGAGAAATGGATGAAGCCGACGGAGTCGTGGCTCGATGATTTGAAGCTCAACGCCTCCTACGGTGTCATCAACGAGGATCTCGACATCGAGAAATACTATATGTACGACGATGTCTTCACCGCCACCGGTACTTGGTGGGGGTGGAGTGAGAGTGCCAACGCCATGCGGACTTCCGACTCTCAGCGTGGCGGTAACAAAGACCTGGGCTTTGTCAAACGTAAGGAATTGCGCTTCGGGCTCGATGCTTCTTTCGGCAAAGGACTCGTCCGACTCAACGCCAACTACTACAACGTGAAGTTCGACGGACTGCTCATCACGCCGGAGACGCTCTACCCGAGCTATTTCCATACCTACTGGCCCGTGTCGACGTTCCTGCCGTATATCAACTACAACGCGCAGCGTCGCAGTGGTCTCGACTTCACCATCGACGTGCATAAGCAGGTCGGTGACGTGGATCTCAGCGGTGGCATCACCGGGATGACCTACACATCGAAGAACACCAAGGTGAGTGAGAATGTGGAGTATGACTGGCAGAAGAGCGAAGGTGCCCGCATCGACGCGCTCCGCGGCTATCGCTGCTTAGGCTTCATCACCGAGGACGATGTGGTGCGCGGCGCTGACGGAAAGATCACCGGATACAAGGACGGTATGGCTGTCATCAACAGCAACACCAAGCCCGGTGATCTGAAATACCAAGATATGAACGGTGACGGACTCATCGACAGCCGTGACCAGGTGGTGCTCGGACACTGGACTCCGAACTTCTATCTCGGCTTCCACTTCACCGCAAAGTATAAGGGCTTTACATTCTTCATGAACTGGACCGGCAACTTTGGTGGCATGGGTGTGAAGAACAACAGCTATGAATGGTGCTACGGCGACAGTAAGTACAGTGATGTAGTGCTCGGACGCTGGACACCTGAGACCGCCGCCACAGCCACCTATCCCCGGTTGACTACTGAGGGTGGTGAGCTCAACTTCGTGACCTCTGATTTCTGGACCTACAAGACCGATGCAGTCCGACTCAACAAGGTGCAATTGACCTATGACCTTCCTGAGAATCTCTTTCAAGGAAAGTGGGTCAAAGGACTGAGTGTCTATCTCAGCGGCAGCAACCTACTCACCATCTCCGGCGAGCGGAAATATATGGAGACCAACGTGGGGTCGTTCCCGCAGGTCCGTTTCTATAATCTCGGTGCAAAGGTTAACTTCTAATTCTTCTGTCATCATGAAAACAAGAAAATATAAATATCTCTTTCTCGTGGCGGCCCTCGGTCTTACGCTCACTTCCTGCGACGACCTCTTCGAGCCCGCCAAGGAGAACAATCTCGGCATTGACTACATGGACAAGGACGCGTCCTACGCCGAGGGTGTGCTCGGCAATGCCTACACGCGCATTCCCTGCGGCAGCTTTCCCTTCAGCGAGGTGGGCACAGACGATGCCGTGAGCAACGACGCTACCAACAACTGGCGCAAGCTCGCCGGCGGTACCTGGACCTCAAACAACAACCCCACGGAGCGCTGGCGTGACTGCCGTGCCGGTATCATGTATGTCAATCTCTTCCTCAGTCGTGTTGACGGTGTGCACTGGGCTGATGATGACGTGGCCCGTCGTCTCTATGCTTGTCGTGAGAAGGGTGAGGCCTTTGGCATGCGTGCCATGTTTATGTACTATCTGTTGCAGGCTCATGCCGGATACGACGAGAGCGGACAGCTCCTCGGTGTGCCTGTCGTCACCACGCCGGAGGGTGCTTCCAGCAACTTCAACGTGCCGCGCAATACCTTTGAGGAGTGCATGAAGGCTTTCTACGCCGACTGCGACTCAGCACTCGCCCTGCTGCCCGACAAATATGTCGACATCACCTCCGACGCCAGTATTCCGGCTTATTACAAGAAGATGGGTGCTGATGTGGACCGCATGAACCGCGTCTTTGGCGTGAAGTTCAACGGACGTATGGATGCTTCCATCGTCAAGGCTTTCCGCTCCAAGGCTGCCCTGCTCGCTGCCAGTCCGGCTTTCTCGGCTGCTTCCGGCACCAACTATCAGCAGGCTGCTGACTACGCTGCGCAGGTGCTCGACGCCATCGGCGGCATCAGCGGCATGGATCCCAACGGATGGACATGGTATGCCAACGGCAGTGAGATCGATGCGCTCTCCAACGGCGCTAACCCCAAAGAGGTGATGTGGCGCGGTGAGAAATCGCAGAACAACGACTGGGAGACCGACAACTATCCTCCTTCGCTCTACGGAAAGGGTCGCATCAACCCTACACAGAACTTTGTGGATGCCTTTCCCACAGCCAATGGATACCCCGTCACTGACCCGCGCAGTGGCTACAATGCCAAGAATCCTTATGCCAACCGTGACCCGCGTCTGACAGCCTACGTAGTAGTAGACGGCGGACAGGTCGGTGTGAACAACACCAAGATCAATACCGAGGTGGGATCAGGTAAGGATGGTATCAACACGGAAGTGGGCAGCTCCACGCGCACTGGCTACTATCTGCGTAAGCTGCTCCGCCAGGATATCAATCTCGACCCGAAGGTCAACAGCAAACAGTATCACTACACACCGCGTATCCGCTACACCGAGATCTTCCTCAACTACGCTGAGGCTGCCAATGAGGCTTTCGGCCCGAAAGGTACTGGCACGCACAGCTACTCGGCCTACGACGTCATCAAGGCGATCCGCCATCGTGCCGGCATCACCGACGACAGCTATCTCGACGAGTGTGCGCAGTCCAAGGACAAGATGCGTGAGCTCATCCGTAACGAGCGCCGCATCGAGCTCTCCTTCGAAGGCTTCCGCTTCTGGGATCTCCGACGCTGGAAGGCTCCGCTCACCGCTGAGGCTAAGGGTATGAATATCACTGCCGACAAAGACGGCAATAAGGTCTATACTCCCGTTGACGTGGAGGACCGCGACTATAAGGATTATATGTACTATGGGCCGATTCCCTACTCTGAATTGCTGAAATTCACTGAACTGAAACAAAACAAGGGCTGGTAAAGCTCATCCCCCCGCTCCGCTCACACCTTATTATATATATAGGAGTGAGCGGGCAAGGGACAAAAACAAGATTATTCTATAACATCCTTCAAACCATTCTGGAATTATTAAATATGATGATGAACAATACTTTGAAAATGCTGGCGACGCTCGCCTTGCCATTGACGCTCGCTTTAGGCTTTGCCTCCTGCGAGAATGGCGACAAGGAATTTGACGACTATGACTACCAGACAGTCTACTTCGCACAGCAGAATCCGATACGTACCATCACCCTCGGTGAGGATGATGCCTTCCCCAACGACCTCGACAATCAGCATGAGTGCCAGTTGCAGGTGGTCGTCGGTGGCGTCTGGAAAAACAGCAAGAACCGCCACGTGAAGATTGCCGTGGACAACAGTCTCGTCGACAACCTGACGTTCGACGGTATCAACGGTGCGTCGTTTGCCAATACGGGCAAGCCCGTCATGGCTATGCCGCAGAACTACTATGAGCTGGAATCGACCGACGTGACTATCCCTGCAGGCGAGGTCCGCGGTAAGGTCAACGTGCATCTCACCGATGCCTTCTTCGCTGACCCCAGGTCGACGGAGGTGACCTATGTGCTGCCTGTACGCATCGTGTCTGCCGAAGACTCTATCCTGAAGGGTCAGGACTACACGCTCTATGCCATCACCTATAAGAATCCCTATGCCGGAAACTGGATTGTTACCAACGACGGCAGCGTCGTGACGCTGACTACGCTGTCGTTGAGCCAGGTGTCTTATCCTCATTCTGAGGTGGTAAAGGTTGACGGGAAGGAGAAAACACTCGACGGCACTGTAGTCATGACGGTTGGCAACGACGGCACGGTGACTTTCTCCACCACATCGCAGGACTGCACGGTGATGGGTAGCGGCAAGTGGACATCGCTCGGCGCTAAGAAAGATACTTCAAAGAAATGGGGTGACAAAGACCGTGACCTCTTTGAAGTGAAGTACACCATCACTTATAAGTACACCGACGGTGGACAGACCAAGACACCCGTCAAGGACTATGACGAGAAACTGGTGATGCAGACACGCGGCAATAAGATGCAGACTTTCTCTACCAAGTAAATTATTCAGACCTGACTATGAACAAATCTATATTATTCATCGCGGCGGCAGCACTGATGCTCTCAGCCTGCGCCGACGACAATGTGCCGGGATTCAGCACCGATGAGCCTGTAAGCCTGTTGGCACAGGACAGCCTCAATGCGCTGGCTCCTCTGAAAGAATATGTCGACACTGTGAAATATCCTAACTTCATTCTCGGTGGCGGCACTTCTGCCGCACCTTTTAATGAGTGTGGAAAAGTCTATGCCTTTGACAAAGCCAACTTCAAGGAGGTGGTCACGGGCAATGCCTTCAAGTATGCCTCTGTGGTGAAGTCTGACGGTTCCATGGACTTCAGTACCGTGCAAGCCTTTGTGAAGAATGCTACAAAGGCAGGATTGAGCGTTTACGGACACACGCTCTGCTGGCACTCGCAGCAGCAGGTAGCTTATCTCAACGGACTGATCACGGACCCCAACGCCGCCAAGCATGTGCTGTATGTCAATATTCCTGAAGCAAAGACCAACCAGTGGGACTGGGAACTCTATGTCAATCCTACCAAAGAATTGGAAAGCGGTAAGACCTATACATTGAAAATGCGCGTGAAAGCTACTTCTGATTATCATGTCACCGTGTGGCCGCAAGGTGCTTCCACACAGTATTGGCCGACACCGTCTTTCGACGCTACCACGCAGTGGACTAATATCAATGCGTCGTTTGAGGCCAAGCAGGCCATCAAACAGATTCGCTTTGAGTTAGGTACGTTCGGCGGAGAGATATGGATGGACGATGTGCAGTTGCTCGATCCCGACGGCAATAACCTGATTGGTGAAGGTTCGTTTGAGAACGGCACGATGGACGGATGGTCAAAACCGTCGTGGCACAGCTATACGCTCAACATCGTCAACGATCCCGACCAGGGCGCTGATGCCGGCGGTATGACAGAGCAACAGAAGAAAGACACGCTGACGTGGGCGCTCAACAACTTCATCTCGGGCATGATGAAAACCTGCGATGGAAAGGTGAAGGCTTGGGACGCTGTCAATGAGCCGATGAGCGACGCTGCTCCTTATGGACTGAAGACGGCAGGACGCGACGGCAGTGCCAAGGAGAACTTTTACTGGCAGGATCATCTCGGCAAGGACTATGTCCGTACGGTCATCCGCCTGGCTCGTAAGGCTGTCGGCGACTCGGTCAACCTGAAACTCTTCATCAATGACTATAATCTGGAGGCTGCCTATAACCAGAATGCTAAGTGCAAGGGCCTCATAGAGATGATCAAGTACTGGGAGAGCGACGGCGTGACGAAGATCGACGGTATCGGTTCGCAGATGCACGTCACGTGCAGTATGGATCCGAAGGTGCAGCAGGCTAACGAGGATGCTTATGTCAACATGCTCAAACTCTTGGCTGCTACGGGGAAGCTCGTGCGTATCTCTGAGCTCGACATGGGCGTGCAGGATGCTAATCACAAGACGGTGAACACCGCAGACGTCACTCCTGAGATGCACAAACGCATGGCTGAGTACTATAAGTTCATTGTGGAGAAATACTTGGAGGTCATCCCTGTGGCTCAGCAGTACGGTATCTGTGTATGGGCTCCCACTGACAGCCCGAAGGGAAGTGGCTGGCGTGCCGACGAGCCTATCGGCTTATGGAATGGCGATTATGTGCGCAAGCCTGCCTACGCCGGCTTTGTAAAGGGACTGCAAGGCAAGTAATGGGTACCCGCTGGCCTTGCTAAAAGGTTGCAAGGTCGGCAATAAGTATCGTGGTAGGCATCGTTTGATTCTGTAAAACGCTGCTATGTAGCGTGCCAATAAGCGGCTTTGCCGCACCCCACTATGCTGCTTTTCCACGTCCATGATGGGAAAGACACAAACAAAAAAGAGGGTGTATCAAAATTAAGTTTTATGATGCATCCTCTTTTTTTTGCAATGATAGTTGGGAAATCAGGATTAGGTCGACTTTTTAGTTATGATTCCATTTTTTGTTGTACCTAACGTTATTAGGATCATAAAGAGGCAGAAGCAAGCCGTATTCGTGGCTCCCAAAGGCTTTCCATTGCCCCTTTTGTTGATTTTCGAGCACAGTTTCTTTATGTTGAAGGCAACAGCAAAGAAGGCAAAGTCCATCTTGACCTTGTCCATCCCGAAATGCCGGAAGCGTTTGTAGTTCATGTCGTACTTTATCTGCCCGAATACGGCTTCGGGCTCTATGCACCTTCGCCCTCTGTGCTTGATACCCTCCCCTGAGGTGAGTCTTTCGGCAGCCTGCCTTCTGTAGAGAATAAGCCTGTGGTTGACCTCGATAGTCCTGTTGCCCTTGCCCTTGAAGCACCGGCACCGCAACGGACATCCGTCACAACGTCGTGCCCTGTATTTTGTAAGTTCTGCCACGTATCCGCTTCCCGTCTTCTGGCGTGCCGTCCCTATCCGTGCCATATGCTGTCCCATGGGACATACGTAATAGTCTTCCTTCGTGTTGTAGTAAAGTGCCTGTTGTGAGAACGGGTCCGGCTCATAGTGCATGCGTTGCTCTATGTGACCTGTTGTACTTCACATAGGCCTCTATGCCTGCCTCGTCCATGAACCGGTAGTTCTCCTCGGAGCCGTATCCGGAGTCAGCCACCTCCGTCATTGGGAATTTGCCGTACCTGCTGCGGAAGGACTTCAGGAAAGGTATCATGGTGAACGGGTCTCCGGGCGTTTGGAACAGTCCGAAGTCCGTTATGAACTGGTTCTCGGTGCCTATCTGCAGGTTGTAGCCCGGCTTTGTCTGCCCGTTCATCATCGCGTCTTCCTTCATCCTCATGAAAGTGGCGTCGTGGTCGGTCTTGGAATACGAGTTGCGCTCGCCGAGGATCGCGAGCTTCTTGTCGTACTCGTCAAGCTTGTCAGCATGTTCACGGAGTTCCTTGACCGTATACCTCATTTTTCTATGCTCCTCTTTCCCTTCGTTGTTGCGAGGCTTCGGCTTTGCCTCCAGCCCGGCGTTCAGCTTGTCTGCCATGTCGCGCAGGTCATCAGTGGTGAAGCCCAAGCCCTGTCCCTCATCCGAGTTGTCCTGGGCTATAGCCTCGTCAACCTGCTCAAGGAGCACCTTTATCTTATTGATCAGCTTCTCACGGTTCCTTTCCGTGGACTTGCGCCATACGAATGTGTATTTGTTTGCCTTCGACTCCATCTTCGTGCCTTCGACATACTCCACGTCAAGGCTGATGAATCCCTTCTCGGCAAGCATTACGACAAGCTGGGTGAACACCTCATTTATCTCGTCCTTCACCCTGTTGCGGAAGCGGTTGATGGTGTTGAAGTCAGGCTGGTTGTAGCCTGCCAGCCATATGAAGTGGATGTCGCGCTTCAGCGCGCGCTCTATCTTGCGGCATGAATAGATGTTGTTCATGTAGCCGTAAAGGATGGACTTGAGCATCATGCACGGGTGGTATGGACTGCGCCCGCGCTCGCGGTAAAGCTTGCGGAAGTTCTCAAGCTTGAGCCTGTCCACTATCCGTCTACAATGCGAACTGGGTCGTTTTCAGCAATATCTTTGTCAATACGCTGAGGAAAAAGGACGATTTCCTTAGGATTATAAGAATGAAAGTGTAACTTTGTCATGTATTTTATTTGTATACCACAAATTTAGATAAAATCCCCGAATTATAAGCCAGTTGAGATAAAAAACTGAATAGATTTCCTTCCGAAGTGCCAATAACAAGGAAAATCAAGGCCGACATACGCTCTGGTCCTACTTTACGTGCTCTAAGTCACAATTTTTTATTATCTTTGAAGGGTGAACTATTAACATGTTTAACCCCTTAAAAGTTAGGCTTATGAGAGCAGTATGTGGCCTTGACGTTCACAAAGATAGTGTTTATCTTTGTATTCTGAATTTTCAATTAATTTGTAGCGATAATACCCGCTTTAAAGCTAATTATCTCTAAATCAGTAAATATTTAGTTCGTTATGTTTTGTCATTTCACTTATTATGGTTACATTTGTAGCGGTAATCAAAGATATAGCACAATGGCAAGACCTATAAACGATGAGACTGCTTACAAGGTGACGCTTCACATCAATAATGGATATAGATATGCTACACTACGTCCACGTGTGACGAACGAGGCAACCGGTAAGCGCATGAACAAAAGCATTCATTTAGGCACAGTGACCGAAAGCCGGAAGTTCATTCCGGGCAAGGCGTACCTCTACATGTCGCCTGCTGAGCGGAAGAAATTGTTATTCCCACAGGAATGGGATTTGAGTGAACTGGACTCCCTGCCAAGTACGAGGAAAGCAGGGAGGCCCTCCTACAACGGAGATGCACAGAACCGTTTGTATGGCGACGTGTGGCTTATGGAAAGAGTTGCAGAGAAGACCAAGATACGCGAGGATCTGGAGAAGGTGTTTGAGGGGAACAAGGAGAAAGTGGACGACATCATGACACTTGCCATGTTCCCATATATTTCCAACTATTCATACAGCAGACTCGCTCGCTGGCAGAGATACACCAAGACGCCGTCCACGCGCGAAATGTCGCCGGGAGACATCACTCGTCTTACGCAGTCAATCACCGAGAAAGACCGCCAGGCCTTGTTACGTCTTCGTTCAGAGAGAATTGGAAAGATGGAGCTATGTGCTGTTGATTCAACAAGCAGGTCGGCTTACGGAAGCAGCCTGGCCGATATACGTTGGGGGCACAACAAGGAGAACATTGCTTTGGCTCAGACGAATGAAGTTGTAGTCTATACTCTCAGCAACCACATGCCCATCTATTACAGGTCGTTTCCTGGTAACATCCCTGACTCACGCACAATGGGTGTCATCCAGTCTGACCTGCGCT